>Ga0302135_10001859_pt1 | contig 12692 bp, 9 predicted proteins | sample CBN3_surface_MG_FD_203119 | JGI IMG/M metagenome (GOLD analysis project Ga0302135, IMG submission 203119) | Marine microbial communities from Western Arctic Ocean, Canada - CBN3_32.1 | ecosystem: Environmental > Aquatic > Marine > Oceanic | place: Canada: Western Arctic Ocean | collected 2017-09-15 | reverse complement strand
GTGCTGGACGCGGTAAAGGCAGCGGTGGACGCGGGGACCAGCTTCGGCGCGCCCACAGAGGCGGAGAACAAGCTCGCCAGCCTGGTAGTGGACTCCATCGACTCCATCGACCTGGTCAGGTTCGTCAGCTCCGGGACAGAGGCCGGGATGAGCGCGCTCAGACTGGCACGCGCCTTCACCGGACGCGACAAGATTGTGAAATTTGGCGGCGGCTACCACGGCCATGCCGACTCGCTGCTCGTCAGCGCCGGGTCTGGCGCTTTGGCCCACGGGGTGCCCGACAGCGCCGGTGTGACCGCGTCACTCTCGGCCGACACGCTAGTGGCCGTCTACAACGACCTTGACTCGGTCGAAGCGCTATTCGATGCCGTCGGCGAGGAGATCGCGTGCGTGATCGTGGAGCCAGTGGCCGCGAACATGGGCGTGGTGCCGCCGGCTCCCGGTTTCCTGGAGGGCCTGCGCCGGCTGACCGAAGACGCGGGTACGCTGCTGATCTTCGACGAGGTTATCACTGGGTTCCGCCTTGCCTATGGCGGCGCACAATCGCTCAACGGTGTCGTGCCGGACATCACCTGTCTCGGTAAGATCGTGGGCGGGGGGATGCCCGTTGGGGCGTACGGCGGACGCGCAGAGGTTATGGAGACTGTCTCGCCCCTGGGCCCGATGTACCAGGCTGGCACGCTCTCCGGAAATCCTGTTGCAATGGCGGCGGGGGCCAAGACGCTGGAACTGCTGGCCAAGCCAGGGGTGTACGACAAGATCGACACCCTTGCGACAAGGCTCGAAGAAGGTCTGCGGAGGACCTTCGACAACTCTGGCACACCGCTCACCATAAATCGCACCGGATCGATTATGACACTGTTCTTCAACCCAGGTCCTGTAGAGGGTTGGAGCGGTGTGTCAGCCTCCGACAAGGAGGGTTTCGGACGCTTCTTCCACGCGATGATCGAGGAAGGCGTATACCTGCCCCCCTCGCCATTCGAGGCGCTCTTCGTGTCGACAGCCCACACCGAAGCAGACATCGACGCAACGGTGGAATCTGCGGCCAGGGCACTGGGGGGTTAAGGAAAGAGGGGCGTTCAGTTAAACACCCCTGCGACGAGCCGTCTGCAGAGAGCCTGGCACCGTCAGGGTTGCAGTGGGTTCTGCTCGATGTACTCGCGAGTTCGCTCTAGCTCACGCTCATCGCGGATGACGCGATCGTAGTAACTTCTCTGCCAGCCGAAGTCCGCAAATCCTCCACGACGACATAGTGTCGTGACCGCGGCCTTGAAGGTTCTTATCACGGTCCCTAGACTATCGCGCGTCGGCGACATCGTCGAATAGGGGTCCGTGGGATTCCTTCTGGTCGTAGGTGCGTTCAACTGAACGCCTGCCCCCGTAAACCAGACGATCCCGTGGACGTGGTGTCGGGCATAATCACCCATGTGTCCAGGTCTACGCCTGAATGATGGCGCGGGATTTCCAGCCAGCATCGCTCGGCGATTGACCTGATATCGGGGTGATCGAAGAAGGGTCGGCGTTCCTTCGTGCAGATGGTCACGAAGTATGCACCTAGACTGGCATAGTCGTAATCCTTCAGTCGGTGGGAGCGGCGCGTGTGGTTGTCGATAGTGTGCGTCAATGACAGGCCTTCAAGAGGGCGTTCAATTGAACGCCCCTACGATTGGTGTTTACCGTAGCAATAGCCCCTACCCAGCGTTCGCCGCTTCCCTGATACCTGTGATGGCCGCCGCAATGCCTGCGGGGTCGCCATAGACGGCTGAGCCAGCCACTAGGACGCTGGCTCCGGCCGCTGCTACGCTACCAGCCGTTGCTGGGCCTATGCCGCCGTCCACCTCTAGTTCGGTCGCCAGCCCTGCATCATCCAGCATTTTGCGGGCCCGTGCGATCTTGTCGACGGATGCCGCGATGAAGGGCTGCCCGCCGAAACCGGGGTTGACCGACATGACCAATAGCAGATCCAGGTCTGGTAGGACCTCGGTGATTGTAGACAGGGGTGTCGCGGGGTTGAGGGCTACACCTGCTCGCATTCCAGCGTCCTTGATCTGCTGCACGATGCGATGGAGGTGGGTTGTGGCCTCGGCGTGCACCGTGAGCGAATCGGCGCCGGCTTCGGCGAGCTCATCGATATAGAGTTCCGGCTCCTCGAGCATCATGTGGATGTCGAGGGTGACGTCGGTCCAGCGACGCACCGCCTTGACCACCATCGGACCGAAGGTCAGGGCTGGAACGAAGTGGCCGTCCATGATGTCCATGTGAATGTAATCGGCGCCGCCAGCGGCGGCCTCGGCGATCTGCTCGCCCAGCCGGCTGAAGTCCGCCGAGAGGATCGAGGGCGCGATTTTCACGGCTCGGTCAGCCATTCTCCGCCTCCAGCGTCTCTCTAGCCGCCTGGACCGCGCTGGCAACACGACCCGAGGCGGTGCCTCCGGGTACGTTCCGCGCCTCCAGCGATGTCGTCACATTTATAGACCGCACACTCTCGTCAAATAGCGTGGAGTGGTTCCGGTAGGCGTCAAGGGACAGTTCGTTGAGCTTTTTACCCTCGTCGCCTGCCTGCTCAGAGAGGGCAGCGACAACGCCGTGGGCCTCCCTGAATGGCATCCCACGGATAACCAGGTAGTCTGCGATGTCGGTCGCCAGGGAGTTCCCGCCCTCCGCAGCTTCCCTGAGCCGCTCGACATTCAGATCCAACGTTGACACCATCCCTGTCATCACGGCCAGGGTGGACTGGAGCACGTCGACTGTGTCGAAGAGCGCCTCCTTGTCCTCCTGCATGTCGCGATCGTAGGTCATTGGCAGGCCCTTCATGACAGTCAGCATCGCGACGAGGTGGCCGAACACCCTGCCTGTCTTGCCGCGAGCCAGCTCTGCGAAATCGGGGTTGCGCTTCTGAGGCATCATGCTGCTACCGGTCGTGTAGTCGTTGTGGAGCCGGATGAAGCCGAACTCCTCGGAGGACCAGAGCACCAGCTCCTCGGCCAGCCGCGACAGATGCATCATGCATGTTGAAGCAGCGGACAGGAGATCGAGGACGAAATCGCGGTCCGAGACGGCATCCATGCTGTTGGCGCTGATGCTCGCAAAACCTAGTTCCCGAGCCACCATCTCGCGGTCTATCGGATATGGCACGCCTGCCAGCGCCCCGGAGCCCAGGGGCATCACGTCGGCCCTGGACTGGGCCTGCACCAGGCGCTCCCGGTCCCGGTCCAGCATCTCAAAGTATGCCAGCATGTGGTGGGCGAAGTAGACGGGCTGGGCGCGCTGGACATGGGTGTAGCCCGGCATGATAGTCGTGGTGTGGTCTCCGGCCTTGCCAACAAGGGCTTGCCGCAGATCATGAACACCCCCAACCAGTTCCCGGATCGCCTCTTTGGTGTAGAGGCGCATGTCTGTGGAGACCTGGTCGTTTCGCGAACGGGCTGTGTGAAGCTTTCCAGCGACATCACCGATCTTGTCGAACAGACGGCGCTCGATGTTCATGTGGATGTCTTCGAGCTCGTCGCGCCACGGGAAGTTTCCGGCCTCGATCTCGTCCCGCACCTGCACAAGGCCGTCTGCTATCAGGTCGGCATCGGCCTGCGGCAATATCCCCTGTTTGGCCAACATGCGGACGTGGGCCGTCGATCCCGCTATGTCGTGCTTGTAAAGCCTGCGGTCATAGTGGAGAGAGACGGTGTAGGCTAAGTGGTCGTTGTGGAGCATCACGGGAACCTCTGGGGACTTGTTCGATCTGCTGGCAGGGTGTGGATAAACCCCTGTGGCCAACTCGCCTGTCATTTTACTAAAAGAAAAAGAATAAAATTGGTATGTGAGGGGCACCCTCACACTCCCGGCAAAGGGGCTGCGCCCCTCTACACACCCATCTTTTCACAGCGTTCTAGGGACGCTTCGGGACCAGGAAGCGGCGGCGGAGAGTCACGACCTTGACGCCGTCCTGATTGAACGCCCGGCTCTCCATATATACGATTCCGCGGTCTGGACGAGACCGAGACTCGCGAGTCTCCAGTATCTCGGACTCGCCATATATCGTATCGCCTTGGAAGACCGGCGCATCGTGGGTGATCTTTTCGTACTCAAGGTTGGCGACGGCCTTCCCGGAGGTGTCACGCACACTCATGCCAACCAGCAGGCTGATCACAAGGGGGCCGACGACCAGGATCTGGCCGTGCTGGTGTTCGGCCATGTAGGCCTCGTCGATGTGCAGCGGGCTGCTGTTCATTGTGATGAGAGAGAACAGGTGGTTGTCGGCCTCGGTGACGGTCTTGCCGGGCCAGTGCTTGTATATGTCGCCGGTCACGAAGTCCTCAAGATATCCGCCGAAGTTTTCCCTACCGTCGTGGATCATTTAAGTATCACCATATGTCTTTGCTGTTGCTACTCAGACCTGTCTAGATCTGGCACCTGGCGTGAGCCGACGTTCTTGGCGGAAACGCCCAGCACCCTCAAGAAACCCTCCGCGTCGGCGTGGTCGTAAGAGCCAAGCGCCTCCATGGAGGAGTCGTCAGTGTACAGGGAGTGAGGCATGGCCTCTGGGGTGTCCTCAGCAGACTCGAAGAAAACCGTACCTCTGTAGAGGCGGACTGAAATCGTGCCGGTCGCCAGCCGTGTAATGGGCTCAAGCGCTGCCAGGGCCGACGTCGTTGCCAGATCCTGCCAATAGCCCTGGTATATCTGCGTGCTGATCGTCCGGGATAGGTCGTTCAGCAGGTCACGTGAACGCCGGTCGAGGACAAACTGCAACAGGAACTCGTAGCTCGCTCCCAGCAACTCCATTCCAGGGGCCTCGTAGATGCCGCGAGACTTGACCCCCACAAAGCGGTTCTCTATGACATGAGTCCCGATTCCGACGGCATGTTTGCCGGCAGCGGCATTGGCGGCCTCGAACATCGCGACCAGGCCCATCTCCACGCCGTCGAGGGCCACGGGGACGCCCGCCTCCCACCGCACAGTGATGGTCTGGGGCTGGTCCGGGGCATCCCAGGGCCAGACACCCATTCCGGGCTCAAGGAAAAATGGCGGCAACGTCACGTCCTCAAGATCGCCCGCCTCGTGGGTGAGGCCCAGGAAATTCGCGTCAGTCGAGTAGCGCGACTCGCCGGGCGGCTTGATCGGGAGGGACTTGGCCTCGCAATAATCGAGCATCTGTTGACGACCCGGGAACTCTGCGACGAATTCAGGGTCGCGCCACGGGGCATACACGGTCAATTCCGGATCCAGCATGTTGGAGGTGAGCTGGAACCTCACCTGGTCGTTTCCCCTGCCGGTAGCCCCATGAAACAGAACACCAATGTCCCGACCATGTAGCTCCGAGAGGATTGCTCCCACCGTAACAGGCCGGGCTATTCCGGTTGTATTCCAGTAGCCGCCTTCGTACCTCGCCTGGGACTGAAGAACCTTCAGTCCGGCTTGAGCCAGCGGCTCCCGGCCATCCAGGACTACTGCTGAGGCCGCGCCGCAACCCAGCATGCGATCGACGACGGCGTCCAGATTCTCTTCGTCGGGCTGGCCCAGGTCCACCGTGAAAGCCTCAACGGTGAACCCCTTATCGGAGAGCCAGCGAGCGACAGTGCAGCTATCCAGACCGCCGGATACGGCACCGCCCACGACCGTTACGCCATTGTCTTGAAGTTCGCGCCAGTTCACTGGGCAGCCGCCTTTGCAGCCTCGACCAGTCCAGCCTCGAGGCGTTCGAGAGCTGTGTCTACCTCGGCCTTGGTGAGGGTCAACGGTGGCATGAGCCTGATGGCTGTGGGCCGTGGTGCGTTGAGAAGCAGTCCGGCATTGTTGCAGGCGGTCAGCGCCTCAGCCGACATTTCAGAACTGAACTCAACGGCGATCAGGAGGCCCATGCCGCGTACGTCCGTGATGAAGTCGTGGGAGTCCCACATCCTCTTTAGGCCGGACATGAGGTACTCGCCAACGTCGCGGGCGTTGGCGGAGATGTCGTTGTCGATGATGAATCTTGTAGAAGCGTTAGCGGCAGCGCAGGTCAGCGCATTGCCGCCAAAGGTCGAGCCGTGCTCACCCTTTGGCTCGAATACCGCCGCGTGGTTCTTTGCCATGAACGCACCGATGGGAACACCGCCGCCCAGGCCCTTGGCAAGGGTCATTACATCGGGCTCGACGTCGAAGGCCTGGTAGCCGAAGAGTGTGCCCAGGCGACCAAGACCCGTCTGGACCTCGTCGAATATCAGCAGCAGACCCTGAGCGTCGCACCACTCCCTGACCTCGCGCAGATAGTCGGGACCGGGCACGTTGACCCCACCCTCTCCCTGCACCGGCTCGATCATGATGGCCACCGTCCGGTCGGTGGTTGCGGCCTTGATGGCGTCGATGTTGTCGTACTCGACGTGGACAAAGCCGGTGGGCAGCGGCTGAGAGGTGTCTCCCTCGTGGGGTTTCCCCGTCGCGGCCCAGGTGGTTAGCGTCCTGCCGTGGAAGGAATTGTCGGCAGTGATGATCTCAAAAGCACCGTTGGTGTGGAGCTTGCCATACTTGCGGACCATCTTGATCGCGCCCTCGTTGGCTTCGGCTCCGCTATTGCAGAAAAAGACCTTGTCCATGCAGCTGTTGTCGACCAGCGCCTGGGCCAGCTCTAGCTGTGGGATCGTGTAGAACTGGTTCGACGTCTGGAGCAGCGTAGAGGCCTGCTTTGTGATCGCCTCGGTGATGACGGGATGGGAATGTCCGATATTGTTGACGGCCCAACCAGCGGTGAAATCGAGGTACTCTTTGCCCTCGTCGTCCCACACAGTGGTCCCCTCCCCTCGTACGATTACGATGGGCTGCCGCTTCACAGTGAACATGTAGTACTCGGACTCTATCGCCTTCCAGTCTGTTGCCATGTTAGTTGCCTTCACCTGAATCTTCGAGTCCCTTCAGCGCGTCTTCCAGGGCCTGTAGGCCCTCTCTGAGCGACTGTATCGCATCCGAGAATTTATTGATGTTTGCCTGGAATCCATCTACTTCCGCAGACGTCGTGTCACCGTTCGTAGGCTCGTCGGGCTCCACCACCGCTACCTCGGTGTACCCCGTCAGAGCCGCCACCGCTGCGGTCACCGAATCTTCCATGACCACCTTGTCGCCAGAGGCCAGGATAACCTGCTTGAGTTCGGGGAATTCGATCCCCTCGGCCTGGAGGTAGACGGGCTCGGCGTATAACAGGCCGAACTCGTCGTCTGTCGCGATAGGTATTACGAGCAGGTTGCCCCGGATACAGAAGGAACCTTCCTGGCACCTGAGGGTGAACCACTCGGAGATGTCTGGGTCGTTATCGATCTTTGCTTCAATCTGCTGGGGGCTGTCGACCTGTCGCTCCTTGGGGAAGCGGAATGCGACGAGGCCACCTAGATCATCTCCATCGTTGCGAGCGGCAAGCCACCCTGCCATGATGGGCGGATCGTTCCTCGTGTAGGGGGTCAGCAGCACGAACTCCTCGCGCTCCTCACCCGGAATCTTCATGATGACGTAGTACGGCTCGACCACCTGAAGCTGCTCTCCCTGACCGAATTTCTCCTCCGGGATACTCCAGATGTCTTCCAAGTTGTAGAAGTCCTGGGAGTCGAGCATGTGGTAACGCAGGTACTTGTCGGCCTGGACACCGAACATGTCCTGAGGATACCGAGTATGGGCGAGCAAGGCCTCGGGCATCGTCTCCTTGTCTACGAACAGGTCTGGGAAGATGGCCCGGTAGGTTGCTATGACGGGGTCTGACATGTCCCAGACGTAGAAGTCCATGGAACCATCAAACGCGTCGATAACAATCTTGACGCTATTCCTGATGTAGTTGAATCCCTCGGGCGCCGGGTCCGAATAGGGATACCTGTCGGTCACGGTGTAGGCGTCCTGTATCCAGTAGAGAGCCCCGTCGGCGGCCACGATATATGGATCTTCGTCGAGCCGCAGGAACGGCGCGACAGTAGATACCCGCTCCTGGATCTCGCGCCTGTACTGGAGTCGGCTATCGTCGGTGATCTCGCCTGTGATTAGGATGTTGATATCGGTGAACTGCCATGCATAGGCAAGGCGCCGGAAAAAACCTCCGATGTTGACTCCGCCCGCTCCATCGTACTGGATGCTCAGGAGCTCGCCACCAGCGGCCTGGTAGTCCAACTCGGGTGTGTTGGAGTTCACGATCACGTAGTCCAGGGTCTTTTCGCCGTAGTAAATTCGAGGGTTAGTGACGAGGTCGTCCGGTTCGGCGCCCTCGACACCCGAACTGATGGCTATATTGCCGTCCTGTGGAATGTCCTTCGCAAAGAATTCGGGCCGCCCCTCGGAGGTGAACTCGGTGACAGGGCTCATGGCGACGCCAAAACCGTGGGTGTACCGCAAGGTCCTGTTTACCCACGTCTGGGCGTCCTCGTCGAGCTTGTCGGGGGCGACCTCGCGGGCCGCCAGCATCACCTGGCGAGGCCGACCATCTACGGTGTAGCGATCAACATCAGCGTCCTCAAAATCGTAGTAGGGCCGAATGAGCTGGATCTGACGGTACACATCTGACAGCGGCCCGTGATCCCACAGACGGATGTTGTCTATCGTCTGCAGATTTTCGGACACCATCTCGGCCGTCAAGGTCGTGTCGACCGGATAGAGTTGTTCAGAGACATCGCTCAGACCAAATGCCTGGCGAGTAAACTCAATGTTGCGATCGATGTAGAGCTGCTCCTTGGCGAACTCATTTGGCCTGACGGTGAGGCGCTGCATCGCGTTGGGCCACACGACCCCAAGCACAACCGCCAACACCACGAACAGGATGATGGCCCCGAACAGGAGCCTCACCTTGGCAATGTATGCGTTAATCAGCATCAGCACTGCGGAGGCTGCTGCCACGATCGTCAGGATCATCAATGCGTTGCGTCGGGCATTGATATCGGTATAAGACGCCCCAAATACAGCTCCCTGGTCGGAGAGCACCAGAGCCCAGCGATCGAGCCACATCCCCGCGCCGAAGATGAGCATGGCGATGGCCGCGAGGATCGAGACCTGCGCCTTCAGACCCGGTGTGAGCTGTATGCCCACGCCGCGATAGCTGAAGTTGACGAAATAGATACCCAGGGTAGCCAGCAGAGTGACTACCACTGCTCCCAACAGCCAGCTCTGCAAGAACTCGTACATCGGCATATCGAAGACGTAGAAGGCCACGTCCCTCGAATACAGAGGATCGAGGATACCGAAGTCAGATGCGCTGGAAAATCTCAGGAATATCTCCCACTGACTCGCCGCAACGACACCAAATATGATGCTGAGGACTACCGCGCCTACTACCGTACCCCAGAAGATGAGACGCCTAAGCACGTCTCTTATCTGGGACGGGAGCGGAATCTCTTCCGGCCCCTGCGAGACTTTATGGGCGAAATATAGGCTGACACCGGAGATGATCCCGAAGCCCACAGCCCCGGCGAGGAACATCAGTACCCGGGTGGTAATCACCTTGATGAACACGCTTCTGAAACCGAGCTCGCCGAACCAGAGCCAATCGGTGTAGATGGACCTAGCCAGCGTGGCGATGGCAAAAAGCGCGATGATCGCGACAATGACCACGCCCCACTTGATGTAGCCTCCAAGTTGGGCAGGGATGGAACCTTTGAAATTTAGCGGAAAGTCCGGTTGAGATTGAAAGTTAAAAGCCATTAGTCCCTTCTTTTGACCGCGCTAGACCCTACAGGGCACGCCACGGTATTAGTTGCTTATCAGTCTAGACGCGTGCCCATGGCCTTGCCTGCAAATGCATTCATCAACGCGCTGGGCTGGCGTCCGTCGACGATGTGGGTAGTCTGTACGCTCTCCAGGGCCTTTAGGCATGCCCCAATCTTAGGAACCATGCCGCCATCAATCACCTTGGAGTGCATCAGACCCTCAGCCTGTCGGCGGGTGAGCCGGGGGATCAGGCGACGCGACGAATCGAGGACGCCCTCGACATCTGTCAGCATCACCAAGCGCTCAGCCCCTATAGCGGAGGCAATCTCACCGGCGACGGTGTCGGCGTTTACGTTCAGCATGGATTCGGACTCAGGGTACTGCGCCGGACCTCGGACCGCCACCGGAGCAATAACAGGCACGAACCCGGCGGCCATGACAGCCTCTATAGGGCTCGGATCGACCTCGACGATTCGGCCTACAAGGCCCAGATCCGGATCCTTTATTTCGGCCTTAAGCATGCCGCCGTCAACGCCGGAAAGTCCAATGGCTTTGCCACCCAGGGCATTGATCGAGGCTACCAACGACTTGTTCACGAGCCCTGATAGCACGGCTATCACGATCTCGAGACTGGGTTCATCGGTGACACGCAGCCCGCCAGAGAATTTTGGCCTGACGCCCTGACGAGCCATCCACTCGGTGATGATCTTGCCGCCGCCATGGACGATGACCTGCCGGACACCCTGCTGTTGGAGAGCCACTACATCCTGGAGGGTCGTATCGTGGCCCCCAAGAGTGCTTCCGCCAATTTTTACCAGAATCGCCCCAACGGCATCGGGTTCCTCTCCAACGGAGGGCTTTCCCTCCGACACGTGCGTCTCGTATTGCGGCCGGTCCTCGCCGCTTTCGTGCAATCCACCGGCCATTTGCGCGCTTGAATCCATCATTCGCCCGGCTGGTTACTCCCCTGGCGCAACAATAATCAAGTGCTGTAGGCCGAGTTAAAGGTCACGTACTCTTCTGTCAGGTCACAGCCCCATGCGGTTGCCGAGGCATCGCCATTGTTGACGTTTACCCGAATCTGGACCTCGGGGACGCTCATGGCATTGATCACCGCGTCCTTCATGTATGGGAACGCAACGCCTTCGTGGACCATGTGGATGTCACTGATAAACAGGTCTACCTGGTTTTCGCTAAAATCGATGTCGCTCTTTCCGAGCGCCATCATGATGCGACCCCAATTGGGATCGCGACCGTGGACCATTGCTTTAACTAGCAACGAACTGGCTATCGAACGGGCCGCCGTGCGGGCATCGGACAGGTCCTTTGCGCCATCTACAACGACTTCGATAAGGCGCTGTGCGCCCTCGCCGTCTCTCGCCAATTCCTTTGCCAATACGGTAGACACGTAGGTGATTGCCTCCCGAAAGGCGTCCGCGCCCTCCGAGTCCGGTCCGATCTCCGGCCCACCGGCGGCGCCATTTGCAAGGACAAGAACTGTGTCGTTTGTGCTCATGTCGCCGTCGACATCGATCATATTAAAGGAAGCGCTCACCGCCTCTGAAAGGATGCCCTGAAGGAACGCCGGCTGGACCTTCGCGTCCGTCGCCATGAAACAAAGCATCGTGGCCATGTTGGGGTGGATCATGCCCACACCCTTGGCAGCGCCACCAACAATAACGCGCCCACCAGGCATTTCGACCGAGACGGCAAACTCTTTTGGCCGCGAGTCGGTCGTCATAATCGCACGGGCGAATTCGGGGCCACCCTGGGCCGTTACGTCAATGTTGCCAATGTTCTGGCGAACCAGGGCCATAGGCATCTCAGCGCCTATGAGACCCGTGCTAGCGACCAATACTTCATCTGCAGCAAGCCCGAGCATGTTGGCAGCCAGGGATGTCATCTCCTCGGCATCCTTAAAGCCCTGCTCACCTACCGCACAGTTGGCATTGCCGCTGTTGGCGACTACGGCCCTCGCAGAGCCGCCTGCCACCCGGTTCTTGCTCACGGTGACAGAGGGCGATGCGATCTTGTTTGTGGTGAATGTCCCGGCGGCGGCGGCGGGTCTCTCGGACACTAAAATGCCGATATCGAGCGCGTCAGGGTCCGATGACTTTAATCCGGCATAGGTCGCCCCCGCCAGAAAGCCCTTGGCCGAGGTCACTCCACCGCCCTTGATTATCTCAATCATGGAGGCCATCAAATTCCCTCTTCCGCCCCTTCGTGACCCGCTTCGTCTACCCGTAGGACAGGCCATTCTCAGGTTGACGGCAGTATACCATACATAGCTACGGCCACATAAGGAGCGGGCGGTCTATTATCGGCCTCTCACGGGAACCGACAGGGGCGTGGACAGGCCTGGCCTGGCGCAATATGATATGCCGACCAATTGCAGACCGTTGGCCGGAACGGGCGACTTGCCAACCGGGAACTCAAGGGGGTGTCATATGTCCCATCGACGGATCAGAGTACAGAACACGAGCGACATGGAGATGTTCCGGGGACTCGATTACAGCGTCAGCCGAGCTGTCCAAGCTGGCCGAATCGTGCACCTGGAGGGCCAGACAGGCATCCCTCTGAGTGGCGAAGGATTCATCGGCGAGGGTGATCCGGCTGCCCAGGCCGAGAACGCCATGCAGTGCGTAAAGGTCCTCCTCGAGGAGGCCGGCGCGAGCATGGAGGACATCTGCAAGACCATTGTCTATGTCAAAGACGTCTCCTACAGGGAGATCGTATACCCGGTTATCGCCGAGCACATGAAGGGCGTAGACCCAGTTTCGACCGGCGTCGTGGTCGACTCCTTCGGACACCACGACGTGGACTTCGAAATAGACGTCTTCGCCGTCGTCGGCGGTGCTGCGCACGCTTAGGGGTGCGGGGCGGGGTATCCTCATATCCGCTGCGGTGCTGCACATGCTTCGGTGGCAGGGCATGCCGAGACCCGGTGCTGGTCACGCTTAGGCGAGAGAGAGAGAGAGAGACATGATCTTTGGAACGCGTCTTAGCCTCATCTGTAACTCGCGAAGTGATCCGAAGGGGGTGTGCAG
>Ga0302135_10001857_pt1 | contig 12698 bp, 9 predicted proteins | sample CBN3_surface_MG_FD_203119 | JGI IMG/M metagenome (GOLD analysis project Ga0302135, IMG submission 203119) | Marine microbial communities from Western Arctic Ocean, Canada - CBN3_32.1 | ecosystem: Environmental > Aquatic > Marine > Oceanic | place: Canada: Western Arctic Ocean | collected 2017-09-15 | reverse complement strand
AAGCAGCCAGCGCAGGGGCACCCAAGACACATGATTTAGAACCCTTCGAAGCGAGAAACGGTTACCGAGCTCTCGCTCACATGCTTGGGCCGGGGCCAGAGGTAGAAGGTGGTGTGTCTGAGTTCGTTATAGAAGAGCGAGATCTGGAGATTCCAGTTCGCGTTTATAAACCCAGCAAAAGCGAGAATCTACCAGTTCTGGTTTTTTTCCATGGCGGTGGGTGGGTCATAGGTGACCTAGAAACCCATGATAAAGAGTGTCGCCTTTTGTGTAACAACGGAGAGTGCATCGTGGTAGCAGTTGATTATCGACTTGCGCCGGAGCATATGTTTCCTGCGGCAGTTGATGATTGCTGGGCTGCTCTTTCTTGGGTGAAATCGAATGCAACATTATTTGGCGGCGATCCGGAAAGAATAGCCGTAGGCGGCGATTCAGCAGGTGGCAACCTTGCAGCTGTAATCGCCCTCCTGGCTCGAGATAATGAACTTGATCTCCGCCTCCAGCTCCTCGTTTATCCAGCATCTGATGCCAGAGTCTGGCACCAATCTTATGATGAAAATGGTGCGGGGTTTTTCTTACCAATGGAAACAATGCGTTGGTTCTATAACCATTATTTACGAGAAAACATTGGTGGTGACCTAGCTGGCGATTGGCGTGTTTCCCCAGCAGCTGCGGCCAGCCATTCAGGTCTGGCACCTGCATACATAGTGACGTGTGAACGAGATCCGTTGCGCGACGAAGGCAACGAGTACGCAGAGCGTTTGAAGTCGGCGGGAGTTACTGTGACACATCGACAGTTTGACGGTCAGCCGCATGTTCTCTTTCAACTGGCGAACCAAACTGAAGATGGTGCAAATCTACTAATCGAATGTGGTCAGGTTCTGCGTAAAGCCTTTGAGCTATGACTCTTGTAAAACGAGATAAATGGGGTATTTCACACGTATTCGCTGATAGTTCTGCAGCTGCTTTTGAAGCACAGGGGTGGGTGGCTGCCGATGATCGGATATGGCAGATGGAGTGGGATCGCCGTCGCGCTTTGGGTCGATGGTCCGAAATTGTTGGACTTGCAGGCGCCAGGGAAGATGCTTTTTTTAGGCGTCTAGGCATAGCTACGATTGCTAAAAATGATTGGAATAAGCTAGACACAGAAGCGAAGGAAATGACTCGCTCTTATGCGACAGGTGTTAACCGATGGTTAGACACGCACGTTAATTCTCTGCCCGCAGAGTTTGATTATCACCCAGAGGCACCCGAGCCTTGGGAGCCTTGGCATTGCGTAGCTGTCTATAAAGTGCGACATGTCTTTATGGGTACCCTTGACAGAAAATTATGGCGTGGGCATTTATTAACTAAGGCTGGGGTGGACATTACGCGTTCTTTTCTTGGCGACCCGAATGCTGATACCTCGATGCTTCCGCCGCAAAGCAATGAGTCATTAGATCTTTTAACAATGAACAACGAAATACTAAGTCATAATAAGATCGCTTTAGACTCCTTAAGCGCTATCGATGGCGGTTCGAATTCTTGGGCTTTAGATGGAAGCCGCACAGCTAGCGGCTTGCCTTTACTGGCTGGAGACCCACACCGAACAATCGAATTTCCCAATGTGTACCACCAGTTTCATATGAAGTGTCCTGAATTTGATGCAATAGGAATGGGCTTTCCTGGAGTGCCCGGCTTTCCGCATTTCGGTCATAACTCTAGTGTGGCATGGTGCATTACTCATGGAATGGCTGATGACACTGATGTCTTTATCGAATCCGACGACTTAGACGCGATCGAATGGAGCCCTGAGATTCTAAACATTAGAGATTCAGATTCTGTTGAAGTTTGGTGTGGCGCAACCGAACGAGGCCCAATCGTTTTTGGTGATCCATCTGATGGAATAGCACTCGGTTTGATGTGGACGGGAATTTCAAATGTTGACACAACGTTTGAAGCCCTAACTCCAATGCTTAAGGCGAAGTCTTGCGAAGAACTTGAGTCGACAATGAAGTCATGGGTTATTCCGGTGAATAACCTTTTGTCTGCAGATGCAGGAGGGAACATTTCGTTCAAAGTGAGAGGAAGGGTAGTGGAACGAAGTATCGCTAATCGTTGGACTCCGGTAGCTGGAACTTCGGATGCTTCTTGGAGCGAGCACAATGAAGTTGCCTTCGATGACCTTCAGAGCTGGCGAAACCCAGCACATGGTTTTCTTGTAACTGCGAATAACAGGATCTCTGACCACGGACCTTACATTTCTCTCGACTTTGCAGGCCCGTCTCGGCATGACAGGATAGTTCAACTTCTGTCAGAATTATTTGATGCGACAGTGGAAGATATGACAAAAATTCACAAAGACGTGAAGTCCTTAGTGGCCCCAACGCTCATAAAGATATTTGTCGAAAATGCTGGAGATTGCCGGCACAGATTATCTGATGAGGCCATCGCTTTTTTGAATGATTGGGATTGCGAAGTCACGGAAAATTCAGTCTCTGCGACTATTTATAACGTTATTCGGAGACGTTGGGCCGAAACCGTTGGTGAGCATTTAGGAGTTATGGCTCCTGAATTGGGTGCACCCGGGTGGCCATCCGCCCAACAGGCAAGCCGAATGCTATTCGAATCTGCGACAGAGGTGCTTGTGAGCGGAGAAGTTCACCAGATCTTTGGTTTGGAGACTTCCCAAAAACTGACTCACGCTATTTCCTCTGCCATTGATGGATCTCTCGTAGAGCTGGAGGACCGGTGCGGTCCTCTCATGTCCGAATGGAATTGGGGGCGTGTTCACCGTATGGCTTCACCACATCCATTAGCGACACAATGGGAACCTGCTCGTTCTCTTCACCCGCCTATGGATAGTTGTCCAGGCGATGGGGACACTGTGCGCTGCGGTGCAATGACCCCAGAAACTGGAGAGCGAGCAGCGGCTGCCTCAGTTGCGAGATATGTCTATGACCTAGCAGATTGGGATAACAGCGGATGGGTCGTGCCACACGGTGTCTCCGGAGTCAGGGGATCTGGCAATGACCTTGGTCAAAGAGCTGCATGGCTAGCTGGTGAATTAGTACCGATGCTCTATTCGGACAAGGCAGTCGATGCTGGCATTAGCGAAGTTTTCACTATCTAGAAATAGTCGATGGGCAGCAAAATTATTAGATCGTGTACTGCTTGGCATGTTCTTTTAAGCTTCAGGTGAATTACTTATCTGAGGCTCTCGAGGGAGTCCAAGAATTCGTTCGCCAATTATATTTCTCTGGATTTCGCTAGAGCCGCCGGCGATTCGCATGCCTGGTGAATATAAGAGACGATCGGTAGCGTCGCTATTAAGCATTGACAAAGGTCCAAGAATCCTTGATTCGATCTGAGCTTCGTCGTAGCCGATTTCAGTATTAAGAAGCTTTGCTATCGGCGCCATCATCGGATCCGAGCCTCTTCCTTCCAAAAGGGATTGCAAACTGCGCCCTCTGGAAAGCAGCGAAGTTAAGGATTGACGGGTGAGCGAGTCAGTTTCTATAGCATTGCTAGTCATTGACTGCAGACGGCGACTAAGGCTTATAACGTCTGCGCTTCCTGCGCCAGATCGCTCATCTTCAAGGACAGTCATAGCGACTGACCAACCGCCATGTAAATCGCCGAGCAAAGCATTTTTGGGCATCAGCACGTCATCAAAAAAAACTTCACAAAACTCATGATCACCGGTCATTTGTTTCAGCGGGCGAACTTCAATACCAGGAAGGTTCATGTCTAATAAGAAAAAGCTTATGCCCTTGTGTTTGCTGGCCTGAAAATCTGTGCGAGCCATAAGAATGCCAAATTGAGCAAATTGGGCATTCGATGACCAAACCTTTTGGCCATTTAGAACAAAATAATCACCATCAAGAATGGCTGAGCTTTGAAGTCCAGCAAGGTCGGATCCTGCGCCGGGCTCACTGAAAAGTTGACACCATAAGATTTCATTTTTCAATGTTGGGCGCAAGAATACTTTTTTTTGTTCAGGAGTTCCACACCGCATTATGGCTTCTCCAGCAAGTACTAAACCTTGCAAATTAAGATAAGGCGCTATCTCGGCCTTGGCGCACTCTTCATGCCAGACCACGCTGTGATCTTTCGAGAGGCCCATTCCGCCATGGTCAGTGGGCCAATGGACACCTGCCCAGCCCGAATCGTAGCAGTAGCGCTGCCAGCGCATAGCGTCTTGGTGAAATACCGGTGGCAAGATAGCTCCGTAAGCCGGGCATGCCTCACCAGATTCTTTAGCGACAGAAATGAAGTGGGCGCATTCGATTCTAAAAGCTTCCAGAGTGCCATCTTTTCCCATGACGTGACTTTAACGCCGTTAAATTAGGTGAACTGCAAACGGCACTAAATTCCAGAAAGTTTCAACATCCACTCAGCAACCATGTTGGCTTTCTAAGAAACCTCTTTATTTTTCATGTGAATTTGATGCTGACTAAGCAAATCTGCAAGTGAATCGATCTTCTTAGTAAGCTTCCGTCATGGGCTCAAGCATTTTCTCAGACAAAAATGGCAACATGGGCATTAAGCTTTTAATCGTCGCTGTTTTGATTTCGATAGTGATGTCGGTTCTGTAGTCGCAGAAACCAGCAACCACAGCTATCTCGCCAGGCAGTTGTTAGCCCTGTTTGGAATTGATCATCGAGCGTAGTTCAGCGTCGTCTTGGACGGGAGTGATTGTTGAACTGATGAGATCACCCCAGTTGAATAGCCAAGCCTGAAGATCAGTAACCGTAGGCGAATCGCAAATTGCCCAGCCTTGTTCCCCTGCTGCGTCGTGCCAACGACCTATCTGCTGAACGCTCCCACTGTCAGCTTCATCGTCCGCAACTGTCATTTGGCTAAAGTTTCCAAACGCTTCCATTTTCCTGTCTCGTGGCAGTTTCCAATGGATCATATATAAGGCCATGATTTCCCCTTCGCTTTTCTTCAGAAAGTTAATTGTTACCTTGATGCAATTTGTTGGCTTTGATTTGGCCATTAGCGTAGCAGATGAAAAAAACCTAGATTCCCCATAGACACCTACTGGCTGAACATAACTTTCCGCAGCATTCAGAACGGCGTTTCAGCTAGGGGTAAGCGATCCGAGCTCAAGTCTGATTAAGTAAATGGTCGAACGGAAATGTAAGATTTCCGCTGAAGATTTATAGCTTTTGACACAGCTTAGACGCTTAAAATTTCTCGTAGGTTAGACAGACTCATTCGGCGAGTTGGCGAACATGTGATATTGCTGGTTTAAAACTTCGACGATGTCCATAAATTCCCCAAAATTATCTGATGTGTCCAGAGGAGCAGGGCATTCCGTTAGGCACAGTAGCCTCAAGTGCATGACTGATATCGCCCATACTGACAGCAGCCTTACGAATCAAACTGTAGAGCTTCTTCAGGAAATGATTAGAAATGCTTGCGTAAATGATGGTCAGAAAACGTCTGGCGAGGAAATTCGTAATAGCGACATGCTCGAAACGTTCCTTGAAGGTCCCGGCGTTGAGTTAGAACACTTTGACTGTTTACCCGGTCGGAGATCAATGGTGGCACGAATCCAAGGCACTGACCCAACGGCGCCAGCTCTCTGCCTGATGGGACATACAGATGTAGTACCAGTGAGCCCAGATGGGTGGAGCAGGGACCCATTCGGTGGGGAATTGGTAGCCGGGGAGGTTTGGGGGCGAGGTGCTGTGGATATGTTGAATTTAACTTCTTCGATGGCGGTGGCATTTCGCAATTCCATAAAAACTGGATTCCGACCTAAAGGTGATTTGGTGTATTTTGGGGTAGCAGATGAGGAAGCTGGGGGCACTTATGGGGCCAAGTGGATGGCTGAACATCATTGGGAGGCGATCAAGGCCGACTTTGTGTTAACCGAATTCGGAGGGTTGCCGACTGAGACACCAAATGGCAAGAAGCTAACGGTCGCTGCAGGCGAAAAGGGATTAGGTTGGCGCAGGTTGACCGTAAAAGGAACACCAGGTCATGGTTCTATGCCATTTGGTGCTGACAACGCTGTTCTGAAAGCTGCAGAGATTATTCGACGGCTAGGTGATTATCGTCCATCTCCAAAGTTAACTGAAATGTGGCAGCATCAAGTTTCGACTTTGAATTTGTCCGATGAAGTCAAAGCAGCGTTACTAGACCCCGAGAAGGTTTGGGAAACAATAGCTAGTCTCGACGCGCCCGGCCTAGCTGGGCACTTGCACGCCTGCAGCCATACGACGTTTTCGCCAAATGTTGTTCACGGAGGAGTGAAAACTAATGTCATTCCTGATGTTGTTGAAATCGAAGTCGATATCAGAACCGCCCCTGGAGACAGCGACAATGTAGATGATCACCTCAGAGAGGCACTCGGTGAGCTATTCGACGAAGTGGAAATTAAACACATCCATGATGATGCTGCCACCTTCTCTTCAACAGATACACCGATGTGGTCACTACTTCAAGAATTGATGCAAAAAGCTCATCCGGGCGCCGAGCTTATTCCATCCCTAATTGTGGGGGCGACTGACGCTCGGTTCTACCGGGAAAAAGGCGCAATAGCGTACGGTGCAGGCCTATTTAGCGACAATGTGACTTCCTCGGAGTTCATGACCCGGTTCCACGGTCACGACGAGCGAGTTGATGTTGACTCGCTCGCCCTCACCACCCAACTTTGGGTTGATGTGATACAAAACTTCTGGAAATAGCCTATTGATTCCTTGGTTGCTTATTCACCTAGGCAACTTAGCAGTGGCGCGATGTGCGGAACAATACCAGACCGAAGAGACGTGACTATGTCGTTCTCGTCTACTTGCCAGATAACTCTTTTTTCAAGATCTTTTTTATCGACAGGGACATAGGAGATGTTGTCCCCGCTGGCAGATTCTTGAATACGTTCACCAAATGCATTCATAATCTCAAGTTTGCTGGAGCCTAAGCCATAGCCCGATCGAGTTTTGATAGGTCCACTCAGAATTTCGATGCGAACCAGCTTCTCACCGTTAAAGATGAAAGACACCCCGACAGCTCCTGACGCCGGTGAGTAAGAGCGGCATGATTCAGAACCACCAGGCGAGAGAACAAAAGATACTCGCGCAGCTTCTTCAGCTTCGCTGAGGCTCATTCCGATAGCGACGGGTCCCAATCCTCCAGTCGACAGCGAAGCAGCGTTTGTTAAGAGGGGATCTGTATTCTCAAGCTCAGTCGTAGACGTAGAACTTACCTGATCAGAAATGGTCGTTGTTGGTGATGGCTGCGTCGTCGTTGTCTGTTGAATAGTAGTAGCGGTCGTCGAGTTCACAGCAACACGCTCCTCTACCACGACCTGAGGTGTGTCATCGGAACAACTGATCAAAGCGAAGGCTGAGAGCAGTATAGAAAGAGAGACAACTCGGACTGGGCTAGAACTTCGCATACGCACCTGCAGACCCCGGGATAAGCACTTAATGACCAAGTGCATCGTTTAACTATGAGAGTACTTAATATTTAGGTACAACGGGTGTCGCCCTATATTTGTTACGTCAGTCCTGCATTTGGGTCTATGATTTGAGAAGAGGCACTGTAATAGAAGCTAGTTGTCAGCAAGACATTGTTTTTTTAGGGCAAAGAAAGAGGCGCGATAAAATGAGTGGCAGCGACACAAAATACGACCTTGTTATTAGAGGCGGCTCAGTGGTTGATGGAACAGGAGCACCATCGAGAATTGCAGACGTAGGCATCATTGGCGACCGAGTCGTCAAATTAGGTGTTGTGGAAGGCACCGGTGAAACCGAAATCGATGCAGTCGGGAAGCTTGTTACTCCAGGATTTGTTGATATCCACACTCATCTAGATGCTCAATTAGCATGGGACCCAATTGGCTCCAGTTCCTGCTGGCACGGTATTACATCTGTTGTAATGGGTAATTGTGGAGTGACCTTCGCCCCTGTCAAAACTGAGGACATCGAGTTCATCGCAGAAGTCATGGAGTCAGTAGAAGATATTCCCAAGGATGCTATTCTCGAAGGCCTTCCATGGAATTGGCGGACCTACGGTGAATATCTGAATTTTATCGACTCAACTCCTAAAGGAATAAATGTCGGTGGCATGGTTGGACATGTAGCCGTGCGTTGGCATGTGATGGGAGAATCTAGCCTTGACGAAGAACCTGCCTCAGCAGAACAGATAAGTTCAATGTGCGAGTTAGTCGATGAAGCCATGACTGCGGGCGCACTTGGTTTCTCCACATCTAGAACTTTGTTACACCGAACTCCAGATGGTAGGCCGATACCGGGAACATTTGCTGATGACGATGAGCTTTTTGCATTTGCAGATGTACTTGGTGAACACGGCCGGGGAGTCTTCGAATCTGCTCCACGATTTGAGAAAGCCGGTGCAGACTGGGAAGGCCTCAAACATGAAATAGAAACTCTGGGCGAAATAACCCGGCGCAGTGGCCGACCATCAACGTTTGGATTGGTCTATAACGCAGTTCGTCCAGATATGAGCGATGTGGCTCTTAGGGCTGTGGAAGCTGAAAATGCCTCAGGCGCACAATTACGACCACAGACCACATGCAGGCCCATTGGTGTTGTACTTGGAATTCAGCACCGTACTCCCTGGGCACGCGCCGGAGTAACTTGGAGATCCCTTCGCGATATGAGTGTGGAACAGCGACTCGATACCATTCGGAACCCTGAACTGAGAGCAAGATTAATTCACGAAGGTAATAATCCAGAAAAAGTGCATGGCAATGGAAGTGCCATGGTCGATCTCAGTCGCCTGTACCTTCTAGATGCAGAGAATCCTAATTATCGGGTTGGTCAAGAAGGAACCCTGGAATCACTCGCGACGAAAGCTGGAATAAGCCCAGTCGAGTACTTTTTGAATGCAACTGATGAATCGAATGGTTCGGTCATGCTGAGCTTGCCAATCCTTAACCAGGACTATGAAGCAATCGAAACAATGTTAGATCATGACTCGATCGTAATGGGACTGGCCGACGCAGGAGCACACGTTGGCCAGATCATGGACTCCAGTCAGCCCACCTATTTTTTGAGTCACTGGGTTCGCGATACTGGCTATTTCACGCTTGAAGAAGGCATTCGGCGAATTACCTCTGATACAGCTGATCTGTTTGGTCTCAAAAATCGAGGGCGCCTCGTTGAAGGTGCATATGCGGATATTAATGTCATTGACTGGGATAAGCTTTCTCTCTCCGGCCCAGAATATGTTCATGACTTTCCGGGCGGCGCAGGAAGATACATTCAACGCGGGGCCGGATACGATGCCACAGTCGTGAACGGGGAACTATTTATGCAAAACGGTGAACATACCGGAGCCTTAGCTGGCGTTACTCTTCGCTCAAATGATTGACTCAAATTTGATTTTGTGACCGAAGTCGGTTTTTGGGGGGTCTTCCTCCGCTAACGTGCCAACAATGGCAAATTCACCTGAAATGACGATCGATACAGAATTAACGTACCGAGTAACTCTTGGCACTAACAAGGGCAATATAGTTATGGATCTCGATCCTAAACTTGCTCCTATTACCGTAAATAATTTTATATCGCTAGCTCGCGATGGGTATTACACAGGGTTAACTTTTCATCGGGTTGTGCCAGACTTCGTGATCCAGGGCGGATGTCCTGAAGGAAGCGGTACTGGTGGTCCGGGTTATCGGTTCGATGACGAACCCGTTACTGCCGATTACACTCTTGGAGCGCTAGCCATGGCTAACGCCGGGCCCAACACCAACGGGAGCCAATTTTTCATATGCATAGATGATTGCACCACGAAACTAGCCAAGTCTTATAACCATTTTGGTTTCGTTTCCGATGGAATGGATGTAGCGCTTTCCATAGGTGTCGGTGATGTAATGCAGACTGTTGAGATTGAAGAAATCAAATAGTCTGACTGGGTAGTTCACTACTATTTGGAAACAGTTTTCGTACCAAAAAGACTTAACAAAAAATAAATTGGGGGAGTAATGAGCGAAGCAGTAGTTCTATACGAAGAAACAGACGGCGTAGCTATAATTACGCTTAATCGTCCTGAGAGGTTGAACTCATGGACCGGCGAGCTGGGTACCGGGTATTTCAATGCCTTAGATACAGCGGCAGCCTCAGCATCGGTTAAAGCCATAGTAGTAACTGGGGCAGGGCGTGGATTTTGCTCTGGAGCCGATATGGATATGCTTCAGGGCATACAAGATCGGGGAGGTGAGGGCGAAGAGCGTCCGCAGCACCGCGATGAAAGACATGACTACGCACTCTCAATTCCGAAGCCGGTTGTCGCAGCGATAAATGGCGCCTGCGCCGGATTGGGATTTGTTCATGCGATGATGTGCGATATACGATTTGCTGCCGAAGGAGCGAAATTCACCAGCGCCTTCGCTCGAAGAGGTCTTATTGCAGAACATGGAGTGGCTTATATGCTTCCCCGAGTAGTAGGCCCATCAAATGCTCTGGACATTCTTATGTCGGGTCGGGTCTTTCTAGCAGATGAAGCTAAAGAAATGGGCGTAGTCAGTCGGGTGCTTGCCCCTGAGGACCTTCTTTCGGCAACCGTCGAATATGCACGAGATCTCGGTAAATATAGCGCTCCATGGTCGATGGCTCAGATAAAGAAGCAGGTCTGGAACCAACTAGATCTGGCACGAACTGATGCACTAGCTGAGTCGAACGCACTGATGGTGGATTCACTTAAGCGAAACGATTTTAAAGAAGGAGTAGCTAGCTTTGTTCAAAAACGTGATCCAGCCTTTGAACCAGTCACTAAAAATTGAATCTACTAATTTGTGTGTTGACTCAAGTGAGTCTATTTTAGCAGTTGCCCTATCTACTAACGCGTCTGGAAAAAAATGACAAGCACTCTTGCCGCCTTTGCTGTGCTGGCTTGGCTTGCGTATATTGCTAGCAGGATGCTCGCTCGTCGCCAGCTTCCAGAAGTTGTTGCCTTTCTGCTTGTCGGTGCTCTGCTAGGCCCCTCAGGGATCGAACTGATTAGCCAAGATGAGCTAGTCAAGTTGCAGCCCATCACAGAGGTTGCTTTAGCCATTCTGATGTTCGTGATTGGTGAACGAGTTTCTACGCGCGCCTTGAAGGCAGCACGTTGGGCTCTGACAGCCGGCATCGTCCAGTTTGGTGTAAGTGCTGTTGCAGTGTTTTTTGTTACTCGCGCAGCGGGCGCTGAGGAATCAGTAGCTTTAGTGCTTGCTGTGTTGGCTGGTGCTGGTGCGCCGATGACTGTTGCGCACGTGGTGAGCTCAGTTAAAGGCACAGGTGCTTATGGTACGGGGCTCGTTGGAACGCATGCAGTATCGGATGCGTTGGCCACCACGACTTTTGCTGCTGTGCTGCCGGTTGCTGCACTTCTTAGTGAACAAGATGCGGCTATCAGTTCTGCGTTGCTAGATTTTCTTCAACTAGGAATTGGAGGAGCATTATTAGGAGTCGCCGGTGGTTGGCTAATTTCACGTATCGGATTTCAAATTGAGACATCGGGCGAATTATTACTTTTTGTGTTAGTCCACATACTTTTGGCGTGGTCGCTTTGTGAATGGCTGGGGAGCTCCTTGCCGTTAGCGGCCTTGGTGGCAGGTGCAACCGCAGCGTCAGTTTCAGCAGAAGCTTTTTCGGCGCGATTATTTCGTACTATAAAAAGTATCGAACAGCCTTTATACCTGCTGTTCTTTGGGCTCGCAGGTGCTTCCATTCATATGGATGACGTAGTAAACGTTGGCCTAGTAGGTGTTGCCTACGTATTGGTTCGTGTCGGTGGAAAGATAGTCGGTGGTCTATTAGGTGGAATGCTTGGCGGACTTCACTGGAAAACAGCATTGCGTCTTGGAGTCAATTTGACTCCGCAGGCAGGAGTTGCTGTAGGTCTGGCTGTCTTGGCAAGCGAGACACTTGGGTCTGACGGATCCGAAATAGCGACGGTGGTGCTGGGTTCTGTAGTGCTCTTCGAATTGATAGGTCCGTTATTGGTCGCAAGAGATCTTAAATCGATGGCAACTGGTGAAGATGATGCGGCTCCTTTAGACCACACTAACGTGCCCGTTCCAGCAAAAGTTTTACTTGCTTCGCCTATACCAATTGATATTCCGGAGTGGGTTATTGACTTAATGGCACGTTGGCGTTCTTCGATCGTTATTTTTATGCCTGGCAGTGAGGATGATGATCGAGTGGCACGAGTGGTGCGGCTCTGCGACAGTAAGGATGTAGAGCATGAAATAAAATTCTTGGAGACCGAAAGTTTCACAGGTGCTGTCGCGCGAGCCCAAGCGGAAGAACATGCAGACATGGTGATCTTATTTTCCTCGCGTCCTATGGGTCAAACATCACGCCTCGTTCTTTTCCCGGTTGAACGCATTAGCAGACAATTGTCAGTGCCAGTACTCAGTTTCCCAATAGTTACAGAAGGCCCGCCCGAGCCTGACTTAGAAACGAAAAAATGGCTTTGGAGAGGTTAGTTACTGCAGCTCGCTAAGAGCTGGGGAGATCGGCCAGCCTTCTACTCGTTGAGCGATCTCGGCTGAAGGCAAATCGGTAGGCCCATGTAGCAACTCCTTCATGAGGCCTGAAGAATTACATTCGCTGAGGTAACTCAGCACAGAAACTACCTGATCGGCGTCTTTCACTTCGTGCTGAAAGAGTCGAGGGAATTCACTCGGCCACACTTCAGCGACCCATATATCGCCTATCTGAGGCCTAGTTCCGAAACCGGTTTCAAACGGCCATATT
>Ga0302135_10001854_pt1 | contig 12723 bp, 11 predicted proteins | sample CBN3_surface_MG_FD_203119 | JGI IMG/M metagenome (GOLD analysis project Ga0302135, IMG submission 203119) | Marine microbial communities from Western Arctic Ocean, Canada - CBN3_32.1 | ecosystem: Environmental > Aquatic > Marine > Oceanic | place: Canada: Western Arctic Ocean | collected... | reverse complement strand
CACAGCTTCATTGACATCAGAACGACGAAAACGGTACCGTATCGGCTACGAAGCTTTACCAGCGTAGCTTAGTTACGCTGAATTTGGTTTACGGAGGTAGCTCTGATGGTAGATGTGCAACCAAGGACTGAACAAGCCCCTGTTACTGAGATAGTTGAACGTACAACGGCCCAGAAGAAAGACCGCCGGGAGCTGATCCCTGAGCTAGGACTCAAGGAGTACTGGTACCCGGCTATTGCGGCCAGCAAGGTAAAGAAGAAGCCCGTAGGGATAAAGATGTTGGGAGAGGATTTGGTCTTCTTCCAGGGTAAGCACGGCGTGGCTGCTCTATGGAACGTCTGTCCCCATCGTGGCGGCAGCCTCATGCACGGCGACTGCCACTTTGAAGGCACCGTGTCCTGCCCATATCACGGCTGGACCTACGACGAGGATGGCAACGTGCTGGCAGTCCTGCCAGAAGGCCCGGAGTCCAAGATTCCCGGCAAGGTGCAGGCCCGCAAGTATCCCACGCAGACGCACCGCGGCATGGTATTCGTCTGGATGGGTGAGGGAGAGCCAGCCCCCATTGAGGAAGACGTGCCGCCTGAGTTCTTCACAGACAAGGGCATCATGCTCTATGCCACAGAGATATGGCCACTGAACTGGCGTCCCGCCAATGAGAACGCGTTTGACGCTCACGTACCCTACGTGCATCGGGACGCGTTCATGATGTTCCTGAGCCCAATGCAACAGATGGGTGAGGTGGGCATGTACACGGACATCAAGTTCAACCGTGCAGCCCATTGCCATTACCCCGGCCTGGGCAGCGCGGCGAAACCTTACCAGTGGGACTTTTCCAAGCAGTTAGGCGCGGGGGCTCACTGGCCCAAGAATCGGTACCGTATGGCTTGGAACTGGATGTTTGAGTGGGCCAACCGGCGTCGCTGGCGCAAGACCGATCCCAACGACTTTGGTGAAGAGTGGAACGGTCTCCAGCATCACATGCCTGCCATAATTCACCTGGATTATCGTACGCACATCTACACACGGAACAACGTTGCCATAGACGCGACAACCACGCGGCAGATTTACTACCACTGGGCTAAAGCCAACAACTGGCTTGGCAAAGCGTACGAGTGGTTGCACTTCAACACCTTCCACAGGTGGGCCATGTATCGGGACTTCTCCCGGCAGGACTTCCGGGCCGCTGCACCTCAGCGGTATGACACAGCAGAGTACCTGTCCAGCACAGACTCTCATCTGGTGGTCTGGCGCAGGCTTCAGGCGAAGGCACGCGGCCTGGAGAACATCCAAGCCAATAAAGAGGTGCGCACCACGGAGGCTGAGGAAGCCTCCCACAAAGTGCAGGTGGAAGTGGGCATGACGCCTGAGTGGAACCTAGCGGACGAGGCGTAACCGCACGCAATCGACTGTAAAAGGCCGACCCTTAGGGGTCGGCCTTTTCTTTTGGCTGATGCGAGTTCACAAGACCTCCGCTATACTGCGGGCCAAGCTCTAGCATTGAGGTGAATTGCATGGCAAGCACGTGGACAAACCTGATGGGTGCCGAGGTCAAGCACGGTGGCGGAAAGTACCCTGGTCGCTATGTGGAGGCGGGCTCCGGTGAGCCTCTCTTGCTGCTACACGGGCAGGGCGGACACTTAGAAAATTTCAGCCGTAACGTGATGGCGTACGCTCAGCATTTCCACGTCTTTGCGTTGGACTGCGTGTGGCATGGGTATGGCCCGCGCCCACCCTTCAATCCTGAGCTTGTTCCTGCATATATGGAGCAGGTCTTGGATTTCATGGACTCTCAGGGCATTGATGCAGCCAATATTGAGGGACAGTCCATGGGCGGCTGGACGGCCCAACGACTTGCGTTTCATCACCCTGACCGTGTGCTGAAGATGGTGCTCACCACTGCGCAGGGGTTTGTTCTGCATAACGACAAGGGTGACACGGTTGGCGGCCTGCCTGGGAAGGAAAACCTTGAACGGCAGATCTCTTTCCTGAAGGACCCCACCAAGGAGAACATCTACCAACGTATGGTTGGTCTCTTGGCACGCGCGGAACGTTTGCCCCAAGAGCCCGTGGACATCCGTCACAAAATATATAACGACCCCGCCACCAACGCCTTGCTGCAACAGGTGGTGTCTAACTACATGGGCGGGCCAGGCTCGCCTCCGCAACACCACCTTATGACAGCGACCGAACTGTCGCAGATAAAGGCCCCCACGCTGGTGTACTGGGCGGAGAAGAACCCCGTCGCGCCTCCTGCGGGTGAGATACTTGCCGCCGCCATTCCTGGCGCGCAGCACCATCTGGCCATGGACACGGGCCACTGGGCGCAGTTTGAGCACGCTGATGAGCACAACCGCGTGGTGCTCCGCTTCCTCACGGGCAATGATTCTCTGGAGCCCTTGTCTGTGGAAGGATCGGAAGTCGCAGCAGGGTAATCTTCACTAGGGGATATGCATGGTCAAGCAAGGATTCCGGGTCATGGACTCGGATATGCACGTTATTGAGCCGTCAGACATCTTTGAGCGGTACATGGACAGCGCCTATCAGGCCAGCGCGCCCAAGATTGCAAGGGCGGCCGGCAAGCGGGGCGGCACCTTCCAGTTCCAGGGTCACATCCTGCCCACGGTGGACGTGGACAACCCTGAGCGCATGTATGGCATGAGCAGCCGTACCGACGCAGCGACTGCCGAGATGCGCGCTCGTGGCTATGACGGCCCTTCGCAGTTGATAGCCATGGATATGGAGGGCATCGACATTGCGGTGCTCTTCCCCACGGTGTGCCTGTACGTACCGAATGGCTTGGACGGCGTCGACGGTGGCCTGTCTGCGGCGGTGTGCCGCGCCTACAACAATTGGCTGTACGACTTCTGCCAGGCAGACCCTGCACGGCTGAAGCTCTGTGCCATGCTGCCGCAACACGACGCGGCGGAGGCGGTGAAAGAGGCGAGGCGCGCAGTCAACGACCTAGGCGCTGTGGGCGTCTACATGCGCCCCAATTTCGTGAACGGCGTACCGTTCCATTCGTCACCCTACGAGGCGATATGGAGCACCTTGGAGGAGCTTGACGTGCCTGTGGGGTTCCATGAAGGCACGGGGTCGGTCTACAGACAGGACGGCTCGGAGTTCGGGACCAACCGCCTGATGCTCCACGCCAGCTCTCACCCCATTGGCATGATGAAGGCCATGATCAGCATGATATGCGGAGGCGTCTTTGAGCGCTTTCCAAAGCTCAGGGCGGCATACCTGGAGGCCAACGCCGGTTGGGCTCCGTTCTGGATTAGCCGTATGGACAGGGACTATGAACTGTACCGAGAGTGGGACGCACCGTTCCTCACCAAGAAGCCCAGTGAGTACTTTGCCAGCAACTGCTGGGTGGGGACTGAGGCTGACGAGTATGAACTCCAGTACGCTCTAGCTGCCGTTGGCAACAACAACGTCGTGTTCTCGTCAGACTATCCGCACCATGACTCAGAGTTCCCTCACAGCGTGGAGGAGTTCCTGGGCCAGCCGGACGTGTCTGAGGAGAGCAAGCGGAAGATACTCTGGGACAACTGCGCGCGGCTATACGGGATAGGGGAGTAGTCCTACACGTCCTCAGCGGCGCTGGTGCCGGCCACGCGCCCAAAGACTGACCCTGACATGAGTCCAGAGCCCCCTGGGTAGTTGTGGTAGAAGATGCCGCCCACAATCTCACCAGCGGCGTAGAGGCCGGGAATGGGCTCGTCCACGTTGTCCATGACCTGGGCGCGACGGTTGATGCGCAACCCGCCAAAGGTGAAAGTGAGCCCGCAGGTCACGGCGTACGCCAGGTAGGGGGGTGAGTCCAGGGGCAACGCCCAGTTGGACTTGGGCGGGTCAATGCCCTCTGTGTGCACGCCGTCCAGAACAGTTGGGTTGTACTCACCGGGCTGGCACGCCGCGTTGAATTGCTCCACCGTTGATACGAGCCCCTCGACGTTGATGTCCATTGCCTGGGCAAGCTCCTCAATGGTGTTTGCTTCAGCCATGGTCACCTGCGGAATGTGATACTCGTCCCGTAGCAGGTGCTTCGTCTTCTGGTCGAAAAGCTGGAAGGCGGCGCGTTGGGGTTGAAAGAGAATCTCACGTCCATATTTTGCATACGTGTAGTTGCGGAAGTCCGCACCTTCATCCACAAACCGATTGCCGTTGACGTTGACGATGAGCCCAAAGGGGTAGGAGTGCTTCTGGTAGAGGTCTGCAATGTTCCGGTTGCCGAAGGCCGGAGCGTTGAGGTCCCACGCCACGGCGTGGCTGCCGCTCCAGTGGCCGTAGGGCTGCGCGCCAATGGCCATGGCCATTGTGAGGCCGTCGCCCGTGTTGAAGCGGACTCCACGCACCTTGGCCAGCTCCCAGCCGGGGCCCAGATAGCGGGTGCGCATCTCTGGGTTGGACTCAAACCCGCCACATGCCAGCACGACAGACTTTGCTGCGATGTCCGCGTAGCCGTCTGGACCCTTCACTCTTACGCCGACAGCTTTGCCGGAGTCGTCCATCAATAGATTGGTAGCGGCGGTGCCGTACGCTATTTGCACGCCGTTCTGGGTGGCAATGTCAAAGAGTTGGTCTGAGAGGCCTTTGCCTGCGCCTACCGATTCAAGAATCAACCCGCCCCAGAAGTGGAACTTATCATCCACTTTGAAGGCTTGTCGGCCCCATAGCGGTACAAAACGCATACCCTGGCTCTGGAGCCACTTCATGGTGTCAAATGAGCGCCGGACCAGCATGTCCGCCATCTCAGGGTCAGACAACGACTCAGTCACGCGCATGAGGTCGTCGTAGAACTCTGTCTCAGGGTAGCGGCCCACTTCCATCACCGACGCCTCTTGCTCCGTGAGGTCTGGTATCAGCGCGCGGATATCATCAAAGCCGTTGAAGGCAAAACGGATGGCGCCGCCGGTGAAGTAGGTGTTGCCTCCGCGGAGGTGTTCAGGCGCTTTCTCTAGCGCCAACACGCTTGCACCCCCTTGGCGGGCTGCCAATGCGGAACAGAGCGCGGCGTTTCCCGCGCCCACTACTAGGACGTCTACTGAAGATGGTGTGTTCATATGCTATATAGCGCTGGACTGCTCATACCAGAGCTTTGGGAATTGCTCCTTGGCTACGGCTTGATAGAAGCTGGTGCGGAGCCCAGGGGAGCACCGCAGCATGTGCGAGGGCTCATCACTGGTGCAGAAGTGTTGATGCATGGTCTGAGGTCCCTGCACATGGAAGCAGGAGCCGGTTTTCCACGGGATGGTCTCACCCTCAATCTCACTGTAGCCCTCTCCCTGGAGAATGTAGAGGATGGCTTCCATGTGAGCGTGCTTGCCGCCATTGCTGTGGGGAGCATCTGACAGGATGCCGCTTATCTCAATCTCCACGTTCTGGAAGCCGTTCTGAGGCTGCATGAAGTCTATCCAGAGGGCATGGTGGCCACGGGCCACTTGAGGCGCCCAGACCTCCCCCGACTGATGGTGGTCTTCCTTGCTCCCAGCTACCTTTGGGGCCTCATCCCACAATAACCGGATTCGGCGGCCCTTGTCGTCAAAGCCGTCGGCTGACACGGGAGCGTCCACCACAGTGTCCGTGGGCCCGCAGGCATCAAGCTGTTCCAGTTTGGCAATTCCGGCCAGGTGCTCAAGGCTGAGGCTCATCAATGAAAAGTAGCGGGCAGTCTCAGCGCCCGTGTTGAAGTGCTGGTGTTCTGCGCCGAAGGGTACCCAGAGCGTGGAGCCCTTGGCCCAGTCGTATCGGACGCCGTTGATAATGGAGAAACCGGAGCCATCCACAATGTGGATGCCCTCTTCACCGTGGCGGTGCCTGCCGGTGTGCCAGCCGGGCTGTATCTCCGCAATCATGGTTTCAGAACCCCATGTGCGGAACCCCGTCTCCGGGGCCACCAACATCCCAGCCTTGGTGTCCTGGGGCGTGTTCACCCACTGAATATCCTCTTCATGGATAATCTTGGGGGCGTCACGCCGCTCTTGCTCAGCTACATCCCACAGATTTAGCCATTTGTCATAGAAATTTGCCATGGTCATCCTCCACTGAGCCTACGAACGATGGCATCCTTACAGTGGCGCTGCCTGGGCCAGGCGGAAGCTCCGGGTGCTCTCTAGCATGGCCAGAAGGGATTCTCGCTTCAGGCCACCCGTGGCGTCCTCCTCCAGAGCATGCAGTTTGGCTTGCTCTACCAGCGATGCGAGGTCCGCACCGGCAAACCCCTCCGTCTGCTCAGCCAAGTCTTTGATGGCGGCGGCACGGTCTGAAACATCAGCCAACTCAGTGCCTTCCAGTTCAATTTCTAGTATCTCTATACGCTCTTGCTCATCAGGCATGGGCACAAACAGGTGCGTGCTGAAGCGGCCTGAGCGCAGTGCGGCAGGATCCAAGAGGTCAATGCGGTTGGTGGCAGCCAACACCACGATATCAGTCTGAGGGTCTATGGCATCAAGCTCAGAGAGGAGTTGCGTGACCACGCGCTCTGAGGTGCGCGTGGCCGCCTCACCTGTGCGCCGCGGCAATATGGCGTCCAGCTGGTCAAAGAAGATGATGGCTGGAGCCACCTGACGGGCCACCTTGAAGATGTGCCGGACGCTTTCTTCTGACTCACCGAGCCATTTGTTGAAAATTTCCGGTCCGGCAACAGGGATGAAGTTCACACCGGACTCCTTGGCCACGGCCTGGGCCAGCAGGGTCTTGCCGGTGCCAGAAGGACCGTGGAGCACGATACCGGGGGAGAGTCGCAGATTGAGTCCACCACTCTCTGTCTTCTTGGAAAAGGACATCCGGATGAGCTCCTGTAGGCGCTTCTTGGTCTTGTGATACCCGCCAATGTCTGACCATTGGACTTCAGGTACCTGGACCAGGGCTTCACGCATACCGGACGGCCTGACCACGGACTGCGCAGCCTCAAAGTCAGCAAGACTGACGCGCACGTCTTCTGGGTTCAAGCGGAACGCAGAAAGGTGAGTGACGATGTCCTCTCCGTCCGTGAGTCTTCTGAGGGCGGTGAGACCCGCCTCACGGCAGAGCTCCATTAAGTCCGCACCGGTGTACCCGTGGGTACGTGATGCAATGACCTCCAACCCGTCTATGGCATCGTTGGTCAGCGGCATCTCACGGCTATGGATGTGTAATACCTCAAGGCGCCCGTCAGCGTCCGGCGGGCCCACAAACAACTCTCGGTCAAAACGACCGGGCCTACGTGCTGCGGGTTCAATGACGTCCAACCGGTTGGTGGTGCCAATGACCATCACACCGTCTGCACGGCGCATACCGTCCATGAGGGATAGGAGGGTGGTGACCACACGCGTGTCGGTCTGGGAGCCCGTCTCGCCACGCTTGACGAGGAGGGCGTCCAATTCGTCGATGAAGATGATGGCTGGCGCGTGATGGGCTGCCTCTCCAAACATGCGACGGAGGTTGCCCTCACTTTCACCGTAGGCGCCACCCAGAATGTCAGGGCCGTTCACGTAGTAGAACTTTGCCTGAAGTTCACTGCCCAGGGCTCTTACCATATGGGTCTTTCCGGTGCCAGGCGGGCCCCAGAGAATGACACCACGAGGCGGGTTGATGCCCAGGTACCGGTAGACGTGGGGGAAGGTTAGTGGCAGCAGGACCAACTCGCGGAGCTGGGCAATCTGCTTGGCAACTCCGCCCACATCTTCATAGGTCACTTCACTCAGCGCGTCTGTGACAACTGACGGCTCCGTGAAATCAATTTCAATCTCGGTCTCTGACGTGATAATCCCGTGTTCAGGCCGGATGTCTAGGACCTTATACGTTGTGCCGGAAGCAGCGCCGTCAAAGTGCGCAAAAATTACGGAATCCAATGCCGCAGGCGGAGCGTCCTCAATAAGGTGCTCCCTAAGGTGCTCCACCACGTTGTGCGCCATGGTGAGGTCAATAGCAGGGAGGACGCGGACGAACTCGGCTGGCCGAGACTCCAGTTTTGCGATAGTCACATCATCATTGATGCGTGACTTGGTGGACTGGCGGAGGAAGCGGTCAAGGCGCACCATGCGTGATGCACGGTCTTCCTCACGGGGTGGGTCTACCCTGGCTGGGATGGACTTGCCCCTGGCACTCTGGATGCTGATGATGTCGCCAGGCTTAATGCCCTCGGACTCCATAACAGCCGGGTCCAGCTGACAGGCGCAACGGCCTCCGCTCTCCAGTTCTCCAATAAGACGGTCGACGATGACTTGAGCGCTCAATATCTTTTACTCCCGATCTAGACTCCGCCTATATGGGCGGCGCACAACTGGACCGGCGACAATGTACCGGTCCAATTGCAAATTACTCAAACTTTCAATCCAACAAATGGGCAACGCCCGCGGCTACTTGCCATACTCCGGGCAGTTTTCCAGTTGCTCAAACCCGGAACCACGGTCAACGCCCAGGGTGTCTGTCATGTTGGCCTCAGACACTACAAACAACGCTCGCTCAGTAGAGGACTCGTTGAAGTGCTGGATGACCACGCCCTCTGTCTTGAGAGGGACGTTCATGGCATCAGTGGACTCCCAGTCATACCGGACGCCGTCCAGCATGGTGTGGCCGCGACCCTCAAGGAACAGGATGCACTGACCGCCCTGGAAATGGATACGGCCGCTCTTGCTTCCTGTAGGCAACTCTTGCATGTAGAAGAGCTGGGTGTTGATACAGACGTCACCCAGACCTGGATGCAGGTACCATTTCATTTTGCCCTGGCGGTTGATCTCCCAGGGGATGTCTTCTTCACTGATAAGCCACAGGCCATTACGGAAACGTTCTCGTTGAACGTCACGTAGGTCCAAGAGCTCCTGATAAAGGTTCCGTCCACCGAATTGTTCTATACGGTTTGGCACTTGAGTCCTCCTCTTTACGTTGCGGCTGATGTGCGCCGTGCCTTAAGGCAAATGTAGTGTAGTAGTTGACGTGAGCCTAAATAACTAGCTGGCTGAAGCTTTCCAGTCCGGAGAATCCTCTATATGCCTGGTAATGCTGCCAATCTCCTCTTTGAAGAAGCGGTGGCGGAACATGTAACAGACTGCGGGGCTATCCGGGTCATCATTGAAGTGCTGGAACTCAACCTCATTATCACGGATGGGGATAACCACAAGGTCACCCTTCTTCCAGTCCACCCGTTCATTGTTGAGGACACTGTGACCTTTACCTTGCTCAATGAAGAAGGCCAGGCCGCCTTGCTGGGCCTGTTTACCGGTCTGCGTGGGCACAACAATGCGCCAGAGGTTCCACTCTTGCAGCGGGGTGTTCAGCTTGGGCAGCATCTGGCCCATCAGCGCAAATTGAGTTTGCACTGGGGGCGTTGAGTCGCCTTTGATGATGATGTCGCCGTTGAGGTCACGGTCGCGTTTCTCTTTCCACAGTCGCAGGCTACGGTCATAGGCGTCTTCTGCGCCTGCTTCCGGCTCTCTGGTACGTTCTCGCTCGTATACCATGCTTCTCCTCTGCGGTTAGAATTCCCTGGGACGCCCGTTTACTTAGGCCGTGTTGCCGCCGTATTCCGGGCTGTCTGTGTTTTGGGATACCTGGTTGCCGGCTTCCCTGCGGATTGACTCATAGATAAATGCGCACCACACGGCGGGTTTGCCGGGGTCACGGTTGAAGTGCTGGTGTTCACACTGCTCAGGAATGTTGGGCAGCAGAATGAGATCATACTTCTTCCAGTCCAACGACTCACCGTTGACGGTGGTGTAGCCGATGCCCTCCATGACGAAGATGCCGATGCCGCCCTGGTGGGTGTGCTTGCCGGACTGGGTGCGGATGTCATGCCGGAAGAAGTTGCGATTGGATAGCGGCATGTTGGGGTCTTCCCATCCACCCTCACCAACATAAAAGGAGAGCCTGCCTTGGCGGGTCAATTCAAAGGGCGCGTCTGTACCTTTGATAAAAATGCGCCCTTTGGTGTCCCGTTCCCTTTGGCGAGCGTCATCCTCCAGCTCGTCAAGATAGGGGTCTGGAGTTTCTTGCATTCGTATACGCCGGATTTCCCGGCGGTCCGCCATGACCATCGGTGGGTCTCCTTTTACTAGACCGTGGGGGTCCCGCTGTATTCGGGACTGTCTGTGTTCTGAGTTACCTGGTTGCCAGCCTCCCGGCGACTGCCTTCGTAAATGAAGGCACACCAAATGGCGGGTTTGCTGGGGTCACGGTTGAAGTGCTGGTGCTCACACTGCTCAGGAATGTTGGGGAGCAGGATGAGGTCGTATTTCTTCCAGTCCAGAGACTGGCCGTTCACGGTGGTGTAACCGAGGCCCTCCATGACAAAGATGCCAATACCACCCTGGTGAGTATGCTTACCGGACTGGGTACGGATGTCATGCCGGAAGAAGGCCCTGTCTGAAAGGGGTGTGTTTTCGCCCTCATTGCTGAGGTAGCGTGACAGCCGACCCTGACGGGTTAGCTCAAAGGGGACGTTTGAGCCTTTGATGAGTACGTCACCGTTGACATCTCTCTCCCGTTGGCTGGCGTCCTCATCAATCTCTGCCTGGTAGGGGTTCTGGGCGCTTGTCAGCCGTACTCGTCGTTCTTCGCGAAAAAGCTGCGTCATAGTTCGTTAGCCTCACTGCTTCGTTTCGCCGCCTTGTGGAGCGGCCCTCACCATATGGGAGTCCTATGGTGTAGTCAATAGTGGCTCAAATACTAGGCGTTAGGCATGATGACTGGAATCATTGCCTCATAGGATTCATGGACTTTGATGGCTTCGTTAATATCGGCAAGAGGGTATTTGTGAGTAATCAATTTTTCCACAGGAAAGGAAATCACAGAGTTCATGGCTTCAACTGACCGCACGATATACCCGAACGGTGCGGTAGAGGCCATGGCTCCCTCCATCCTGACTGCTTTCAATGTGATGAGCGAGGGGTTGATGGGCTGCTGTCCATAGTCCGTAGCTTGGCCAATGACCAAGTACTTGCCACCCTTGCGGACCATCTCCAACCCCTCTTGGACGGCGGTGCTGGCACCGGAACATTCAACAACCACGTCCGGGCCAATGCCCCTGGTTAACTCCTTCACTCGCTCCACCCTGGCCTCTGGCGTCGGATAGTCAGCTATGTCCACCACTTCATCAGCGCCAACCTCTTTGGCTAGCTCCAGGCGGTTGTTTGGCCCACCTATGACAATCACCTTCTTAGCGCCCATGACCTTGGTCTGCACCAGCGCGCCCATGCCAATGGGTCCCGCGCCCTGGACAACCACCGTGTCTGATAAATGGATGCCGTCTATTTTCTCAATGCCAAGCAGCACGGTGTGGTTGCCAATGACCGCGCGCTCCGTGGACATCTCATCTGGAATCTTCAGCACCCAGGGGTGTGGTTCCAGGTAGAGGTACTCTGAGAAGCCGCCCGTGAGGTAGGGCGCTTGGTCAGCGGGCAACATGCCGTAGTGGGGCGTTACGTGGCAGGAGAGGCCCACCGTGCAGTCATAGCATCGGCCGCAGGGCGCGGCGCGAAAGACAATGCGGTCACCCTCTTTCAACTGTTGGCCAACGGCGTCCTCTGCAATGCCCCTGCCAATTTGGGCGACGAGGCCCACGTTCTCATGGCCCATGATGATGGGGCCCTTGCTTTTGGGGTCATGCCATTTATGGACGTCACTGCCGCAGACGGCGGCCATCTGCATCTTCACCAAGACAGCGCCAGGCCCAACCTCAGGTACAGGGAATTCCTGTATCTCAAAAGGCCTTTGCGGTCCAACAAAGACTGCTGCTTTGCTTACGTCCACTGCGCCGCCTCCATACTCGGTACGGACATATCTGTGCCTTGCGGCTAGCCGTTGGGGAGCACCACAGGGATCATAGCCTCATAGGACTCATGGGCCTTGAAGGCGTCATTGATGTCCTCCAAGGCGTACCGGTGCGTGATGAGCTTTTCAACTGGGTAGGACACAACGGAGTTCATGGCCTCAAGGGAACGCACGATGTATGAATAAGGTGCAACTCCAGCAATGGCGCCCTCCACGCGTATGGCCTTACGGGTGATGAGTGAGGGGTTGATGGGCTGCTGGCCGTAGTCGGTTGCTTGCCCAAGGACAAGGTACTTCCCGCCACGCCGTACCATCTCCAGCCCCTCTTGCACCGCACTGGGTGCGCCGGAACATTCAATCACCATGTCAGGGCCAATGCTTCCTGTGAGCTCCCGGATGCGGTCAATCCGCGCCTCCGGCGTTGGATAGTCGTCAATGTCCACGGTGTCGTCGGCGCCTATCTCCTTGGCCAAGTCCAGCCTGCTCTTCGGCCCGCCGATGACGATGACCCGGGAGGCGCCGGATATTTTGGATTGGATCAGCCCACCCATGCCAATTGGACCTGCGCCTTGGACTACCACAGTGTCTGCGGTATGTATGCCGCCTATCTTTTCAAGACCCAAAAGGGTGGTGTGGTTACCTATGACCGCTAACAGAGCGCGCTCCGTGGACATTTCATCCGGGACTTTGAGTACCCACGGGCTGGGGTCTAAATAAATGTACTGGGAGAAGCCACCACGGATGTAGGGAGGTATGTCAGAAGGGATGTAACCGTACAGCGGGTTCACAGAGCAAGTCAGGCCCTGAGTGCAACTGGGGCACCGTCCGCAGGGCGCGGCGCGGAAGACCACTCGGTCTCCTTCTTTTAACGGCCTCCCAAGAGCGTCCGCCACGACCCCGCGGCCAATTTGCGCTACAGAGCCGACGTTCTCATGGCCAAAAATCATGGGGCCTTTGGCAGAAGAGTCATGC
>Ga0302135_10001850_pt1 | contig 12740 bp, 11 predicted proteins | sample CBN3_surface_MG_FD_203119 | JGI IMG/M metagenome (GOLD analysis project Ga0302135, IMG submission 203119) | Marine microbial communities from Western Arctic Ocean, Canada - CBN3_32.1 | ecosystem: Environmental > Aquatic > Marine > Oceanic | place: Canada: Western Arctic Ocean | collected... | reverse complement strand
TGGTGTCAGGGATACTCAGAACCTGAATCTGGCTCCGACCTTGCCTCTCTACAAACAAGAGCGGTTGAAGATGGAGATGATTTTGTTATTAACGGAACGAAAGTATGGACATCATCTGCTCATAGGGCAGATAAAATGTTTATTCTGGTTAGAACAAACCCCGAGGCTCCCAAGCATAGAGGAATTAGTTTTTTATTAATAGATGATATGAAATCAGAAGGAATTAAAGTTAATCCCATCATCGATATGGCAGGAAGGCACAATTTTAACATGGTAACATTTGATAACGTACGAGTACCTAAAAAAAATCTTGTTGGTGAATTAAACAGAGGATGGTATGTTGGCGCTACACTGCTTGATTTTGAAAGATCTGGGGTAGAATATTCGTCAAGATGCATGGCTCTTTTAACAGAGTTAATAGAATTTGCAACAACAAACAAAAGAGGAGGAAAATATATTTCTGAAGACCCTAATATTACAAAAGAAATAACAGAAATTTATACTGAAATCAACGTGTCGAGGGGAATGTCATACAAAATTGCTGATATGCAAAGCAATGGCGAAGTTCCTAACAAAGAATCTTCAATGTCTAAATTGTTTGGAACAATTTTGGAACAAAAAGTAGCTGCCCTAGGGATGCAAATACTAGGTATGTATAGTCAGCTAGGACCCGAATCAAAACACAATAAACTTAAAGGCAAAATTGAACAAGAATTTCTGTCTACAGTTTCTGCAACAATTGCAGCAGGAACATCTGAAATACAAAGAGGAATTATCGCAACTAGAGGTTTAGGGTTGCCAAAACCATAGGAGAAACAAATGGATTTAAGCTTAGACGAAACACAACAAATGTTAAAAAATACTGCAAAAGACTTCTTTGCTACAGAATGCCCAGAAACTCATGTAAGAGAAATGGAAAATGATAAAGACGGATACAACAAGCAGTTGTGGGAAAAAATTGTAAATCAAGGCTGGCTAGGAGTTCCTTTTAATGAAAAATACGGAGGATTTGGATTAACTTTTTTAGAATTCTGCATTCTTCTTGAAGAAGCAGGGAGAGTTTTGCTACCAGAGCCATTGTTTCATGCTGTACTACTCGGAGGGATGCCAATAAACATATTTGGAAACGAAAAGCAAAAAGACGAATTACTTCCAAAAATAATATCTGGCGAAAGCATTGCAACACTTGCTTTTCACGAAGAAGATGACTCTATACTCCCTTCCTCCATTCAATGCCAAGCCTCTATGTCAACAAACGGATATACAATATCAGGAACAAAAATGTTTGTTCCCTTTGCAAACATATCAGACATGATAATCACTATTGCCAGAACAGGAGATAAAGACACTGATTTATCAGCCTTTATTATTCCTTCAACCGCAGAAGGGGTATCAATATCTGAGCTATCCACAATTTCATCAGATAAACAATCTGTAATAAACTTAGACAATGTTCAAATCCCTGCTACAAACATGCTAGGACAAAAAAACAAAGGATGGGAACTTGTTGAACAAATCTTTTCTTTTGCTGCCATTGGTAAAAGTTGCGAAATGCTTGGAGCAAGCGAAAAAGTTTTAGAAGGTACAGTTGAATACGCTAAGACTAGAACCCAATTTGGGCGACCAATAGGAACATTTGGAGAAATTCAAAGACATTGCTCGGAAATGGCAACAATAGTAGAGGGAACTCGATTTGTAATCTACGAAGCTGCTTGGAAATTAGCTCAAAACAAAAATGCTGATAAAGAAGTGTCTATGGCAAAATCATGGACAAGCGATTCCCATAAAAAAGTTTGCGCAATATCGCACCAAGTACACGGGGGAATAGGTTTTACAAAAGAACATTGGGTGCAGCTATACTCAAGAAGAGCAAAAGCTGCAGAAATAGCTTTTGGAGACGGAAATTATCACAGAGAAAAACTATCAAAATTATTAGGATTATAAACTTAAATCATACTGATAATTTCTTATTGATTTGTAAATAAACCAAAAAAGAATAGTTACAACAAAAGATATTGCTCCGCCTAAAAGCATCGTACTTCCTGCCCCAATAATAGCGGACATTACGCCAACTTCAAAATGCCCTATATGATTGGCTCCCATTGCAGAAAAACTGTGGGCACTACTAGCCCTGCCCAACATTTTATCAGGGGTGGTTAGCTGAACAATTGCTTGCCTCATAACCATTGAAACCCCATCTGTTAATCCCAAGCACATAACTATAACTAATCCAAGCCACAAGTTATTGCTTAATCCAAAAAACATTAAAAACAACGAATAAAACAATGTAGCAATTAATACTATTTTTCCTTTATGTTTAATTTTAGAAGTAAACATTACAATGCTTGCGCCTACAATCGTTCCTATAGAATTTGAAGCATTCAACAATCCAGTGCCATCTACTCCTCTTGAATATAATTCTTTTGAAAAAACAGGAAACAAATTTCGATAAAAACTAAAGATAGTTACAAACACATCTAATAAATATAGTCCCGGAAGAATTGGGTGAGTTAGGACAAATCTATAACCATCTTTTATTGAAGCCCATGGGCTTGTTTTTTCCTGTTTTGATTTCCCGCTTACTTTAATCATTAAAGGAGACACCACGCTTATAAATCCAAAAAAAGAAGCCACATAAAATGCTCCTGCAGGACCTAAATATTCAAATGATTTCCAAAAAATCAAAGGTGATACAATAGAAGAAACCTGAAACGAAGCAGAGCTTAAACTAATAGCTTCTGTAATATATGCTTTCGGAATAACTCGGGGTAACATGGCTGGCCTGCTTGAGTTTCCAAGCATTGTAGTAACACCCGTAACCGTTATAACAAAAAAAACATGCCAAGGAGCTAGTTTGCCTGCCTGGGCAACAACCGCCAACATAAATAACATAACAAAAGTAACCAATTGTGTGTATATCATTAATTTCTTTCTGTCAGAAGAATCTGCCAAAACTCCCCCAAATAAAACTACCGGCATTTGAATTAATTGAGCAAGCCCCAACAACCCCACCAAAATCGAAGAATTGGTTTGGTTATAAAGCCACTGCGTAGAAATCAGTATTTTCATAGACATAGTAATGCCAGAGGTAACTCCACTCAACCACAAAAAGGTAAAATCTTTATACTGAAAAGGGGTAAACACTTTTGATAAAGAAAACGAGTTATTGTTCGTTGTCATTAATAATTCTTCTTGTTGGGTAATTAATAGTTATTTTTTTATTGTTAAAATTTTTGTGAATTACTTTTATGATTTCGCTTTTCAATTGAAAAGAAGCCGGCCAATCTTTGGCTTGCATACGCACCCAAAAATTAATATTAGAATCCCCAAACTCAGAAAACCCAAACCCTGGCTCTGTATTTTCAGCCACGTATTTTGAGGTTTTTAACAATTGGTTTAAAGATTCAAAAACAGTCTTTTCAACATTTTCTAAATCTTCTTCGTAGGCAACTCCAGAAGTAATTATAAGGTTTATAGCAGTTTCAGGGCTATAATAATTTGTTACAATACTCTCAGCCATTTTAGAATTAGGAATAATAACCAAGTTATTAAACCTGTCTCGTATTTTTGTGCTCCTCCACCCTACACTAGAAACGTATCCAGCTATTCCCCCTTCTATTTCTATAAAATCATCTTCTTTTAGCGCTCCCTCTGTTAGAACAGAAGTTCCTGCGAAAAAATTACCTAGAGGTCTCTGTATAGCTAGCGCAACCGCTATTCCCCCTATACCTAGCCCAGCCAAAATGGGGCTAATGGAAAACCCAAAATAATCTAAAAGCCTAATTGCTCCAACGGAATAAATAAAAAGAGGCAAAACTCTTTTTAAGGGCGGTATTATTTTGTCATCAAAATCAGTTTGCGTTCTTCTTGCAAACTTTTTTAAATACCAGTCAAGAAGAACATTTAACACTCTTGCGACACAGATTGTAACAAGTAATATTCCAGTAACTTCCCATGTGGCAACCAACACTTCTCTCAACCACGTTCTGTCAGTCATTGCAAGAAACGAATCTCCTGCAAAAAGATCTAAAAGCGATATTGACCCAATAACAGCAGACAATACAAAGTAAACAATAAGAGGCCCGTAAGTAATGTTCCCAACTCTTTTATATAGAATATTTTTTTTGTTTTTCCCTGATTTAAATACTGTTTTACCTAAAACCTCCAACACAATCGCGGCAACCAAGAATGAGGCGACGTAAATTAGAGAAATTAATATACTAGCATTTAAAGACAAATCCATCATATTTCAAATAATTGTTAATAAATTTGTTGATAATTCGTGTTTGTTTTAGTTTAGTTTATTTTTAATACAAATAATAACAACAAGGGGGTTGGTTATCCACAAAGAATTAACTTAAAATACAAACCCATTCCCTGTTATTATATATAATTACTAACATATAAACATGATTATTATTATTATTAAAATATTATGATTGATAAAGCAAAACTATTAATAATATCTGGAGCTGGTGGCGATGGTTCTATTAGTGGAGTTCGTAAAAAATTCGTTCCAAGAGGAGGTCCTGATGGAGGAGACGGAGGAGTAGGAGGCCGGATTATTGTAAAAGGAGATAAGAGCTTAAACTCTTTAAAAGAAGTTTCTTTCATAAATAAAATTCAAGCTCAAAATGGCTTCCCAGGAAGTGCTAATAACAAAAGAGGAAAAAAAGGAAGAGATAAAATAATAAGACTTCCTTTAGGCACCCTTATTTACGACACAAATGATTTAAGTAAAAAAATACTAAGAGAAGTAACAACAGAACAAAAAATAGTGATATTAGAAGGAGGTAAAGGGGGAAGGGGTAACTCTAAAATGGCAAACTCAGTTGTTCAATATCCACTTCTGGCAGAGAAAGGAGAAATAAATAATAAAATTTTAATAGAATTAGATTATAGAATGAATTGTGACGTTGCAATAATAGGAAAACCAAATTGCGGGAAATCGTTTTTTTTGTCTAAGATAACAAACGCAAAACCCCTAATAGAACAATATCCCTACTCAACTACAAGGGTTGAAAAAGGAGTCATTGAAACAATAAAAAAACAGTACACAATTATTGAGATACCAGGGATTGAGGATTCAAAAAACAATTTAGGAATAAAAAACTTAAAACACATAAAAAGAGCTAATGTATTAGTTTTTATTAAAAGCGACGACGAAGACGATACACTTAGTGTGATAAACAGAGTTGATAAAGATTTGTTAAAAGAAAAAGAAATGATAATAATCAACTCGTTTCATTATAAAGAACCGGAAGATAATAATTTTAAAGCGATAGAAATAGAAGAAATAAAAAAAGAAATAGAAAGGAAAGTCAGCATTGTGCCCAAAAAGACCGACGAAATTGAGGGCGATCCCGAGAAGATTACATTTGATTTCGAAAAAGAATATGTTGAGAAAAATGGAGATGTTTTTGAAATAAAACACCAACAAGTAATAAGAATTGCTGAAAGAGTAAACTTAGATCACTGGGATGTGATGGCACAGTTTATGAAAACACTTCATAACAAGGGCATATCTAAGAGGCTTTTTGAGTTGGGAATCAAGGAAGGCGATACCATAAAAATAGGAAGTGTAGAGCTTGAGTGGAGTTGAAAAAATAGGATTATTCGGGGGAACTTTTGACCCCGTTCACAAGGGGCATGAAAAAATTATCGAAAGAGCATTTGAACAATTTTGTTTGGACAAAATATATTTAGTTGTTGCAGGCAATCCGTGGATGAAAAAAAACAAAGTTAAAGCTCTTTATAAGCACAGGAACAACATGTTGCGACTTGCGTTTAAAGAAGAGAAAAGAGTTGAAATTTTAATGCTAGAGCCAGAAGAAAAGCCATCTTACACTTATGAAACAATTATAAAAATAGAGAGCAAGCACCCAGAAGAGCGGTTGTTTCTTCTTGCTGGGGCGGATGCTTTGAAAAATTTCGATAAATGGAAGGAAGCGAGGAGAATATTAGAAAAGGTTGTGATTGTATGCGCTGATAGAGACGGAATTGAAAGGAAAGATATAATTAAAACATTAAAAAAAATATACGCAGGAACAAGTGTGGAATTTTTTTCAAATATAAAAATTGACGCCGCTTCGTCATCCTTAAGAAATAATATTAGCAGAGATTTTTTGAGTGAAAGCGTATTAAAATATATAAAAGAAAACGAGGTTTATTAATTATGAGAAGTAAATTAAAAAAACTGATAAAAATTACCGAAGAAGCCGGTGCTTTTAAAACCGGAAATTTTTTACTTTCATCAGGCAAAAAAAGCAATATATATTTTGACGGCAGAATTATAACCTTACTTCCAGAGAGCTTAAGAATTATTAGCGAATTGATGTTTGAGGTTGTTGTAGAAAATAAAATAAATATAATTGCGGGACCTACGTTGGGGGCTGACGCAATTATTGCTGGAACCTTAATGGTTGCTGCAGAAAAAAAACACAACTTAAGCGGTGCTATAGTTAGAAAAGAAACCAAAGCACACGGAACGGGAAATCAGGTAGAAGGAAATTATAAAGAGAACGACAGGGTGTTGGTTGTTGATGACACGTGTACAACAGGAGGGAGTGTTTTATTTGCTTCTAAGGTGCTCGAAACTCACAAGTGTAATGTTATTAAAATCATGTGCGTTGTTGACCGAGTAGAGGGCGGGAGAGAAAAAATCGAAAAAAGTGGATATAGATTTGGGTCTTTATTGATGGTAAAAAATAAAAAGTTAGTTTTTTAGTTTTTTAAATATAATACTCGCGTTTTGCCCGCCAAACCCAAAGTTGTTAGACATTGCATAATTTATAGAAAGGTCTATAAATTTGTTTGGAATATAATCCAAATCACACTCGGAGTCAGGGGTGTCTTGATTTATAGTGGGATGAGCTTTCTGGTTGATAATTGACAATATTGTAGCAATTGCCTCAAGTGCCCCCGCGCCTCCCAAAGCATGCCCAATCATTGATTTTGTTGAACTAATAGGGATGTTGTATGCATGTTTTTTAAAGGTTTTTTTTATTGCGTTTGTTTCGCACACGTCATTTAGAGGCGTAGATGTGCCATGGGCGTTTATATAATTTATTTCTTCATAGCTTATTCCTGCATTATTTAGAGCTCTTTCCATTGCCAATATTGCTCCCTTGCTTTCTGGGTCTGGCTGAACAGGATGGTACGCGTCTGACGAAACACCCATGCCCGCAATTTCACAAAGAATATTAGCATTTCTTTTGGTTGCGTGTTCTTCGGATTCTATAACAATCATTCCTGCGCCTTCGGCCGGAACAAACCCATCTCTTTTAGCATCAAAGGGGCGGCTTGCTTTTGTGGGGTTCTCATTGTTTGTGCTAAGAGCACGTAGCGCGCCAAATCCGCCTAATCCTAATTTACTAATTCCAGCCTCGCATCCTCCGGCTAAAACTACGTCACATAATCCGTTGTTAATCAAAAAAGCGGCGTCTCCAATAGATTGAGTGCTAGCAGCGCAAGCAGTTACCACAGTGGAGCTAAATCCTTTAAATCCATAAATCCTAGAAATATTAGCAGCAGCCATGTTTGGTAATATCATTGGAATAAAGTATGGACTAACTTTCGTTTCTCCCTTTAAAATCTGTGCTCTTGCGTTTTTCTCTAATTCCGGGAAACCACCGTTGCCGTTTCCAATAATTACAGCAGTTGAGTTTTGTTCTTCTTTGGTAAATGAGATTTTTGCATTTTCTATTGCCAGGCCAGCAGCAGCAACAGCCATTTGTGAAAATCTTGCCATTCTTTTTGATTCTTTTACACTTATATAACTTGATGGATCAAAAGTGTTAACTTCCGCAGCGATCCGGGAAGGAAAGTCTGTTGGGTCGCAAAGCGTAATTGGGCCAACACCAGAAATACCACCTATTAGATTACTCCAATAGTCTTTCAAATTTTCTCCTAAGGGAGAAATTATTCCCATACCAGTTACGACAGCTTTTTGTTTTATGTTCATATATTAATTATATTAATTATTTAAATGTATGGATAGAGTTCAGGAGATATGTTATTTAAATATTCTAAAGCTTCGCTTACCACGCTTAAGGATCCAGTAATTAAAACTTTTTTATTATTTTGGGTTTGTGTTAATTTTATTGCATTTTCGATATTTCCTGTTTCGTAATACTCTATATTTTTTAAATTTTTGTTATTTGTAAGAATTGATGTAGGAACAGATTTTGGGTGTCGTGATTTAACAAAGTAAATCTTGTCGGAAATTTTTGAAATTTTATTGATCATCATATTAAAAGAGTGCCCATAGGTCGCACCAAAAATAATTTCATATCTATTTTGTGAGCTTAATTCTTTTAATGATTTAATTAATTGGTTTATGGAATGTGTGTTGTGTGCTCCGTCGATAAAATAAGTGTTAGATTGTTTTTTTATTATTTCTAGCCTGCCAGCCCATTTCGTTTTTTCAATACCACTTTCAATTTGATTTTTCGAAATATCAAATCCTTGTTTAGCAAGTTCTTCTATTGCCAAAATAGAAACGCCTATGTTTTCTGTTTGGTATTTTCCTAACATAGATGTATTTATATTATAGGAGTTTTCTTTTGTTTCAAGTTTGAAAGATTGTGTGTGTAAATCTGTTTTTCTTTTAAAAATTTTAATATTTTTATCTGTTGTTAAAAGTCGAGATCTTTTTTTGTTTGAGATTGAAGATATTATATTTTCTACACTTTTTTTTTGAGGGGCAGAAATAACAAGTGAGTTTTCTGATATTGCCCCAGCTTTATCTTTGGCAATATCGTTTAAAGTGCTGCCTAAAATATTTTGATGATCCAAGCTAATGTTGGTAATTAGTGTGGCTATTTTATTTTTAACAAAGTTTGTTGAGTCATGAGTTCCTCCAATGCCAGCCTCAAGTATTTGAAGTGATAGATTGTTTTTTTTAAAATGTAACAAAGCCATAGTCATTAGCGTTTCAAAAAAAGAATACCCCCCAAAAGAGTTTATTTTTGAAGAGCTTGTGTGGGTGTGCAAAAAATTAAAAGAATTTATAAAATCATCTTTTGAAATTTCTATTAGATTAGTTTTTATTCTTTCTGTTATTCTATGTAAATGAGGTGAAGTGAACATTCCAGAGGAGTACTTTGATTCATTTAATATATTTGAAAGAAAAGAAGCGGTACTTCCTTTGCCTTTTGTCCCCACAACATGAATTAATGGAATGTCGCAAGACAACAGCCCGGTTGATCCAAGTAAATAATTTAATCTTTCATATCTACTGTTAAAGAATAAATCTCGATCGTTAGGTTTTTGTAAAATTATTTTTTTTACAATAGATTCGTATTTTGTATTCATAAATATTAATTAATTATATAAAACAACATTTTTATTGTTTTTTAATTTTAACACCTCAATATTTTTTTCAAATAAATTAGTAAGGTTTTCAGTTGTAATAATTGAATTAGGGCTTCCTTGTTTAAAAATTGTCCCATGTTTTATCATTATTATTCTATTAAATTTCCACGAAATATTTAAATCATGAGTTGATATTATTTTAGTGTCTTTGCTAGTTTGGTTTTCTAATAAGAGATTCATGATTTCTGTTTGATTAAACGGATCTAGGTTTGCAGAAGGTTCGTCAAACAATTGTATTGATGATTGTTGAATTAAGTTATGTGCAAGCAAAGCCATTTGTTTTTCTCCGCCTGATAAATTAGACAATTTTGAATTCCACTTGTTTTCAAGATTCATTTTAGATAATATGTCAAAGACTTTTTTGTAATCACTTTTTTTAAAGTGCCCATTATTATTTTCTTTAGAAAAGCATCCGGACAATACAAATTCAAAGACATCAAAATGTCCTGGCATATATGGTGATTGTGGCATATATGATATTAAAGAAGAAAGCTTTTCTAAAGAAAAATTTTCGACAATGTTATTATTGACAAAAATTTCCCCTTTTACAGGAGAAATATGACCTGAAATTAGTTTCATTAATGTTGATTTCCCGCTTCCGTTTGGCCCAATTAATAAAATTTTCTCACCTTTTTTAATTTCTAGATTAAAAATCAATTCAAAGCCAGAATTTTTGTAAGAAGCATTGATGTTTTTGAGTTTTATCATTGTATTGTCCATGATTTTTCGCTTTCTTTTCTTAATAAATTAACAAAAAATGGAAACCCTAAAAATGCAGTAATTAAACCAACAGGAATTTCGATTGGAGATAGAATAGTTTTAGCTAGAATATCTGAAGACAACAATATACTTGCACCCACTAGAGAAGATTGATATAAAAGATATTTTGTATTATTTCCCCAGGCCATACGAGATATGTGTGGCGCAACTAGTCCTATGAATCCAATTATTCCTGTCTGAGATACGGCAACAGATGTTGATAAAGTAGATAGAATAATTAATAATTTAATTGAATTGCTTTCATTTACTCCCAAATTTTTAATCAAACTGCTATCAAGATTAAGTAAGTTGATTTTATGAGACATTGCGAAAATAACTACGAGACCAGGGAGCCCAAAAAACAATACAATATTAAAATTTTCCCACGAAGACAAAGAAAACCCTCCTAACAACCAACTTAGTAAAGGCTTTATATCTGGGTTTTGAGTAATTAATAATAGAGTGGTTAACGCGCCAAATAAAGAACTAACTGCAACTCCGGCTAGTATTAACGACAGGTGGTTGTTGTTTTTAGAATAATTTGATAAAAAATAGGTTAAAAAGACTGCAATTATACCTCCTATAAAAGCAAAAAAGGCAGCATTAATGTTTGCGAAAATTAGTGCTGCAGGGTAGATTGTTAATCCAATAATTGCGCCCGTACCAGCGCCCGTTCCCACTCCTAATAGATAAGGGTCAGCCAAGGGATTTTTGAAAATTGCCTGAAAAGTTGTCCCTGAGGCCGAAAGAATAATGCCAGTAAGAATCACTAATAAAGATCTAGGTATTCTTAGATGGAATATTATTGCGTGGTTTGATTGAGGGGAAATCGTATTGTCTTTCCAGGGAAGCAAAGGATTTACAAGGGTATTTAAAGTTTCATAAAAGCTAAGATTAGATGCTCCAATAAATATCGAGATGATTAATATGGTAATTAATAATAGTGATAAAAAATAAATACTATATATATTTTTTGTTGTTTTTACGTATATTATTTTATCTAAGTTTATTTTATTGATTGCTTGCTTGTTCATAGATATTATCAATATAAATTGGTGAATAAATCTTCTCTATTAGCTCTTCGATTCCGTCTATAAATCTGGGTCCTGCTATTGATAAAGAATCACTGTCTAAAGTAAGTATTCTTTTGTTTTTTATAGCAGTTAGATTTTTAAATTCGGTGTTTTTATAAAAAAAATCTGGATCAGAAGTTATTATTATTTGAGGGTTTTTTTTGATTAATATTTCTTTTGAAAATTGTTTGTACCCTGAAACATCTTTGGCAATATTATTTAATTTTAATAAATTGAAAGTTTTGCCTACTAGTGTGTTATCGCCAGAAGTCCACAGCGAACCTGTGTCGTAGAATATAGTTGGACCTTCTTGGTAGTTTTTAAAAAAAGATTTTATTTTAAAAAGTTTGATTTCAAATTGATTAGCAATATTATAAGCTTCGTTGTTTTTGTTAACAATTTTCCCCCACATTAAAATTCTACCGGGAATGGCTTCAAAATTGTCGTTTAGAGTTTTTTCATAAATGACTTTTATATTGTTTTTTTCTAAATCATTTATATATCTTTCAAAAAAAATATAAAACAAATCTGGATTGAGGCTTAATACTTTTTCGATGTTCAAATTAAAAGCATCTCCCACTTTTGTAATGTTTTTTGAATCCTTTGGATAAGTTACAAAAGAGTGAGTTCCTATAATTTTATTTCCTGCATTAATTGAATATAGAATTTCTACTGCAGCTGAATCAAATGCAATAATTTTTTCAGGAGATTTATTAATGATGATTTCTTTATTGTCAGATCTAGTGATTTTAATTGGATATTTTGTGTCAGGTATGTTTGGGGATTTTACAATTGTGTAATCTTTTTCAATCTTCACTAAAGGAGGAGATGGTAGTTGAGGTTTGAGTGGAGATTTGCTAATTATTTGGGATTTAGGAATAGGAATAGTTGGAGAGAGTTGGTTTTTTATTGAATAATCAACTGACGCAGGGCTTGTCGGTAGCTTAATAATAGTGTTAGTTTCATTGCTTGAGCAAGACGTGATTATTGTTAAAAACAAAAATGAAAGAAAGGTTGTTTTCAATGCTTTACTCATTTAGCCTCCTGTTTAATTTGTGAGGAGACATAAATGTATTAAACATTTATGCATCTTTCCTCGAAGATCAATAAAATTTTGGGGCTTGGACCGGGCTAAAAAAAGCTTTACCGTTGCGGGACAGCGTCGGGATCAAACCGAACTTCCATAATTATTCGTTATTCAACGAAACCCAAAGTAAAATAAGATTAGCATATTTTGGGCAGTCAATAAATAATATTTCACATTAATTATTGTTGATATTACCTACGACTTTAGTTTTTACTGTTATTGCATTGCTTGGTAAATAAGAAAGAGGGATTTCTTCTACATCAATTATTTCAATTGTTCGCTTATCTGCGCCTTTGTTTATTGCGTTGTTTATTGCATCATGTTTTGAAGCATTTAGAATTTCTTCCCTTGTCATATTATGAGTTGAGTATACTTTTTCGGAATATCCACTTACTTGAGCTAGCGCAGAGCCTATAGCATTTGCAACTTCAGAGTGTTTAGCTATT
>Ga0302135_10001849_pt1 | contig 12745 bp, 9 predicted proteins | sample CBN3_surface_MG_FD_203119 | JGI IMG/M metagenome (GOLD analysis project Ga0302135, IMG submission 203119) | Marine microbial communities from Western Arctic Ocean, Canada - CBN3_32.1 | ecosystem: Environmental > Aquatic > Marine > Oceanic | place: Canada: Western Arctic Ocean | collected 2017-09-15 | reverse complement strand
GGATGCAATTGATGAACGCGCAGCCCGCTTGGAGCACCTGCTCCACGTACCACTTCGTCGCCATCTCCGAACCCACCGGCAGGTAGTTGATTACCACATCGGTCTTCGTCTCCTTCAGGATGGACGTAATGTCCACCGTCGGGCCCTCTGCCTTCGTAATCACTTCGGACAGGTACTTGCCTAGTCCGTCGTGAGTCATCCCCCGCTGTACCTTCACCCCACTGGCAGGCACATCGCTGAACTTGAAGGTGTTGTTCTGCCCGCTGAAGATCGCCTCGGATAGATCCTTCCCCACCTTGTCAGCATCCACATCAAACGCCGCCGTGAAGTTGATGTCGCTGATGTGATAGTCGCCCAGCACCGGGTGCATCAGCCCCGGAATTTTGTCCTCGGCGCCTGCGTCCTTGTAGAACTCCACACCTTGGACCAGTGACGAAGCGCAGTTCCCCACGCCAATGATCGCCACGTTAATCGGATTGCCCATGACTTCGAATTCCCCTCATCGCCGCGCCGCACCGTTCGTGCGCGCTTGAATAAACATTCATACACTGAATGAAAGCCGATAGTCTAATAGGTAAAACTTATAGAACTCCGACGAAATCGGCGATCCACCACATGAATCCACATGCACTCACTCTCCAACAGCTCGCCTACCTCCGTGAACTCCACCGATCGACCACCGTCACCGCCGCTGCCAACCACCTCGGTATCTCTCAGCCCGCCCTCTCTCAGGCCCTCGCCGGAATCGAGCGCCGCCTCGATGTCACCCTCTTCGAACGCCGCTCCCGCCGACTCGAATTTACCGAGGCTGGCCGTCGCACCGCCACCTTCGCCGAAGAAATCCTTGGCCACGCCGAAGCCCTCGAACGCTGGCTCGCCGCCTACCGCCAAGGACGCGCCGGCTCCCTCCGCGTCGGCATGATCGATGCCGCTAGCCTCTACGTCCTCCCCGCCGCCGTCCGCCAATTCCGAAACCAACACCCCGATGTCGAACTCCAGCTCACCGTCGACCGCACCGCCATCCTCCTCGACCAGCTCCGCCGCTCCGCCCTCGACCTCGCCTTCGTCGTCGGCCCCGTCACCGAGCAGTTCACTGCCACCGAGCTACGCGAAGAGCCGCTCTACCTCTACGGTCCGCCCGACGCCACAGCGCCCGAAGCCGGTGACTGGGTGCTCTACCCCACCGGCCGCCAGACGCGCGCCCTCATCGACGAAGGCCTCGCCCGACGCGCCATCCGCCCCCGGGTCACCCTCGAAAGCGACAGCCCCGATGTGCTGCGCCAGCTCGTCGCGCTCGGACTCGGCTGGAGCGTCCTACCGGAGGGCGTCGCCGAGGCAGGACCGCAGCCACTCCAGCGCTTCAGCGACGAACCGATCGCCCAGCGGACGCTACTCGCGCTGCGTCGCACCGGCGGCGAGGCCGACCCGCGAGTCGATGCATTCTTGGAATTGGCCTTGGGATCGAACGAAACGAACTAGCCGGCCGGAATCACCCGGTACGGGTGCCAGACACCGACCACCAGCCCTTGCTCCAGCAGCGCCACCAGATTCCCGCCCGGCCCGTAGCAGCGTGCCCGTGACGGCTTGCTCTCCCGCCGAGGAGGCGCGACGTATTCTCGTCGTGGCATCGCGATGATGTCCCGCCCCTGCCGCAGCTCGCCGAGGTCGCGCTGGCCAACGATCACCGCCGGCCATTTCGTTAACACCGAGTCCATCGCGTGCAGTAGGTCGTCCGTCTCCCCCGCTTCGAATAGTTCGCACACTCGGTCCAACGGCACCGCGTTCTCGAGTTTGAACTCACCGACCGCCGTCCGATACAGTCGCTCTAGATGCGCACCCACACCGAGCGCGGCACCGAGGTCGTGCGCCAGCGAGCGCACGTAGAATCCTCGGCTGCAACGGATGTCCACCTCAATCGATGGCCGCGCAGGCTTGCTCGTGTCGAGTTCTCCGAGGATTAATTCGTAGATCGTCACCGGCCGCGGATCGAGCTCCAGCGGCTCTCCACGGCGTGCAGCCTTGTAGGCAGGCACCCCGTCGCGCTTCACCGCGCTGTACGCCGGTGGGGTTTGCTGGATCTCGCCCTGGAACGCCGCCAGTTCATCTTCAATCGACTCGCGCGTTACGCCTGAGGCGTCAATTTCGCTCGTCGCCGTGCCGTCGCCGTCGTAGGTGTCAGTCGCGATCCCGAAGCGCACGGTGCCGCGATATCGTTTCGGCGCGTCGACCAATTCCTCGATTAGCTTTGTCGCATCCCCGATTGCGACCGGCAGCACGCCCGTCGCCGCCGGGTCCAGCGTCCCTGCGTGCCCCACCTTGCGAATCCCCGTGGCCCGCCTCACCTGCCGCACCACATCGAACGACGTGATGCCGGCCGGCTTGTCGATGTTCAAAAATCCGCGCAGGGCCATCGGCTACAGTTCCCGACCCTCGGAGCGCGCCACGCCCCGCATCATCGCGGTCAGTCGGTCCGCTTCCTCCATCGAACGGTCTTCGATGAACTCAAGGCGCGGCACGCGGCGCAGGTGGACCTCGTGCTTAAGCTCGCGGTAGAGGAATGACTCGCTCCGGGCCAGTGCCTCCATCGCTTCGGCGCGCTCACGCTCTTCGGCCAGCACGCTCACGTGGACTTTCGCACGCGCGAAGTCGGGAGACACTTCCACACGAGTGATTGAAATCATCACATTCATCAACGCCGGGTGCTTCACCCGGCGACGAATCACGTCGGCGAGTACCGATTGCACCAGATCGCCTACCTGTTCGGTGCGCCTGCTCATCTAGACCTATCTGGTGTGCGTTAGCGGGTGCGCTCCATGTGGAAGGTGACCACTTCGTCACCCTCTTCGAAGTCGGTGAACCCCGTGATTTGGAGACCGCACTCAAGGCCAGCGGCCACTTCGCGCACGTCGTCATCGAAGCGCTTGAGACTGGAGATTGATCCCTCGAAAATCTGCTCGCCCTTGCGTATCACCCGCGCCGTGTTCGAGCGCAGGATCGTGCCCTCGCGGATGTACGAACCCGCGATTGCGTTCCGGCGACCGAGGCGGAAGATCTGTCGCACCTCCATCTTGCCATCTTCGCGCTCTTCGTAAATCGGCTTGAGCATGCCGGTTACGGCCTGCTCCACGTCCTTCACGATGTCGTAGATGATGCTGTATTCGCGGATCTCTACGCCCTCTTGATCGGCGAGCCGCTTCGCACCGGGCTCCGGGCCCACGTTGAAGCCGATAATCACGCCGGTCGATGCCATCGCGAGTTGCACGTCGGATTCGTTGATGGTGCCAACCGCGGCGTGGATCACGCGTGCGTTCACCTCTTCAACGCTCAACTCTTCCAGGGTTTCCACCAGCGGCTCCAGCGATCCCTGAACATCGGCCTTCAGCACAATGTTCATGTCCTGGACATTGCCCTTATGGATCTCACCGAATAGCGAGTCGAGCGTGACTGCCTCGCGTCTGGAACCACTGGCCTGCAGCGCCCGCCGACGATCTTCCGCTTCCCGCTTCGCGATCTTGTCACTGGCTCGTGCTTCAAAGCGCTCACCAGCTGGCGGTACCTCATCCAGTCCCATGACCTCAACAGGTGTCGAAGGACCGGTTGAGGTCACGCGATTGCCCTCGTAGTCCGTCATCGCGCGGATACGCCCTGAGGCGAGACCGCAGATGATCGCGTCTCCCTGGCGGAGCGTCCCGGACTGCACCAGGACCGTTGCCACCACACCACGCTGGCGATCACTTGTCGCCTCCAGCACGATCCCAATCGCCTCGCGGTTCGGGTTTGCCCTGGGTGGTTCGAGGTCGGAGACCAGCAGCACGTTCTCCAACAGTTCGTCGATGCCATCGCCCTTGAGCGCAGAGATTGGGACGACCACTTGGTCACCACCGAAATCTTCGGGGACCAGCTCCACTTCCGTCAGCTGAGTCTTCGCGCGGTCAACGTCGGCGTTCGGCGCATCAATCTTGTTGATCGCTACCACCATCGGCACGCCAGCCGCACGGACATGGTCAATCGCCTCGCGGGACTGCGGCATCAGACCGTCATCCGCCGCGATCACGATGATCGCCACGTCGGTTACCTGCGCTCCACGCGCCCGCATCTGGGTGAACGCCTCGTGGCCAGGAGTGTCGATGAAGGTGATCGTGCGACCGTCCGGCGCTGTCGCTTGGTACGCACCGATGTGCTGCGTAATTCCACCAGCCTCGGAGTCCACAACGTTCGCTTGTCGAATGCGATCGAGTAACGTCGTCTTGCCGTGGTCGACGTGTCCCAGCACCGTCACCACCGGTGGGCGAGCTACTAGATTCCCGTCGTCTTCCTCAACCAGGCGAAGCGAGGTGGGCGCCGCTCCCTCGCCTTCGGTTGATGCGGCTGCGGGGGTGGTCGCATCGGCTTCTTCTTCTTCAGGATCGAAACCCAGGTCAGCGGCGACGACCGCTGCCGTATCGAAGTCCACGACCTGATTGATCGTGGCCATGACGCCGTTCTTCATCAACTCCTTGATGATGTCCACAGGCGTGACGCCCAGGACGCCGGCAAGGTCACCGACGACTATCGCCTGGGGGATTCTGACCGTCGTGGTCTCCTGGGTCATCCTGCTCGCTCTCTGAGCTGACCCCGCCTGTGCGGAGGACAGCTACTCCTCGTCTTCGGACTCGCTGGATTCGTCTGCGAACTCGTCGTAGTCATCGTCGAGGTAGTTGTCGCCGTGTAGTGCCGCTTCTATCTCATCCTCGTCGTACTCGAACTCCTGGCGACGGCCTCCGCGTTCCGGCCGTGCCGGTGCTGCACCGGCACCGCCACGACGGCGCCCACGGCGACGTTCGCGTTCGCGCTCGAGCTCTTCTTCTTCGGCCAGTCGTAGTTCCCGAACCTCGTCCGCAAAGCGGAGCACGCTCGGGTCTTCTCTCTCCGAAGGCGGCGCGACGATACGCTCCTCTGCCACAGGTGTCGCCTCGGCCACAGCTGCTGGCACCGCCTCGGCGAACTCCGCGAGGAGCTCTTGCTCCGGTGTGAGCCTGATCTCTTCCACCACCGTCGCCACATCCGGTTGTGGGGCGATCGGTGGCTCTTCGCCCGGCAGACCGGGCCGCGCGTACGCATCTTGAGATGGCGCGACCTCGTCCGGTAGATCCACACCAGGCTGGCTCGGGATCGCTGCGTGCTCCGGGAGCACGATCGGCTCCATGTTCGGCTCGGGCGGCGGGTGCAGGTCATCGCCCGCTTCGATTACAGAGCCCTCGCCGCGGATATCGATGCGAAGGCCGGTCAGCTTCGCTGCCAACCGCGCGTTCTGCCCCTCTTTGCCGATTGCGAGGCTGAGCTGTTTGTCTGGGACCGCGATAAAGGCTGTGTTCGTCGCGTCATCGATGTAAATCGATACAACTTCGGCCGGGCTGAGCGCGTTCGCGGCGTATGCAAGCTCGTTCGGGTCCCAGCGGATCACATCGATTCGCTCACCGCTCAATTCGTTGACGATGTTCTGGATACGCGCGCCGCGCACACCAACCACCGCGCCGATTGGGTCGACGCCGTGCTGTCGAGAAATCACGGCCACCTTGGTCCGAAAACCAGGGTCGCGGGCGATATCCATGATCTCCACGGTCCCCCGGGAGATCTCCGGCACTTCCAGCTCAAACAGCCGCTTCAACAAATCCGGCGCTGCACGCGACACCAGCACCTGCGGTCCACGGGTCGCTCGGTAAACTTCTTTTACGTAGACGCGCAGCCGCTGGCCGATCCGATAGTGCTCGGCGCGGATCTGCTCAGAGTACGGCAGCACCGCCTCGGTCCGTCCCAGATCTAGGATCACCTGCTGTCGGCCGCGTTCCACGCGCAGCACAGTGCCTGAGACGATTTCACCTTCCTTGCCGGTAAAATCCTCGAAGACCGAGTCGCGCTCAGCCTCCCGCAGTCGCTGCAGTACCACCTGCTTGGCGGTCTGGGCCGCGATCCGCCCGGTCTCGGGAGTTGTCTCGATCGGGCGGCGTACGGTGTCGCCGATCTGGACATCACCGAAGCCCAGTTCCTTCGCTCGTTCAGGCGACAGCTCAATCTCATCGTCCTGGATCTCGTCGTCGTCGACGATCGCCCACGTCTGCCAGGCGGCGATGTCCCCGGTATCGCGGTCGATCTTCGTTTCGATGCTGGCGTACTGCGTATCGTCGTTTTTGAACGACGATGCCATCGCTGCCTCTACGGCAGCGAAAACAGTATCAGCGTTGAGGTTCTTCTCAGCTGAGAGCTGCGTGATGGCGGTGACGAAATCGTTCTTCATGCGCTCCTGCCGTGCGAACTCGCCGTTGAGGCGATCGTGCCAAAACCGGTCAAATTGGAATCAACAAAAAACGTGGGCACGGCGCCCACGTCTCTCAGTAGAGGCCGTGCAGGTCTTTATCGTAGCACCGGCCGCCCCGGACCCTCAACACAGACAGCATCTGCCCCTACGACGAAAGCGCCGCCAGCAGATCCGCGCGAATCGCCTGTACCCGCGCTACCACCGCGCCGCGAGCCACCTGCTCCGACTCTTCCGAGTCGCGCCGCTTCAATTCGACCACTCCGTCTTTATGGTTGCGAGGTGAAACGGTGAGGCGTATCGGCACCCCGATCAGGTCCGCGTCGTTGAACTTCACGCCGGGCCGTTCGTCGCGATCGTCGAAGATCACATTCAGGCTGACCTGCTGCAGCTCCGCGTATAACGCGTCCGCATCCGTCGCCACCGGCTCGTCGCGATCAAGGCTCAGGCCTACCAGGTACACGTCGTGCGGCGCGATGCTCGCGGGCCAGATGATGCCATGGTCATCGTGATGCTCGTCCACTGCCGCCGAGAGGATGCGCTCCACTCCGATGCCGTAGCATCCCATCACCGGGGTGATCTGCTCGCCGGCTTCGCCTTGGACCTTCACGTCGAACGGCACCGTGTACGTCTGGCCCAACCGGAACACGTGTCCCATCTCAATCCCGCGCCGTGCCTGCAGCATCCCAGCGGTGCCGTTCGGGCAGCTTGCACATAGGTGCCCGTCCTCAGCCAGAGCGATGTCAGCGACGATGTCCGCAGACCAATCGCGCCCGTAGTTCGTGTTCAACAGGTGCAGTCCCGACTTGTTTGCGCCAGCCACGAGGTTCGGCGCACCAAGGATCGAGATGTCCGCCACCACCTTCAGTGTCTTGTTCACTCCGATCGGCGACGCGTATCCCGCCACCAGCCCATACGCTGCAATCTGGGATTCGGACATCGGCGCGATCTCCCGCGCATCTAGCGCGTTCATCAGCTTCACCTCGTTGACCTCGAAGTCGCCACGAACCACCGCAAACACCGGGAATGCGTCACCACCCGCCCGCGGCTCGGCCATCACGAACACAGCCTTCGCCGTCGCCCGCTTCTCGACCTTCAGGAACTCCGCGAGCACATCGATCGTCGTCATCCCCGGCGTCGCAATTTCCTCGAACGGCAGCGCATCGCCCTCGATCGCGGGCGGGCGAACAAAGTCGGCCTTCTCCTGGTTCGCGGCGTATCCGCACTCCTCGCAGAGCAGGATCGTGTCTTCGCCGGTCTCCGTCAGGAAGATGAACTCCTGCGACCCTTTGCCGCCAATCGCCCCAGAGTCCGCTTCCACCGGCACCGTTGGAATCCCGCAGCGCGCGAAGATTCGCTGGTACGCCGCGAACATGTCGTTGTACGACTGGTCCAGCCCCGCCTCGTCCACATCGAACGAGTAGGCGTCCTTCATCGTGAATTCACGGACGCGAACCAGTCCGCCCCGCGGCCGCGTCTCGTCGCGCAGCTTCGTCTGTACCTGGTAAAGAGTCACGGGCATATCGCGGTACGAACTGGCGTGGTCCTGGAAGAGGCGAGTGATCACTTCCTCGTGCGTCGGGCCCAGCACCATCGCACGCTGGCGCTTATCCGACAGTCGGAACAGCACATCGTTCATCGATTCTGTGCGACCGGACTGCTCCCACAGCTCCGCCGGCTGGATCGTCGGTAGCAGCACTTCCTGCCCACCGGCGAGATCCATCTCCTCGCGGATGATCTCCTCCACTCGTCGCTTCACGCGGCGACCGAACGGCAGATACGAGTAGACGCCGGCCATTAACTGGTCGACGAACCCTCCTCGAACCAGCAATTGGTGAGCGACCGTTTCTGCATCCGCGGGCGCTTCGCGCAGTGTCCGGCCAAACTGATGTGACATTCGCATGTCCGCGAGGATAAGAGTGCCTTGGATCGCGAGCAATGCGACGCGTGATCGATCCCCTCGAGGCATGCGTGCCGATCCTGCACCCGACCTGACGACGCCTTCGATCGATTGATCGCGGAGGATCGAGTAAAGGTCGTGGCAGCAGCTGCCGAGGAGCGCTTGTTACCAGCGCTGGGATCGCGAAGCGTGTCTCACAGCCGGTAACGAGCGCTAATCCCCCGCAGATGTGCGCTGGGGCTTCTGCGTCGCGATCACGTCATCCAGCAGCCGTTTCACCTCGTTCAGCACGCTCTCGTACGGGAAGTGGCCAACGATGGTCTCGCCCAGCTTGAGGTTCACTCCCAGCGGCCCGCACCACATGCCGATGTCGGCGTCGTCGGTCTCGCCCGGGCCGTTCACGCGACAGCCCATCACCGCGATCGTCACGTCGTACTCTTTCGCGTAGGCGGACATCACCTTCACGTCCTGCGCCAGCTCGATGAACTTTTCGTTCTCCACGCGCGAGCAGGAGGGACAGCTAATGATGTTGAGCCCATGGTCGAGCGACGTTGGCACCGAGCGGAATCGCCCATTGGCGATGTCATTGAGTATCTCTCGACCGGCGGTGATCTCCTGCCCCTTGTCGTCGAACGGCAGTGTCAGCGAGACGCGGATAGTGTCGCCGATGCCCTCGGCGATCAGCTGCTCGAACGCCACCCGCGTCTTGATGATGCCGTCCGGCGGCATCCCCGCCTCGGTCACGCCTAGGTGCAGCGGCACTTCCGGACGCTCGATTGAGAAGCGGCGGTTTCCCTCCACCACTTTGCGCCAGTCGGAGTCTTTCATCGATACCACATAGCGAGTGAACCCGAGGTCATCGAGGATTCGCGCGTGTTGCAGCGCGCTCTCGACCATCGCCCCAACGTCGTCGTGGCCGAACTTCTCTTTCAGTACCGGATCCACCGAGCCGCAGTTCACACCCACGCGTAGCGCGATGTCATTCGCCTCCGCCTGCTCCGTGATGAAGGCCACCTTCTCCGCGACGGATTTCTCCTTTTCGTGGTGGTGGAGGTGCCCCGGGTTGTAGCGTACCTTGTCGACGAACGGCGCCACGTCGGTGATCAGTCGATAGCTTTCCTGCAAGTCCACCGAGAGGTTCGCGTTCAATCCGCGCGTGCGTTCTCGCACTTCCGCGAGCGCCTGTACGTCCGCCTTCGAGTCCACCGCGATTCGCACGAGGTCTGCGCCAGCCGCCTGGATTAACTCCACTTGCCGCACGGTCGCGTCAATGTCCTGGGTGCGTGTAGCGGCCATCGATTGCACCGCAATCGGTGCGCCGCTACCGATCTGAATGTTGCCTACGCGCACGGCGCGTGTCGGGTTGCGTTGGGTCACGTGGCTGCCTCACTGCTCAGGATCTCGCCTCACGGCGAGGCTACCCGATCCCGGCCTGAGCGGCGTTAATCACGGGCCGGAGCGATCTCGGCAGCGAATCCTAGCGGAAGAGCGAGTCGCCCGAGGCGATGCGCGAGATATCGAAAAAGGTGATCACAAGCGCAAAGCTGATGAACACCAGGAAGCCGATCATGTGAACGAACGCCTCCTTCTCTGGCGCGATCCGCTTGCCTCGCCTCGCTATTTCGATCATCAGGAAGAAAATTCGTCCGCCGTCTAGCATCGGCAGTGGCAGCAGGTTGAGAATCCCGAGGTTGATCGAAAGCAGTGCCGCGATCTCCAGTAGCGGTGATACCGCGTCGCTTGCCGTCTCCTGTTGGCGGGCGATCTCGCCCACGGTGTCGGCGATGCCCACCGGTCCCGCGAACTGGGGCGAGGAGGATCCTCGGAACCACCCGATGATTTCGTTGCGCGCGAGAATCATCGTGTCCCACGTCTGCCGGAAACCCTGCGGGATCGACTCCCACGGCGGCAGCGCCTCGGTCTCCGTGAACGGCCGTCCATCTGGCGCAGTCACCGAAGGCGCGATGCCGATACCAGTCGGTCCCTGGCCCTCGGGTGGACTCCAGCGGGCCTTGACCGGGAGAGTGATAAACTCGCCGTCCCGCCGCACCAAAATATCGATCGTGTTCCCCACGTTGAGGCGGATGTACCGGCTGGCCGCTGAGACGTTCGTCGCGTCGCGGCCGTCGATCTCGAAGATCAGATCACCGGCCTGCAGACCACCGAGATCGGCCGGAGCGCCTTTGACGACGTTCGTGATCTCCGCGCGACCGACGGGCACCTCGTGGGGCCAACTCAACGCCGTGGCGAAGAGAATCACTGGCAGAATCAGGTTCACGACGGCGCCAGATGCAAGCACGATTAGCCGCTGCCAGCGCGGCCGCACCGCAAGCGATCGAGGATGCGCAGCGCTCTCTTCACCTTCGAGCCGGACGAAACCACCGATCGGCAGCCAGTTCACCGAATATTCGGTCTCGCCGTATTTGAACGCCCACGCCCGCGGGGGGAATCCCACTCCGAATTCGTGCACGTAGATGCCGAACGCTTTTGCCGTGAAGAAGTGGCCTGCCTCATGCGTCATTACCAGCGCGATGATGATGATGATGAACAGCAGGCCGGAATTCATTACGTCACTCGCGAACATGAAGCCGAGCGCGATTCCACTGAAGATGATCAGCGCCGTAATTAGCCGCCGCACCCACCGATAGCGATCCGGCGGCCCCACCTCAGCGTGCTGTGCCTCGTTGCGTTCGTGCCAACGTTCGTTCATCAGACTCCCGCGCTCACGGCGTCGTTTACCACTTGCCGCCCCCATGCTTCCGCGGCGAGCAGGTCGTCGAGGTCAGGTTCCATTGTCGATTGATGTGTCTGTAGCGCCAGTTCCAGCAGTTGCGGGATGTCCGTGAACCGGCAACGCCCCGCCAGGAAATGCGAAACCGCTGCCTCATCTGCGCCCGAAACCGCTGCCGCTGTCGTGTCCTCGCGACGCCCCGCCTCCAGCGCGATCGCCATTGCCGGATAGCGCTCAACATTCACCGCAGAGAAATGCAGCGCCCCCCGAGCAGCCAGGTCAAGCGGCGGCGCGGGCTGTGCCGCCGCACGGTTCGGGTAAGCGAGCGCAACCTGGATCGGCAGCCGCATGTCCGGCTCGCCAAGCTGTGCCTTCATCGAGCCGTCCGTGAACGTCACTATGCTGTGGATCACGCTCTCCCGATGCTGCAGCACATCGATTCGCTCCAGTGGGATGTCGAACAACCAGCGCGCTTCCAGCGCTTCGAGGCCCTTGTTGAACAGCGTCGCGCTATCGATCGTCACCTTCGGGCCCATCTGCCACGTTGGATGTTTCAGCGCCTGTTCTGGCGTCACGCGTTCCAACTCGTCGACGCTCAGATCGCGAAACGCGCCGCCCGAGGCGGTCAACGTCAGCCGCCCTATCCCTTCCACCGGTTCACCCCAGAGGCACTGCCAGATCGCCGAGTGCTCTGAGTCGACCGGGCGCAGCTCCGCCCCCAGCGGCTCGCCTTCAGCGAGCGCGGCACGCACCACAGGGCCGCCCACGATGAGCGCCTCCTTGTTCGCGATGGCCACCTTCTTGCCGGCGCGCAACGCTGCCAGCGTCGCCCGCAAGCCAGCTAGCCCGCTGCTGGCCACCAGCACCACGTCCACATCGTCGCGCGTCGCCATCTCGTCCAAGGTCTGCCAGTCGCTGCCATCGAATTCAGCACGCAGGGTGTCCGCCGCGGCACTCGGCAACGCCGCCAGCGCCGCTGGAGCGAACTCTGTCGCCTGCCGGTGCAGCTCCTCAATGTTTCCGCCGGCGGCGAGCGCCACGACACGGAACCGCTCGGGTAGGCCGCGCACTACGTCCAGCGCTTGCTGCCCGACCGAGCCAGTGGAACCAAGGATCGCCACGCGTGTTAGTTCAGCCATCGCACCATCCAATATATCCATGGTCCTGCGAATAACAGTGAATCGAGCCGATCGAGTAACCCACCGTGTCCCGGGAGCAGATTCGAAACGTCCTTCACCCCGAGCCGTCGCTTCAGTGCGGACTCGACTAGGTCACCGAGGATCGCCGCGACCGGAGCGCCTGCCGCGATCAGCACCACGGCGGCGGTTGTCGGCGTTATCTCGAACGCCAGCAACGCCACAGCAGCGCCGGCAGCGGCGCCGAAGGCGTAGCCGCCAACGGCGCCCTCCCAAGTTTTCTTCGGTGAAATTCGTGGTGCCATCGGGTGCCGTCCGAACAGCCGCCCGATCGCATACGCGCCCGTGTCCGTCGCGAACACCGTCGCGAGCACCACCAGCAGCCAGCGCTGCCCATCCTCCAGCTCGCGCAGCAGCACGAAATGTCCACCCAGCACGCCGAGGTAGAGCACCGCGCTAATCCACCAGCCGGTCAGCGAGTCGCCGAACGTCGTTCGGCCACGGATCAGCAGCGCCAGCGCTACCGCAGTCGGCAACAATAGTGCCCACATCGATGGTCCCAAGCCGGTGCGGGTCAGCGCTACCAGCATCGCCGTCGCCGCTGCGGCGCCAACCGGCACGGTGAGCTCGCCGTCCTCTGTCTGCGCGCTGCGCACTAACTCGAACGTCGCGATCGCGACGACTAC
>Ga0302135_10001846_pt1 | contig 12751 bp, 11 predicted proteins | sample CBN3_surface_MG_FD_203119 | JGI IMG/M metagenome (GOLD analysis project Ga0302135, IMG submission 203119) | Marine microbial communities from Western Arctic Ocean, Canada - CBN3_32.1 | ecosystem: Environmental > Aquatic > Marine > Oceanic | place: Canada: Western Arctic Ocean | collected... | reverse complement strand
GCGCGGGTTGCAGTTTAAGGTTGGTCGGGGATAGCGCCATGCGGGTTTCGCTGGTGGTAGCCATGGCTGCGAATCGTGTGATCGGCCGGGATGGCACTCTGCCTTGGAGCTTGCCGGCGGACCTCAAGAACTTCAAGCGCGTCACTTTGAACAAAGCCATTATCATGGGGCGCAAGACTTGGGAGTCGCTTCCTGCCCGACCATTGCCTGACCGCCACAATATCATTCTGACCCGTCGTGTCGATTTTCGGGCAAATGGCGGCACCGTAGTCCGTGGCCTCGACGAGGCGTTTGACCATGCGTTGGGAAGCGATGAGGTCATGGTGATTGGGGGCGAGGAAATCTATCGCCTTGCACTGCCGCGCGCCGACCGCATTTACCTAACGGAGGTTTTGGGTAGCTTTGAAGGTGACGCGAGGTTTCCCGATCTTGGCCCGGCCGACTGGCGCGAGGTTAGTCGCGAAGATCATGAAGCTGTTGGCGAACACCCAGCCTATAGTTTCCTAGTATTGGAACGAGTGTTGAACTTCAGCCGTTAAGTGCGCGGGCGTGCCAATCGATATGATCGCCGACGAATGTTGCTATGAAGAAATAGCTGTGGTCATACCCATCTTGCATGCGTAATTCCAGCAAAATGCCCGCTGAGTCACAAGCCTCGGCTAGCAGGTTTGGCTTAAGTTGCTCTGCGAGAAACGGATCAGCGGTGCCCAGATCGACGAGAATTTGCTTAGCCTTTGCACCCGAATTAATGAGCTCGCATGCGTCATATTGCCGCCAGGCCGCATTATTGTTAGCGCCAAGATATCCGCCAAGTGCTTTGGTTCCCCATGCGCATTGAGTCGGTGCACAAATCGGTGAAAATGCCGAAACAGACTGATATAAATCAGGATTACGTAGCGCGCAGACTAAAGCGCCGTGCCCGCCCATCGAATGCCCGAAGATGCCTTGCCTCGACTTGTCTCCTGCAAATGTTCCAAAGACCAAGTCCGGCAGTTCATCGGTCACATAGGAGTACATATTGTAGTGATCCGACCAGGGGCTTTCTGTTGCATCGATGTAAAACCCAGCGCCGCTGCCGAAATCATAGGCATCGTGCTCGCCAGGTAGATCGAGGCCACGCGGGCTTGTGTCGGGCGCGACCAGCATCAAGCCATGCTCCGCTGCGTATTGCTGAGCACCTGCCTTAACAGTGAAATTCTCCTCGGTGCACGTAAGGCCTGAGAGAAACCACAGCACCGGAACCGGTTTCTCTTTTGCTTGCGGTGGCCGAAATAAGGAGAATTGCATGGTTGTGCCGGTACTCGAGGAAGCGTGGCTGTAAACACCTTGCACGCCATTAAAGCAGGCTTGTTCGCTGATCGTTTCGATTGCGCTCATGATTTACCGTCGTTGGAGTAGAGTTGCGGGTTATCTTATACGCCTTCCGCTACAGCTACACACCTTAGCAGAAGGTGTTGTTACCGAGCTTTAGAACAAGACAACGCTGCGTATCGACTTTCCTTCGTGCATCAAGTCGAATGCGTCATTGATCTTCTCGAGGGGCATGGTGTGGGTAATCAGGTCGTCGATATTGATCTTCCCATCCATATACCAATCGACAATTTGCGGCACGTCTGTTCGACCACGCGCGCCGCCGAAGGCAGTACCTTTCCACACACGACCTGTAACGAGTTGAAATGGCCTGGTTGCAATTTCCTGGCCCGATCCGGCGACACCGATGATGACCGAAACGCCCCAACCCTTGTGGCAGCATTCCAGCGCCTGCCGCATCGTATTGACGTTGCCAATGCACTCAAAACTATAGTCCGCGCCACCGCCTGTCAGTTCAACCAAATGGTTAACAAGGTCGTCGCCCACTTCCTTTGGATTGACAAAATGAGTCATGCCAAATTTTTCGCCCAACGCTTTTCTGTCGTTGTTGAGGTCAACGCCGACAATCATGTTGGCACCGGCAAGTCGGGCACCCTGAAGAACATTAAGACCAATGCCGCCGAGACCGAAGACGACGACGTTGGATCCGGCTTCAACCTTGGCCGTATTGATTACTGCGCCAACTCCTGTGGTGACGCCGCAGCCGATGTAGCAAACCTTGTCGAACGGTGCGTCTTTACGAATTTTAGCAAGGGCAATTTCCGGCAATACGGTAAAGTTGGAAAATGTTGATGTTCCCATGTAGTGGAGTAATGGCTTCCCATTGAGCGAGAAACGGCTCGTTCCATCCGGCATCAAGCCTTGGCCTTGGGTTACACGGATTGCTTGGCAGAGGTTTGTTTTCGGATTGAGACAGTAATCGCATTCGCGGCATTCTGGCGTATAGAGCGGAATGACGTGGTCACCGGCCGTGAGCGACTTCACTCCGGCGCCGGTTTCGACAACAACGCCGGCTCCTTCATGACCAAGAATGGCCGGGAATAGACCCTCAGGATCTTCGCCCGATAGGGTGAATGCATCCGTGTGGCAAATGCCGGTTGCCTTGATCTCGACCAAGACTTCGCCCTCTCTCGGGCCTTCGAGTTGAACGGTTTCGATTGTCAGGGGTTTGCCTGCTTCGTGGGCAACTGCTGCGCACACGTCCATATCTCTAGTCCTCCCGCTTGCTGTATGCCGAATTATTTTGCCTCAATTAAGACTGCAAACCTGTCAGAGCAAAACGATGATGACAAGTCCTACGATTATACGCTGCGAACTGTGCTGCGTGACGTCAGGTTTTCCGGGCCGTGGTAATCGCTGTCGCTGCGGCATCCACGAGCAACCGCGCATCATTCATCAATGTAACCAACTGAAAGCCTTTTGCCGTCATTTCACGGGCCATGTCAGCGCTACCGCAATGAATTCCAGGCACGATTCCATGGCGTTTTGCCGCCGCTAAAATCGTATCTATCGCATCGGCAAGTTTGCGGTCCTTCGGCGCATATTGCGGTTCAAGTCCAAGGCTAATCGCCAAATCATTGGGCCCAATATAAATCGCATCCAATCCGTCCGTAGACATTATCTCGTCCAAATTCTCTAGCGCCTGCGCCGACTCAATCATTGCAATTGCCAACAGCTCGTCATTTGCGTGTTTGAAATAGTCCGAGCCGCCATATATCAGACCGCGAACCGGCCCCCAACTGCGATAACCCTGTGGTGCGTAACGGCAGGCGCCAACAAATGCTTCGCAGTCGGCACGAGTGTTGATCATAGGGCAAATGACGCCATAAGCACCGGCATCGAACGCGCGCATAATCCACGCCGGGTTGTTCCATGGCACCCGAATCATTGGCACGACCTCAGTCGACGAAATTGCCTGGAGCATGGGAAATGCGGCATCCCAGTCTATGAGCCCGTGTTGTAGATCGATCGTTGCGGAGCTCCAATCGAGTTGGGCAAGTGCTTCCGCTGCGACCGAGCTATTGATTGTAAGCCAGCAGTTGACGGCCGTTTGGCTCTCTTGCCACAGGCTACGTAAGTTATTTTTGCGCATGATATTCCCCACTTCGTTCTTACGTTTTGTGCGTAGTAAAAATTTCCGCTCAGCGTTGCCCGAGGCTAAGCGCCCAATAATGGTGGTGGCGTGCGCATCCGTTGTCTACAGGCAGGTAGATATATCCGATTCCTGCTTCTTCGACGTGACTATCCAGCATGGCACTGCGGTGTGAATTTGATTTTATCCAACCCTCGACAACTTCCCTTGGAGTTGCTTGTCCGGCGGCAATGTTTTTGCGGATTCGACGCCATGGACAACCAAACCGCTGTGCTCGCTCGCGGGCGCTACTGCCGTCCGGTGCGACGTGATCGAAATAGTCTCCATGGGCCATATCGCCGACGTGGGCCTGTGCCGCCTGGCTCAGGCGTCTGTCGAGACTCAGTGCCTGCAAGCCGTACTGCGAGTGTAAATTCTTAACGCGTTCCAGAACTTGGCGTTGCCAATCTCCTTCAACAGCCCTCGTGGGCTCGCCAAGAATGAGGGCCCAGAAGTGGTCCAGCCGCTTGCCCTCAATAATCAAATCTGTTGACGCGTAACCGATGCCCGCCTCGATCAAATTTGGCGACAGCAGAGTTCGACGGCTTACCGTGCGCTGCATCCACATGTCCACAACGCTATCGAAGCCGGGATAACCGAGGGCCAACTGTTCGGTCACTTGGCGATAGGGATAACCCGCGCGTTGAACACGCAGCCCGAGCGAGGAACCATCGGAGCCGTTGTCGCTGAAAAATCCATTATTCGCCATGTCGTTGGCATGGTGCTGTGACGCCACGGCAAGCCGGGCTTCCATTGCCAACGGTCCGAGCCCGTGTTGGGCACGAAACAGATTGATGCGCTGCAGCGCTCGTGCCTGTTGATCGTTGCCTATGGCATAGGCAGGAGCTGCAGAGGCTGCTGCCAGAATGATTGCTGTTAACAGGTATGCCGCTACTGCAATAATTCACATTACTGTACCACGATTCTCGGAGCGATGCGCTTTGACGTCTCGCCATCTTCCGACAGCTTGGCCCAAATCCGGTCAGCGATCTCGAGATAAGCCGCTGCATGAGGGCTATCGGGTTGGTCAATCACAATGGGCTGCCCGCTGTCTGAAGTTTCACGAATTGCTATGTCGAGCGGAATCTCGCCGAGAAATTCGGTTTCCAACTTTTCTGCCTCTGTTCGAGCCCCGCCATGACTAAATATGTCGGCTCGGTCCCCACATTTTGGGCAGATATAATAGCTCATATTCTCGATGAATCCGAGTACGGGAACATCAACTTTTCGGAACATACTTAGGCCTTTACGGGCGTCCAACAGGGCGATGTCCTGAGGGGTTGAAACGATTACGGCACCTGCGAGTGGCACCTGCTGTGCCATGGTGAGCTGCGCATCACCGGTGCCAGGCGGCATATCAACGATCATGATATCGAGGTCTCCCCATTCAACATCTCGCAGCATCTGCTGTAAGGCGCTGTTTACCATAGGGCCACGCCATATCATGGGAGTATCCTCGGGCACGAGGAGGCCAATCGACATCACTTTGACGTCGTTGCTGACGAGTGGCTCCAGCTTGTTGTTTTGGTTCGTTTCCGGTTTACCGGAGACACCAAGCATACGAGGTTGTGATGGACCATAGATGTCGGCGTCGAGCATGCCGACGCGCAAACCCCTGACGGCTAAACCAAGCGCAATGTTGGCTGCCGTTGTAGATTTTCCGACACCGCCCTTTCCGCTTGCTATTGCGACGATATGTTTGACGCCCGGTGGCGCGAGGCTGGCAGGACGATCCGGCGCTGCCTGATTTTGTGTCGAACGCGTAGGTTCTTCTTTAGATGTCTCTGCTGCGGCCCGGTCGGCAGTCAGTACTGCTGTCACCGATAATACGCCCGGCACATCTGCCACGGCATTCTCAGCCTGCTTTCGCATGGGTTCCAACTGCGGCCCGCGTTTTGGATCCACCTCAATCGCAAAGCCAACGTTTCCCTCCTTGATGATGACACCGTTGACCATGCTAAGCGAAACAATGTCGGCCCCCCGGTCGGGGTCAACGACCTTTTTGAGGGCGTCGAGAATGTGTCGCTCGGTGACCTGTGCCATGGGGGCTCCTATTTTGAATTGGGTGTAAAACCCGGTCGTGTCACCGAATTGCTGCTCGCTATCATGTGATAATCGGGCGTTATTAGACTTTGCACCAACATCATGCTCTCATATATGTTATTGGAGCGCTGCTAGGGAAGCATGGTGGCTGGCGCGCAACAACAAAACAATTCATTCGGGAACAAAAGATATGCCTTGGCAGAACGATAATGGTGGTGGGCCGTGGGGCGGTGGTGGAAAGACTCCCTGGGGCGGCGGCGGACAACCTGCGAACATCGAGGAACTCCTGAAAAAAGGCCAAGACCGACTTCGCCAGTTTATTCCTGGTGGCGGTGGTTCTGCCAAAGGTATTCTCCTCGCCGTTGTGGCGGTTGTGGCGGTTTGGTTGGCAACTGGCTTCTACACGGTCAATCCGCGCGAACAAGGCGTTGAGCTTATTTTCGGCAAGCTATGGGAGGTGACTGGTCCCGGTCTAAAATACAATTTTCCAGCGCCGATCGGCGAGGTGCTCACGCCTGCGGTTGAGGCAATAAATCGGGTCGATGTGGGATACCGCGGGACAGCTGACGCAGGTACTCGCGGCGGTGTCGCACGCGACGTGCCGGAAGAAAGCACGATCCTTACGGGTGATCAGAATATCGTTGACGTGGATTTCCAGGTGCAGTGGAAAATTAGTGATCCAGTGGCTTATTTGTTCAATATCCGCGACCCCGATGCGACGGTCAAACGCGCGGCGGAAAGTGCGATGCGAGAAGTGATTGGTCAGACGAGTTTTGACGATGCTGTGACGATCGGACGACAGCAAATAGAAGCGAGCGCCGAGGAACTTTTGCAGTCAATCCTCAACGACTACCAGTCGGGGATCCTTATCGAAACTGTTCAGCTTCAGAAATCCGATGCTCCAGGTGAGGTGATTGACGCGTTCAATGACGTGCAGCGTGCGCGCCAGGATAAGGACCGCCTGCAGAACGAAGCACAATCCTATGCAAACTCGATTGTGCCGGAGGCACGCGGCGAGGCGGCACAGATGATACAGCAGGCATCGGCTTATCGCGAGCGTCTGATTAAAGAGGCAGAAGGTGAGGGCCAACGTTTCATCTCAGTCTACGACGCCTACAAAGTTGCACCGGAGGTCACGAAACGGCGCATGTTCCTTGAGACTATCGGTATGGTCTTCGGCGCGGCCGACAAAATCATCATCGATAATTCCTCGGGAGGACAGGGCGTTGTCCCTTATCTGGCCCTGCCCGAGATCAACAAGAAGATTAGAGAGACGAGTAACTAGTTAGCCATCGCGCTGCGGAGATTGAATTTATGAGCCGAACAAAACTGGCCATTCTTGGAATTGTCGTTATCGTTTTAGGTTTAACGGCGGCACAGACCATATATACGATACGTGAAACTGAACAGGCGATCGTCCTTCAGTTTGGTAAGCCAATCCGCGTCGTAGCGGAGCCCGGCATTGCCTATAAGACGCCGTTTGTCCAAAACGTCCAGATCTACGACAAACGTATCCTTGATCTCGATCCTGCTGAAGTGCAGATACTGCTGACGGACAAGAAGCGTATAAACGTTGATGCTTATGCCCGGTACCGTATTGTCGACCCGTTAAAGTTTTTTCAGGCTGCGCGAACCGAGTCAATTTTGCGCGATCGTTTTGGCAAGATCATCAACTCCGCCATCAGGCAGGAAATCGCCAAAAACTCGCTCGGTGATTTATTGTCAGGAAAGCGCCTCTCGATCATGCAGGACATTCAGACCAAAGTGTCTGGCGAGGGTCCAACATTTGGCATCGAGATCGTCGATATCCGCATTGGGCGCACCGACCTTCCTCCTGATACGAGCCAAGCAGTCTATAACCGCATGCGGACAGAGCGCGAGCGTGAAGCCCGCGAATTACGGGCCGAGGGTGCTGAGGAAGCGCAGAAGATTCGTGCACGCGCCGACCGCGAGCAAGTCGTTCTATTAGCGGATGCGAAGCGGACATCGGAAATTCTGCGCGGTGAGGGCGAAGGCGAGCGGAACCTTATCTTAGGCCGGTCATATGGTCGGGATCCGGAATTTTTTGACTTTTACAAGTCGCTGGCCGAATACGAGAAGAACCTCGTGGATACGGGTATGACGATGGTCCTTTCGCCTGATAGCGATTTTTTCCGGTTCTTCGGGTCCACCGGAGGGGCGTCTAAGTAAAACGTTCGATTCATTTGCTCTAGGCACTTCATCTCGCGACCATGAACGATTTCCTAACTGCGATCGGCTTACTGTTTGTTGTTGAGGGCGTGCTATACGCGGTATCCCCCCAAGGTATGCAGAATATGATGCGGCAGGCGTTGGAGATTTCTCCAACAGCGCTACGCGTGGGCGGTGTCGTTGCGATGTGTTTTGGGGTTTTTGTGGTCTGGTTGATTCGTGGTTAGAGTGTGCGAGCCAAAGAGACGCAGCATAAGTGGATCAATGCAGGCGCGCGAGATTTTGACACATTTGTGGCGGGCGCCGCCTTTTTGTCACCATATTGGACACTATATTAGGTCCTTAAGCCAAGTTGGCTGCAGCGAATGACTCTTCGTTGTGACGGATATCAACAAGCTTAGTAGTGAGGATGCGTTATCGAAACACGAGTATGAACCCAGTGTGATCCGACAATATTTGGAGCGATTTTGAGATGCGCTTGACCAGAATTAATGCGATCAACGTCGTCGCCTACCCGAAGTTAATTATATGTCTGTCGTTGATGCTGCTTTTGGCGGGATCCATTGCATGGATGTCGGCACCAGCTTCGGCGCTCCAGGCGCCGGAATCGTTTGCAGATGTGATCGAGGGCATATTGCCGGCGGTCGTCGATATTGTCACCACGCAGAAAGTCGCCGGTCGGCAACAAGAGGTTCCAAATTTCGAGTTTCCTCCGGGCTCACCGTTCAGAGATTTTTTTGAGGAATTCAACCGTCGGCGACGTGACGGCACGCCACGTCAAGCGACCTCTCTCGGCTCAGGGTTTATTATCGATTCCAAGGGGTTTGTCGTAACTAACAATCACGTTGTCGAAGGAGCCGAGAGCATTACCGTCCGCATGAACAATGGCACCCGCTACGACGCGGAAATTGTCGGCCGCGACGAAAAGACCGACCTCGCACTTTTGAAGGTCGAAACAAAGACACCTCTGCCGTCCGTAGAGTGGGGGAATTCTGATGCCGTACGTGTGGGCGATTGGGCGATCGCCATTGGCAATCCGATGGGCCTCGGCGGCACCGTAACGATGGGTATAATTTCCGCGCGTCAGCGCGATATAAATTCTGGCCCGTACGATGATTATTTTCAAACCGATGCGTCGATCAACCGCGGAAATTCCGGCGGCCCGCTGTTCAATGTCGACGGTAAAGTTATCGGAATTAACACGGCTATCTTTTCGCAAAGCGGGGGCAGTATTGGTATTGGCTTTGCCGTTTCGTCATCATTGGCACAAAACGTCATCGGCCAGCTACGTAAATTCGGATCGACCCGCCGCGGTTGGCTTGGCGTGCAAATCCAGGCAGTGACTGAAGAGATTGCCGATAGTCTGGGCCTTAAGGTTGCGACCGGCGCTTTGGTCGGAGGTGTTCTCAAGGATAGTCCAGCGGCAGCGGCCGGCATAAAGACAGGCGATGTCATATTGTTGTTTGACGGCAAACCGGTGGTTGACCAAAGCAGGTTACCGCGGATGGTCGCAGAAACGGATGTCGGTAAAAACGTCGTTGTCAAAGTTTGGCGCGACGGCAAGGACGTTGGATTGAGCGTTAATCTTGGCGAACTTGAAAAGGTCGATCAGGCATCGTTGACGACGTTGTCTGTTCATGGGGCCGATGTGCCCTCCGGCCGCGAATCAATCGACGAATTGGGAATGTCGATGGCTGGGTTGACCGCCGAGCTCGCTGAAAAATTTCAGTTGGATAGTGGCGTCGAGGGCGTTGTTATTACCGACATTGAGGAAGACAGCGACGCTGTTAAAAAGGGACTGCGTGCGGGTGATGTTATTGTCGAGGTCAATCAAAACAAGGTGACCACACCGGCCGAGATTGAAAAAGAAGTCCAGCAAGCCCTTCAGCTTGGGCGTCGGTCCGTGCTGTTGCGAATACAGCGTGGCGGAGATCTCAATTTCGTGGCGCTTCGAATTAAGACCAGTTGATTTTATTGGGTATTGTCAGCGGATGGAGCCAGTGGAATGCGCTTTAAGAGTTCCATCTGGATCGTGCGATGCTGCGGACTCTCATATCACGTATGACCTTGGTATAAGTCCAGGGCCGTAGTCTGGAACATTTTCTTTGCGCTGCCGGATGTGTATTCTGGTGCTCCATCCACCGCGGAAAAACTATTGTCTGAAATTTCGAGAACCCTGCTGGCCCGTATCCAGGGCCAGACTACCATCCTGTTGACGAGTCTTGGCCACAGCGGCACGCATTGGTCAGCGGCGACGTTTTATCTATTGGTGCCGTTCATTGCCAAGGATTTGGGTCTTACCTACAGCCAGGCCGGCCTCTTCGTCGCGCTCTTTCATTCAGGCGCGCTCGTTGCCAATTTCTCAAGCGGCCTCCTGACGGATATTACGGGGCGGCGTGTGCTGCTTCAATTTATCTCCCTAGCGGTCGGCGGTTTAGCCTTAATGGCGTTTGGGTTTACGACCCACTATATCGTCTTGTGTGCGATGGTTGTGCTCATTGGAGCCACTAATAATCTGTGGCATCCGCCGGCAATTTCGTATCTTTCATCCCACTACCCAAAGAGTCGGGGATATGCGCTTGCCATCCATGGGCTTGGCGCAAACATTGGCGATGCAGTGGCACCTCTCGTTGCGGGCGTTCTCTTGCTGTCGTTTACTTGGCAGGGGACGGCGGTCGCTAATTCGATTCCGATCCTCGTCGTTGCCGGGATTTTGCTGATATATTTGATGCCTCACGACCGTCCCAGTGCCGATGGTATTAGGCGCGGTATGGGGCTGCGCGACTATTTCACTGGCATGTTAACCGTAATCAAAGAACGCGCTGTCTTGGGGCTCTGCCTGATGACTGGATTGCGCGCCATGGCACAAACCGGATTGCTCGCTTTTTTGCCTCTATATCTGGCAAATGTCATGGAAATTGGGCCACTTTGGATGGGCGTAACACTGATGGGAATGCAGGTGGGTGGCATGATTGCGACACCCATCGCAGGTATACTCTCGGATCGGATCGGTCGGCGGTCTGTTGTTGTTGCTGGCCTGAGTAGCACAACAATCCTGATCATCGCCTTAACCTTCGTGACCAATGATATTGCGTATATCGTTGGCGTGTCTGTGCTCGGTTTGTCTCTCTATGCTGTTCGACCTGTGGTCCAGAGTTGGATGCTTGATTTGACGCCAGACCGGCTTGGTGGTTCGGCGACGAGCCTCATGTTCGGGATGCAATCTGGGTTAGCGATCATCATGCCGATTATCGGTGGCATTATTGCCGATGCGTATGGCTTGAAAGCGGTCTTCTACTTCATTGCAGCGGCGATGTTGGCTGCAAATATTGTTGCGATGACATTGACTAGGGATGCAAAGGCCGAGAACGTTCGCGCTACTTAGCGCCGAAAGTCCTCGATGCGATAACCTTGTAGGTACAGCAGCGCCGTCAGGTCGGCGTGATCAATGCGCGCATCGGCTTGTTCAGCGACAACGGGTTTTGCGTGAAACGCTACGCCGATACCCGCAGCAGAGATCATATCAAGATCATTGGCGCCATCGCCGACAGCCATGGTATCCGCGTCTTCGATATTGTATCGCCTCTTAAGTTTGTTGAGCGTGGCGCGCTTGGCGCTGCCGTCTCGGATGGGAGCGACTACATTGCCGGTAATATTGCCATCGGTAATTTCAAGTTGATTTCCCCAGGCATGGTCGAAGTTCAACTCGTCCGCAACGTGATCTGTGAAGTCTGTTAGGCCGCTGGAGGCGAGCGCACAAACTGCGCCATTGCCGCGCATGGTCGCAATCAGCTCGCGAGCTCCACGGGTCAGAACAATGCGGTCGCGTACTCCAGCCAATAATGTCGATGGAACCCCCTGCAGCAATGTCGCTCTCTGACGGAACGCCGTCGCATAATCCATATCGCCCGCCATCGCCCGAGTTGTGAGTTTGGCAATTTCTTTACCAATTTCATCACCGGCATCGATTGCAACTTCATCAATTGTTTCGAACGTGATGATTGTGGAGTCCATGTCGGCGACGAGCAGCTTCTTGCGGCGGCCGTGTTTCGGCACGCAACAAACATCAACTGCAGTGTTGGCAACGGCATTGCGGGCGGCGCGTACGGCTGCTGCCTGATCGGAGATAACGCATGTAAATTCGCAGGCGATACCCGGTGCCAGCCAAGTGAGCCCATGACTGTCGACTTCACGAGCGAAGGATTTGAGAGCCTGCGCGACTGCAACCACCATGTTATCGTTAATGGGGGCCGTTCGCGAATTGGCAATTAGGACGACTGCACACTCCATCGCAGCATATTGAGTGCGACGATGCGGTGTTACAAGAATTGGATGCTATGTCGGGATCGATTGTGAAACAACAAGACGCCGCCGCCGGGAGAGAATCGAAACGCATCGTGCTGGTCGTGGCGGGGCCAACTGCAAGCGGCAAGTCCGCGCTGGCTCTAGCAGTTGCAGAGAAATTCGGTGGGACGGTCATCAACGCTGACAGCATGCAGGTGTACCGCGAGCTCCGAATTCTCAGCAATCGTCCAACGCCAGAACAAGAAGCACGGGCTCCCCATCGCTTGTTCGGCATCCTTTCCGCAACGGAGGCGTGTTCAGCGGCGCATTGGCGCTCGCTCGCCCTTGCTGAGATCGCCACTGCACATGACACAGGCCAGGTACCGGTCGTTACTGGCGGTACCGGGCTCTATCTCAAAGCGCTAATTGAGGGTTTGTCGGCTATCCCGGATATTCCGCTGGACCTCCGGTCAGAATTGAGACGCCGTCTTGTTGAGGGGGGGGCTGTGACGCTCCACGATGAATTGTCTCGGCGTGACCCAACCGCAGCAGGACGCCTGCAACCGGGAGATAGCCAAAGAGTGCTTCGCGCGCTTGAGGTGTTTGAGGCAACGGGGCGCTCCATCACAGAATTTCAAGGGCGTTTCATGGCACCACCACCAGGGCTGCACTACGCGACTATTCTTCTACGGCCTCCACGCGCCCAACTTTACGCGACCTGTGACAGTCGCC
>Ga0302135_10001843_pt1 | contig 12755 bp, 9 predicted proteins | sample CBN3_surface_MG_FD_203119 | JGI IMG/M metagenome (GOLD analysis project Ga0302135, IMG submission 203119) | Marine microbial communities from Western Arctic Ocean, Canada - CBN3_32.1 | ecosystem: Environmental > Aquatic > Marine > Oceanic | place: Canada: Western Arctic Ocean | collected 2017-09-15 | reverse complement strand
AGAAGCCACGGGCGAAGAGACCGAGGGCGAGACCACGGGCGAAGAGACCGAGGGCGAGACCACGGGCGAAGAGACCGAGGGCGAGACCACGGGCGAAGAGACCGAGGGCGAGACCACGGGCGAAGAGACCGAGGGCGAGACTGGCGAAGAGACCGAGGGCGAGACTGGCGAAGAGGCCTGTCCTGCTGATCTGTTCACTCCGCTGGATGCGCTGGTCAACACGCTCACCGACGGTGAGCTCGATGGTTCGGCAGCGCTGATGGCGGTGCTCGATCAGTTCGTCGCCAACGTGGTAGCGGATGAGGCCATCAACTGCTTCTTCGAGGGAGCGACTGAGGAGTCGATCTGGGCTCTGAAGCAGAACCTTCACGACCAGATGTGTGCGGCGTGGGGCGGACCCTGCGAGTACACCGGTGGTACGATGGAGGATGTCCACGCTGGAATGGGCATCGCTGCTTCGCATTACTGGGCACTGGTTGGAGACCTCAATGAGGCCGCCAAGGCAGTGAGCGCTGGTGCACTCGGAGCGACTCTGGATCTCCTGGATGCGGAGAACGACGATTCAGGCGTTGGCGCGTGTCTCGTGGCTCCGTTCGCGGCAGATGCTTTCATTGCCTCGGTGCTCGACACCGAGGAGAACATGAAGTCGGACACCTACTGCCAGGACATGGCGGCGGAGACCGGCGAAGAGACTGAGGGCGAAGAGACTGATTAAGTCTCTTTCGTTCTGACGAAAATCAGGGCCGCGGGGGCAACCCCGTGGCCCTTTTTTTATGCGCCGGCGCCTCTTGGGTCTCTCCAAAAATTCGAGACGGGTCCCCGGTGCGTGATACGCTCTTCGAGGAAACGTGCGAGGGGGACCAGGGATGAGCGCAGTCGTTGAGAGCACACCGCGTGGAACCTACACGCTCGATGCAGTGTTGGAGATCCTTGAGGATCAGGGCGTGCTGCGCGCAGATCACGGATCCGACATTCGGTTGCGGCAGGGACGCATCGCGGCCCAGGTCATCAAGGAACGCGAAAAGACCTGGGGAAAGAGCAAACGAAGTGGGGTGGACGATGTATCTCCCGCGGAGATCATTGCGGCTGCAGGCGTCGCAAGCGATGCGGGGATTCTCACCCTGGATCAGGTCATGGAAGCAGTCGCCATGGCGGCAGGCCTGCCCTTCTACAAGATCGATATGATCAAGCTCGACAGCCAGCTGGTCACCTCCACGGTTTCGCGACCCTTTGCTCGAAAGCACAGCGTCCTTCCTCTCTGGAAGAAGGATGGAACGCTCACGGTGGCTCTGGAAGATCCCTTTGACCTCGAACTCATCGACAACCTGGCGACGCTGGCCGGCTGTCCGATTCAACCGATGGTGTCCTCTCGGGTCGACATCCTGAAGGCGATTCGGGAAGTGTACGGATTCAGAAGCTCGGTCGATCACGCCGAGGAGGAGCTCGACACCTCCATTGACGTGGGGAACTTCGAGCAGTTGATGCACCTTCGAAGCGCGGAGGAGATCGAGGCGACGGATGCGCATATCATCAATGCGGTCGATTATCTCTTGCGGTACGCATTTGAGCAGCACGCCTCCGACATTCATGTGGAGCCCCGACGAACCCAGACGATGATCCGCATGCGCATTGATGGGGTCCTGCACATCGTGCATCGAGTGCCTCGGGGAGTGCATCCGGCGATGGCAAGTCGCATCAAGGGACTGGCTCGGATGGACATCGCAGAGAAGCGACGTCCCCAGGATGGGCGTATCAAGACGCGTCACGGAAGTCGCGAGGTGGAGCTTCGAATCTCGACGATGCCCGTGGCGTTTGGCGAGAAAGTGGTCATCCGAATCTTCGATCCGCGCATCCTTCTCCAAAAGCTCGAAGGTCTTGGCTTCTCACAGAAGGAGTTTGCGCAGTTCAAGGGGTTCATCCGCCGTCCGCATGGGATCGTCCTCGTGACGGGTCCGACGGGAAGTGGAAAGACGACGACGTTGTATTCAGCACTTCAGGCGATTTCGGATGCCACGGTGAACATCGTGACGATTGAGGACCCCATCGAAATGGTGGTGGAGGAGTTCAACCAGGTGAGCGTACAGCCGAAAACAGGCATTACGTTTTCATCGGCGTTGCGGACCATTCTGCGACAGGATCCGGACATCATCATGGTGGGTGAGATTCGGGATGCGGAGACAGCATCCAATGCGATTCAGGCTGCGTTGACCGGTCATCTCGTCTTCTCGACGCTTCACACGAATGATGCTGCCGGAGCCATTACGCGCCTGAAGGAACTGGGTGTGGCTCCCTTTCTCGTGGCCTCGACGGTGGTCGGGGTGCTCGCCCAGCGCCTGTTGCGAAGTGTCTGCGACGAGTGCAAGGAGCCGGTGAACTTGTCCCGGCAGCAATGTCATGCCTTGCACCTTCCAGTGCCAGAAGGGCGAGAATCGCCGCAACTTACGGTTCATCGGGGAAAGGGATGTGCCACGTGTCGACAGACGGGTCTCAAGGGTCGGACAGGGATCTTTGAGGTGATGCCCATGACCGAGGCCATTCGAGGACTCATTCTCGAGGAATCCGATGCTCATGAAATTCTCAAATGTGCACGGACTGAAGGGATGATGACGTTGCGTGAAGCCGCCATCAAGAAGCTCGCGGAAGGAAAGACGAGCTTTGAGGAAGTGCTGCGCGTGACCTCCGATTCCTCCGGCGGGCTCTAGGCTGCCCGAGGCGCCCAGGCCTGAGAGCCACCGAGCATCTCCTCTGCGTGCTCCCGAGTCGTTTCCGTCAATTCAATGCCTCCAAGCATTCGGGCGATTTCCAGGAGTCGCTCCTCTCCGGTCAGGTGTTGGACTGAAGTCGTGGTTCGGCCGTCTTCCGTGATTTTGATCACGTGCAGGTGGTGATCGGCGTAGGCCGCGATCTGGGGAAGGTGGGTGATGCACAGCACCTGACGCTCCGCGCTTGCGAGCTTCAGTTTCTGGCCGATCACCTCCGCCACTCCCCCACCGACTCCAGCGTCGACCTCGTCAAAGATGCTCGAGGACACGGGGTCGCTCTTGATCATGACCGCCTTCAATGCCAGCAGGATCCGACTCAATTCGCCTCCGGAAGCACATTTGGCGAGCGAGAGGAATCCCTCTCCAGGATTTGGGGCGAGTTCGAATTCGATGTGGTCGATTCCGTTCGGTCCGAGATTCTCCTCCCGGGTGATTTGGGCCACCCTCAACGCACAGCGCTGCATCGCGAGCTCCGTGAGTTCCGCTTCCACCGCTTTTGCGAGTCGTTTCCCAGTCGTTCGGCGTTTTTTGGAGAGTTTCCGGCCCTTTTCCAGGAGCGCGTCCCTGCGCTCTGCGATTTCGCCCGCCAGGGTCTCGATGCGTTGCTCGGCGCTCGCGAAACGCTCGAGTTCGTCTCGCATGTCCTGGGCACGCCTCAATACATCCGTGAGTTCCGGACCATGTTTCCGGAGAAGTTTCCGGAGCAGCGCGAGCCGATCATCCGCGTCTTGAAGCCGGCGGGGATTGTGGACGATGTGACGTCCATGCTGTGCGAGTTCGTAGCTGATGTCTTCGAGTTCGAGGCGTGCGGATTCCACGCGGGCCAGGAGGGGATTCAAGGCCTCGTCGAGCCCGGTGAGCACCCGGATTTCATTTTCTGCGCGTGCGGTGAGGCCGGCGGCAGCGGAAGCCGTACCGCTCAACACCTGTTCGGCCTGGGAGATGCCCGCTTGCAGTTTCTCCGCGTGCTGGAGTCGCTTCACTTCGAGTTCGAGGGCGGCGTCTTCTTCCGGTTGAGGTTCGGCGGTCTCGATTTCCTCCAGTTGGAAACGGAGAAAGTCCTCCCGTTCCAGGCGTTCCCGCTCCGCAGCGATCAGGGCCTCTCGCTCGGCGATGAGCGTCAGCATGGTCTGATACTCATCCTGGAACGCGCTTCGGGCGCCTTCGAGACCTCCAAACCGATCCAGTTGAAGCAGGTGTTGATGGGCGTCGAGCAGCGCGTAATGCGCGTGTTGGCTGGACATGTCGACCAGGTGACGCGTGACGCTCTTCAGCATGGAGTTGGTGGCCATCTGTCCGTTGATGGTGATGCGACCGCGCCCGCTCTCTGGGACGGTGCGACGTACGAGCATCACCGCCGGATCTTCTTCTGTGAGGTCGAGTTCCTCCAGGGCCTTGCGCGCGGGGCCCTCTGGGAGGATGAAGAGGCCCTCCACTCGTGCTGAATCGGATCCTGCACGGATGATGTCGGTGGAGGCTCGGGCACCGAGGAGAAGGTCGAGAGCACCGAGAATGATCGATTTTCCCGCTCCCGTCTCTCCTGTCAGCGCGTTGAGTCCGGGGCTCAGATCGATCGTCACGCGATCGATCAGCGCAAAATTCTCGATGCCGAGGCGTTCGATCACGATGAATTCTCCCTGCTGGAGAGGACTATTCAGGAGGTGTGAGGGTCCGTCAAGAGGTGCGGGAGCGGAGAAGGGTCGTGGCGATGCCGAGGAGGAGGAGTCCCAGCAGGAGAGGCGGCATCGAAGAGGTCCCCGGTTCCTGGCATCCTCCCGAATCCGGGGGGGGCGCGCTCGCGCATTCTGCCGGAACGCAGGCGAAGACGACTCCGTTCCAGGCGGGAGTCCAGCCCTGCGCGCAGGAGGTCGAGGAGCAGGTCCACGTCCCAGCGAAATATCGCGGGAGGGTGTTTCCAGGACATTGCGTATTCGGCTCCGCGGTCTCCATGCCCGAACCCAGCGCGCTCTCACAGGTTCCTGCCGGGAGAAGCACGGGGGTGTTTTCACCATAGATGCAGCAGAGGCCCTCCGCATCGTCCGCCTCGAGGGTTCGCTTGATGACTTCCGAGTTGGGTGCGGTGGGAAACATGGTGGCATCCGGGGTCTGGGAGTGATCCAGTCCGAGGAAATGACCCATTTCATGGGTGACCGTGTTTTGGACGTCCATGAAGCCCTCGATGGGTTCCGATCTCATGCCGAAGTCGAAGTCGACCGCGTTGATGGTGATGTCCGCATCGAAGATCTGTCCGGTGCAGGGGTTGTATGTGAGCCGAGTGAGCGCGAGCACTCCGGGTCCGTCTGTCCAGGTTCCAGGCTCCGAAAACCAGGTGATCAGGTTGGTGTTCAATTCTGGGTGGGTCTGGCTGTATCCGATGCGTGGGACCTTTCCTTCGAAGGTCGGATCGGCAATCACTCCCCCGAAGGTGAAGTCAGGGGCATCACATCCCTCCACGGCGTCCCATGCACCGATGCTTTGATGAATGGCCTGTTCCGCTGCGATGGGATTGGGGAGGGGAGCCGTCTGGATCCAATAGGGAAGATTGGAGGTCTCCCATCGAAGCTTGCGGGGCTGTTCGAGTTCGCAACTACAGGGTGTCTGAACGCCCTGACTCAAGGTCGTATAGGTCACATAGGCCTGGGCCTCGGGTGTCATTGCCAGGAGACCGGACGTGAAGAAGATCAGGAGGAGGATGGTTTTCATCGGAGAGAGCGTTCCGTGGCCACGTGGTCGCGAATGTGTTCGAGGAGGGCGTCGAGGTCGATTTGATCCATCGCTGTCGGATTGGCATGCCGTTCAATGGCGTGCGTGGCGGGGTTTACGAGCCCAATGCCTCGGCGATCCCGGAGAGCTCGTGGACGATCGCCGTTTCGCTCGACTCTCCAGGCGCCCTGGGCGAGTCCAAGGATTCGGGGGCGTGTCGTCGCCTCCCGTTGCCATAGAAAGAGCACGACCTCGTCTCCCGTTCGGATCTGGGGTGTCCCCGAGACCATCTGGGACAGTTCGCCGACGGTTCCGCCCGGAAGTTCGATGGTGAGGAGGGATCCCTTTGGGAGGGGGCGATCTCCCTTCATCTTGTCCCGTATGCGGAGCTGAACTTCGGTACGGAATTGACCGTTCTTCTCCAGGGTGTGGGACCCGAGCACGTCGGCATGGACGATGTGGGTGGCCTCACGGGTGAGCGTCGGAAGATCCATGTCCACGACGAGGGTGGCCTGGGCGAGGGGCGCGACAAGCATCGCCATGAGAAAGGCGTAGGCAACTGTCCAGCGAATCATGCGGTTCCTCCTGCATGCGACAGCATAGGATTCTGAGGCGCTCGGAGCAAGGAGAGCAATTGACAAGTGAAGGGAGGAGACATCATCCTGCGGACGCCGCGCGGCGCCTCATCTGAGGTGATTTCATGGCGGGGAGGTCGGCATGGATCGGGCTGCGCTCAAGGCATTGCTTCAGGAACTGGAGAGTGGGGCTGTCACCAGCGAGGATGTCATGTCTGCGTTGCAGGACTTTCCCTCCGGTCGCCTGGGATACGCACACGTCGATCATCATCGGCATCTTCGCAGAGGGTTTCCTGAGGTTGTGCTCGCTGAGGGAAAAGAGACGCACCACCTTGTTGGAATCGTGGAGGAGCTCTCCGCGCATGCTTCCAATGTACTCGTCACGCGGGTCTCGGAGGAGCAAGCCATGGCACTTGAAAACGCGCTTCCACCGGGTCATGTGAAACGGCATCCTCCGTCGACGGTTCTGACGATTCGTCCGGAGGCGACCGCTCTCAGGAGCGAGGGCACGATCGTCGTGGTCTCTGCAGGCACCTCGGACCTTCGGGTCGCGGTGGAGGCGATGGTCACCGCGGAGACGATGGGTCATCGCGTGGAGCGAATCGTGGATGTGGGAGTGGCGGGCATTCATCGCCTGCTGGGCCATGTGGATGCTCTTCGAAACGCATCGGTTGTGATTGTGGTCGCCGGGATGGATGGGGCTCTTCCTTCGGTCGTGGCGGGTCTGGTCGATTGTCCGGTGGTCGCGGTTCCCACCAGCGTCGGTTATGGGGCCAGCTTTGAAGGTCTTGCGGCGCTTTTGACGATGTTGAATTCCTGTGCAGCGGGGGTCACCGTGGTCAACATCGACAATGGATTTGGTGCAGGATATGCCGCCTCGCTGATGATGCGAGATACCGGGTCGGAGGTTCTGTGATGGTGGATGATCTCCGGGTGCTGTACATCGACTGCTTCTCGGGAGCCGCGGGCGACATGTTGTTGGGCGCGCTGCTCCATGTGGGAGCTTCAGAAGAGCGCGTTCGAGAGGAATTGGGCCGGATCGATCTCGAAGGCTGGACTCTGGAAGCTGTCCCGGATGCGATTCAGGGGATCGGTGGAATCAATGTCAGCGTGCGCGTGGGAGGCATCAAGGAGGGCGAGGAGGGGCATCATTCTCATTCTCACGGGGGCTCGGCGGAGCCGCATGGGCATTCGTTTCGTTCCATTCGGACTCTCCTCGAGCGCTCGAGTCTGACGGAGGCTGTTCGGGATCGGGCGATCGCTGTGTTCACACGCATGGCGGAGGCCGAAGGTCAGGTGCATGGCGTAGCTGCGGAGGACATTCATTTTCATGAGGTCGGAGCGGTGGATGCGATTGTGGACATCGTGGGGTGTGTCGCAGCGTTGGAGGATCTGGGCGTCGACCGCGTGATCTCCGCGCCTCCCCCCATGGCGCGGGGTTTCGTGCAGTGTGCGCATGGCTCCATGCCGCTTCCTGCTCCAGCGACCGTGCTTCTTTTGGAGGGTGTGCCCACCGTGGGCGCCTCCATTGAAGGGGAACTGGTGACCCCCACGGGGGCGGCTTTGTTGACCACTTTCGCGGACGATTTTGGTCCCTGGCCGGAAATGCGGGTCTCCCGCGTCGGGTATGGTCTGGGGGACAGGCGCTGGCCTGACCGACCGAATCTGTTGCGTCTTGTGCTTGGAACGCAGTCCGTCGCGTCAGAAGGTTCGGAGGTGATCATCGAGACCAACATCGATGACATGCCGGCGGAGTGGTTCCCGCCTTTGATGGAGCGTCTTCTTCGGGAAGGAGCGGATGATGTCTGGATGAGCTCCATCCAGATGAAGAAGGGGCGCCCGGGAACACGTCTCAGCGTCCTGGCTCCTCTGGAGGCGCGTTCGCGGCTGGTCGCGATCATCTTTGGGGAATCGAGCGCGATCGGGGTGCGCTTCCATGCTGTCGAGCGCACCAAGCTGGTTCGGCGAGTGGAAGAGATCCAGACGGCGCATGGGATGCTTGCGGTCAAGAGCGCCTGGGACGGAGACGTTCGGGTGCATGCGGCGCCAGAGTTCGAAGCGTGTCAGCAGATGGCGCAGGAAACGGGACTTCCCTTGAAGGTCATTTATCGAGAAGCGGAACGGGTGCTCGCAGAGGACCCATGGAAGGAGTTGGAAGAATGAATCGATGGCTTGCTCGAGTGGTTTCGGTGTCCTGTGCGATGGGAATGCTTGCGAGCTCTCCTGTCATGGCTGCCGACGGTCCGACCGCAGACGAGATCGTGGACCAGATGATCGCGCAGGACAGTTTTGGATTTGAGAGCGGCGAGGTGACCCTTTCGCTTGAGATCCGGAGCCGCCGCGGGGATGTGCGCGTTCGAACGCTTCGCGCACGGGGGGATCGCAAGGGGGATCTGCGTCGGAGTCGAGTGGATATCGTGGATCCTCCGGACGTCCGCGGAACTGCGATTCTATTGCTGGAGCAGTCTGGAGAGCGCGATGATCTCCAGTACATCTATCTTCCCGAGTACAAGAAGGCGAAGCGCATCACGGGGAGTCAGAAGAACGGGAGCTTTCTGGGATCGGATTTGACCTATGCGGATCTCGAGAGTCGCGACACGAAAGACGGGAAGAAGACTCGGCTTGCGGACGGCAAGGTGGCGGGTCAGGCCGTCTACCACGTGCGGATCGAGGTCGACGACGTCGAGAGCGATTACGGGCATCTGGATCTGTACATCCATCAGAAGTACCATCTCCCCCTGAAGATGGAGTTCTTCGATCGAAGCAAAGAGCTGACCAAGACGCTCTTTGCGAAGAAGATCCAGAAGAAGGGCGGGAAGATCGTGGTCTCGCGAATGCTTTTGAAGAACCACAAGCGCGGGACGCAGACGGTCCTCCAGATTGACTCGATGGATCCGAAAGCCACCTTCACGGACACGATCTTCGACAAGGACGCGCTCGGGCGCTAGGGAGAGGGATGCAGCGCTGGTCCCCGGGTGTGTTTGCGACGACGTTGCTTCTATGCAGCGGCGCGGCACTGTTCGCTCATGCGGACGCGCCAGAAGAGGAAGAGGCGCTGGTCTTCGATCTGGAAGCGGAGGAGGAGGTCGAGTCCCCTCAATTCAAGCCTCGCCACCGCTTTCGCGGCGCCTTGTCGGATGAGGTGGCTGTGGATCTCGGATTTGAAGGAGATGGAGAGCACGTCGTCCGAAGTGTTCATCGTCTGCTCCTCACCATGGACGGAGAGATTCGCCCGGACCTGAAGGCACACGTCTCGGGGCGAATGACCTGGTTCGCCTGGTTCGAGGAGGACGGCGCCGCCCGCTATGAACTCGACCCCGAGCTCCGGGATACCTGGCTGCAGTGGAGCCTGGGGGACTCGACGTCCCTGATCGTGGGGAATCAGACCTGGTCCTGGGGCGTATCGGATGTCTTCCCCGTCGCCGATGGGATCAACCCGCGGGATCTGATCCATGGGTACACGACATCTCTGGAGACTCCGAAGATTCCCGTGTTCGGGGTCACCCTTCGCTCCGCTCTGGGCGATCACCTGAGGTTCGAAGCCGTCTGGGTGCCCTTCTTCGTTCCGGACCGCGCCGCAGTGTTCGCTCATGACTTCGCCATTCTGGGAGAGGTTCTGGGCTCTTCATCGGCCTTCATCTCGACCATGCAGGCTCAGCTGGACGCGCTTCATCCCTCGATCATCGACGATGTGCAGCCTCTCCTGGTGGCGACCGAGCGTCCCGATGAGGGGCTGGAGAACTCGAGTGCGGGACTTCGACTGGCGGCCAATGTGCGAGGGGTGGATCTGGGCGCGAGCTATTTCTTCGGCTGGGACCGGATCCCCGTGTTCGCGGTTCCGTCTGACGATGAGCTCGGAGAAGCGTTGCCGGGTCTGCTGTCCGGTGAGACGGCGGTGACCGATCTCTTCGCGTCCAGCCACGCTCGACGCCATTGGGTGGGGGTCGACCTCGCGGTCGCCCTCGGGGATTTCATCGTTCGAGGGGAGTCCGCCTGGACTCCGAAAAAGACGATCTATCGCGATGATCTTTCGAGCGTGCGCCTGCCCATCGTCGAGAGCACCGGTGGCCTGGAGTACAGCTGGGAGACCACGATCACAGCGATGGTCGAGGTGTTCCATCGGCACATTTTCGATCTTCCGGAGGGCGCAGATCTCTTTCTCGCGGGCCAGGATCAGCTGCAGATCGCCGCGGTTCTTGCGACGCGTTGGTTGGAATTCGACGCGCTTCAGATCACCCTCGCCGGCATGTACGGCATCACCCAGGGAGATTTCATCCTCTCTCCCTCGGTCACCTGGAAGGTCTCGGATACCTTCCAGGTGGAGGCGGGGGGACGCCTCTTCGAGGGGCCAGTGAACAGCCTCGGCGGCGCGTTTGATTCCAACGATGAGGTGTTTCTACAGACAAGGGTGCGCTTCTAAGTCGCATCATGGAGGACAAAGTGGTGAGAAATGGACGCGAGACAACAGCCATGCGGGAGATCCGCATCGAACCCAATTTTCTCTCGACCGCCACGGGCAGTGCGCTGGTTTCCTTCGGGCGCACCCGGGTGCTCTGCGCGGTCACGGTCGCGGAGTCCGTTCCTCGCTGGATGTCCGGTCAGGGGCGTGGGTGGTTGACGGCGGAATACGCGATGATGCCGGCGTCTTCGTCGCGTCGGGTCCCACGGGAGCGGGGAAATGTGAAGGGGCGTACCCAGGAGATTCAGCGACTCATCGGGCGCAGTCTTCGAGCGGCGGTGGATCTGGATGCGCTGGGAGAGCGTACGCTTCATGTGGATTGCGATGTGCTGGAAGCGGACGGGGGCACTCGAACGGCTTCCATTACAGGGGCCTGGGTGGCTCTTGCGATCGCACTTCGTCGCATCCCAGATCTTGAAGTTCCCGTGGAGAAGGTCCTGCATCGACAGATCGCCGCTGTGAGCGTGGGGGTCGTGGATGGGGTGGTCCTTTCGGATCTGGAGTACACCGAGGACTCGAAGGCAGAGGTCGACATGAACCTCGTCATGGATGAGACGGGCGCGTACATCGAGGTTCAGGGAACCGCAGAGGGGGCGCCCTTCGATCGCGACGCCTTGAACGTGATGTTGGACGTGGGCGCGGGAAGTATCGTGGAACTGATCCAGCAGCAACGGGATGCCGTCGCTCGCGGTGTGGGAGAAATCTGAGCCCTATTCGGCTGCCTTGGCCTTCCGGGCTCGCTCGATGTACCGCGGAAGTGTCGTGTTGTCCGGGTCCAGTGACTGCGCTTTCTGAAAGTACTTGAGGGCAAGTCCGGCGTTTCCTGCTTTCAGGGCGCCGATTCCCATCTTCGTGTACTTCTTCACCTTCTCCTTGTCTCCCGAACTCGCCTTGTCCGCAGCAGGCTTTTTAGCCGGTGCGGCCTTCTTTGCCTTGGCAGCGGCTTTCGCCTTGGCAGCGGCTTTCGCCTTGGCAGCGGCTTTCACCTTGGCAGCGGCTTTCACCTTGGCAGCGGCTTTCACCTTGGCAGCGGCCTTCGTCTTGGCTGCGGCCTTCGTCTTGGCTGCGGCCTTCGCCTGGGCTTCGGATTTCGCCTTCTTGTTGGCAGCGGCCTTCTTCTGTGCCTTTTCAGCAGCCTGTGCTTTGGCCTCCGCCTTTTTCTGTGCTCTGGCCTCTGCCTTCAGCCTCTTTTTTTCCTCGGCCTGTGCTTTGGCCTCTGCCTTCTTCTGGGCTTTGGCGGTCTTCTTCTCTTCTGCCCTGGCTTTGGCTTCTGCCTTCTTTTGCGCTTTGGCTTCTGCCTTCGTGGATTTCGCTGCTTCTGCTGCCGCCGCTTCTGCTGCCGCCGCTTCTATCGCCGCTGCCTCTGTCGCCGCTGCTTCTGTCGCCGCTGCTTCTGTCGCCGCTGCTTCTGTCGCCGCTGCTTCTGTCGCCGCTGCTTCCGCCGCCGCCGCTTCTGCCTCTGCCGCTTCTGCCGCTGCATCCGGGAGTTCTTCCTGCTCGGCAGGATCTTTCGCCTCACCTTCAGCTTGTTCCGGAGTCGCGACTCCCTCGATGGGTTCGCCTTTCAGCATCTCCAGCACCTTTCGGGCCTCATCTCGTTCCGCGTCGGTCGCTTTGCCCGATGCGTGGAGTGCGATGATTTCCTGTAGATGCGTGAGGGCCGTGTCGGTCTCGTCGATCTGAAGGGCTTCCGTGGCAAGCTGGAGGCGTCGGGCGGCTTCTGTTGTCGCCGGTGCCTCCACTAGCGAGGGTTGTTCTTCAAGTGGGTATTCATCCGTACTGGTTGGCGGTGCGAGGACAATGGGTTCTTCAACGATGGGATTGTCCTCGTTGGAGATGCTGTTCATCCATGTCGTGACTCCAATGATTCCTGCCGAAACGGCGATCGCGAGAGCGATCAGGAGTCCTTTGCCTCCTCCAGGCTGGAATGTGTCGTAGTCCTCCATGTTGAACTCGTCATCGGGTTCTGCGCCGCCCTCGTCAAACCACCCTTCCAGTTCCTGTGCGCTGTGCCCGGGAATTGCAGCTTGCGATTTGGAGGCATCTCCGAGCGCTGCTGCAATTTCGGTCGGTGCAATCTCTTCATTCTTTTCGTTTGGCTCGGGCTCTGATTCGGGCTCTGGCTCTGGCTCGGGTTCCGGCTCGGGTTCCGGCTCGGGCTCGGGCTCCGGCTCCGGCTCCGGCTCCGGCTCCGGCTCCGGCTCCGGCTCTGGCTCTGGCTCTGGCTCTGGCTCTGGCTCTGGCTCTGGCTCTGGC
>Ga0302135_10001842_pt1 | contig 12755 bp, 13 predicted proteins | sample CBN3_surface_MG_FD_203119 | JGI IMG/M metagenome (GOLD analysis project Ga0302135, IMG submission 203119) | Marine microbial communities from Western Arctic Ocean, Canada - CBN3_32.1 | ecosystem: Environmental > Aquatic > Marine > Oceanic | place: Canada: Western Arctic Ocean | collected... | reverse complement strand
ACACGGTTCCGAACAGCCGGTCGCCGGAGTCGCCAAGTCCAGGAACGATGTAGTTCTTGGAGTTGAGCTCAGGGTCAATGGCCGGGGTATAGATCTGCACGTCCGGATGTCTGCGGCCGACCTCCGCCACGCCAGGTGGCGCCGCAACGATGCAGATCATGCGAACGGTCTTGGCACCAGTTCGCTTGATGAGATCGAGTGCCGTTGCGGCGCTCCCTCCGGTGGCAAGCATTGGATCGAGCAGGAGGACATAGCTGGCCTCCATGTCTGGCGGTAAGTTCGCGTAGTACTGCGACGCGACGGCCGTGGCCTCGTCGCGTTTGAGGCCGATGAATCCTACCCGTGCGCTGGGTACGATCTCGAGAACGGCGTCGAGCATCCCGAGGCCTGCCCGAAGCACCGGAACCACAACAACATCAGATGAGGCGTGCCAGCCTGGAGAGAACCCAAGGGATGTCTGGACGACGACCGAAGAACTCGGCACGTCACGGAGGGCCTCCACCGCAAGTAGCAAGCTGAGTCTGGCGGCGGCACGACGGAACGCGGCGATTTGCGTCGTGGCGTCGCGCAGCTCGACAAGGGCATCTTGCGCGAGCGGATGATTGACGAGGTGCACAGACATACGTGGAATGGTACAACCACGGTACCTGGCATGACGCACGTCGCGAGAGCGAGATGGCGGTGAGCGTCGTCACAGGACGGGCGGATCGACGCGTTCGTCATCTCCGGCGGCACGGTCGTCCCCACGAAGGGGCGCGTCAGGTGCTCAGTCCAGAGGTCCCGGTCATGGCGTGGTAGGTGCGGACTGCGGTTGGGAGGCTGAGCCGTGTCACCACGCCCAGGTTAGTCGTCGTTCCTGGCCCGCGCGTTGGTTCTCCCAGAAGAACTGCGCTAGTCGACAGGCTGGGCGACGGCTGGTACTCGAGCCGGCACTTCGATGTCGAGCGCCGCAATGTCTGGAAGGTTCCGGTGGCGGCCGTCGTGGTCCAGACCGTAGCCCACGACGAAACGGTCGTCGATCTCGAAGCCGACATAATCCACCGGAACATCAACGACGCGCCGCGATGTCTTGCTGAGTAGGCAGGCAGTCCTGAGCGAGCTGGGATTGCGCCCACGCAGATGCGCCTGTAGCGAAGCAAGTGTCGTGCCGGAATCGACGATGTCCTCCACGATGACTACCGCACGTCTCTCGATGCTCATGTCGAGATCCTTGAGGAGCGCGATCTGGCCTGACGACGAGGTTCGCGGGCCGTAGCTCGAAAGCGCGATGAAGTCGACCGTGACCTCGCCGGGCACGGCGCGCACGAGGTCGGCGAGGAAGACGAAAGCGCCCTGCAGGACACCGATGAGATGGAGATCGCCAGGGTGGTCGTGGCGGATAGCGACCCCCATCGCAGCCACGCGTGTGCGGATGTCAGACGCCGAGATGATGCTGGTCATTCTGTGACGGCCCGTGGTGCTGCATTCGACGAGCGGGACGCTCTGTCGCGCCGCATCGTTCTTCGTGCGAGGACACGTGGCATCCGCGATCGTCGCGCCTGCCGCTGAGGTGCCATATCCGTCTCTTCGCAACGTGTAGCTCTCACTTCGGACGGTTGGCGGGCCGCGGACGCGAGGGTAACATAGCGCTCGGCGCGATGAAACGATTCCAGATCCTCACCGAGGCGGATGCACGTGTACTCGACCATGGAAGCTCCGTGGTGCTGGTTCGCGGCGGGCAAGTCACACCGCTCGCGGCTGACACACTCAGGGAACGCCGGGTGACGGTGATTCGCGAGTCAGGTGACGGCGACTCGGCCGCCCTCGCCCCGGTGTCTAATATTCGCACTGTCGCGATCGGTAGCGATCATAACGGCGTCGCGCTGAAGCTGTTTTTGCGGCAGTACCTTCGCTCGACAGGGCTTGCCGTTCACGATCTCGGAACCGATTCGGACAAGGCCGTGGATTATCCAGAGATCGCGGCGGCCGTGGCCAGGCAGGTAGCGCGTGGTGAAGCCGACGCGGGCATCGTGATTGACGGATCCGGGATGGGCTCAGCCATTGCCGCCAACAAGATTCACGGCATCCGGGCGGCGATGTGCTTGAGCCCGACCCTCGCTCGATACGCGAGGCAGCACAACGGAGCGAATGTTCTATCGCTGGGGGCATCATTCGTCACGGAGGCAGACGCGCGGGATGTGCTGGATATGTTCATCAGGACGGCCATGCGCGAGCCACGCTATCTGCGCCGTCTGCTCAAGATTCGCGACCTCGAGACGGATGGATAATGGCCTGCTTAGCCAGGACGGTCCACTAGATGGAGCCGCAGGACATTCATCGGCTGATCGAGATCGTTGTCGAGGAGGTCGCCGCCGCCGGCACACCGGGTGCGCCCTTGCGGTGCCGTTGCCATGCGTTGCTCTACGAGTGCTGCCCGGACAGGTTGGGCGGCATCCTTGAGGCGGGGGCAACGCGGCTGGGACTTCATGCCTCTGGTGGACCGACGGGCGGTGTCGCGGCAATGATCGACCACACGTTGTTGCGCCCGGATGCCTCCCGCGCGGACATCGAGACGCTGTGCCGCGAGGCCGTGGAGTTCCGGTTTGCCACCGTGTGCGTGAATCCCGCCTGGGTGACCCTGTGCGTCGCGCTCCTGTCGGGCACCGACGTCAGGGTGACCTCGGTTGTTGGGTTTCCGCTCGGCGCCACAACGTCAGACGTCAAGCACTATGAAACACGGCGCGCGATCTTCGACGGCGCGCGCGAAATCGACATGGTGATCAATGTCGGTGCACTCAAGTCTGGGGATCTGGCGCTCGTCGAGCGAGACATCGTGGCCGTGACGATGCCTTGCCGTGAGAGCGCCGTAATCAGCAAGGTGATCATTGAGGCTGTACTTCTGACCGATGACGAGAAGGCGACGGTATGCTCGCTGGCCAAGACTGCGGGTGCGGATTTCGTGAAGACGTCAACAGGGTTTGGTCCGGGTGGCGCGACAGTCGCCGATGTAAGTCTGATGCGGCGTGTTGTAGGCGACACCATGGGAGTGAAGGCCGCGGGCGGTGTCGGCGATCTTCAGGGACTCAGAGCGATGGTCGCGGCGGGCGCGTCCAGGATTGGGGCGAGCGCGGGCGTCCGAATCGTGCAGGAGTCTGACGAGCAAGAGATTGCGCACATGCCCGTGGGTCGCGCATGACCATGGACCGCACGGGGGCGGAACGAGTGCCAGCGGCCGTGCGGGTGCGCCGGATCATGGCGGTTCTGGTCGCGCTGTGCGGGTTTGCCGGTGGCGCTGACGCCGTGGCGCAGCCGCCTGGACCGGTGGGACCCTATGTCGTGGATTTTCGGGTCGCGACCACGAGTCTCCCGACTGACCCCAGTTTCTACCCCGCGATCGACTCGGACGCTCTAATTCCCGGTCGCGCTTGGGGTGGCGGAATTGCCGGGCATATCTACCCGGCTTCGATCGGCCCGGCACGGGTGGGGATCGGCGCGGGGGTCCTGCGTGCACGGGGTACGGCTTCCGTTGATGGCGGGGAGGACATAGTCGCGGTGATGACGGTGCTGGCCCCGGAGGTCTCGTTCAACTTCGGATCCGGAATGGGCTGGAGCTATGTCGGCGCGGGAGCCGGATTCGGGCAGATGACGACTCGGGTGCGCGGCGTTGACGATTCGGTTGCCAGAGGATCGCCTGGAGGAGTGATGACGGTGAATGCTGGAGCGGGTGCCCGGTGGTTCAGCAGCCGGCGTCTGGCGTTCGGCTTCGACGTCCGGTACCACAGGATCGCCGCCGGAGAGGGCACACCGGTCACATCGCTGCTGGTCGTGTCTGCGGGGCTCTCGCTCCGGTAAGGAGGGGGTGGATCGGGAGAGGGCGATCGCGGCCATCGAGCATGGGAAGCCGCCCGCGCCGTAGTAGAGTCTCGTGAAGTCTCTGGGGCGAGGCAGCATCTTTCGAAGAGAGAAGACACGTTTCTGCCAGACCTTCTCGGCCCAGTGGCTCTTCAAGGTGTGCGTGCGCATCCGCCGATCGCCGGCCCCATCGCCGGTGGCGGACCTGTTGCCAGGCCGGCTCGGAAGAACCGAGTAATATTAGTCGCGACGTTCTATGGCTCTAGTCAAGACTCTCGGTCAGTTCATCATTGAACGGCAGGCGGATTTTCCGTATGCCAAGGGAGAGCTCTCGCGCCTGCTGCGAGATATCGGCATCGCTTCCAAGGTCGTCAACCGCCATGTGAACAAGGCCGGCCTTGTCGAAATTCTCGGCGAACTGGGCACCACAAACATCCAAGGTGAAAGAGTTCAGAAGTTGGACGTCTACGCCAATGAGCAGTTCATTTCCGCTCTCGGCTCTGGCGGTGAAACATGCGCCATTGCTAGCGAAGAAAACAATGAGCTCGTGCCTATCACGACGAAGGTGTCAAAGAACGCGCAATACGTGGTCTGCATTGACCCGCTTGACGGCTCGTCAAACATTGACGTCAATGTGTCCATCGGAACCATTTTTTCCATCTATCGCAGAACCGACTTTGATAAGCCGCTGACGGAAGCAGATTTTCTCCAGCGGGGCACTGAGCAAGTCGCTGCCGGCTATGTCATTTACGGGTCGTCCACGATGCTGGTGTACACGACTGGACGTGGTGTAAACGGCTTCACTCTGGACCCCAGTATCGGTGAGTTCTGCCTCTCACACCCAGACATGAGGTGCCCTGAAACCGGACTCATCTACTCGATCAACGAGGGCAATCACGTCAGGTTTCCAGAGGGCGTCAAGCGGTACATCAAGTACTGCCAGGTCGAAGATGAAGGAACCGGGCGTCCCTATTCTTCACGCTACATCGGCTCGCTCGTTGCCGACTTCCACCGAAATCTTCTGAAGGGCGGCATCTTTATTTACCCGTCCACCGCCAAATCGCCTGAGGGAAAGCTCAGACTCCTATACGAATGCAATCCGCTTGCATTCGTTATTGAGCAGGCCGGCGGCAAGGCATCCGACGGTGCACGTAGAATTCTCGAACTGGCGCCGACATCTCTACACCAGCGCACGCCCCTCTTCATCGGCTCTGCTCGAATGGTCAGCGAGGCCGAGGACTTCATGCGGAAAAGTCAGGCTGAGGACGCTGTCGGCACACTGGGCGAATGAGTCGCTAGACGCCTCCAGGCTTCCCGCCCCTACAAATTCACCACCCGAGATCATCGCGAGTGAGGCCAGCCCTCGGGGTGCGGCGAACTGGCCGGCATGTAATTGCGACACTTAAGGGGCCATCCCAGAGTATGGACTGCTTCGGGCTTGCATCACCCCCTCGTGATATCGTCAATTCGAGACCTCTCATCCGAACGTTTTGTTATCTAAGGAGTAACGACATGAAGCTTCGCGTGCTCGCGTTCGCCACCTCGGCTCTCGCGCTTGGAGGTGTGGCGCTTTCAGGCCAGGCCGATTTCGCCAAATTGAAGAATCCGGCAGCCCTCACCGAAAGGGCGCCGGACACGTTCAAGGCAAACTTCGAGACCAGCAAAGGGCTGGTGGTGATTGAGGTGCATCGTGACTGGTCGCCCATCGGTGCCGACCGTTTCTACAATCTCGTGAAGAATGGGTTCTACGACGGATGCCGGTTCTTTCGTGTCCTCGAAGGATTCATGGCACAAGTGGGGATGAACGGCGACCCGAACGTCCAGAGGATCTGGGGTGGAGCGAATATCAAGGACGACCCGGTCAAGGAAAGCAACAAGCGGGGCTTTGTCAGCTTCGCGAAGACCGGTGCCCCGGATTCTCGCTCGACGCAGTTCTTCATCAACTTCGCCAACAATAACGGCCTCGACAAGCAGGGGTTCTCGCCGTTCGGCGAGGTGACGACAGGCATGAAAGTCGTTGACGACCTGTACACGGGTTACGGACGCAACAACGTCCCGAGTCAGGGTCAGATCAGCGCTGAAGGCAACGCGTACCTGAACCGCGAATATCCGCGCCTCGATTTCATCAAGAGTGCGACGATTGCCGCAGATTAGCGACGAGGCCTGCCTGGCGCGACCATTAGCGAACCGACGCGAGAGGATGAGCCGTGGCTGGAGCTGACGGGCTGAAGTCGCGCCTGGAACTGGCGATGGAGCGTTTTCGTCTGGAGGACGAGGCCGCGGGTGGCGACCGCGCGCCGATTACGGAGGCACGGAAGGCAGCGATCGCGGAGGTTCGGAACCTCTACGAGGCGAAGCTCGCCGAAATGGACATCCTGCACCAGGGGAAGCTGCGGATGCCCCTTGACCCTGAAATCTACCACGCGATCGACGCGGAGTACCGCAGCGAGCGTGCCCGGCTCGCCTCCGAGCGGGACGCTAAGATCGAGCAAGCGCGGAAGGCCGACCCCGAGTAGTTGTGACTGGCAAGGGGAATGCGCCTGGTTCTGACGGGCAGGCTTAAACCATTCGTAACGATCTCCAAGTAACCAACAGCTACCGCAACAAGGTTGCGGTAGTGACTGGCGGTGCAGGCGGCATCGGTGGCGCTCTATGTCAGGCGCTCGCCGATCGCGGTGCCGTCGTGGTGGTCGCCGATATCGACGGGGCAGCCGCCGACCGACTGGCTTCGACCATCGCCCAGGCTGGCGGCCGTATTGAAGTTCGTTGCGTCGATGTGGGGCGGGAGGCTGCAGTCCAGTCGTGTATTGACGAGACGGTGGCGCGTCATGGCCGGCTGGACTACATGTTCAATGCGGCCGGCGTGGCGGTTATCGGCGAACTGCGCGACATCACGGCCGACCACTGCCAATCCTGGACGTCACGCTTGGCGGGGTCGTGCACGGCACCATGTGTGCCTACCGGACCATGGTCTCCCAGGGCCATGGACAGATTGTCAACATTTCATCACTCGCAGGACTGATCCCGTTTCCAACGGCAGTGCCGTACGCGGCTGCCAAGCATGCCATCGTCGGGCTCACGAGTTCGCTCCGGTTGGAGGCAGCCGCATTTGGGGTTGGCGTGAGCCTGGTCTGCCCCGGTTTCGTTGACACGGGTCTTTTTGATGCCGCACCGGTGCTCCGATCGAAACGGGAGCACCTGCTGAACTGGCTTCCGTTCAGGAAAATGAATTCGAGTCATGCCGCTAGGGCGATCCTGGCTGGCGTGGAGCGCAACCGCGCCATGATCGTGTTCCCGATGCATGCGCGCACTCTGTGGCGCTTGCACCGTCTCTGCGGCGCTCTGATCACACCGGTGATGAACAAGGCCGTACGCCGGTTCCGTCGTTCGCGCATCGAGCCATAATTCCCGTCTGCGGGTTTCACGCTGACGGTTCGCCCCTCACATATAGATGCCGTCTGCGCGGCATGACTCTCCCACGAGATCACTCGCGCATGAAAGCTTCGCGGTAAAGCCTCCGCTGGACGAGGTCGTCAGGCCAATTGGTCGGACTGATTGGCAAGACAGGGCCGGTACGGCCAGAGCACCGAAAACCGTGCTACGCGTCGTCCTGGCGCGGACGCCAGAGGATGAGCACGCGCCCGACGGTCTGGACGATGCCAGCCTCGGTGCGGTCGGCGAGTGCCTCGCTCAGCATGGCCCGGCTCTGGCGATCGGCATCGACCAGGCGCACCTTGATGAGTTCGTGTGCGGCGAGCGCGAGGTCCGTTTGTCGCACCACCTCATCGGACAGACCAGCCTTGCCCAGATGCACGAGCGCTTCGAGCGAATGGGCCTTGGCCTTTAGTTGGGCGCGGTGGCGAGGCGTGAGCGTCAGCGACATAGGGTGATTGTACAGACCTCCGGGATGCGATCGCCACCTCGTGGTACACGTCCGTATGGATGGTGCCTGGATTAGGAGTCAGGAGATATGATCGATCCATGTTGAGGCGATTGGGGTGCGTGTCGTTCTTCGCGCTGGCGCTGCTGGTGCCGAAGCTGACTTGGGCGGTCCAGGCCGGAGCTTCGGTCGTCGGCACCGTGACCGATGAAACGGGTGGCGTGCTCCCTGGCGTCACTGTCGACCTTCACACCGGGGACGCTGAGTTGCTGGCCGTGACCGACGGCGTGGGGGCGTACCAGTTCGACAGCGTGCCGGCCGGCGCGGTCACGATCACGTTCAAGTTGATCAACTTCGGACTCGGTCGCCAGGATCTTACAGTGGCCGCAGGACAGAACGTGACGGTGGATGCCGTGCTTAGTCTTTCGCTGACGGCCGACGTTGTGGTCACGGGTGTTCGCACGTTCAGGAACGTCGCGGACCTGACGAGCCCGGCCGAGAACCTCGTGGGCATCGCTGGGGCGGCTAGCGTGGGGGCAGTCACCGCGGCGCAGATTGCGGCCCGGCCGATCATGCGGCCTGCCGAGGTGCTCGAGGCTGTGCCGGGTCTGGTGGTCAGTCAGCACAGCGGCGAGGGCAAGGCAAATCAGTACTACCTGCGCGGCTTCAACCTCGATCACGGTTCGGACTTTGCGACGACGCTCGCCGGCGTGCCTTTAAATACGCCAACCGGAGCGCACTTCCACGGATACTCCGACACGAACCTCCTGATTCCAGAACTGGTCAGCGGCGTGCAGTTCAAGAAGGGGCCGTACTTCGCCGAGGACGGTGACTTCTCGGCCGCCGGGTCGGCCAACATCAACTATGTGAATCAGCTCGACGGGCCGATTGCCAGCGTCAGCGGCGGCGGCCAGGGCTGGCGTCGAGTGTTCGCTGCGGCTTCACCGCGGCTCGGCTCTGGAAGTCTGCTCGTGGGTCTCGAATTGGCGCAGAACGACGGCCCATGGGTGCGACCCGACGACCTAGCCAAGGTGAACGGAATTGTTCGCTACAGCCGGGGCGACACGCAGAATGGACTCTCGTTGACGGCTATGGGGTACTCCGCGGACTGGAACTCGACCGACCAGATTCCGGTTCGAGCCATTGAGAGCGGGCTGATCTCGAGATTCGGCGCCCTCGATCCCACGGACAGGGGTAAGACGTTTCGGTACAGCCTCACGGCCGATGCGCAGGTCGCCACCGATGGTGGCTCAACGAGGGTGACGGCCTACGTCCTGCGCTATGGCCTCAACCTGATTTCGAACTTCACCTACTTCCTCGACGACCCGGTGAACGGAGACCAGTTCGAGCAGGCCGATCGTCGCTGGGCGACGGGAGGACGCGTTACGCACCGGCGTCTGGGAGAGTTCCTGGGTCGGCACGTCGAAACGGCGGTCGGGACGCAGCTGCGGCACGACTCGATGGGGCAGATCGGATTCTTCAAGACTGTCGCAGCCACGCGCGTAGGAACCATTCGTGAAGATGTCATCAGTCAGACGGCCGTTGGTGTCTTCGGAAAGGCCGAAATCGAGTGGAGCCGCACGTTCAGGACGAACGTTGGTCTCCGGGGCGACTTCCTCCAATTCGACGTCGACTCGGACAACCCACTGAACTCCGGCGATGGAATCGAGGGTGTCGCGAGCCCCAAGTTCACCGCAGTGCTTGGCCCCTGGCAGGGGACCGAGTTGTACCTCAACGCCGGACTTGGCTTTCATAGCAACGATGCTCGCGGCGCATCTATTCAAGCGGATCCGAGAACTGGAGCACCCGTGGACGCCGTGGACCTGCTGACGCGCGCGAGGGGCGCCGAATTCGGTCTCCGAACGGTAAGACTGAAGGGTCTCCAGTCGACGTTCGCACTGTGGTACCTGGGCTTCGATTCCGAACTAGTCTTCGTCGGCGACGCGGGCGCCACTGAGGCCGGGCGACCCAGCCGAAGGATGGGTGTCGAGTGGGCCAACTACGTTCGCATTAACCCGTGGATGACAGCCGAGGCTGACCTGTCATTCTCACGTGCACGTTTCACGGACATCGATCCCGGTGGACGCCTCATTCCCGGCGCCCTCGACCGCGTCATCTCCGGTGCGCTGACGGTAGAGCCTGTGCGGAGGGTGTTCGGCAGCATTCGGCTTCGACATTTCGGGCCGCGACCGCTCATCGAGAATGGAAGCGTGAAGTCTAAGTCCACGACGCTCTGGAACGCCGAGCTGGGGATGAAGGTCGCACCGCGCGTGCGGCTCTCGTTCGAGGTGTTCAATCTGTTCGATTCGAAGGCGGCCGACATCGATTACTTCTACAAGTCACGGCTCCCAGGTGAACCTCTCGAGGGCCTGGAGGACCTGCACACCCATCCGTCAATTCCTCGTACCGGCCGGGTGTCGTTGCAAGTGTCCTTCTGACCTTGGTGCCAGCAGCGATCGACGCGCCTGGACCGCACAGCCGGACGCGTCAACAGCCAGATGGTGTGGCCAGCGCGCACGAGCGATGCTACGGGGTGACGAAGATCTCATCCATGCCTTGAGGCATGCTCGGCTTGAACGACCCGCTGTCCCGGTAGATTCTCTTTTTGTATTTCCAGCCGCTCTTGGTCTTGACTAGCCAGTCTTCGTACACGCCAGAGTGATCGACGAACGGCGGCTTAGCCGTGACGTTGAAGGTGAGCAGGTAGACGGAGCCCTTGGCTCCCTCCGGCGTCGGAGTGATCACCAGACCTGTGTACGTGTGGCGCGAGGACCAGCCATTCTTCTGCAAGCTCTTGTGGAAGCCCGTGATCATGCGCTTGAGGCCTTCGGAGCCCTGCGTCTGGTTGAACGAGGCATCTTCGGTAAAGAGCGACGCGTAGTCGCTACCATCGCCGGCGCCGCCCATGTCCGTGAACCGCGTGTACGTGTGATACAGGTTTTGGATGTCGATGTAGTCCTGCGTGCTGAGTGAACTCTTCGATTCGAGCCGCGTCGATGCCCAACCAAAGCCAACCGCGAGAATGAGCGCGCCGAGCGCCACAACAGCTGTTTTCTTGTTCATTTCTGTCTCCCACCATTGCCGGTTCATCCACCGCCAGTCCCGGAACGGATGGCTGGCGCTCCACAGGCTGCCAGTCTAACCGTTGAAGCGAGAGCAGACTACCATCGAGCGCCGGCATCGTCTCCCCCTGCTCTGAACAGTGTTCGCGAGGATGCATTTTGGTAAGCTTGCTCCTTAGCGGCGACGTGTCCCTGTCGATCTTTAGGGATTGATGAGCCGACGAAGGAGTTGAAGATGAGACGACTGATCGCAGGAATCCTGGGCGTGTTCGTGAGTGTGGGTCTCGCGCTTCCGGTGTCGGCGCAGGAAGCCCCGGCGACGAATGTCAAACTGGCCGATATCGCGATCGACCACGTCGGCATCGTCGTACGCGACATCGACGCCGTGGCGAAGGCGTACGCGGAGGTCTTCGGACTTCCAGTGCCAGCGGTCCATGATGAAACCGGCATCCCGTTTCCGAAGGGATTCAAGGGCGATCCCAAAGCCAGCGTGAAGACGGCGCTGTTCCCGCTGAACGGCGTCACCGTGGAACTGATCCAGCCGATCGGGGGCTCGTCTCCCTGGCGCGACCACCTCGACAAGCACGGCGAGGGCATGCACCACATTGCGTATCACGGCTTAAAGGATGCATACGCGTCGGCGTCGACGGCCATCGCTAGGGGTGGCAAGGTCGTCGTCGGTGGGCCGGGAGCCAAGACTGTGATGGTGGACTTGCAACAGCAGCTTGGCATGACGATCGGGTTCAGTGAGCTGCCCGTGCACCCGATGGCTCAGGCGCCGACCGAGGCCACGAAATTCGGCGACAGCCGCGTGTCCTACACCAGCGTCGTCGTACCAGACATCGAACAGTCGATCGCACTTTTCATCGAGATCACGGGCGCGTCCGCGCCAGAGGTGCGCGAGGCCAAGATCTCCTACCCGGTGGGCTACAAGGGTGACTGGGTGGGCTATCCGATGCTGGGCATGGTCGCGCTCAAGGGGATGTCGATCGCCTTCACGGCGCCAGTGGGCGGCAAGAGCCCATGGCAAGAAAACGTTGACCGGCACGGTGCGGCCCTGCATCACTTCGGCATCCTTATCAAGGGCCATCCGCAGCAGATCGCGTTCCTCGAGGGGAAGGGTGGTTCGCTCGTGATCGGCGGCGGGACCATGGGCTACTCGTGGATGGACATGTCGTCGACGCTCAAGACGCTCATCGAATTGAACGGAAAGTAGTGGAAGCAGTTCCTCGCGAGAGCGCACGACCTGCATGAGCTAGCTCCGTGTCCTCGTTGCGACGTGGTTGTTCTGGTCCACGGGTATCGCGTTCGTCGACGGCACCATCTGGGTAGCTGACATCAAGGCGGATTTCATTCCTGGCGAGTAGCTCCTCAACGACGTCATTGTTCGGATTATTCCGGAGTAGCGCCGGCTGGATGCCGACCTGGGGCTGGCGCGGCCGCGTTCGGCGGACGTGGCGACGCGTCTGCATATTGAAGATGTCCTGGCGCAGATCGAAAGCGCGTTCGAGCCGTCGGCGCGTGTCGTGGTTGCGCCTGCGCCCCCCGCGGCACGAGCGCGCGGACTTCAGTGAGAACCTGACTTCGGCATCGATTCTGAAGAGGCTACTGGCCGGACTACGCAATCTACTAGCAACAACGAGGCGTGAGTGCCCACGAGGTGCGGGGCCCGGGGCCCGGTGCGCGAGACCGACGGAATGGTTCCTAGTAGGTGTCCCTCTCTCGCGTTACCATCGATCCATGGTGTGCCGCCCACTCTGCAGGCTGACCAGGCAGAGAGCTTTCCTCACCGCCGTAGCCGTTGCCGCGGTGGTGATGGACCTCGCAATTTCTGGCGTCGTGTCCATCGGCGCCCAGGAGCCCCAGGCCGCTGCGCCGGTGTTCAGAGCTGGAGTCGATGCAGTACGTGTGGATGTCTCCGTCTTCGAGGACGGCGACAAGGTCGTGAAAGACCTGCAGGTCTCTGATTTCGAAATCTTCGA
>Ga0302135_10001838_pt1 | contig 12781 bp, 3 predicted proteins | sample CBN3_surface_MG_FD_203119 | JGI IMG/M metagenome (GOLD analysis project Ga0302135, IMG submission 203119) | Marine microbial communities from Western Arctic Ocean, Canada - CBN3_32.1 | ecosystem: Environmental > Aquatic > Marine > Oceanic | place: Canada: Western Arctic Ocean | collected 2017-09-15 | reverse complement strand
AAGAATTAAATCAGTTAATAGAATACATACAGGGCAAAGTTTGTATGCAGATTTAGCTGATCCTACTGCAACATATCGTCCTGTAATTACATTAGGTGATGATGCATTTTTATATTCAACAGAATCAACTATTGACATAAAAATTAAAGATGATATTGGCACAAATAAAATATATAAATGGATATTAGATGGAATGCAATATCGTCCATTGCATCAATTATACTATCGTAGGTTTCCATCAATTACTCCAGCAACACCGATAAAATGGAAAACAATAGATACAACAATTGGTTCAACACACGGATACTTTACAAAAGATATAATTCCTGCAAGAATCGGTAGAGGTACAGTTGAAACTAATTTAAGAACTTTAAAGAAGAACTCTTTAGTTAGATTTGCAGATGGTTCGTATCATAAAATACAAGACGTGTTTAGAGAAGGATTTGGATTAGCATCAGCAGACGGAGCTAACACTGGTAGACGTGCAAATGGTGAAGGATCCATATTTATATCTGGAATTAGTTCTAGCCAGGATGTATTAAACTGGATTCCAAATCTTCGTATTGTTTTTACTGAAGGAGAGAAATCTGAAATATTAACTGAACTAAAAGCACAACGAAACTTTGGCTTAAGATATGATAACATAGAAGATAACTGGAGAATTGTAAACGCTGATATACTAGTTAACAATGGTGTATATGACGCAACTACAGCTGGTACAAGCTGGTTAATAAGATTTACACATAGTACTACTAGTAACACATATACAATGACAACAAGACGAGATATCGTAGTACTTGGAAGTGAAAGTCAAATGGTGTTCCATAATCAAAGATTTGGACAGACATTAGATACAACTACTAGGCGTATTATTAAAGACACTGTACAGATTCTTTCAAATAGTGATGCGTTTAATCCCGGAGTTATAAAAAAACAAGAACTCGAAGTATCAGAATATTTTATACTAGATGACGGTAGATATGATCCTAAGAGAGTTATAGTAACCATGCCAGGACTTAGTGATGAGTTAATTCCAACAAATCCAGCAATTTTTAAATTGCTTTTTAATATTAATAATATTACACAAGAGATTATATTGTTAGAAAAAGAATTTGATGATGCTATAGGGCAATTTACAGTAGTTCCTCGTAAAGATACTGACATTACATCAGTAGGGAAAACTGTAGTTGGTCGTAAAGAATTAACAATACAGTATAATCATGTACCGTTGAGAGATAACAGGGTAGATGCTACAACTACTAACATCATTGATATGTTTGTATTAACAAATGAATACGATTCTAATTTTAGAGTTTGGTTGTCAACAAATGGAAATCCTAACGCAAAACCAATTGCAGTAACATCAGTAGAGTTACAAGAAATTATGTCAGCTATTTCACCTTATAAAAGTGTAAGTGATACAATAGTGTTTCATCCAATTAAATATAAAGTAATATTTGGAGATCATGCTAACATTAAAGACCAAGTAACAATTAGAGTAACAAAAAATGATGGTACAAAGGTTAGTAATGCAGAGGTTAGAAGTAGAGTGATTGCATCAATCAATGAATACTTTGCAGTAAGCAACTGGGAATTTGGTGAAACTTTTTACTTTACAGATATGGCATCGTGGATACATCAACAACTTTCAGGTATAGTTGCTAGTGTTGCATTGGTACCAGTTCAAGCAGGTACAACTATAAGTGACGTCTTCCAGATTAAATGTGAAGATGATGAATTATTTATTAGTAGTGCGACTGCAAGTGATATTGAAATTATTACAACGGATCAAGTTCCGTTACCAAAGAGGATCTAATTTAAATGGCAAAAACTCCAAAAAAGTTCAAAGGCAAACTTGCAGAAAATAATACATATACAAACGAAAGAAATGTTGGTAAAGTAGATCCTCTTGCAATAAACTTATTGCCTGGAATCTTTAAAACAGATATTAATAAAAAAGTTTTTACCGCAGTTGTTGAGGATATGTTTCAGCCTAACGTTATCGAAAACGTTAACTACAATGTTGGTAGGCCAAGTGGAGCATCAACTGCATCAAAAGATACTACATTAATACGACCTGTTCCAAACTTCTTGCCAACAGCAGATAATAAGAAAAGGCAATTAGAAGAAGGAATTATTACTAGACGTGATGACAATAATACATATACATTAACATCTGATAATGTTGCATTATCACAAGGATTTAGTAATAAACATGATAACGAACCAGCTGTTCCTGTTAGTGTAAACGACTTTCCTATTAATCCAGATAAATTTATAAACTGGAGTAACTATGTATGGATTAACATAACTCCGGTTGTATACTTAACAGGATCAGTAATAACAGATACTACATCGCCTATTAATGTTTATAATGATATAATTGGAAAGCAATCATATACTACTCCATTACAAGCAAATAATAGAACACTGCCTTTAATGAATGGAATGAAAATATCGTTTAAAAAGGAAGTAACTGGACGAGAAGATGTTAATGGTGACATATCAGAAACTCATATTGCAGATGGTACTGACCAATTAGATATAACTGCTGAAGTTGATGGAGAGTATGGATATAATAAACAATTAATTAGAGTGTATGTAAATGGAACACTTAAAGTATTTAATACAGATTATACCTTTCTACCAGAAAGTATTAAATGGAAAGTTGGATATACTCCAAACGCAGGAGATGTTATTAGTATTACAATTCCAGATTTCTATGTTAATGCAACAACACATGCACGTCAAGGGCAAGTTAATCTTGAAAGAACTTTCCTAGTAGACGGAGTCGGAAGTCCGTCAGGAATTAGATTACTAGGAGGATCGCATCAAGACAGTCAAACAGTTTATAGCAATCAATTAGCCTCGCTTTGGGATCAGACCGGTATAACATGGGATAGGATAGCATGGGAAGGAGATATCAAAGGTATTAATGAAAAGCATTATGTTGTACAACAACTAGCATCAGAAAGTAGAAATGCATTTTCTAGGGTAAACTCCTGGATGCATTTAGATACTCTTAATGAAATTTGTAACTTCTTAAATATCAACCAACGAGATGTAGTAGATGCAAGAGATATTGCACTAAGACCAATTGTTGAATTTGAAAACTCCTTAGAAATGTTTAATCATGGAACTTCATGGAAACATACAATGGGGGCAGTAGTTGATAATAATTCAGACGCAACTGTTGACGGATTAATTGGCCAGCCAATACTAAAAGTATTAGTTGATGTATTACTTGGAACTATTTCGCCTGCTAACAATCAGGCAGTATACGAAGCATTACGAGATGAAGACATTAATGCAATTAACACTCTTATTACACAAACATTTGTTATTAATCAAAGAGCTCGTACTGCTATATCCAGTCTTGCTTTAAAAGCAACAAGACTAAGCCAAGGACAGAAAATATTTGCAATAAATGTTCTATGGTTAAAAGATGATGCATACAAGAATAAAATTATAAACTTTAGATTTGATAATGTTACTAACTTATGTACTGGATATCAATTTAATACTTTAAAAGATAAACAATCATTTTATATATCAGAAGGAACAAATGCATATTTTGAATATGCAGTGCATGGTGCTACTGTAATGCCAGCACAAACAAGATTATCTAAAACACACATTCCATTATGGAGAATATACGATAGGAATCAAAATCCGTTAGACCAATGGGAAACATTATTTGGTATTATTCCATCAGTACAACATTCTACTATAATTAAATTTAAAGATGGCGAAGGTGAAACAGATAAAGAATCAGGATTTAAACTTAAATTTGATAGTTCAAATTTTGCAACAATAGCAAACTCGACTGCACCAAATAAACCTGTAGATATTATGTTTGACTACACGTTACAAGATAGTGTAAAATTCACTGATATAATTAATGAAATAGATGCAGAGGTTCCTGGACCAATTAACTTTAGAAGATATTATTCTCCAATAACAACTTTGCCTCAATCTATAAATGATGGATTAAGCACCGGAGTAATGCGAGCTTGGTATAGATTAAAAAGTTGGGCAAGTAGTCGTATAAACGGAGATAGTTCAGTAATAACATTATCTGGTTCAGCCTGGCCAACGTACGAATGGATTGTTGTACCTGATGGAGATGATATTAAAGTACAACATACTGATACATTACAAGGATCAGTACACAATATAATTGTTGGTGCAACTAATGAAACATTAACATTAAAAACTACTGGATTAACTGATGTATTAATATATGATGATACTGGCACACTAGTTATTAATAAAACTGCAAATTCAGCAGGCATCATAAAATTAGATTTGCCAACCAATATGACACCTGGTTTTTATACTGCAACATTTGGCCCATATTATTCCTCAACTCTAACAATGATGGTAATTAATGTAACAAACGATCCAAGGGCACCAATTATAGCAGTTAATGGATTTGCAAGTAAATGGACGCCTGAACCTATTAGGGATATTAATAATTTAGTCACATCAGTAAAAGTTCATGTAAACGTAATATCTAATGACGCATTAGAAATAATACACCAAGGAGAATTTCTAAACAATGCTAATGCTGAATTAGAACATTGTACAGCAATTCCCGGACTTGCTTATAATCCAGAACAAAACATTGCATTTGTTGAAGGATTTACTCCAACTATATTATCTAAGTCAATGGAAAAAAATATAAAAGCCAACGTAAGAGATAATGCTAATTGGAATGAAGGATTTAAACTTCCAGCGTTAGATGGATCATACACTGTTGATATTTCTGCAATAAGAAGTATGTGGGCAACACAACGACTTGCTCCAAATTTAAATGAAGCAGTTATTAATAGAAGTATGAGCTCTTGGAGATGGCATAGACGTTTTATAAAACTAATTGAAGAGTACAATAATACATACGAGGTTACAACTACTAATTCAAGAGATATTTTAAATAAAATATTAGATAAATTAAACGACGAAGTTAATATAAACACAACTGATGCAGAAAGTGGAATGGTATTTTCTACAACTAATATGCTAACAGTAACTTACTCAACTGACGAAGCAGTAGCTACTTTCCCAATTAACATTGGTAGTGCTACTGCTATAGATTTAGGAGAATATGATCCAGATCATGTGTATGTTTATGTAGATAATATTATACAAATTGACAATTATACTATTAATGTTGATACTAATAGCGTTATATTTGATGAGGCTATTGCAACTGGGAAAATTGTTACCATTTATTATAGAGGAATATCAACTCCGTTATTAAGTGGAATGCCAGCAAGTCCGACAAAACTTGGATTAAGTCCACTTACTAAACCAGGGCTTATTAGAGAGCGTTGGGGAATGTATGATCGTTTCTTAATTCAAAGGCACGATGGAAGTAAAGTAATGGCACACCAAGATAACATTTATTCAAATCCTGATCCTAGAGATTACTTAATCTTAGAATTAGAAAAAAGAATTTATGCTAGTTGTGCAGAATTACCACAAAGCAATAAAGATGCGTTTAGTTTGTACTTAAATCCAGAAGCAAGTCCGTTACGTTCATTAGCAGAAGTTAGATGGTTTGCTTCTAACAATATTGATTTTAGAGATCGTTCACAAGATTTTGATGCAACTGATCCTTGGACATGGAACTACAGCGGAAAGAGCTGGAGAGGAATGTACATTCAATTATTTGGAACTTATCAAATAGATAGTAGGCCTTGGGAAGTATTAGGTTTTATTAATAAACCAGATTGGTGGGATACCTATTATTCATGGGGCAATACCACAAAGCGTAATGCATTAGAAAATGCATTAACATCTGGATTAATAAGCGAACCAGGAACACCAGTAAAATATAATTACAGAGTTAAACGAATTTATGCAGATGGGTTTCCTGTAACATCAGATAGCCTATTAATGCATCCACAGGAATGGATTGGATTAACACCAACAACTGACGCCGCAGGTGCACCTTGGGAAATTGGTAGCTACGGAGTATGGGAAGATTTATGGGCAAGAAGTTCTGCAGGAGCATTCCATCAAATCTTTGATAGAATTGGAAATCCAGATACTGTAAATGAGTTTATTGAAAAAGGCATTAATCCTTATATTAATGTTAATAAAAACAATTCAACTGAAGCTCTAGGAACATATAGTATCTATCCAGATGTTCCTTGGATCCAATTGCGACCAACTATTGGCATTGGAGCAATGCTTTATGAAAACAGTACAGAATTAAATTTTCCAGGATCACAAGTAATTACTGAATTAGAAAATTTAGGTGTTGTGTTAATGTTTGGTATGGGAGGATTTAGTAATCAAGAAGCTAGGTTTAAAATGCCTCAAACTAAAATTGCTGATGGAACATATGTACCAGAAGAAGATTTTAACTTATCATTAGATAATGGGATTGCAGTTAATAGTTTGCGTTATAGTGCCGTTAGACTTGAACGAGAAGATTCTGGATTTAGAGTTTATGGATTTGATCCAGAATACAGATACTTTAATGTAGTAACACCAATTAAAGAAGGAAAAACAGGAAGCACTAGCGGAACTTATCAATCTAAAGTAACAACAGACACTGATACGTTTATATTGTTTAAACAATATAATACTGCAACTGTAACGATTCCATACGGAACTAAATTTGAAACTAAGCAAGAGTTATACGAATTCTTTACAGGAATGCAAGAGTTACAACAACGTAATGGATTAGTGTTTGAAACAACAAACGCAAGAGGAACTATTGGTAACTGGGAACAAGTAGCATTAGATGCAATGACTTGGATTTCAGAGAACTGGGGAACTGACACATTTTGGTTAGGCGGTCCAATAGGTAATAGCGGATTTACTTTTGAACATGAGCTAGGACACTTAGATAGACTTAATAGTAATTTAACAGAGCGAGGTAAAATATTTTTTGCAGACGGAGCAGAAGCTCAACCTAATGATTTATTAATTTCTAGGAATTATGAAAAACACACAGATTTAGTTGAGGTCACAGCAGACAAACAAGTTACATTTATTGACTTCTCACTAAGAAATTATGATCATATATTCTTCTTTAATAACTCTACTAGATTTGGAGATGTAATTAATAATAACCAATTCCAAAATAGAATACCTTCTCTTAAGATGATTGCTAGAAGAACTAGAGGGTGGGACGGACGGCCGTTTGCACAAGGAGTAATCGTAACAAAAGAAGGAATGCTTCCAGGATTTGAAAGTTTAACTGATGATGTTCTACAAGCAAGAAATCCAGAGAAAAGCCAGTTTAATCCATTCCTAAATAATATTAGCAATAGTGATATTATACCAGGCAATACAGGTTCAATTATTAACGAATTTATTAGCGACGACTCAGTAGATTTTGCATTTAAACAAGGATTAGCAAGTGCATCAGGTACTAACTTAGCAATAAATGCATTATTTAGAAATTCAGCTATTGACATTCCTGGCAGTATTCAAAATCTAGAAATTAACGAACAATGGATGTTTACAGACGGAGAATTTGGCAAACTAGGAAATAGAAAAGTTTGGGAAATTGAAATTAGATCAGATGATATGACTAGTTCAAGGCAAATTATACGTTTTAAAGAAGGACGCTTTGATGTTGATTTAAGAAGTGATAATATTATTGATATTCTTAAAACAGATAATAGATGGGTAACAAGAGAAAACGATATTAATTTTAAAACAATACCTCGATCACGTTTATCAGCAAATTATGTAGCAAAGAATAAATGGTTGCCAAGTGCTGGAGTTGGAAATTTACTTGAGAATGATTACCAATGCAGAAGCCTTAATGAATTAAACGGTATAAACATAACTACATTAGATAGCGAAAAATTTACTCGTTTAGCAGAAATACAATCTTTTAGTAAGTTTGGATTATACATTGAAGGTAACAGAGTATGGAATAATGGATTACTATATCAAGCAATAGAAAATGTACCAGGTGGAGTTAACACTGCATTTGATCCAACACAATGGACTACTGTTACTGAAGATGCAATATCAAATCCTCCTTCCGTTTGGCTAAGTGATTATAACTTTACAGACTTTACAGTAAGCGAGACAGGCGAAACTGAAGTTAGCTGGAATATTATTAAAGGTAATACTCCGGTTGCAATTACTGAAATTTGTGCAAATATTGATCCAGCGTTAGAAGAAAGTAAAGTTACGTTTCCTAATGCACATCAATTATCAGTTGATGATATAGTGTTAATACTCGGAACTACCGAAGAACCTATTAGAACTTTCCATAAAGTTACAAAGGTAATTGATTCATATAATATACTAATTCCGGTTAAGGTGTCAACTCAACTTAACAACCTAGTTGCTATTACTATGTTAACTACTAAAGGTAAAACTCAACAAGACTTACCAGTAAACTTTAATAGCATTGCTATTGGTACTAAGTTTTATTTAGAACCAGATAGTACTGCACAAGGTGAATATACTGTATACGAATTTGATGGAGCTGGCTGGATCCTTAATGAAGAAGCCACTACATTACAAGGAGACATGGTTGACACTAGTAAGATTGATAGCATGACATTACTTGACGGAACTACTGGACACCAACTTACAAACATTGAATTATTTGATCCTTATAAAGGATTTACTATTGATGAAGTAGCACAATACATTGATTACAGGCAAGGTGCAGATCCAGCAGTATATAATATTAACGAATTTGGTACTCTTGAACTAGATGCTACAACTTTCTGGGAAAGTTCAAAAATTGGAAAACTATGGTGGGATACTAATAAACTGCGTTATGCTGAATACGAACAGAGAGACGATGTAGAGTATAGAGCAAATTATTGGGGCGAGCAATTTAGTGATAGCGAAGTAGAAGTGTTTGAATGGGTATCATCAATTGAAGAACCTACAATAGATAGCAATCCAAATGCTAGATTAGACTTCTCAGATGGTGATGGTGTAATTAGATTTACAGAAACTGATGAGTATAATGAAAACGGAGCATTAATAACAACGTATTACTTCTGGGAAAAGAATGTAACTGATATTCCTTCAACAGAAACTAGAACACATTCTGCAAAATCAATCCAGACAATATTAGACAATCCTGACGTAGCAGGAGTTTCGTGGGCAAGTCCTATTGCAAATAATGCATTAGTAGTGTCTAACATTGATAGTTTCTTATCAACTAGAGGCAGTGTAATTTTAAGAATTGTTGAAAGAGAAGATAGTTTACAACAACATGTTAATAGCATATTAGTAAGTGAAGGTAAATCGGGAAGTGTTATTCCTGAATACTTATTTCGTAGACTTAAAACAGGTATAGCTGGAAGAGACAACTATAGAAAAACACATGCGTTAAAAACCTGGGCACCTAATACAGTTTATGCTGAAGGTGATTATATTATAAACTTTGATTATTCTTCCTTGGCTATTACAAGCCAGTATAATAGCAGAGATATTCCTATTATTAATTTCTTAAATGATATCAGAGAAGAAGTTGAATCAATACTTAGACCTAATTATACAATAGACGGAAATGGAGATTTAGTTGATGTTAATGGAAATATATTAGCAACATCAACTGATGGCTTATTTGAACTTAAACAAAAAATGCATAGGCCTGTACTAGTAACAAAAGAAACTGGATATACTTCAAGTAATTCTTTCATAGATGATCTAGTAACAGATCAAACTATTATTATTAGTAGTGCAACGGCATTGCAACAAAATGGCGGACTAAATGGAGAATACTTAGCAGTAATTCCTGCCAGAAGACGAGTGCCTGATGTTAAGCTACATCCATTACGCAGATACGGAAATGCTTATATTCCACAACCACAAACATGGTATAGCGATATCAGAGAATCAAGACGTAACTTTGTATACTCTGCAAACAAATATTTGTTACAAGTAAACGCTATTAATAAAACAGAATATGACAAACATCTAATTACATACCAACCAATATTTGGACCATATATTAAAGATTTAACTCCTTATTGGGAATATGTAGATTATCTAGCATCTACATATGTTGCAGGGTCTGAACAAGTATTTGTTAACGACTTAGCTGAGATAACATCATTAACTGATGATATTACAATATTTGGATTACTAGATAGCAATGGAGAACTAGAACGTTCGTTTAATAAAACTGGATTAGACATTGAATTAGCGTTCCAACGTAACGGAACAATACAATTCTTAGATACAGTGTGGGATGGTTCATTAGGTGATGCATGGGATACTGCTAGATGGGATAAGTATGCCTGGGACGAAGATGGCAGTGAAATATTAGAAAGTTTAATAACCGCACTTAGAGAAGATCTATTTACTAGTGAAGACGTTGGATTTTTTAACTTGCTATACTTTGATATGGTTAAAGAGGCACTAAGACAAATACCTCAAGCAAACTGGGCAATTAAAACAACTTACTTAGATGTATCAAAAACAGCAAGTGATGATTTAAATACCGTTTCAGTATTTTATGATAAACTTGTACAACAAGTACAAAAATATATTAATGAAGTAAAACCTTTCCATAGTAAAGTTATTAACTTTAATAATCAACTATCTAATATAAACACAGTTGATGTTGCAATAGACGAGTCAGTAACTATGAGATACTTGACAGATTTACAAACGCTAACAGACGAGGATGGAAATACAATTACAACAGAAGATGGTTTTGGTATGGATTTTGTAAATCCAAATGAACCAATTGCATTAATAGAAATTGATCCAGACGGGGAAACAGTTAGTTACTAGGATAAAACGGGTTATAACAAAAAGGCTAAATATTAGAATGACACATATACAAGACATTAACGTAGGCGTAGAAGGCTTTGTACAGATTGTAGATCTTGATACAAACCAAGTAATACGTCAAGGAAAAAACGCTATTCATAAAGAGAATATGAGTCAAACTATTGCAGAAGTAATGGGTAGTGGAAATAGCATTGTCAGTGAAATGCACTTTGGTGACGGAGCTTCTACTATTAATTCAAGCATTATTACATACAAGCCAGCAAATATATTAGGTGAAAGTGCAAAATTATATCATCCATTATATTACAGATTAGTTGATGCTTTAGATTTTAGTAATTCGTTACCAGCTGATAATAAAGTTGAAACATCACATATCAAAGGGTCACAATTTACTGATCTAATCATTACAGCAACTCTTGATTATGCGGATCCTGATGGAGCTGAAGCAACTGGCGGATTTGTAACAAATCTTACAGATGCATCATATGATGCTGGACAAGCAAGTAACGGCGTAATGATTTTTGATGAAATTAGCTTAAAAAGCAAAGGATTTTCTGGACGTAATAGCGGAAGATTATTAACGCATTATAGGTTCCATCCGGTTACGAAAACCGCAGAACAACGGATTCAGATAATTTATACGCTCAGAATAAGAGCGTAATTACACTAAATAATAGGTAAGGAATTATAAACTATGGCATATGAAGTAAACAAAACGGATGGAACAATTCTCCTAAATATTCAAGAGGGGGAAATCGATACAACGTACGGTTTGAACCTTTTAGGAAAAAACTATCTCGGTTACGGCGAATTAATTGCTGAAAATTTTATTAAACTATTAGAGAATTTTAATAGTAATGATGAACCAACCAATCCAATTGTTGGACAAATTTGGTATAAAAACACTGACGTACTAGGTGAACCAAAACAAATTAATGTATATCAAGGTGGTGGTGTTTGGAAGCCAATTGGTCATTTATTTGTAGGGGCAGAACCTTCGTTAGTTAAACGAGCAAAAGGTGATATGTGGTTTGATACTGCAAATCAAGGTGTGTTTATGTGGGACGGTTCTGCATTTATACAACTTAATAACTTATTCGGAGTTCCAGGATTAGAGACAGGAATAGTTGTACACGAAAAAATTAAAGATATAAACTACTCATCAGCAACTCCAAACTTATATACACATCCTGCAATTAAACTTAAAGTGAACGGTGTACTTGTTGCTATATTGAGCAGTGATGCAGAATATACTCCACACGCAACAGAAAATTTACAATCATTTTGCGGTGCAGATGCAAATGGTGCAGATGCAGATTTAGGCACTGGAGATTATAATCAAACAGGTTACATTGGCAAAGGTTTAAACTTAAATTCTAGCAGTGATTTTAAAATCCGCGGAGTTGCAGTTGAAGCAGAATTTGCTGACGTTGCAGAAATTTATGTAGGAGATGCTACTTACGAGCCAGGCACATTGGTTGCATTAGGCGGGGCAAATGAAGTAACTAGTACTATGTTCGATGGTGATCCAAGTATATTTGGTGTAGTATCAACTAGACCAGCTTATTTGTTAAATGCTAGAATGCAAAGAGAGAAACACGCAATGCCAATCGCAGTAGCAGGACGTATTCCAACAAAAGTAACAGGACCTATTGCAAAAGGTGACAGACTTGTAGCAAGTGAAACACCAGGAGTTGCAAGAAAAGCAACCAAGGAAGATCCTCTTTTTAGTATTATTGGTCGCAGTTTACAAGATTACAATGGTGACGGTATTGGTAAAATTGAGGCAACTGTAGGAGTCCGTTAATATGGCTGGCCATCCAAGAAACGCAAAAGGCAATAAAGTAACAAAAGATTATTTTAATGAACTTTCAGGCGAAGCTAACGAGTTATTTGCAGACACGCATGCTGATGAAGGACCATCTGAAACAGATGACACCGCAGTTCAAGATAGTATTCGATGGGGCTGGGGTGGAGATGCTGTTCCAGCAGTAGTTAGAGGTGACAAAGTTACTGCTACTGACACAAATGAATTAGT
>Ga0302135_10001833_pt1 | contig 12797 bp, 11 predicted proteins | sample CBN3_surface_MG_FD_203119 | JGI IMG/M metagenome (GOLD analysis project Ga0302135, IMG submission 203119) | Marine microbial communities from Western Arctic Ocean, Canada - CBN3_32.1 | ecosystem: Environmental > Aquatic > Marine > Oceanic | place: Canada: Western Arctic Ocean | collected... | reverse complement strand
GAAGTAGTGGGGGTCGGCGTAGGGAACTACCGTGTTGAGGTAGTCGTTTCCACCGGAGAGTTGCAGCACAACTATTACGGGGTCTTTTTTCTTTGTAGTGATGTCCGGGCTCCTGAGGTTCTGGAAAAAGAGTCTCTTGATGGATTTCTAGGCGAACTGGTATTCCCTGAGGGCGACTATGAGCTGGATGAGTTCAGACACCCGTGGACGACCGCCGTCTGATGCAGATTCGTTTGCCCAGTCGATAGGGCCGAGCGATGTGGCGTGGTCGATCAGCTCCTGGCGTGCCTCGGCTGGAATTTCTAGCGGACCCATAACGTCAAGGCAGGCGTCGACCACGGCTTCTGGAGCAGTGCCGACAGCTTGCACACGGTTCATGATGTTTACGACGCCGGGTCGGGAGTATTCGCTGATCAGTTCGGCGGTGAAGTTGGTTCGCTTCATCAGAGTGCCCGAGTTGATCCATTCGATACCGGAGTGCCAGCCTTCCACGCTTGGTGGATTCATCAGGTCTTGGCCCATGTTGGTGATATCGATGCACCACTCCATCGTCTTCGGCGACACACGGTCCGTGTCTCCGACGAGTCGTAGCGTGCCGACTACGACTTCCGCTGGGTTTTTCACTTTTGCGAACTGGGCTTCCTTGAAGAAGTCAGATAACAGGATGAACCGCAGTGCCTCGCCCATGTTGTAGTCGGTATCGATCAGCCGTTGAGCGATTGCCTGTACTGCTTCGGGGTCTTTTGGCGGTGTTACCGACCATGCCGGAACCTGGTGTTCGTCGGCAACGAAGAAGGTGTAGAGGTGGCGCGCTATGAAGGCTGCGGTTGCTGGCTTGGACAGAATAATGTCGACGATTTCCTCGCCGTCGAAGTTTCCGGTGTGGCCGAGAAATTCCTTTTCGCCGGCATCGTGGTCTTCGGGTCGGAACTCGAACTCCCAGTCGAAGCGGCCCATGTGGAACCGGGGCAATTTGTGGGTCATCGTCCAGCCGGTGAACGCCCTTGAGCATTCTCGGACGTCGGTTTCGGTGTAGTTGCCGATACCCATCGAGAAGAGTTCGAGGAGTTCACGTCCCCAGTTTTCGTTGACCGAGGTTGCGTGATTCTCGTGGTTGTCGAGCCAGAAGAGCATGGCGGGGTTTCGCGCCACTTCCATAAGGATGGTCTTGTAGCTGCCCATTCCTTTTTCGCGGAACATATCGAGCATGTCTTCGATTTCGTCGTAGTGATCGACTTTCGAGACGCCGGTGGCAAATAACTGGTGGTAGAAGAGGGTGAGCTTTTCTTGGAGCGGTGCCTGTGTTTTGATCATTCGCCAGACCCACCCGGCGTGGCCGCGACCGCCCATTGTTCCGGGCTTCCACCAGTTGGGGTAATAGCGGAGAAATTCGAAGTAGTCGACGGGTTCTTGAGTCTCGGGGTTAAGGAGCTCTTCGACCGTCGCTTCGTAGCCGACGGCTACTCGGCGTTCGAGTTCGTCTCGTGATGCGCCGAATCCGGCTCGCCGCATCAGATGGGCCATTAATTTGATGTTTTCGTCACTCATATAACGTTTCCATACCAGCCGACAGAGCGCAAACAATATCAGAACGTATGCAGGCTCAGGGGTGCTGCGATCATAGTGAACGGGTAACGAACAGATTGCAAGATGCCCACCCCGACTGCAAATCGCTTTTGAATACCGATTGATTGTCGTCCGTTTCTGCGAGTTCGCGTGTAGACTAGCCCCGCTTGTCGCCTCGTTAGTTTTCAGTGGGATTTGTAACGATCTCGGTCCGATTATTTCGTCTCTTTTCGAATTTCTACGGGCACTATTTATTGGTTTGGGGCCCGTTGGTTTTTTTTGGGCACGAGCAGGAGTTGGTGAAAAATAATGTGTGGCATCGCCGGAATTATGTACAAGGAAAGCCGTTTGACCGGCCTTGCCCCTATCGGCGACGAACTGGTCAAGATGCTGGAAACGATGGTTCACCGTGGCCATGATTCAGCAGGAGTGACTATCTCGGGCGAATCGTTTGATTCTGACCTCTTGATTCGTATCTGGGCAGACGAGTCTGCACCTGCGGCCGACACGATCGAGCGAACTAAAGAGACGCTGGCGATCAACGGTGGCGCTATCGTTTCTTCCGAAGTTCGCGACTCTTACCTGAGATTGACCGCCAATTACGAGGGCGATGTGTCCCAACTTGCCGACGCACTGCTGAAAACACCCGGTGTTGTGTTGCACAGCATTGGCGAGAATTCCGAGGTCATCAAGGACGTCGGAACTCCGATGCTGATAGACGAGCGCCACGAAATCAAGAAGCTTTCTGGCACTCATGGTGTGGGTCACGTGCGAATGGCTACCGAGAGCGCAGTCGATATCAGCCACGCGCATCCGTTCTGGGCGTACCCGTTCACCGATGTGACCGTGGTTCACAACGGCCAGTTGACCAATTACCACGGCATGAAGCGTGAGTACGAGAGCCGTGGACACCACTTCCAGACTCACAACGATTCCGAACTGATCGCTGTTTATCTCGCAGACAAGTTATCTGAAGGTGCGGAACTCGAAGAAGCGCTGCGTGAGTCGCTGGACGATCTGGACGGCACGTTTACGTATCTTGTCTCAACGAAAGACGGCATGGGTTATGCAAAGGACCGCTGGGCTGCGAAGCCGCTGGTTCTGATGGAGACCGAATCTGTGGTAGCGCTTGCTTCTGAGGAAGTGGCGCTACGGAGCGTTTTTACTGAGGAGCTTGTTCGCACGGAGCCGCAGGAGCACGAGGTGATGACTTGGTCAGCCTAGATGCTGGTGAACTGACGACCCGTGAGTTGAACCGGAAGATCAAGGATCTGGCCGAGAAGGGCGATGCCGAGATTGTTATTACGAATCCGGCAGCCAAGCATAATCTGGCAGTCGGTGTTCGAGAGAAGTGTTCGATATCCATTGAAGGTAGCGTTGGCTACTACGGTGCCTCACAGCTTGATGGTCCGGAGATATCGATAGATGGAAACGCCGGTTGGGCGCTGGGCGAGAACCTGATGAGTGGCAAGATATCGCTGAGCAGGAACGCTGGCGCGTCGGTGGCGGCGAGCATGCGTGGGGGCGAGATATTCATTGGTGGTAGCAGTGGTGCCCGTGCCGGGATTGGCATGAAGGGCGGCACTCTTATTATTGGTGGAAATTCCGGTTTTCTGACCGGATTCATGATGCAAAAGGGTCGAATCATTGTTTGTGGTGATGTTGGAGATGCAGCGGGTGATTCGATGTACGAGGGGACGATCTACGTCGGGGGCGAGGTCGGTTCACTTGGGGCTGATGCGATGTTCGATGAGATGACTGAGGATGAGTTTATCGGTCTGTGGAACGAGTTGGAACAGAATGGCATTACTGATCGGCCCAAGTTCCGCAAGATCATTTCTGAGAAGAAGCTGTATCACTACGACACACTGGAACGGCTTGAGCGGACGCTGATTTAGCGCCCAGCAATAAGGTTAGGGAATTAGACGCATGGTAACGGGCAGTAACCAGATCTGGGCTCCGTGGACAGTGGACGATATCCATTCGAAGGCGGACCTCGGTCGATACCGAATCAGGGGAATGAGCACGCACCAGAAGGTGACTCATTTCGATGATCTGACATTTCTTTCGACGGGTTTGACCCGCTTCCCGCTTGAGGGCTACAAGGAGCAGTGCAACACCCAGGTGGAGCTTGGCGGCTTGAACGCCGAGAATCCTCTTGTTATCGATACTCCCGTTTACATAACGGGAATGAGCTGGGGTGCGCTTTCGGCGAATGCAAAGACGGCGCTCGGCAAGGGTGCAAGCATGGTCGGGACGGCTAGCTGTACCGGTGACGGCGGGATGCTTCCGGCAGAGCGTGAAGCTTCTGACAAGTTGATTTACCAGGTGCTGCCGAGCCGTTATGGCTCGAATCCGAATCACCTGGCCAGCGCACAGGCGATCGAGATAGTTGTTGGGCAGGGTGCGAAACCCGGTACGGGCGGTTTGCTGATGGGTGTGAAGGTTAAGGACGAGGTCGCTATTTCGAGAGATTTGCCGCCGGGAATTGACCAGAGGAGTCCAGCGCGACACCCGGACTGGCTCGGACCTGACGATCTTGCGATCAAGATCGAGCAGTTGCGTGAGGCTACCGACTGGAAGGTGCCGATTCACGTGAAGCTCGGTGCATGCCGTGTTAAGGACGATGTGAAGCTGGCTGCGAAGGCTGGGGCCGACGCCATCGTGATCGACAGCATGGTTGCGGGGACTGGTGCTTCGGCGGAAATTTTGCTGGATCACAGCGGAATACCGACGGTGCCGGCGATTGTGCTTGCTCGCGAGGCACTGAAGGAGATCGGTCTCTACCGAAAAGTCAGTCTTATCGCTTCGGGTGGTATTCGAAGTGGTGCCGACGTTGCGAAGGCGCTGGCTCTCGGGGCAGATGCCTGTGCGATAGGTATTGCTGCGCTGATAGCGCTGAACTGCAACCGTGATATTCCGGAAGCGGATTTTGAGAAAGAGATCGGGTTGCCTGCTGGAGCGTGCAACCGGTGTCACACGGGCAAGTGTCCGGTGGGGATCGCCACGCAGGATCCTGAGCTGGTCAAGAGGCTTGATCCTGACGAAGGTGCTGAACGGGTCGCCAACTTCCTCAACTCGATGACGATGGAGCTTGCGCTTTTGACTCGTTCGTTGGGCAAGGGTGATGTGAAGAGCCTTGAGCCGGAAGATCTGGCTGCGCTCACGCTTGAGGCGTCGGCGATGGCCCAGGTGCCGCTTGTGGGTACGGACAAAGTGTTTGGAATGTAGGTAGCGGCAACTAATACTCGGGGAGCAGATTCTTTGGCTAACAGAAGTGATGTGCAAAAGAAGATCAAGGATGACGGCATCGAGTACTTGCTTGCCCAGTTCGTTGATATCAACGGCTCGCCCAAAGTGAAGATGGTGCCCGCATCGACCTTCGACGATATCGTCGACGATGGTGCAGGGTTTGCGGGTGCGGCGGTTGAGGGAATGGGGCAGGGTCCTCATTCGCACGACATGCTGGCCCGTGCTGATATCGATACGTACACTCCGCTCCCGTGGCGCGACGGCATGGCTCGATTTGCCTGTGATCTGTTCGTGGATGGCAAGCCTCACCCGTTTTGCCCACGGCAAAACGCCAAGCGAGTTTTGTCTTCTGTGCGTTCCGCCGGGTACTCGTTTCAGGTGGGTATAGAGCCCGAACATTTCCTTGTTACTAAGACGGACGACGGGATTAAGGTGTGGGACCCGAACGACATCGATTCGCTGGCGAAGCCTTGCTACGACTTCAAAGGTATGTCGAACGTGATGGACTACCTGAAGGACATGATGGACGCCATGGGCGAGTTGGGTTGGGGCGTTTATCAGGCAGATCACGAGGACGCTAACGGGCAGTACGAGATCAATTTCGTTTACGACGATGCGCTGGTTACGGCTGATCGATATACGTTCTTCAAGATGATGTCGAGTCAGATCGCTCAGAAATACGGTGCGATTGCGACTCACATGGCAAAACCGTTCAGCGATCGAACTGGCAACGGTGGTCACATTCACTATCACCTGGCAGATGCTGAGACCGGTGAGAATCTTTTCGCTGACGAAAACGATCCCAGAGGGCTGGGCACTTCGGAGCTTGGTTATCAGTTCATCGCTGGCATTCTCGATCACGCACCGGCGCTTGCTGCGGTGACTTCTCCGACGGTTAACTGCTACAAGCGACTTCAGGTTGGTGAAGGTCTTACGAGTTCGGCTTCCGGGTTCAACTGGACTCCGGCGTTTATTTCTTATGGCGATAACAATCGCACGCAGATGATTCGGATTGCGGGTCCGGGCAACTTAGAAGATCGGACGATTTCATCGGCGAATAATCCGTATCTGGCGTTTGCTGCTTATGTTGCTGCCGGTATGGATGGCATCGCTCGCAAGCTCGATCCGGGAGACGCCAACACGGGCAACTTGTACGAGTTGGGGCTTACCGAGATTGCACGACGAGGTATTCTGTTGTTGCCGCAAACCCTTAAAGAGGCGATTGGTGAGTTGCGCAAAGACGAGGTCGTGCAGAGCGCGCTTGGGCCCATTTACGACGAGTTTGTAAAGCTCAAGGAAGCCGAGTGGTCGGACTATCACCGCCAGGTTAGCCAGTGGGAGATTGACCGGTATCTGACGCTGTTTTAACCGGTATTACCGGTATTACTGGCGGCGCGATCGGCAACTGACCTTTCATGGCATTCCTGCTCAACTGCCCCAACTGTGGACAACGAAACGTTTACGACTTCCGATTCGGTGGCGAGGTGCTGACGCGTCCGCAGCCGGACGTGTCGAACGAGGATCTGACGGAATATTTGTTTTTCAGGGAGAACGCTGACGGGCCGCAGCGGGAGTGGTGGAATCACAACATGGGATGTCGAAAGTGGTTCATTGCGGTTCGTAACACTCATACGAACGAGGTGATCGAGACGGCCTGGTCGCCTGAGCTTGAGTGGCCTCCGATTCAGGCAAACGACGGTGGGCAGGCTGATGGCGAATAAAGGCACCGGCGAGCGGCTTACGCGCAGCGAACACGAGCTGATCGACCGCGACGCTGTGATCGAATTTGAGTTTGAGGGTCGACGGGTCTCGGCGTATCAGGGTGACACTGTCGGCTCTGCGGTTACTGCTGTGGGTATGGATATTCTGAGTCGCAGTTTCAAGTATCACCGCCCACGCGGGATGCTGTGTGCTGCCGGTAACTGCCCGAACTGCCTGATGACCGTTGACGGTATTCCGAACGTTCGCAGTTGCACCATGCAGGTGCAGCCGGGGATGAAGGTGAAACGGCAGAATGCCTGGCCTTCGGTTGACCACGATATCGGATCGCTGCTGGACCGGATGGATCGGTTGCTTCCGGTTGGTTTCTATTACAAGGCGTTTCACAAGCCGAAGTTCTTGTGGGACATCATGCGGCCGATAGTTCGTCGTATAGCCGGTCTTGGCAAGATCGATATTTCGAGCGACGGTGGGCCACGGTATTCACATCGAAATATGCAGGCCGATGTAGCGGTGATTGGCGGTGGACCGGCGGGAATGGCTGCGGCGCTTGAGGCTGCTGACGCCGGGTTGGATGTTGTGCTGATCGACGATCAACCGGCACTCGGCGGTCACCTTCTTTCTGACACGGCGCGTTATGAGGGAATTGAAGGTGTTGGCGATGGCACGGGGCAGGAGATAGCCGATTCGCTGAGGGGTCGAGTGGTGGCTCAAAGTGGGATTCGGGTTCTGAGTGGAGCGTCTGCTTTCGGGTACTACCAGGACAATCTTATTGCGGTTCGACAGGGGCTTGAGTCGATACAGCTACGTGCGGGTCGAGTGGTGATGGCAACCGGTGCGTTCGAGGTTCCATTTCAATTTGAAAACAACGATCGACCGGGAGTGATGCTTGCGTCTGGGGCGTTGCGAATGGCGAGGCTCTACCGGGTTCCGCCGGGCAAGCGAGCGCTTGTTGTTACGGATAACGATGGCGGATATTCGAGTGCGTTGAATCTTATTGATGCTGGGCTTGAGATTGCGGCGTTGGTTGACCTGCGATCTGATGCTGGCACTAGTGACGTTGGTGATGCTGTGCGCAAGGCGGGCATCGAGGTGCTCGCGGGGTATCGGGTGGTTTCGGCTAGCGGTAAGAAGCGGGTTTCATGGGTCAAGGTGATGGCGCCTGATTCTTCGACTCGCGTGTTGAAGTGCGATCTTGTTTGCATGGCCGGAGTGCCGCAGCCGGCGAACGGACTGCTGCTGCAACAGCCCGGCGTTGAAGTTGAATATGACGAGCAGCTTCGGGAGTCGGTTCCGGCACGGTTGCCAGGCACGGTTTTCACTGCAGGTGATATCAACGGGTTTCATGATCTTGGGATTGTTTTCGGGCAAGGAGTGGCTGCAGGTCGTAAGGCTGCCGGGGTTGCCGACGATGGGTCGTCGCAGCTGAGTGCGCTCGAAGGTGAGTACCGGAACGGACTACGGCTCTCGGGAGATTCGGCTTCTGGTGGCAGTGCCAAGAAAGAATTTGTTTGCCTTTGCGAGGACGTTTCGACGAAGGACATCGGTGTTGCCATTCGAGAGGGCTTTGGCGATATCCAGACGTTGAAGCGCTATACGACTTCGACGATGGGTCCGTGCCAGGGGAAGATGTGCCACAAGGCGTTCGTTGAGGCGACTGCGATACACACGGGCGGAACGATTGCGGCGACCGGGGCGACTACCGCGAGACCCCCGGCTCAGGGAGTTCCACTGGGTGCGCTGGCGGGTCCGGGGCATATGCCGTTGAAGCGAACCCCGCTGGACGCTGTTCATCGAGCTGCGGGTGCTGAGATGGTCGAGCTTGGGCCGTGGCTGCGTGCTCATAACTACGGATCGCCGCAGGATGAAGCGCTAACGGTTCGGGAGCGCGTCGGGATCATCGACGTGAGCACGCTCGGCAAGTTGGACGTTCGTGGAGCCGATGCTGGAAAGCTGTTGGACAAGGTTTACACCCATCGGTTTTCTAACTTGAAAGAAGGACGAATTCGCTACGGTCTGCTGTGCGGTGAGAACGGGGTGATCATGGATGATGGCACCGTTACGAGGCTTTCGGAGGATCACTATTTCGTTTCGACTACGACGGGTAACGTGGACGCTATTGAGGACTGGTTCAACTGGTGGCTCGCGGGTACCGGTATGGACGTTTTCGTCACGAATGTGACATCTGCTTACGGGGCGATCAACGTTGCCGGGCCTCGTGCTAGAGAGACGCTTTCGAAGCTTACGGACGTTGATCTTTCGAGCGATGCGTTTGGCTATATGAGGTCGTTTAGCGGGGCTGTGGCTGGGGTGCCGTGCATATTTTTGAGGATCGGATTCGTTGGTGAGACCGGGTGGGAGCTTCACTTCCCATCGGAGTATGCCGAGCATCTGTGGAAGGCTTTGATGGAGGCTGGTGCTGAGTACGGGATTGGACCGTTTGGGCTGGAGGCGCAGCGGATTCTTCGGCTGGAGAAGGGTCATATTATCGTCAGCCAGGACACCGACGCGGCTACTGATCCGCTGGACGCAGGGATGCGCTGGGCGGTGCGATTCGACAAGCCTGATTTCATTGGCAGGGCAGGTCTTGCAGCGAACAGGAAGCGTGAGTCTGAGGAGAAGCTTGTTGGCTTCGTGATGCGGGGTGATTTCGTTCCGGAAGACGGTCAGCCAATTGTTGAAAGCGGTGTTCCGATTGGGCGTGTGACGAGTTCACGACTGAGTCCGACTCTGAAGAAGGGTTTCGGGCTGGGTTGGGTGCCAGAAAAACTCGCCGAAGAGGGCGCTGAGATTCTCATTCGAAGTGGGGACAAGGACTGGCCAGCCGTTGTTGCTACCGAGCCGATTTACGATCCCAAGGGCGAGAGGTTGAGAAATTGACGACTAGTACATCCATCTCTCGACTGAGCCCTCTGCATTCGTTGCACGTGCAGCATGGTGCGGTTTTTACCGAGGTTTCTGGCTGGCAAATGGTCGAGGGTTATGGCGCGGTCGAGGATGAGATACGGGCTGTGAGCGAATCGGCTGGTGTGTGCGATATGACCGGTCGGACGTCGGTGCGGGTGAAATCGCTGGATCTGGATGCGGTGCTTGGGTCGTCGAGGGTGGCGGAGGTTGGTTCTGTTGTGCGGGATGACGATCTGGTGATTGCGCGTCTGACAGCGGAAGAGGTTTTGGTTTTAGGTCCTCCAACTGATATTGACGGCTGGCAGGCGCTGGTTGGTGTTGAATCCGACGGTGAGCCAAGTCGGCAGGTCACAAACGTAACTTCGGGTCTGACGTCGTTGAGGATAGCGGGGCCGCGTGCTCGCGACGTGATCGCCTCGCTCACATCGTTGGACGTGCGAGAGCGCTCGATGCAAGACGGTGCGTGTGCGCAGGCCGCGTTCGCCGAGGTGCACGGTACTTTGCTCAGGCGGGATATCGCAGGAGCCACCGCGTTCGCGCTTTATGTTGCACGCGAGTTTGGTGTTTACGTTTGGGAAGTTGTGCTTGAATCGCTGGGTCATGACGGCGTGGTGGTGTTCGGCAATGAAACGTTGCAACGGCTGGAGCGGGGTCAGTAATCGTGCAGTTATTTTCCAAAAATACGATGTGGCGGCGATACCCGCTGAAAGACCGCTATGACGTTGTGATTATCGGCGCTGGAGTTCATGGTCTTTCGACCGCTTACTACCTTGCAAAGCAGGGCGTTACGAACGTCGCTGTTATCGACAACGGCTACGTTGGCGGCGGTGCGAGCGGACGAAATACGGCGATTATTCGGGCGAACTACCTGACGAAAGAGGGCATCCCGTTCTTTAGAGAGAGCCTGAACCTGTATCAGGAGCTGGCGGGTGAGCTTAATTTCAACCTGCTGTTTGACCAGTCGGGAAGGCTTGATTTAGGTCACACGGAGTCGGCGTTGTTTGGCTTGCGTAGCCGCACCGGAATGAACCGGTTACTGGGTGTCGATAGCGAGATGATCGGGCCGTCGGAGGTCAAGAAGCTCGTTCCTGCGATCGATCTACGTGAGGGCAAGCCGTTGCCGATTCTTGGTGCGTTGCACCAGTCGACTGCGGGTGTGCTTCGTCACGACGCGGTGGTGTGGGGATACGGCCGTGGTGCCGACAAGCTTGGCGTTGAGATTCATCCTTTTACCGAGGTGACAGGGATCGTCCAAGAAGGCGGCAAAGTCACTGGTGTGGATGTCGGTGGGCACGTTGTTCGAGCGGATGTTGTTATGAGCGCGACGGCTGGATGGAGCTCGAACATAGCGCGGATGGTCGACATGACGTTACCGCTTGTGACGCATCCCTTGCAGGCGTTTGTGACGGAGCCGTTGAAGCCGTTCATTAATCGTTCGGTATCTTCGGCGAATCTTCATGCTTACGTTTACCAGACGGATCGTGGCGAGGTTGTGGTTGGAGGCGGTGTCGACCCATATTCGAGTTACAGCCAGCGTTCGACATTGCAGACGCTTGAGCATCTTGCTGCTAACACCCTCGAAATGTTCCCGTTCCTGCGGGGTGTGAACGTGATGCGGCAGTGGGCTGGGTTGTGTGACATGAGTCCGGACTATGCGCCGATCATGGGTGTTGTGGACGGTTTGCCGGGATTTATGTTGTCTTGCGGATGGGGAACGTGGGGGTTCAAGGCGGGTCCGATCGGCGGGTTTACGATGGCCGAACTGATCGCGACAGGCAAGACGCCGGATCTTATCGAGCCGTTTAACTTGAGGCGATTTGCGAGTGGCAAGCTGGTGAACGAGCGTGCTGCGGCTCCTGCTGCGGCTGTTCACTGATAGACCATGCGGTGTGATCGCCCTGCCTGATAGTACGAACTGGCGCATGCTGCGTTTATTCCGGGTGGCGGTAGGGGGCGATCCCTTTTCGGTCTACTAGAGGCGTCGATTTTCTTGTAGAGTCGCGCTTGCTGTATCGTCTCAAAAAATCGTCGAATACAAGCGTGAACGTATCGGTAACAAAAAATAAAAAGCGGATTAGTAGGTGTCACAAATGAGTGATAAGCGACCGAACGTCATATTGATCATGTCTGATGATCTTGGCTATGAGGCTATCGGAGCCGACGGTGGGTCTTCGTACAAAACCCCCGTGCTAGATGGCATGGCCAGCAACGGGATTCGGTTCGACAACGCTCACGTTCAACCGCTTTGCACGCCGACTCGTGTTCAGCTGATGACGGGCAAGTACAACTTACGGAACTACATCGGTTTCGGCCTGCTTGCTCCAGACGAGGTTACGTTCGGGCATATTTTCTCGGATGAGGGCTACAAGACGCTGATATCGGGCAAGTGGCAGCTGTATTCCTACAACCAGCCCGAAGAGTGGCCTGAATCTCGTAATAAGGGGCAGCGTATTGAGGATGCCGGGTTCGCCCACGAGAGTTACCAGTCGACCTCTTCCAGACAGCACGTCTTCAAAAATTGACTTGAGCTGATCCATCTCTCGATGTCGGCCTACAAACACCCCACCGGCCATCGAGTCGAGCGAGGTGTTTTGATCCTCATGGGTATCGTCAGCCACGCTCAGATCGACCGCGTCGAGGGCGATTATTACCTCGTCTGCAGTTTGAAGTCGTTCGTCTGGGTCTTTCGACATTAGCCGTAGGATCAGAGAATCCAGCGTTCTCGGGATGCTGCTATTGTGCCAGCTGGGGGCTACTGCGGGAGTATTGACGTGCTGGGAGATCACGGTGATGTCGTCGTCGCCCATGAACGGAACGCGGCCTGTGGACATTTCATAAAGCATGGCGCCGAGTGAGTACAGGTCTGCCCGTGGCGTGATTTCGCCTCCGGTAGCCTGTTCGGGTGGCATGTAGTTCACAGTGCCTACCATGAGCTTTTCAACGGTTAGGCGCGAGCGGTCGGTTGCAATGGCAAGCCCGAAGTCACCGATCTTCGCATCGCCGTTATCGTCGAGCCAAACGTTTCCCGGCTTCAGGTCTCGATGAATGATTCCCTTTGAGTGGGCGAAAACGAGCCCTTATGCGGTTTGATTGGCGATTCGGATGGCCTGTTCGAGCGGGAGGGGACCGTCGATTTCTTCGATGACTTCTTCGACGTCACCTCCACCCATCGGTGGTTGAACCATGAACGGTTGGCCGTTTTCTTCACCGAAGTCGTAGATGGGCATGATGCAGGGGTGTGTGCCCATTCGCCCCATGGCCTTGACCTGCCCCCCTCAAACGTGTCCATCTGAAAGATCAGATAATGGACATTATTTAAGGGAGGCAGAAATGCCAAGAAAAGGTCATAGCCC
>Ga0302135_10001830_pt1 | contig 12806 bp, 14 predicted proteins | sample CBN3_surface_MG_FD_203119 | JGI IMG/M metagenome (GOLD analysis project Ga0302135, IMG submission 203119) | Marine microbial communities from Western Arctic Ocean, Canada - CBN3_32.1 | ecosystem: Environmental > Aquatic > Marine > Oceanic | place: Canada: Western Arctic Ocean | collected... | reverse complement strand
TTCATCGCCTGCTTCGTGACCATGCGTATCGTTGACGTTTTTGAAATGATCAATATCCAGCATCAAGGCGGAGATTGGCTTTCCTACTTCCGCGAGTCCTGCGCTGATACGGGCAAAATGCGACTCGAAATAACGCCTGTTATACATGCTGGTGAGACTATCCGTAACAGCAGCATTAACACTAAATGTATAGTTGTCGCGCAACCGTTCTTCATATCGCCGTCGACGGATTTAGGTCCTCGACCGCGATATCAGCTCGTCGCGTTCAATAGGACGAACGAGATAATTATTTACACCGAGTTCCAACGCTTTCGCGAGACGGTCATCCTCGCTATCAGGCACCATAATCAGGATTGGTCGGCGCTGGGTTTCAGGCCCAGAGCGTAATTGAGAACACAGCCTCAACGCATCCTGAGACCAATTTCCATCGCTGACCAGCACGAGGTCATAGTCCCCTTCGTTTGCCCGTTTAAGCCGCACCAATGACCTAATTCTGGCGAATGACGCAACGTCATTAACAAGTTTCGTCAGGAAGTAGTCAGCACCAACTTCGAGACCACGCACTCGATCTTTTACCTCGTTCAGCGCTGCAACCATAACGACCGGGGTATGCGCGGTAACTGGATTGCTCTTTAAACCTCTGCCAACTTAATAACCGTCCATCCCCGGCATCATAACATCGAGAAGAATGATATCTGGAATGTGATCTTTAGCAATTACGAGGACGCTCGGACCATCATTGGCCGTTAAAACTTCGTAATATTCTACGAGAAGCTTTACATTCACAGTTGTATTTTTTGGTGAATAGCTTGCAATTCTAGGGGTTAGTCTTCCTTGGTCGGCGGCATTACAACGCGAATATGAAGCTCTTCAAGATGGTTTTCGTCAACCACCGCAGGCGCTGACATCATCAAGTCTTGAGCCTGCTGCGTCATCGGGAACATTGTCACTTCGCGAATATTCTGTTCACCCGCCAACAGCATCACGATGCGGTCAATACCAGGGGCAGAACCGCCATGTGGCGGAGCCCCATATTTCAAAGCATTGATCATGCCGCTAAACTTTGTATCGACCTCATTCTGGTCGTATCCAGCGATAGCAAAGGCTTTGTACATAATTTCAGGCAAATGATTCCGAATAGCGCCGCTAGATAGCTCAATACCATTACAAACAATATCGTATTGATACGCCTTAATTTCGAGGGGATCGTCGCTCTCAAGCGCCTCAAGCCCGCCTTGTGGCATTGAAAACGGGTTGTGGCTAAATTCAATCTTACCATTGCGCTCATCGCGCTCGAACATCGGATAATCAACGATCCAGCAGAAATCGAACCGATCATCATCAATCAGACGAAGCTCCGCGCCAATTCTATCACGGGCTTGTCCCGCAAACCTGGAGGCTTCCGCTTCAGGGCCGCAGGCAAAAAAGACAGCATCTCCATCGCCCACGCCAGCCTTCGCTTTCAGCGCATCCATCCGGTCGGCATCAAGGAACTTAGCGATCGGTCCCTTCCCTTCACCGTCACCAAAGATGATATAGCCCAGCCCGCCTGCACCTTCTGCACGTGCCCAGTCGTTAAGCTTGTCAAAGAAGCTGCGAGGCATTTCAGCGGCGCCGGGCGCCGGAATTGCCCGCACAACAGCCCCTTTTTCAATTGCCCCCGCAAAAATCTTAAAATCGGTTCCCTGCCAAACGTCAGTGACATCAGTCATAACAATTGGATTTCGGAGGTCCGGTTTGTCATTTCCGTACTTCAACATAGATTCCGCAAACGGAATTCGCGGGAACGGCAATGGCGTCACTTTCTTTCCACCGCCAAAGTCTTCAAATATCCCGTGTAGAATGGGTTCAATCGCGTCAAAAACATCATCCTGTGTTACAAACGACATCTCGATATCAAGCTGATAGAACTCACCAGGTGACCGGTCAGCTCGAGCATCTTCATCCCGAAAACACGGCGCAATCTGGAAATAGCGATCAAAACCCGCGACCATGATCAGCTGTTTGAACTGCTGCGGCGCTTGCGGTAGTGCGTAGAAGTTCCCCGGATGCACGCGGCTCGGCACCAGGAAATCTCGCGCGCCTTCAGGAGAAGTTGATGTCAGAATTGGTGTCTGAAACTCGGTAAATCCCTGATCGGTCATACGTCGGCGAATGCTCGAAATAACGTCCGAGCGTAATTTTATATTGCGATGGAGCCTTTCGCGACGAAGGTCAAGAAAGCGATAGCGCAGCCGGGTTTCTTCTCCATAATCCTGATCTGAGTTTACCTGCAGCGGCAACTGTTCTGCTGGTCCCAACAGCTCGAGATCGGCGATTACCAATTCAACTTCACCAGTCGGCAAATTCGAATTAATGGTTTCATCGCTACGGCGAACAATTTCTCCGGTTACGCAAATCACGGATTCAAGTCGAAGCGCTTCTAATTCCACAAAAACAGGGCTCGAAACATCAACAACGCACTGGGTAATACCGAAATTATCCCGTAGATCAACGAACAGCAGGTTACCGTGATCACGCTTTCTATGAATCCAGCCAGAGAGACGCGCTGTCGCACCGGCATCTGCCATTCGTAAAGCGCCGCAATTATGTGTTCTGTATCGATGCATAGGGCTCCCCGCCAGGCAAAAAAAAACGCCGTACCAGCGGGGCAATGGTCATAGAATGGCGTGTCTTGTCAAGGATTTATACAAATAGAGCGCAGCAAATTCTTTCACACGCCATAATATTTGTGTATAGCTCTCTAATGTCCTTAATTACTGAAAACGATGCCCTCGCGGCATTTTGTGAGCGTCAGGCAAATGCCCAGTTCATTACTGTCGATACAGAGTTTCTTCGCGACAAAACATATTGGCCACGCCTTTGCCTGATCCAGGTTGGCGGCCCCGACGAAGAAGCCGCAATAGACTCTCTAGCTGAAGGTATTGATTTAACACCATTATTAGACCTGATGCGAAAGCCAGACATCCTCAAGGTGTTTCACGCGGCACGTCAGGATTTTGAAATTTTCTACAGACTGATGGGCGAATTGCCGTCGCCGGTTTTCGACACACAGATATCGGCGATGGTCTGTGGTTTTGGCGATTCCGTAGGATATGAAACGCTGGTATCTCAGCTAGCCGGGAAACAAGTCGACAAATCGATGCGTTTTACCGATTGGCAAAGTCGTCCCTTGTCACAAAAGCAACTCGATTACGCGCTCGCCGACGTCACTCACCTTCGGGTCGTCTATGAGCGGCTTGTTGGGCTTCTACAAAAGAACGGTAGAGAGGAGTGGGTTCAGGAAGAACTCTCTGCTCTGCTGGATCCGACACTCTATAAATTCGAAATTCGAGAAGCATGGCGGCGCCTAAAAGTCCGGAACCCCAACCCGAGAATGCTTGCCATTCTGCGCGAAGTAGCGGCCTGGCGCGAAGAAGAGGCTCAAACCCGAGACGTTCCTCGCAACAGAGTTACCAGGGACGACTCTGTGATCGAACTGGCGATCCAGAAACCAAAAACGCATGAAGAGCTTAAGAACATGCGGGGTCTCCATGGTGGACAAACCAAAGGGGATAGCGCTCAAAATATTCTGGATGCGATTTCACGCGGATTGTCACTTCCAAACGACCAATGCCCGCCAGCGCAAAAATCGCGCGGGAATTTTCCAAAAGCGGGGCCAGCAGCAGACCTGCTCAAAGTGCTTCTGAAAATGAAATGTGAGAAACATTCAGTGGCGCAAAAGCTTATCGCCAACTCTGAAGACATAGATGAACTCGCCCGCAATGACGATGCCGATATCCCGGCGCTTAAAGGCTGGCGACGCGAGATATTTGGCGAGGATGCAGTCGCCCTTAAGCATGGAAAAATTGGATTAACGGCAGCAGGGAAATCAATTCAGCTCGTCAAAATTGACTAGGACGATTGGGAGGCCTCAACAATAGAGCGGGCAAACGGCACCGAGATCGTTCGGTGCTCAGCCAGCGCCGCTTTATCGAGGGTAGCGACAAGGTCCCGTGCAGCTCCCAAACTTCTATCCATTCGACGAAGCAAATACCCGACCACCCCGGGCTCAACACGCAGCTGACGATCCGCAAACAATTTTATCAATACCGCCTCAAGCAGCTCATCATCAGCTTGACCGATATTCAGAACCGGTGCGGCCCGAAGACGAGATTCTAAATCTGCCAGATTAAACGTCCATCGTGCTGGCGGCGACGGTGCTGTCACAAGAATACCGCCGTCCTGTTCGGTCACTCGATTATACAAATGGAAAAGCGCTTCTTCGTCGGTGATGCCGTCTGTCAAATCCAAGACAAAACAACATTCTTTCGGACCAATTCGTGAAATCACCGACCGAAAGTCCGATTGATCAAGCGATATGGCGCCGATCTGCTCCTGCCACACTGCTGCCAGATGGCTTTTACCGCAGCCTGAAGGACCGCACAGGACTGTTAACGGAGTTGGCCAATTTGGCCACCGATCAATAAAGGCAAGAGCCTCCTGATTGCAGGGGGTTACGAAAAAGTCATCCCGCCCGAGGGCTGTACGGTGCGGCAGATCCAAAACGAGTTGACGACGCTCAGCCATCACCCGGCTTCATTGTCTGAATTATCCTTAAGATAGGTCGCACTCCTCAAATACTGAGATATACCAAACCTGCTGAGGACACCGATGACTGCTGCCGCCGGGATCGCGAGCAAAATTCCAGTAAATCCAAAGACAGCGCCACCCGCGAGCAAGGCAAAGAGTATCCATACTGGGTGCAGCCCAATCTTATCACCGACCAACTTGGGCGTAACGAAATTGCCCTCGAGAAACTGCCCGACAACAAATACTGCTGCGACAAGAATGACCGGTTGCAACTCTCCAAATTGAGCAATGGCAACGCCAACACCAGTAACAAATCCAACAAGCATGCCAAAATAGGGAACAAAAGCAATCAACCCTGTCCCAAAACCGATGATAAAGCCAAAATCCAACCCAATTGCCGAAAGTCCCACGGCATAAAATACCCCCAACACAATGCAGACGGTAAACTGTCCTCTTACGAAAGCTGAGAGTACGGCATCAATCTCACAAATCTGGTCCCGAATAGTTTGCGCTTGGCGCTGTGGCAACCACCTGCCAACAGCGGCTACGATTTGATTCCAATCTCGCAACAGATAAAACATCACGATCGGTGTAATAACTAGCAAAGAAAGCAGGTTCAGCAACGCGACCCCACCACCCCAAACTTTTGCCATAACGCCTCCTACCCAAGCGATCAAATCAGGGCCAGCGGCGCCGCCAATTTTTTGTTTGAGGGCGCTAATATCAGCATCTGTTAAATGTGATTGCATCGTTGCAATTAGCTCCGCCGCGTGCTCGCGAAGTGACCCTAGATAACCGGGGACACGTGTCGAAAGTTCAACAAGCTGTGACTGCAGCAGCGGGATAATTATAAGTAACGCCGCAACGACTGTAACCACAGCCAACAAGGTCAAAGCTGCGGAGGCAACCCATCGCGGCCACTTCCATTCTTCAAGTTTGTCTGCGATGGGGTCGAGCAAATAAGCAAGACCAATTCCGGCGACGAATGGAAACAGGACATCGCTGAACAGCCACAACAATGCGAAGAATGCTGCGAAAACACCTACCCAAAATCGAGTTTGTCGATCAGAAGTCATTAAGAATCGCTTTCTTCATTCTTTTCGACATTCCTACCCCAACTCACAACATATGCGCCACCCGAAGCGAGAGTTGTTGCTACAACGAGATAAATCAGAAGTAATACAAACTGCGACCATTCCAATTGCGGGAAGGCTAAGTTTGACAGCACGACTGTCACTAGAATTATTTGTGCTGCGGTATTTATTTTACTAACAACCAATGGCTTCATTCTGACCCCATCAGTTGAAATATGCAGCAAAACCACGCCGCCTATAATAACAATATCGCGAAAAACAACGAGAATAACCAGCCAACTCGGCAATAGATCAGCCTGCCCCATCGTCACATAAACGCCAACAAGCAGAGCCTTGTCCGCGAGCGGATCAAGATAACTGCCCAGCACCGTCGCCTGCCCCATTTGCTTGGCGATATAGCCATCAATGGCATCGGACACCCCAGCTGCAACAAACAGCCAAAAGGCGGCAAGATAATACCCATTCAGAATGAGATAAATCATGACAGGTACCGCCATGAGCCGCGCGAGGGAAATTAGATTTGGCACACTCATGTTAAAGAACTTTTTGAATCCATATTGCGCGACGCTTCGCGATATATACGCCTAATTAAGCGAAATGCCGATGCATTATCAGCGAGATGACCACAATTTCCAATACACGGAGCCCTGCGTCAACGCTATATCACGTTGTGCCAACGCCAATTTCAGCTGCGTTGGATTACCGAGATATCGCAGACGGAACAAAGCTGAATTTAAAGACAATCTCACCAACTCGGCTTTTTGGACGAGCGAGACGACCTCAAGCTTCTTCTGCAACGAAATCAAATCTGGGAGATCACGCAATTTTACCTCGGCAAGCAACTCCCGATGATCGTCAAAGTGCAATAAGTTATCCTGCTTCCAGGTTTCTTCAATTTCGCGGCGCAGATTATTTGCCGCGCTTACCAAAACATCTTGAAGCGCGATTCCTTCGTTGCTCGCAAAACTTTGAATAGAAGTTCTATCATCCCCTCCAGGTCCGAGCCGACTGGTGGAGACTTCAATGATTTTCTCACCCTGGACTTGGGAAACCGATGCAATCGTCAGAAGAGTTCCCTCCGCGCCATATCGTCGAGCAATTGATCGGATCTGTTCATTATTGCCCGCTATCGCCTGCTCTGAGCTGATATCCGCTATATCTGCCGTCTCGCCCTTCGGCACAATCAAATTGATCAGTCCATCGCTTCGCGGCAAATCACGCCAGGCCTTGAGCCATAAATTACCCGTATCCCAAAGCTGTAGAGTTGCCTCCGCCCTGTACACTGGTAGAACGATCAGTGGTTTGCTTAGAGTTTCGGCGAACCGAACCCCCACGTCGCGCAAAAAACGACGAATCGCAGAGGCGCTAAACCGCACCGTCATTTGGGCTAAATACCGCACTGACGAAGTCTTTTCCTCACTAACCTCTAACCCTGAAACCAATTGGAGGAGTTGTGCCTTTTGCAACTTTGGGACTTTGCCCTGGTCAGCAATCGGTACAATCCGTTCCATCAAACGCTGGTAAGCTAATGCCTGCCCTTTTTGCAGTGCGATATCTCGCGCAGCAGCGGCTGATTCGGCAGTTTCATCCACTTGTACGTCGGCGACTGTATATGCAGCGCTCAACTGAGCCGCGGCGGACAACGGATAGAGAGCTATAATTATCGCGAGAAAAGCCAGCACAACCGGCAAGAAGGCAGACGTTGCAAACCGGACGAGATCAAGTATCTTCACGGATGTAAGAGGCAATGGCATAGCCTAAGATTATCCCGTTTCAAGCATGCGAGAAAGCCATTAACATCCGTAGCTATAAAGATGCTGGAGTAGATGTTGACGCGGGTGCCGCACTCGTCGACTCCATTAAGCCTCATGTCCGTTCTACGGCCCGAGCCGGTGCCGATGTTGAAATTGGCGGATTCGGCGGCATGTTCGATATCACCGCGGCGGGATTTAAAGATCCAATTTTAGTCGCAGCAACCGATGGCGTCGGCACAAAGCTTAGAGTTGCACTATCGGCAAATGATCACAGCAGCGTAGGAATCGACCTGGTTGCGATGTGTGTCAACGACCTAATTGTCCAAGGTGCTGAACCGCTATTTTTCCTCGACTATTTTGCGACAGGGAAACTGGATATTGATCGCGCTGAAGAAGTCGTCAAAGGCATCGCGGAAGGCTGTAGACAGGCCGGCTGCGCCCTGATCGGTGGCGAGACCGCTGAAATGCCAGGCATGTATCACGGCGAAGACTATGACCTTGCCGGGTTTTCCGTTGGTGCCGTGGAACGTGACAGCGTCCTTACAGGAGCAAAAATTGAGGCGGGCGACATTGTCCTCGGATTAGGGTCCAACGGCGTTCACTCTAACGGATTTGCGCTTGTCCGAAAAATTATTGAAGATTTAGAACTCGACTATAGCAACGAGGCCCCATTCGGTGACGGAACACTGGGCCGCACGTTGCTAGCGCCAACAAAAATATATGTGAAATCCTGTCTGGCTGCACATCGCGCTGGTCTCATAAAGGGGCTGGCCCACATAACAGGCGGTGGGCTGACAGAAAATATCCCCAGAATTTTGCCGGACGGGCTCGGTATAAAGTTAGATGGTGCAAGTTGGCCGATTAGCGACTTGTTCAAATGGCTGTCCAACGCCGGGGGCGTCGCACCGGAAGAAATGGCCCGCACATTTAATTGCGGCATTGGCATGGTGGCAATAGTTGCGCCCGAAAACGCCAATGCGGCGAAAAAGAAATTGTCCGATGCCGGGGAATCCGTATTTAAAATCGGAAGTGTGATTTCTGATGCCAGCGATACACGCGTCATGATCGAGAACTGGGAAGCAGCATGGCAAAGCTGAAGATCGCGATCCTGATTTCGGGCCGCGGGACCAACATGCAAGCCTTGATCGACTATTGCTCTACAGAAAATTCTGGCGCTGAAATAGCGCTAGTTCTGTCTAATGTACGAGATGCTGTCGGCCTCGACCGAGCGACGGAGGCAGATGTTCCCTCCGTCACTATCGATCACAAACAATATGCCAGTCGAGAGCATTTCGAAGACGCAGTTACGAAGACGCTGGAAGACCATGATATCCAACTGGTTTGCCTTGCCGGGTTTATGCGCCTCCTTACGGGTACATTTGTGGATCACTGGCGGGACCGGTTGATCAATATCCATCCCTCTTTGCTCCCAGCCTTCAAAGGGTTGGACACACATGAGCGCGCACTGGCGGAAGGTGTTCGCTTCACGGGGTGCACAGTCCATTATGTTCGCGCCAAAATGGATACAGGCCCAATTATTGTTCAAGCCGCCGTTCCAATTTTACCTGACGATGATTCAGAAAGCCTCGCAATGCGTGTCCTCGTCGCGGAGCATCGCTGTTACCCATATGCTTTATCACTCATCGCTGCGAGAAAAACCCGGATCATAGGCGAGAAAGTATTGATCGATGGCGCACAGGCTCCTGGCCCTGCTTTTCTAAACCCAACAGATGATACCTAATCAAGACTTTTCAAACTCTTCAGACGACGATAAATTTAATCTATAGATTAGCGTTCGTATTACCGACGGAGAAAAACCATGTCAGACATCACAGAGATCGTTGCACAGCAGACCCGACAAGGCTGGAAAGGTTTTTCCACCTTCATGTTGATTGGGACAGTAACGGTCCTATCAATCGTCGCCTTAATGGCGCTATTTCTACTTTAAGGAAACATCGTCGGGCCCGCAATTAAGCGGGCCACACGACGAATTCAGTTAACCCACGATTTCGGTCTGACTGAAGAAGAATGCAATTTCAATTGCAGCATTTTCGGGTGAATCAGAGCCATGAGCTGAATTGGCTTCGATCGACTCACCGAAATCCTTACGGATTGTACCGTCATCGGCATTAGCAGGGTTCGTTGCCCCCATAATGTCGCGGTTCGCGGTTACCGCGTTCTCGCCTTCCAGAACCTGTGCAACAACAGGTCCTGAGCACATAAAATCACACAGGTCAGAGAAGAAGGCACGCTCCGCATGAACGGCATAAAATCCTTCAGCCTGACCACGTGTCATGTGAAGACGTTTCTGAGCAATAATTCTCAGACCCTTTTCTTCAAATCGGGCATTGATCTGCCCCGTAAGATTGCGGCGGGTCGCATCGGGTTTAATGATAGATAATGTTCTTTGGATAGCCATGGGGCTGGTACTCTCGATTCTTTGAAGGCGGCGGCCTTATATACGCTGAAAATCCCTACGGCAACCATCTCTTAAAAATAGGTTGGGGAAAACACACGCCATGCATAGGGCCGAAAATGGATGAAATTTCTTATTCGCCTTTCTTTTCCCAGCCACCTCTGTCGTTTTGCTGCCAGTAAGTAAGGGCACAACCGGATTCTTTATAGGTCTTCCAGCGCTCTCTAGCGGCAACTACTGACTCGTCGTTATTGCCATCGAAGATTTCAAGACAGCGGTCATACGTCTCAAATGACTTCGTATCCGCCCCGTCAGTAAGGACGAGCACGTCAGCTGCATTAGGGTTTTCAATTTCGGCAGTGAGCCATATAGGATGTTGATCCGCATTGCCCTCTTTTTGCGTTCCGTGCGGCAAAAATGATGCGGCGTCGTTTGTCCACAGAGCACCATTTAGGAAAGCGACCTTTTCCTCTGAACTGGTTCGAACCACAGCCCGTTTACCCGCTCCAACGGCCTTTTCGAGCAAGCGCAAAAGCGCATGCTCGAGAGGTGTTTTGGTCAAGTGGTAAAAGCCAATGTCGGTCATAGCTTAAGACGCCAGCTACTTGCCTTCATAATGATCGGCAACCAACCGATCAAGAAGCCGGACACCGAAGCCAGTTCCGCCTCGTGGCACGGTACCAGCATCGGAATTTGACCAAGCGACACCCGCAATATCGAGATGAGCCCAGGCGATGTCTTTCTGGATAAATCGTTGGAGAATTTGCGCGGCTGTAATGCTGCCAGCATCTCTACCACCGACGTTTTTCATATCGGCGATCTGAGAACGCACCTGCTTGTCATAGGCATCGCCAAGCGGCAAGCGCCACAACGCCTCACCACTTCCTTTGCCAGATGCAATTAGCTGATCTGAAAGTTTTTCATTATTGACGAACATACCGGCATGATGATGCCCCAACGCAACGATAATTGCGCCAGTCAACGTTGCGAGATCGATTACAGTATGCGGCTTAAAGGTCTTCTGGCACCACCACAGCGCGTCAGCCAACACCAACCGCCCCTCCGCGTCGGTATTGATGACTTCAATCGTCTGGCCCGACATCGTTTTGACGACATCACCAGGACGTTGCGCGTTGCTCGACGGCATGTTTTCAACCAACCCAACAACGCCAACGGCATTTACCTTCGCCTTTCGAGCAGCGAGGGCATGCATCAGCCCCGACACGACACCCGCGCCCGCCATATCCCATTTCATATCTTCCATACCACCCGCGGGTTTGATCGAAATGCCACCGGTGTCAAACGTTACGCCCTTACCAACAAAAGCAATCGGCTGCTTATCCTTCGCCTTCGGTGCCCCGTTCCATTCCATGGCAACGATGCGAGATGGATTTGCACTCCCCTGGCCGACCCCTAGCAATGCGCCCATGCCGAGTTTCTTCATCTGCTTTTCGTCGAGGACTCTCAGTTTTACGCCCAGTTTCGTGAGGGCACGCAGGCGTGCGGCAAAGCTAATCGGATAGAGAATATTCGCCGGCTCCGAGACTAGATCGCGCGTAAAGAATACCCCGTCCGCAATATTCCCCAGCGGCGCAAACTTTCGGCGCGCGCCAGCGACCTCTTTGACCATGACCGCAACTGACGTCAAAGAGGGTTTGTCTTCGGGTTTTTCCTGTGTCCGGTATTTGTCAAACCGATAGCTTCTGAGCTGACAGCCATATGCGACGTTGGCCGCAAATTCTGCCCCGGTCAATTTTACGCCCTTAATGGTATCCACTATGACAGATGCTGTCTTGTCACCGGAACTACCAAGAGACCGAAAAATCGCGCCACCCAACGACTGGGCCGCCAAGTCATCAATTTTATCGACCTTACCAATTCCAAGAAGGAGTATACGGCTTGCCTTCAACCCGGTTGGCCCAAGGACGACCAGCGTTTGTCCTTTTCGGCCCTTGAATTTGCTATTCTTCAGTGCACGTTTCAGAGCTCCTCCAGATGCTTTATCCAGCTTGTCGGCACTCGCCGATAATTTACCGCCGTCGGTAGCAAAAACGACAAACGCGCCAGGGCGTTTCAGGTCTGGGGTGGCAAAGGTCAAACGCATTTTCATATTCTCCGAACTTTCAAAAAAACTGTCGGCGATCTGCCGCGTTCATCACTCTACCAACGGGCGCGCCAAAGAAAAGGCGTTTTGGCGCGATTCGATGTGTTTTGATAGGTTACTGTTGTGTCCGGCCATGAAATGCATGACACAATTATCCTATGTTGTACGGTTTCACAGGAACAATGGTAGCTCTCATAAACAGCTTTTCTGCATCACAGCCTCAGCTCATTGGCATGGCCAGTTTGTTAGGAGTAGCGTTTCTCATGGCGTCGCTAGGCGCTGTCGCGGCTGGCCCCAACCGCAGGTCAGAGGGTGATTTAATCTTTAGCTGGGCAGTCGTCTCGTCTGTCTTCACGGTTTTCGGAACTCTGAAATTCTTCTCCTGTACGGCCATCCCGTTTGGGTTGGCGATCCTTTCAATCGCCGCCTTGATGTTCCTCTGGCACCGCCAAGGTCGGGTCGGACCAGTGGGTGCCTGGAAAGCAGCGACCCTCGTTCCACGCTTGCCAACCGCAATCCTGACAACAGGCATTATGGTCCTCGCCTTTATTGCGCTAGTCTGCGGGATAATTCTGGATTCAGTATGCAGGGGCAGACGAGACGCTAAACGAATGTATTACCTCGCACATCCTGAAGCCTAAGGCCCAGAAACAGGTCTTTCGTATAGATGGAGGCCGTACGCTTTCGTATGACAGTGAGACGACTACTGGATTATAGTTAAAACGTGAAAAAAATAGTTTGGTACATATTTCGTCAGCTGCTCGGCGCAACAATTTTCGTTGCGGTCACTTTGACATGCGTGGTTTGGCTAACACAGTCTTTGCGGTTTATTGAGATGATCGTAAATCGGGGGCTGTCTATTCCCC
>Ga0302135_10001828_pt1 | contig 12814 bp, 18 predicted proteins | sample CBN3_surface_MG_FD_203119 | JGI IMG/M metagenome (GOLD analysis project Ga0302135, IMG submission 203119) | Marine microbial communities from Western Arctic Ocean, Canada - CBN3_32.1 | ecosystem: Environmental > Aquatic > Marine > Oceanic | place: Canada: Western Arctic Ocean | collected... | reverse complement strand
TTTATTGGCTTAGCTTGCCAATTACTTACTTTGTATGAAGGTAACCCAAATTCTGTAGTCATCCATAAAATAACTTCTTCCCAAAATGCATTGGTATCTTGTCCTGGTTTCCAATCTAACTTAAAACTATAATACGGTTTTACCTTATAACTAAACACACCATCTCCTCATTAATAATTTAACCTTCAAAGGCGAGTGTTCAATCGCCATTAATATACTTTGCAATGTTGCAACCCTCCCAAACTTTAAAATTGCATCATTAGCATCCTTTACACCCGAAGGCCATTCTGGAAAACTAACATTCCATCCTAAATTTATTGCATCTTCTATTAACACTTTACCAGCAACATCTCTATCTGCTAAAATAACCGGTTCTGTATCCAAGTCTTCAATCATCTGTGCTTGTGGAAGACTAATCCTATTACTTAAGATAGCAACGCCGCCTATTGCTAGTGCATCGTATTCTCCTTCACAAACTATTGTATACTTACGTTTTGTTGATTGTTTATCTAAATTATAAACAAATTCGTTTGGAGATGTTCGTAGCATTTTAGCAGTACCTGATGGCGGATCATTAATCCATCGTCCCATATAACCTACAATATTACTATTATCAGTATAAGGTAATATAATACGTTGCTTCATGCCTATTGCATTAGTTTGTTTCCAGTCTGCTAAGTTGTATAATCCTCTATTAGTAAGATACTCGATAGCCTCATCTCGTAAATCAGTTAATTCCCAAGGATATGTATATTCAGGCCATTCTTTATTAAATATTACTTTCTCTGGTTCAACTTCCTCAATAACTTGATCCCATAGTAATATTTTAAGACGCTGGATCTCTGCCTCATCAATGCCTAGTATTCGCATTAACTTTATTAATTTAAATCCTAATTTACTTCCGGGGCGCCATCCAGTTGTAAAGCCACAATTAAAACAATGATATGCTGTTTTATCATTATCAAATCTAATGCCACCTCGATGTTTAGTGTCAGGGCGACTTTCTCCATTATGTACACATACTGGACAGTTCATAGTAGACCAACCACTACTATTATTCTTTAGTACAGGTAAGTTATTACGGAGTGTGGATTCAACAACATTCATAGTGTTATTATACTACAATAAACGTATGAAGTCAATAAGAAATTATGCCATAATGTTAATAAATTAGACCGTTTTTTATATATTATACTCTTATTAAGATTTTATCTAATGTGCCTGCGTTGGTAACATCAGTTGTAATTACAGTACGGAGCCATCTTACTCCTCCATAGTAATTGAATGGATCAATACCTGTGTATCCTGCATATGTAATTAGTGGTGAAGTAGCGTCCTGGGGAACCAAATCCGCCCACATAGTATTTCCAGTAATATTTTCATCTAGTGTTCCTTGTACTTTAACAGTACCACTAAAATTACTTGCATAAACGGCAGTAGAAAATAAACTTGTATCTTTTCTATAATAACTTGGACCTTCTGTCGAAGAACTAGCAAATTCGTCTGTAACAGATTGTGTTAAATCTACTGGCCATTCTGTAATCTCAAAGGTAGAACGGGAGAATGGAATTATAGCCTCGCAAATTTCAATATCCCAACCGGCTTTATATGCACGATCCCAGGTTAATGCTGTTTCAAGGCCTCTACCATCTACTACTGTGGCACTTAAAGTATAAATCCCAGGTGGTGAGGTCATTAGATCCCTTGCAAAAATTGTTAACCTTGCTTCACCATTTTCTGCGGTAGTAGGTATAGCACGCCTTTTAAAGATAGTTGTGCCTGTGTAACTATCCCATAAAGTAAACATTATCTCTTTATGCAATAGACTAAACGGACGTCTATCATCACCAGATACTGTAAGATCTAGTAAATTATCTACGCCTTGGTACCAACGTATCTTACGATCTGTGTATCCTGCATGATGCCGTGTTAATGAAGAGCCTGTACCGGCGCCTGCATAGTTTAAATTAGCTTTCGCTACTGATGAATTGAGTGTTCCCATAACTTTATTTATCAGTTATGACAAACAGACCACCGGTCCACTGACTAAATAGAATTACAAAATATGGATATTAAAATACAACAATTTTTAGAAGAATTCCCTTTTATGAGCCTTGTCAGATATGCTGATAAGGAAATCGTAGGAATAGTACAAAACAGTGATAATACCGTTGTCACTATGTACAAATATGATTTATTAAAAACTCCTGGAGAGAAATTGGCTTTTATAGAAGCAGGTGAAGAATGGTGGTGGGGAAGTAATCGTTTACTACCAATTAACATTGTTTTAAAGGCTACTATGAAGACTTTCGGATATGCCCTACAAACATATGCTACAAAAGATTTTGAGATGCTTGCTGGTCACTTAACTAGCCTTGAAAACGTAATTGTTAAAAGGACTAAAAGGCGTCAAATCAGTCTTGTTAAGAAGATGGAATAAGCTCTTCGCACAATAAATTCATTTGTGCTACAATCATAATTGCATATGCCGTTGCATGGGATTTCTTAAAGAAATATTCATCGGTTGTAGGTTTTACCCACACTTCCTTCATAATCTGAGTCCACTCTTTATTAACTAGGTACCTTTTTGCAGGTCTAATCATTCCTAGTACTGCCGCAAGTTGTTCAATGTTAGATGGTTTAGTTTTACGGAGTATCTCTCCGTGTCCGTTAACATGTAATAACTTGCTAGAAAATTCATCATGAGTTAACAGATCCCATATTGGTTCCTTAGCAATTAACCTATCTAATTGCTCTTTGTTTTTGATCTTAGAATAAAAACTAACGTTTAATAAATCTAATTTAAAAAATCCAAGTTCCTCTGCTTCTTTATGATCTAAACTGCACCATCCAGTGTACGGATTAATAGGTACTGGGTGAAAATAAACTCCTGTCTTATGTTTAGTAGCGCCATGCCCAGTTGTAATCATTGCTGGTACTCCGTTAAGTACATGCAATAACTCTTCCCTATTTCCAAAGTCAATATCTACATCAGGTCTACTCATCGTAGACCTTGTTTAACAATATTAATCAATTCTTCTTGTTTACTTTTCATGTCTTGAATCTCTTTATAAAGTTGGATTAACTTTTCATCAAATAATATAATACGTTTTTCTAATGTTTCAAGGTTTGCTACATGGGTCTGAAGCTTAGTATCTTGTTGCACCAACTCACTTCGGTTGGGCTTTTTGCTATTTTTCTTGTCCACCATTCTGTGTCTATGCTCCTTGCTATAACATCTAATTGCCCTGGTTCCATTCTATCAAGTAAGGCTTGCGCCACATCTGATGAATAAAGTATCCAAGGACTTATTCTTCCCATGACTATCGAATTCATGGCTGTTGCTGTTGGTACTTCTTGAAAATAGTTCTCCCAAAATCTATCAGTGTCTTCTTCGCTCCATGCTTTCATTAATAACACTATGCGTTCTACTGCACGTTCTATTGTTTCAGTTTTACTGCTTTCCTGAATATAAAGAGAATATGTTCCTTTCTTTGTCCAGTTACTTAGTTTAACACTATGTTTAAATAGCCATTTAATAAACTTTTGTGTTTCTGTCGGTCTGAGCTCAATTATATAATTAGAAAATTTAATAAATCCAATATAGTCAAGACTACGAATAAAATCCTCAGTAGTTCTTTCTTTTTTAGTCTGAGGACTCACATACTTCATAAAATCATACCATACTTGAAATGCAATCCTAGAAGCTGGTTCATCTATACACATCCATCTGCGTTTCTTTTCACACATATGGCTAGATAAAGTGCGTTCTCTTGCAAACTTTTTCAAGCAATACTTACATTGGTAAGATTCTACTACCATTATTTAAACAAATCCTTCAATTTTTTATCTGGTGTGTTTTTAACCGTTGCAATGTCCTTAAGAACGTCTGATCCGTTGATTTCTCTGAATAATTCTATCTCTTCTTCATTACAATTAGGTAATAGCTCAATTAACCATTCTCTAAGTTTATCTTTCTTTGCACCTTTAGGAGGGACAAATTCATGCCTCATTTTCTTGCCTAAACCAACTAATGCTAAAACTCTATAACGTAATTCCTCATGGGCACTAGTAGTAGCAATATAATCAACATTACTTAGATCATTAACCATTAACAAATAATGTTCTTGTATCTCTGCTTGACCTTGTACTTGGCTTGCCCACCGTTGTGCCATATAAGTGCTAACCGACTTCTTACTCTCGTCATCTAACTTAGTGTAATAGTCTCCGTTGCGGTAATCAATAGCATTCATAACTTCATGAATATTAACTTTGTGTACTGCGGTAGCTTTTTTCTTTGCAGGCATATTATTTAAAACCAAATTTTATTAAGATCAAGTACCTCAGGAACCTTTGATGATTCTTTAAGGAAGAAACTACAAGGTGCACTCTCACCTGCCGTAAGAGGAACTGTTAATATATGCCCAAACTTTAATTTAGGAACATACCATTTTACTTCCTGATACACATTTACAATTTCTACCGGAACCCAGTTAGCCTTATATCCGTTTACAGGATTAAATTCAAATGCACTAAATCCTCTGTCATTTAAACTCATAATGCTTACTACTTCTGGTTCACCGTGATCTGCTTCGCCAATTACTAAGCTCCAATCCAAGGGCATTTTAATTTCATGTTCGCCTATACGCAATACTGCGGCAGGGCAAGAGAAACTTTCTAAAAATACAAGTGGAATAAAAAGATAATCTACGTCTTGAGGGGTGCTATAGTCTAACACACTATATCGTAAATCATTATCTACCTCTGTGGGCAACCTGTCTAAATCATATGAGTTATTGTCTACTGTTAAAATGTTCATTAATATTTTACCTTATGTGTTTCGTATGGATAATTTGCTTCGTTATAAAATTTCTTTCGCTTTGCAAGATGTCTTTTAGAGAATTTTGCATTACTTGTAATATCCCATATCTGAACAAAGTCTTTGTCGTCTGCTTTTCTAATTCCTCTACCAATGCTCTGTATTGTTCTTACAAAACTCTTACCTGGTTCAACTAGCACCAAGTTAAAGATACGAGGAATATTAATCCCTACACTAGCAACTCCATATGTTGCTACAATAATCTTATTGTTTAGTGTTTGAATTTCATTATATTCTGCTTTACGGTCTTTACTTTTCATAGAACCAGATACAAAAACACAATCTTCTAGTATCTCTTCTAGCATCTGGCCTGTTTTAATTCTATCAACTAATATAAGTGTGTTTCCTCCTTCACTTATTGATTCAAATTTCCTTGCTAGTTCGTCTATACGTTCTTTATTTGTAGTAAGGAAAGATAATTCTTCTTGGTAACTGTTATAGTCAACACTATCTTGGTATTGTAGTACTTTAACATGACAATTAGACAATACACCCTTGTCTTGTAGCTCACTCGCTTGTAGCCTGTGTAATACCTCGCCTAAACTGCATATTAGACTGATATATTCGTGTTCTTCTTTTGGTATTGTTCCTGTTAGACCCCAACGTATTGGAATATGTGCAAAAGGTCCTGTGAGCATTGTTCTAAGAACATCAGCTTTGGCCATATGCACTTCATCTACCATAACTGCTATTAAGTTATCTGTAATAATGTCAATACTAACATTACTCTTACCATCTTTATATCGTTTGATTAACGAATTTAAGCTCTGCCACGTTGCAATAGTATGCTGGTGTCCTGCGTCCTTTTCGTCTCCAAAAAATACACCTACATCTAATCCTAAATTGACATAATCTTCTTGTGTTTGTTTAACTAGATCCTTATTAGGTACAATAACTAATGTCCGACCATATGGCTCGCACATTAGACTCATTGCGGCTGTCATTAATGTCTTGCCGGCACCAGTTGCAATCTCTTGTACACCATGAGGGTTAGCAAGGAACCTGTTAATACATTCTACCTGGTAGTCCCTTAATACAATAGACTTGCCTTCTGCTACATGTCCTTTTGGCCAAACTATATGCGAAAATGTATCTTCGGTAACTTGAACAAACTCAAAATTATGATTAACACGGTTGTCAACAAGTTCAACACTCCATCCTTCATCATCTAATATAGGTAATACTCGATCTAGCAAATTTAAATAAGTTGCACCAGCGGCTGTAAAGAATCCAATCTTACCATCCCATCTACCTAGCCGATAAGCCGGTACATGATATGCATAAGGAAGCATATACTTTAACTTGTTTTCGCAAGTTCGTCGAGTACTAGGTGAAAGATCGTGAAATCTAACATTAACTTCGTCTCGTATTTCTAATTTACATATGCCTGCCATAGTATTATTATACATCCTTATCAAGTGAAAGTAAAGCTTCTTGATAGCCGAAAGAAAAGGTACCCTCCCGAAGGAGGGTACTAAATAGGTGCCACCACGCAAATGTCAACACCTATTAAACTCTAATTACATGCCTTAACTGCAAGTGCCAATGTAGCAAGATTTAAATCTTGGAACATGGTCTTACCTTTAATGGTCTGACCTACGATTCTCATACGGTTCTTACCAACATAGCTAGTAGCCGGAATCATAATAAAGCCTGTGTCTCGTTCTAAACGAGAAGCATCTACCTTAGGTAATGCTGGTTCCGAATCTAATCGAATTTGGTAATTCACAATACCGTTCTGCTTAAAATTAACATAAACTGTGTCTGCATTCGCAGTAACATTTCTTTGCTTAGTTGAGGTAACTTTGCAATATGAATTGTCAGACATTGCATTAACTGATACAACCGTCTTCCACATCTTACCTTTATACGTTGTCTTACTGTCCTCTGCCGCAAGAGCACTAGTACTTACTAGTGCCAATGTTGCTGTCATTAAAAATAATTTCTTAAACATTATTAAATGCCTCCTTTAAAAGCTTCGTTTCATTACTGTAGTTTCTGCAAGACGTTTCCATTTACCATCCACACCAGTCATCTTGCAAAGATCCGCAACCTTAATCACTGTACGAAGTGAAAGCTCACGAAGTCTGTCCTGGTTAGTTTCTACGTAATCGTATATCATCTTATTTTCAGCTTCACTGAAGTTATAAGAGTTTAACATACCATCTCGCATAATTTGTTTGATACGAAGCATCTTGTCGTATGCTGAATCAAGTGTAAGATCCAAATAGTGACAACGTGACTCAAGAGCACTAAGATGATCTTTAAGTTTTGCACTTCGTACATGCTCAAATTTAATGTTAGTAATAAAAATTGCACTACCTTTAAATTCAAAACGATCCGGAACACCTTCCCTACGCAACATTGAGGAATCTGTGTTCCAGCAAATAATACGTTTCTTAGAACTATCTAATGCCGCTTTAAGAATATTCAAGGACAAATCATCCATTAACACACTATCGCAATCATCAAATACTAATACGTTTCCGGCATCTGCATACTGAAACAATTTGCAGTACAAACCAATTGGACTCATTGCACCCTTAACAACTTCAAAACGAGGAGTCATATTAGCAATTTTATCAAACATGGCCGCTTTTTCAAGTGTTCGTTCTACACCAAACGATTTACCAACACCTGGAGGTCCTACAACAATCATTGCACGAACTGTACCTTCAATTGCCGCTTCTGTCATGTCCTCAAGGATTTCAAAACGTTCTGCAATCTCTTCCAAACGTGTTGCATCATATTCTGCATCGTGCTTTTCTGCTGACGGAAGATTACTATCTACTTCAGGAGTAAATGCTTCACTTGCATTAGCCGGAACAATGTCTTCCATGCTTGCTACTTTAACACGAATCTGTTTGTCTGCAAAATCTCCAAATGAGTCATCTGCAACAACGGTTACATAACCGCCTTTTTCATTGTAGTCTGCTACTAATTGCAGTACTTTATTATGTACTGTAAAAGTGCGGTATTTTCCGTTTGTAATTTTTATAAAAGCTGACATTTAATTTCCTTTGCGTGGTTAAACTCTCATTATATATAGTATAGCACCAGTTGGACCTAATGTCAACCTTTATTTTGCTTTTTTTGCAAGTTTTTTTGATATAATTTCAAAAAATTACGGCAATTTTGTTCAGCAACCTTATCGCCTAAACTTTTATAGTGTGCAATATTTGCTTTCATTGCTTCTTCCATTTGCTTGACCTTTGTTGCTGTTTCCTTATTGTATATACAGTATACGGCCTTTTATCCTAAAGAGCAACCTTTTTCTGGTCCGCTAAGTCATTGATTTATAAGGAAATAGTAAAATAATTGTAAAATAATTTCTCTATATAAATCAATGACTTACCGTAATTCCACATCTTCAAGTCCAGCCACCCGTAATTTAGTGATATTATTGATCTGAAACGACTTTGCATCCAGGGCTTTTGTGAGGCCTATAAACTTATTCCTCAATAATGCAAATTCATTGATGAGATTTTCCATTTGAGCCACTTCCGGCTCTCCATCTGTGTACTTTTCTGCGTCTCGACTGCTCAAAGTACGGTTGTAATGCTCTGTAAACTGTCTAAATTTAGCAGATCGTACTTTTCTAAGCTCAATGTTCAAATGTTCAAGGATTGCTTCAATTTCTTGAAGCTGATTAAATCTCCATTCCACTTGTCCAGGCATTTCTCTGCTTTGCTTCTCTAAACTACCGTTCATTCTTAGCTCTTTTCTTGCTTCGTCTATTTCTGATTCAAAGTATCCAATGCAAGCCGGCAAATGCGAGATATCTGTTTGAACTTTTCGGTACCAGGTGCTCACTTAGTAGTTCTCATCTTCTTCATCATCTTCTTCATAGTCTACATCTCCAATTAAATCAGTTAAAGCCTGTGCTATTTCTCTACCTGCTACAACTAAGTCATCTCGTTGCACTTCTAGGTTGATATAATCCTCTGCAACCCTAATAAACGAGTGTGCGGCATCTTGTCTTTCTTTTTTATCTAAGTAAGGCTTTAATGCTACCCAAATCTCTGCAAGCATTTCTCCTGAATTATCCGTCATGTATATCGCTCCTAATTTTTAATTGTCTAAGTTGCTATACTTAGTTATATTTTTTAGCGAGTCTGTCCAAGTATGTTTTATGATCTGTCCAAGTGATACCATCAACTAAGAATCCCCATTCTCGTTTTTGAATACCAGGTATGAATAAAGTCCAGGCATTAACATTAGGGTCAATTTCTATCCTATGATAGCTTTCAGCTGATGAGATCCTGCAATGCCCAGGGCCTCTCCAGTGTTTGCCAGTTAGGGTATGCTCCCAATAACCGCCTCGAAGTATAAGAGTAAAGTATGACCACGGATGATCATGAAGGTCATCCGGGTCATTTTTCAGAAACTTATGAAGGAATATGTTAAATGGAAAATATTTACGATCTTTCAAGAACAAATAATATCGTTCTAAATAAGGCTCGTTACTATTTCTATCTAATATAAGTCTATAACGACCTATAGCTTTCATAAAACCTTTCATCTTAACTCTCTACTGTTGTTTCTTCTACCTCTTCAGCTAATGCATCACCATCAGCTTCGCCGTTTGGACTAATTGCACCTTGATATGCCAAATCTTGACCTTTTGCAACAATATCTTTCATTACTTTATCAAGTACTTCATCAGTATATTGCTTGCGAAATTCTTTAATAATTTCACCATCAGTCATTGTGTATGCTAATTTGTTACCTTCCTTCTTTAACCAACCTCGAGCTTCAAATAATTCAACGAGACCACTATAAGGATCCATTCCAGTAGTGTACGGAATTTGTACTTGTACACTTTCAAATGGTTTTGAGTAACGTGTTTTCATAATCTTACAAGCGGCACGGATGCCATGTACCTGTGATGTCTTATTACCATCTGCATCAACTTTAAGTTTTAGTTTTTTCATTGCTACAACCATAGAACTTGCATAGATAAAACCAGCACCGCCGGTAATTTTGTCATCTGGATCAAACATATCCTGTGAAGCATATGTATGATTAGTAACTACTAGTCCTACTGGGTGAGGTGCAATACGATTAACAGTATTTTTAATAAGAGCTGTCAATGCTTTGGCCTTACGACCCATATCACCTTTCATATCACCTGCTTCAAACTGGTTAACATCAGTTGGGGTAAGCAACATACCTACCGAATCGACAACAAACATAACTTTCTGTTGCTCTTCGTATGGCAGATCTGCATATTCGTCTTTGTAATTTTTCATGAATTCGGATAGAAATTTTGCTACCTCGTCAATCATGCTAACACCAAACCTCATTAACTTATCTGGTGAGGTATCAATGTCTAATGCTTTCAACCAATCTTCATCTAGTGCATTCTCACTATCGAGAAGTACTGGAAGAATACCAAGGTGTTGTGCATTTCGTACAAGATTACCTGAACAAATGTAACTTTTACCTGATCCTGATTCTCCTGCAAACATAGTAACTTTGCCTAATGGAATTCCACGTTCAAAATCACCAGTCATTAGATAGTTAAGTGTGTGGTTGCCTGTACTAATCCAATCTCTTGGATCATTAAATCCAGTACTCATTCCTGGTACTGCTTTAGTTAAGTTTTTTCGAAACTTAGAAACGTCAAATGCTTTAGTTGTCATAATTATCCTCTCTGTGTAATTGGGGTGACTAATCTTCTAGCCACCCCTTTATTACAAATTAGCTACCTGTTGTTTCTCTGTTACGAATCATACTCAAGATATCGTCAACACTAGGTTTCGGTGCGTCAGAGGATGCATCTGCAACTGGTGCCGCTTCTACTGCTACTGGTGCCGCTTCTGCTACTGGAGCAGGAGTTGCTGGAGCCGGTGCAGGTGCCGCTTCTGCTACTGGAGCAGGAGTTGCCGGAGCACTAACTGGGTTAGTAGCTGAAGTAGAATTAGCAAATGTTGCACCATTAGGGCGATAATAATTGCCCCAACGTGCTGGATCATATAATTGACCATCAACCGAAGCTTCAAACATTTCTAGTTGGATGTCAACTTCTTCTTTGCCTGGACGTTTAGGCATAAAGTCTCCAAGATCAAACAATCCATGCTTTGAAACTGCACTTAGTTCTTCTTCGTTTAGACCACGTTCCTTACGAGCCCAGGATGATGTACTATAATCAGCATAGCCACCTTTCTGAGTCTTATTAATACGGAAGTCTGTACCACGTTCGTAATCAGTTGGAATTTCTTCCATTTCAACGTCCATTAACGCACTCTTAATAATTGTAAAAATCTGAGGGCTAATGATCATTCTACGAATTGGATTTTCTGGGGCATTATCTTCGTCAAGCGGGCTTGACACTACTATTCCCTGGAACACATAAGAACGCTTTTTCCAATATTTTCGTGCTAACTGCTCCATGCTAGGGTCGTTAAACCAAGGACGTAATTGTGCATGGATAGGACAAGCTTCTCCCCACATATCTACGCAAGGTACTTGCACAATACATTTACGAGATTCGTCTTGGCCTTTAATGCCTGGAAACTCGAAACGCATCATTAAGCGTTCTCGCCAAAAGAATGTGTTAGAATCGTCGCCATCTGGTAGAAAGCGAATTACTGCGGATGTTCCTTCTGGAATGTTCCAATGGGCAAATAGCCCGTTATCACCGGATTGTGTTGAACCGCCCGATTTTGCGGCTTGCTCGGTTAGACGAGCTCGTATTTCTGCTAAAGTTGCCATAATTAGTTATCTCCTGTATATTATGAGCCAATATTTGTTTCAGTTCTTCTGAGCCAAACAACGTAAACCTTCCCGGCCTACATTGTAATTATACTTATCTTTGAGACTAAAGTCAAGTGTCCATTTGTCCGTTTTAGACTATTTTTGGTTAAAATATATGCTTGTGTGGTTGACTTCGTTTATAATTTGTGGTAAAAGGTTTGCCCACTTGCCTTTTGTAGGCCAAAGGAACCATATTTCAGATAGTTGCATCTGTACTAATATACGCCTTCTGTGTTTATAACGTGGATGTCGTTGTGTTCTAACTAATGCCGGATATATGTCATCGTGGTGATCTAAGTTTAAATCATGCCCTAACATTAACATCTCATCTTTTGGATCTGCATCTATAAATTTACAAATATCACGTTCAACCTGTTCGGAGGAATGGTCACCATCTATAAAAACTGCATCAATATCCATATCTTGTGGAACTGTATAATCGTCACTTCTTGTAGTTATTAGTTTCCATTTATCACTTTCAACAAAATTTGTGCAATAATTAAAACTAGGTATCCAGCTATTATGCTCTTGTGCTATTTTTACCATTGCTTTCCAGTTGCTGTATATCTTAGAATCTTCTTTATCTTTTTGATCTCCTAAGCAACCTGGACCCATTTTAAAAGCAGACCATATTTCGGTTGATAATGGATCAATACTTGTTAAGCAGGTGCTTAACGGTAAATTGTCTTTAATAGCCAATGTACTGCGTCCGACAAAACTACCAATTTCTATAAAGTTTGAATTTTCTGATGTGTGTTTAGCAATAATACCTAACAGTATTAAATCTCTCCAAAGCATCCATCCTGGTGTGTTATAGGCATTCTGCCAATTTATCATATTAAATTTTTAGTAAAGATATCTAATTGCTCTGATACCAATCCCTGAGGGCGAATAATTTCTAGTCCCGGTAGGAGTTTAAGTTTAACGTTGGTATCTTGAATTAGATGGAAAATTGATTCTGACACTTCTTGCCTTGGTGTAAATTCATGTGCAACAATATGATCTAGTTTCCCAGTCCGAGCGGCACGTTCCATCATTCTACGAAGTAGTTTAACTTCTGAATATCCTCGACTTTGGATTTCCTCTAGTTGCACAGAGTTATTAATTTTTTTACTATAACGTAGCAATTCCATAATGTCTGTTCGACGTCTGCTTACTTCAGCAATTTTTTCACCT
>Ga0302135_10001824_pt1 | contig 12817 bp, 14 predicted proteins | sample CBN3_surface_MG_FD_203119 | JGI IMG/M metagenome (GOLD analysis project Ga0302135, IMG submission 203119) | Marine microbial communities from Western Arctic Ocean, Canada - CBN3_32.1 | ecosystem: Environmental > Aquatic > Marine > Oceanic | place: Canada: Western Arctic Ocean | collected... | reverse complement strand
CGCGTTGTGCAGCCACTCCTAGCTTATCCCAAGTAACAGGAAGATTATCATCAGCCTCATCAAAGAAATCAGCCTTAGTTTTCGAGCCCATTTTTGAGTACAGATTGTCGGTCATCGTCTTTTGTGAGATTCCTAGCCCAGCCTCAACAGCAGCCTTTGCGCGAGCAAGTGCCCCCTGCGAATCTGATCCGCCTGCTTCTCTAGCGTTAACATAATGATACATGAAGGCACGATCAGCCGTCTCCATGCGCCCTTCAATCAAATTAACCTCCGTGCCATCACGGCCAATCATATTTCTCAGTCCTTGGTAAAGCGGGATCAGCCTTTCCAATTCCTCCGGTGTTTTCTCACCCAGATTTCTAAACACTTTCTTGTAATAAGATTCTGACAAACCACCTAGGCGAGTGTATAATTGGGCTGCTCCGTCCGGCGTGAGAGGGTTAACATTAAGTTTTGCTGCAGCAATATCAATTAGCCGCTCCCACTGTTTGTCCGTGCGGGACCCCTGCCCTTCGCCCATACCAACGCTGGCAAGCAAATTGGCGGCTGCGTTCTCGGTTGCATACTCCCGGCTAGCCTTAAAGGCATCAGCTTCCAGTTCCGCGAGATGCGAGGACAAGGCGTGTGCAATTTGTCTGACAGGGATCAGCGCGCGAATATCATCCGTTTCCGCATTAAAGGTAAGGCCAAAAACAGAACCATATCCAGTGCCTTTAAGCATATCCCGCAGCATGCTGATGTCATCGCCGCTTGCATCGGGATTTTCGCGTATTAAACGCAGCACTGTGCCATAGCCTTGGTAAGAACCGAACTGCCTTTGGAATTCCTCTGTGGACCCCTCCGGCACCATCCCAAGAGCTTCCATTCTTACCATGGCTTCGGTAGCAATAAGCATAGACGCTGAGGCTTGGTCGTCCCCTTCTGGCGTACCTATTAAGAAAGCATCTATAATCTTTTGCCTCTCTCTATCGACAGAGTTTTTAAGAGAGGCAGCCAAGTTCTTTCTATCTTGCCGCTGATATTCACCCATGGCGCGCAGATCGCGCTGGCGCACTTCGCGCATTAAGCGTTCAAACAACCTAGGCCTTAGTGTTGGGTCAGCCCCATCCAACATACCTTGGGTGATAGCCAGGGCTTCATCGTGCATCTCCTGCGGTGTCTTGCCTATGCTGTCTTTGCCAAAATAGACCTCATTGTAGCGTTCCTCGCCAGCATTCCCAGCCTCAAGCAAGTATTGAGTTTCCTTGGCTTCATTATATACAGCCTGGTAAACCCTCCCGCCGTCAGGTGTTTCTGGTGCGTGCAGTTTGCCTTCTTCATCAATAGCAATGCCGTCGGCTGCAAAGTCGGCCAGGGCCTGCGTCTTAGCTCGCTGCGCCAAAATCGGTTCAGCAACATCTAGGAGTATATTGCCCATGTTCGCAATCTTGCCGCCCACATCAGGGATGCGAGTGTCAACAAGCGGCTGTGGTTGAGCGGTTAAAGGAGCCTCAACGCGACGTTGATATGGAGTAAGAGCCATCAAGTCAGCCTTATACCAGTGTCAATCTTCGCAGGTAATACCTGGCCATTAATTCCACTTGCGCCCGAGCTAGGCAGTTTATAAGTATCATAGTACCCTGCCGTCTTTACCGCGCTGCCGGCGAAATCAATCAAAGAGCCAAAAACCTGAGCGTCTCGTGCCTTGTCGGCAATGAGATCCTGCGTCTTGTTCACGCGGATTTGCTGTGCCAGCCGGTTCTCACCGCCAGCAAGACCAAGCCGGATATTAGCAAGGTCCATCTTCAGAGCTGCTTCATTAGCCTGATCGATCCCTTGCAGCCAGCTCATGTTCTGTCCGGTTCCGCCACCAGCTAGCGCCAACAGGTTTGCCTCACGGCTTCTGCGATAATCTTGCAGCCGCAAGGCCTCCGCCTCTTGCGCCTGCAACTGAATGTCCTTGCGCTGCTGGCGCATCTGATCCCGCTGCTCGGCAAGCTGTAAGCCCGCCATCCCGCGCTGATAGTTGGAGGAACCAATCGATACCGCTGTGCCTGCTGCGGAGGTTGCCAGAGCGGCTCCGGCAAGGATTACTGCTGTAGTACACATTAAACGGACACCTCCAAGGTCAGGCCAAGCACCTTACACGGTAAGGGCTCTGGTTGAATAAGCTCGACAAAAGCATCCTTCTGCCAGCCAAGCATCCGAAACTCATACGTCCCTGTGATTGCCACTGGATCAACACTGAAATCATCATCAACCTGCCTTAAGATCAGGCGGTTACCCTGGACAGATAAAGACTGCGCGCTATCCAACCCGACAAACACGCGGGAAATCCGCTTGGGCTGTCCGGTCGTTCGTCCGACTCGCAAATCCACATCAATTGGCAATGTCTTGATCGTATGTTCATAGGTGTAGCCAACGCGGATCGATAGCACATCGACTACCACATCAAGTGCGCCTGCGGCACCAACAAGAAACTCGCCCAAGTAATAATTACCGCTGGTGACAGCTACGGTTTTCCCGAAGTAGATTGCGCCAACCACCCAATCCTTCGTAGCAACCCCGGCGGTGTAGCTAGTGGAGCCGTCAACCGAGATCGCAAAGTTCTGCGAATACTTTTCCAGCCGATAGACACTGCTGCGTAACACCGAGAAGAATACTTGCTCCCCAACAACTGCTACCGCTTTGAACAAAGGAGTGCCAGCGCCGCCCAATGCCCAAGGCGTCCAAGCTGCTATTTTCTCCGAGCGCGCCGAATGAAATACCGCTGCGGTGCCATTGTCATTGATCAGGATTGCATACTGCTCAGATTGATCGGTCCCGCCGTACAGCACCGCCATATCGTAAGGCGTGCTGATTATGTTGCTGGATAGAATGTTAAGATTGCTTGAGGCATAACGCGCCGTGCTGTCCGAATAGATATATTCGCGCACTGCGGTACCAGCCGATTGAACGTATAATGTCGCGCCATCGAACACCAAAGGCTTCACCGATGAAGATCCGTAAGGTGTTTGGCGCTGGATAACCGTGCTGGCAGGGCTAAGTGATTCCTCGCGAGGTGCTTTGGCAATGAACTCTGCTGTAGAAGTGAAGATTTGCAGATCGTTATTGGATACCAAGTGACGTATGTTCGACACTTCGGAAGCGCCGGCTGTCAGTTGAATGCTATCCGCTGCCGAGCCGTCACCCACATCAAAGCTGAAGTAGTCAAAGAGCTTGCTCGACCACAGGCCATCAGGCACGCCACTTGATCCGCCAAACCATAGCCGGCCTTCGTGAAACGTAACCGCACCAGGATAGCCGTTGCGGGCAGCGAACGCAGGCTCAAGCCAGCTCCTCGTAGCAAGGTTGGACCCGGTGTATTTGACTACCGGCCCGCCACCATCAATACTTTCCGTAGCCGTTCCGCCGCTGGCAAAAGAATAGGTGTTATCGTCCAGTACCGTGAGTGTCTGTGCGCCGTTCAGTTGCACTGCTGTAATGCCGCCAGTTACACCCGCGCCGCTGATCGTCACGCTAGCCCCAGTAGAAAAGCCGTGTAGTACATGAGTGACTTCAACCGTCCCGGAGCCTTCAGCAACAGCGAACGGGTTGTTATCATATTCGCCTTCTAGCGTACCGTGGACTGTGCCAGTCATAGTCGTAGTGTTGGTATATCCTGTTACCTCAATCTCGTTTTTCTGCCAGCGCAGCCGGTCCCCAACCATGTCAGCAGTGAACACGCCGGACGAAGCAGTAAGCGTCAAGCCCGCACCAGTTGTCCCGCTAACCGAGAGCGTTACCGCATCATCAACGAACTTGAAGTAGGGCTGGTAAATCTTATCGTCATTAACCGATTGAGAGAATGCAAAGTCGGTGATCGTAAAAGTAGCTGCTCCGGTGCGCAGGATAACCTGCGGAGCCCATGACGGATGACAAATAATCATCGTATCCGCGATTTGGCTATAGGAAAACTCGAACAGATCGTCCGCAGTCCAGTTGCCGCCAGTGCTAACAGTCACCACCAACGCCGCGTCCATATCGTACACATCAATGCGGCCCGCAGTGAAGGCAATCACATAGCGTTCATCAACCGAAAATTCGAACGGAACGAGGCGGGAGTGGCCAAGCAAAGTAGAGCCGGCAGTTGTTCCCGGCCTACGCGCTTCGCCACCCGCATTGAACAAGACCGCGTTTTTTAACGTGGCCGCACCATTATTGAATGCGCCCGTATCCGAGCGAAAGTTCATTAGGGGATCGACTTCACCCGAAGCAAAGTTTGTCTGTGTTGTATAAAGGCGGGTCATCAGTAAGTCTCACGGCGCGTTCCGCGATAACGGACAGTAACAAGGCGGTCTGTATTAATGCGCGGTGCAGTTCTGCCTTGCCCATCAATGTTGCGAGAGATTGCAGCCTGACGTATGACTCTCTTATCAAACATCAGAGCCAGGTCTTCCTGCGCGCCAACACTCTGCGCAAGGATTCCGGCCATTGCATAGGTGGTAAGGGTTACAAAATACGGAGGCCAGTAAGCCTCATCAATACGAAAAACACCCTCAAGATAAACTTCATCAGCTTCGGACGCATCGCAAAACACGCGGTCTTCGTATCGGTCAAAGCGGATAGGGTTGTTGTTAACCATTATGGTCATCAGTTGAAGGCAAGTCGCGGGTAGCTGGTAGGCTGCATCCCACTTGGTGCTAGGCACTGCTACCAGACGGGATAGCTGAACCTGCCCTACGCTAAATCTCCAGCGGTAGCGTGAGAGCTGATCCCGCACCGTATTCTCATAGAGATTAGCACACGCAATGGCTTCGGTAGTACCGTCCTCGAACGAAGTAATTGGCTGGGCTCCGATCATAATCAGGGCTTGCGCGCAAATATCGATCTTGGTGACACTCATTGTCTAGCTCCAACAAAAGGGCTGGCCGCGGGAGAGAGAGTCGCGACCAGCCCCTTAGTATTGCAGAGGCCAAGGGGAGGCCAGACTGCTCGTTATGCCAGCGCCAGAACTGTGCCAAGTGTAGTCACAACTGCCGCGCCGGTAGCACTAGTTACTTGGATTAAACCAGTTTGCGCACTGTTGCTGGCAACAATGATAACATCGCCGTCGATCAGATTAGCTGTTGCATTGTTGAAATACCCCGAAGCAATAATCGTCGGACCAGTGTCAGTGCTAGTGTACATCCAAAGCTGAGGAGAACCTCCCGCAACTTTAATGAGATCGCTAAGAACTAATGCCATAATTAAGACTCCGTAGAACGAGCTGAGTAGATACCGGCATCATCAATAATAACCGCGCCCTGGCTCATCATCGAGTTAGACAGGTGGGCAGCCTTCTCAGGAACCCAATCGAAGTTAGTCATTACGTCCGCACCAATAGCGTGGCCGACTGCCGACTTATGCCATGCGTAGTTGTTGCGAACAGCGCCCACCTTCTCCAGACCTGAATGGGTGAAGAACATAAAGCCCAACCAACGACGCGCAACCATTCCGCCGCGATACGGCAGATCGTCACTACCGATATAATCCGCATCCGAGAATGCAGAGATACCCAATAGATCGGTCCATGACTTCGGAGCAATCGCGAAGTAACGCTCGCCGTCATCTGGAATGTCGCCGTCACCAAAGGCTTCAAAGATCTCTTCTACCTTGGCCAGCGTCATGCCGCCCGTTGCAGTGGTTTCGCTGGTGCCAGCGTCCATTGCAGTAGTGATCAAAAGATCGCTCTTGCGGCCCAGCGCAGCAGCGGACGACTTAGCTACAACCATGCGTTCGTCGTGGTTGATCTTCAGTTCATCGAGCTTGTCGATGTAATCCGCAGCGTAGTAATCTGCGAGTGTGCATTCGACCGGAGTGTGGTCGATGCTCATCACAGGTACATTGCCGTGGCGTGACTTGGTTCCGGCAGTACCCTTGCCGACTTTCTGGAAGGTTGTGCTTTCGCCTTTGACGGCGCTCTTGGTGCGAACAGTATTGGCTAACTTGGAACCCATGCGCTGATACGCCATGTGAACTTCGCTCTCGAACTGCTTAATGAATGCATTATCAACTTGAATAGCCATGATGCTAAACTCCGAAAAGGTTGGATTGCCCGGTTATCCGCTCCTGATCGGTAAATGGTTATCCCTTACGGGGCCACCGTCTTTTACGGGCCTACGTCCGACCTATTGCCTTACTTAGTTCTGTTGTCAATGGACTAAATAATAGGCTTGGCGAGCATTACACCGGACTGAACGTAGCCGAGGCGCTTCAGAAACCTTTCTGCTGACTCATCATTGGTCCCTGTAGTGACGCCCAGGCGGATCACGCTGCCTTTATCCTTCGCCCAACTTTCCATTTCAAGAACCAATCGCAGCGCGCATCTGGAACCGCGCCGCTTTGGCACCACGAATAGACCCAGATCATCCACCGTGCGCGTATTTGAGAAGATCATATCCACGCTACCCACGGCGATGAAGCCAATCGGCTGCGCCCGTCTTGGCGGCCTGTCGCCTTCTTCCCACGCTATCAGGCATAGCCAATCAGGACTGTCGATGCACAGCTTCACCCAGCCTAAGAGCTTATCATCCTCGAAGGGATAGGGAGAATAGACGGGGCTTTCACCGTGCATCATCTTGGTTAGGTGGAGCATGGCCCATCCCTGCCCCTCCTCTATGGGTCGGATCGCAATCATTAACCTTCTTTCTGAAAAAAGGCTTCTACTCTGGCGACGACTTTAGGATCGCGGTGCATCGGATCATAATACTCACGGCTGTCCATCAGCTTTTGGATGGTCGCCTTATCGTCATTACCATCATTGGCCGCCTCTCCTTCGACTTCAACGCCCGCGTCGGACATAACCTTCATCAGCCTTTCAACAGCAGCAATGCCCGCCGCTGTGGTAGTCATTTGCTGAAACGCCTGAAACTCGCCTTCACCGGCAAAGAACTTCTCTCCCCATAGTCCAGCCGCTTCCGTGCGCGCCTTGGCATTCTCGCCCAGCCTACCCATTTCTGCGGAGTAGCTTTCATTAACCCGCGCCATTTCGCCCTTGGCGAACTCGTCAATTACTTTAGAAAACTGCTCTTGCCCAACACCCGCTTCGTGCGCCGCGTTGCGCCACAATTTAACAACTGGTGAATTGGCCAGCAGCTCAGGGTCAAGCGCCTCATTCGTTGGTAGTTCATATTTGTCGGGACTCTCTGGCCGCCCAGAAAGGCGCTCAGTTTCCCATGTTTCCTTCAACTTCTCAGGATCAGCAGTGCGATTGCGCTCCAGCTCAGAGTAGGACTTAGCAAGATTCTCTATGCTGGGAGCCTTGGTCTCCGCATTCCAGAACTTCTCCGGTAGCCACTCAGGGCGCGCGGCTTCCTCTTCCGGCGCTTCCTCTGTTGGTGCTTCTTCTATCGACGCTTCTTCTTGTGGTGCATCTTCATTCATGTTTTCTTCTCCGATTGTCCCGCAGCCCTGCGGGTTTCCATAATGCCAACCACCCAGCGCGCCCCTTCGATGTGGCGTAGGTGATCGTTACTAATTCCTGGGCCACCTACACTCTCAATCGTGATCGATCTTAGGTAGGCGATGAACTCCTTGCCCGCACCGCTGGTAAAAGCGGCAGCAGCAAGCGTGTTCAGTCGGTCATCTTCTTTTGTACTGAGCACTTGCCCATCACAACGAAGGCATTTGTCCGGTTTCGGGGGCAATTGTCTCTCCTTGACCCTGCATAGTAGCCATGTTCTGCGCTAACTGGGCACGATCTGCCTTGGAACGCACCAATCTCTGCGGCACCCCGAACTTATTACGGAGATAACTAGAGACCTCTGCTCCATCGGTAAACAGATTGACCATCTGAGGACCGTAATGCTGGCCAATAAGCCCCAGCATATTGTTCACCGCGTTAATATCTTCCACCGCCTGCGCCTGAGATAGCGGCGAGGTGGAGATGATCTTCACTTCACGCCCGTTGATCACCGGCAGTTGGATACGGTTCTGCTTCTTCAGGATATAAACCACCCGCGCAATCACGCGGTTGACGAACTCGATTTGCAAGCGGCCAAAGGCGCTACCAATCTGACGCGATAGATCGGCCATGCGCTGAGCTACTTCGGTTGCACTCATGGGTGTGCCAGTGGGTGAGCCAAGGGTTTCGTTATACAGCGCCTTGCGAATATTGCCGCGCATTTCGGACAGAACTAGCTGACTCACGTCAAAGCTACCCGCACCAGACACCGGGCGCAGTCCGTTCGATCCGGGCGCAACAGGAATGATTGTTCCGGGCATCAGACGGATGTTATCGACGTTGACAACCCCATCATCCTCAGCGGTGTAGATCCCAGCGATTGCCATCTCGGCATTCTCCAGCACCATTTGGACCACAAGGTTTACGGTCTTAACCGCAGCCATTGTGTTAAACAGCGGGCCACGCCCCCATGCTTCACCCGCTGCTTTACTCCAACGAAAACCAATGAAGCGATTTGATCCTGCCCCAATCATATCTTTCTTCAGGATAATCGCATCGTGTTCAGGTAGCAGCACACAGAAGATATTGGCTTCTTCGTTCTGCCTTTCATGATCGCGGTATACGCCAAGCACAATCTTAACCTTGGGATCATCCCTGTCGCGATCCTTAGCGGTCTTACTAATCTTCTCTTTAAGGTCGGCGGGTATCTTTGCGCCGGGATAAGCAGTCTCGATATGCGAGAGTCTCATTGTCCGGCTGCGGAAATAGGTATCGATCTCGTCGGACGGGCCGGTATCGATTGCCAGTTCAGGCAGTGGCACGGCAGAGAAGATCACTGGATTAATTGCGTCGCCCTCGAACACATCGAGGCAAGCGGTACCCAGCGCAATATCGATCAGGCATTCATTAGCTTCTTGGGCGAAGTTGGAATTGCTAATCACCTGACGAACGTAGGCCGCAGCGGATTCCAGTGCCAGGTTAACTTCGTCTACCTGGTCTTCCGGCACTTCACTGCCAGCTTTGAAGTCAAAGAAGTCGCTGTAGTTAGGAATCAGTCCGGCTTGAATGCGGCTGGAGAACTCCTGCACTGCAATCACCGCAGTCTCATCAAAAATCTCCGGCGCATCATGTCCGGGCGTACGGTTAAAAAAGCTGGTGCGTCCAGGCAGGGCATAGTCATAGCAATCTTGATAGCCTGCCTCCCATGGATTGCGCTTGGCAATGGCACGAGCATAGCGAGCTTTAATTTTTTCTACTTCGTTCATCAAAAACAAGCCTTCTAAAAGAGGCCACCATATATACCACTAGTATAGCCGCCCATCTTGCCCATACCAGACCAAACAGAGGCCGCGCTAGGTGCGGGTGCGGTTGGCTGAGGTGCCTTTGCCTGCGGGCCTCGGCCAGTAACACGGCCAGAACCGGCACCAAGGAAGCCTGCGCCGCCCCGTGATCCCGTGATCAGGGAACGATTGCCGGTCATACCCATCAAACGCATAAGGGTCGACTCGGTTTGCGCCTCTTTTTCTAGCGAAAGCTCATTGGCGACCTCGCGCTTACGCGCCGCACGCTGATCCTTGAGGTCTTTTTCAAGTTCAATGTCCTCTTGGGTCTTAGGCGGGAGCTTAGCTTTTGGAAAGCACATGGGTCAGCCTCATATTATAAGGATAGCAAACTACACAATGGACTAGTTAAAGCTAAAACGCGAGCGAGCAACCTTTCTTCGGTGTCCAAACACATCAATCGACGCTTTTGCGTTCGATGGTTTGGTGTTCGAGGTGTCACCTAACAGCAGTTTACGGCTTTCGCCCCCACCACATAGCGCATATTGCAGTGCATCATGGGGATGAGAGTATTTATTCTTTTCAGGCCGGTCATCATACCGCTCGGCACCGGAAACTTGCAGTCTTTTGTACTGATAGCCGCCCATGAAGCCGCGTTTGATGGCAACACAGCGTGGGTCTACCAGCAACGCGGGCATTCCGTCCGTCATTCTGCACAGAACAGTCTCCACCGCGCCGATACGCAGGACAGGATCGTTGGTTGGTGCCGGACGTGCCTTCAGCCCAGCCGTTCGGAACATCTGGAACGGGGTTGTCTCGTTCGATTGCGCCCGATGATCGCCAGCAGGGTCTCCCCAAATGATAAAGCGGTGATCAGGGAAGTAAGTAGCCATGTCTTTACGCAATAGGTTGGCAAACTTCTCCGCGCCCATGCCCTCGGCCACCAATTCACGCAGGATAAGCCAGCGTCCGCGCACGTTCTGGCAGTATATGGCGGCTGGCGTCAGTCCAAAGTCGACACCTACCACGATAGGAATGCTCACCGCAGGGTAAATCTCTTCACTGGCGAGGTGTACGTTCTCATCGAAGTCAGGATAAACCGGCTTACCATCACTCAGCGTCCCCAATTTGTTCAGGACGTAGATTGAAATCCAGCTTTTCGTCTTACCGGCGATGATCTTGGGGTAATATTTAGGCGTTAGGTTCTTCTGGTTCTCGGCATCTGGGTTTAGCTTGTATCCAATAACATCACCGTCCCCATCCTTCTCTTCAACCATGCCTCCAGGCTGCAAAAAGAACTTCCAGCCTTCAGGTCGGACCATCATCAGGCTTTCTTCCTTGCCAAAATGCTCAGGGATAGGGCTTTCACCAGCCATAATAGGCCACCAGTGATCATCATCCGGTGCGTTCGTGTCGCAGATAACTCCGTACCAAGTCGGGCCTCCATCCTTCATCGAAGGGAAGCGGCCAACGCGCATGGTGCAGGCATCTATAATACTCTTGGGGATCTCACGCGCTTCGTTGATAAACACGCCGGTCAGCTCCAGCGATAGCAGCTTCTTCACATCCTCCGGCCTATCCAGAGCCAAAAATATAACCTCAATGTCGAGCTCGCCCTTACGAATGCGGTGCGTGAAAGGCGGCGACCAGTTGAACTTGCCCCAGATATGCTCCGGCATCCAGTCAAGCCAGGTCTTGATCGTCGTAGTCTTAAGCTGCGGGTTGGTATTGCGGATGATTGCCCAGCGCGTCTTGCGTATCCCGCTCTCGTCAGGCTCCTGCTGCATCGAACGACGCATCACCTCAATACAACAAGCAACGCTCTTACCGCTGCCAACAGGGCCGCGTAGCCCACGAAAGAAGCTATCACCCCGCATGAATGCCTTGAGCGTATCGCCCGCAGGCTTGTAATCAAGAGCCGCCACTAACTCACCCCCGCCGCTATCCCAGCCTTCAACGTATCCTCAATCACATCCTCAGCAAAACTATCAATCAACTTGTCCGCCTCATACGCAGTAAGACGGTCCGCAGGGTAATGACGTAAGTGAACCCGCAACACAATCTCCCGTAACCTACGGCGATCCTCACTCGATAACAAATTGCTAACCGACAACGGCCCTCTCCTTAATTCATGTTCGGCGGGTTGACCGCGAAGCCGGCCATCAACGACCCTCCCTAAGATCGGCTCTGTCCCGCCATGGCCGACCCTTGTAGCCCACATGCTTGCGCACTTCATCAAGTATGCCTATCTGTTCGGAGGTGTAGACTTTGTCATTCCACCGCTTGTCCCATTGGTCGAAAGTGTACCCTCGGAATACGCCGGGGGCTCCTGTGGCGTCGAACCACTGTTGGTAGGGGCGTTTCTCACCCCGGTCTTTTTTGTCGCTCTGGTGCCGCTTCTTCATCCATTCAGGGTCAAGTGACTTCGTGAATTTCTCATAAAGCCGCTTCAGACGCGGGTCTGTCTTGACACCCCAATGCGATGTCCAGTCAGCCAGTACGTCAGACTCTTTAGTCGCCGGGTCAAACACTTGTATCCCAGGCGTGCCGAAGGGTAGCTCGGGAGGGCGCGGGTTTTCAGGCGAACCGGGCTCAGTCTTATCAAAAAACTCAAGCACACCCCTGTCCTCATCCGGTGTGACAACAAACCCCATGGGAACACCTCTTAAGATGGGGTATGTTTTTTGCGCGCGGTCCCACAGTGTGGAGGGATGCTTGGAGTTTTCGACTAGGCTTTGCCCTGCTAATTGCCCTGCTAATTGCCCTGCGCGCTGCCCTAACACACGGCCAGTCGGTTCAATTGCCGGCTTTATCGTGGAGGTGTTGCGGTGACGGGGATCAACAGATGCCGGTTTCTGAACTGGCCTAGCTTGCAACGAACTCTTAGCTACCTGATTCAACGATACACACACAACGGTTCTCTCCTTAAATCACACAGAGCTATCCGAAGCTGAAACATTTCTGAGGAGGTGTCGAGCTTTTTAGAGCTATAATTCGTGTGAGGGACCCCCTCGCTAGGCAATGTCTCTGGTTTTAGACCCCCCCTACCCTCACGACAGGTCTATGCTAACAGAGACATCGCCTGCAATTCTGTGGTCTACTCTTTCGGTTGGTCTTAACCCAGCCCTATCTAGTACATCCTGTGTTGCCTGAAGAGATACATACTCCGATCTAGCATTCATGAGCTCACGGAGACGTTGGGTTGCTTTAGGGGCATCACTTACGAACCCTTCAGCGCACCGTTCTAGGATGGCGTGCAGCACATGAGGTTTCCTCATCAATCCATAGGCTTGGACACGGGCTGTATCTGGCGAATACCCTGCATGGATTGCTGCTGCTTCACGCTCACCCCCATTGGTTACATATTCATCAATGAAGGCTTGCTGCATATCGGTTAGCGGTTGCTTGGATTTCAGGGCTGGTAGCATTGTATCACCTGTTGTGAAACATCATTGAAGGAGCACGCGCGCGAGCCTTCGCACCACTATATATGCCTGTCAATGGACTATTCGCAAGCCGTTGTACGTCCAAGGGAAAGCTGAGCTCGCTATCGCTCGCGCGCATTGGTGGTCTTACCATTCCGGCCATTCAAGTGGTTCGCCTCTCACCCCTCCACCTCTCGCTCAGCCTCCGC
>Ga0302135_10001822_pt1 | contig 12819 bp, 9 predicted proteins | sample CBN3_surface_MG_FD_203119 | JGI IMG/M metagenome (GOLD analysis project Ga0302135, IMG submission 203119) | Marine microbial communities from Western Arctic Ocean, Canada - CBN3_32.1 | ecosystem: Environmental > Aquatic > Marine > Oceanic | place: Canada: Western Arctic Ocean | collected 2017-09-15 | reverse complement strand
GCTGGACAATCTCAGCCAACCGCTGTGCGTCCTCCGACGACGATGCGTGGAGAATGGCGATTTCTTCGTAGGGTCCGTCTGCCTGGACTATCTCTACGATGCGCGCGACGGCCTTGGCGCGGGTTCGAATCTTTTCGTGAGGGTGGACCTCGCCTTCATGCAGCGTCAATATCGGCTTGATGCCCAGGAGACCGCCCACCAACGCGGCAGCACGTCCTATGCGTCCACCCTTCTGGAGGTATTCCAGCGTGTCCAGCACGAAGTAGAGCGACGTCTTTGCGACGCTGCTCTTGGCCGCCTGCGTTACCTCCTCCAGCGAACCGCCCGCCTGGGCTGCTCTTGCTGCCGCAGTCACTATCAACGCCTGCATGAGCGATGCCGCCTGCGTGTCCAGAACCTGGATGCGGTCGCTGCCCACCTCCGCAGCTGCTTGCGTGGCGGAATTCAACGTGGCACTGAGCTTGCTGCTTATATGCATGGACAGAACGTCGTGCCCTTGTCCGGTGAGTTCCCGGAACACCTGCGCAAAGGCTTCTATTGACGGGGCGGCCGTAGTTGGGAGCGACGATGCCGCGACCAGCTTCTGAAAGAACTGCTCTGATGTGATGTCCACGCCATCCAGGAAGCTCTCAGCGCCAAAGTTGACGGTCAGCGGCACCACCCTTACGTCCAGGGACGCCGCCAGGTCAGCGGGCAGATCAGACACACTGTCAGTGACAATTTTAACGGCCATGGTTTACCTCTTTGAGCTTATTCAATGGAGACTAGGTACTGGTAATGGGGCTGTCCGCCGTCTACTGCTTCCACCTCAATCTCGGGCCAGCGCTGGCGGATGGTTTCAGCGTTTTGCTCTAAAGCCTCACTTGAAACGTCAGCGCCACCGTATAGCGTGACAAGATCGCCCTCGCTTACACCCGCGTGTTCCAGCAGACCAAGGAGAGCCTCTTCAGTCGTGGCGCCTGCCGTGGTCAATGTACCGTCCAGCAGGGCGATGGCTTGGCCTGCCGACACGCTCACGCCGTTGATGGTGGCGTCTCTCACGGCAACCGTCACCTCACCGCTACGGACGCTGGACAGCGCGGTTGTCATGGCTTTCACGTTGGCGTCGGCGTCCAGGTCTGGGTTGTAGGCAATCAGCGCGGCAATCCCCTGGGGAATGGTCCGGCTGGCTAGCACAGCGCACGGGTTCTCGCACAGTTCCGCCGCCTGCTGCGCAGCCATGAGAATGTTTGGGTTGTTGGGGAGTACCACTACTTGTTGAGCCTGCATGCCCTGGACGGCCTCCAGTATCTCTTGCGCACTGGGGTTCATGGTCTGCCCGCCGCGCACCACGGCTGCGGCCCCCAGGTCCCGGAAGACCTGCTCCAGGCCGTCACCCGATGCCACTGCCACCACGGCCACCGCGTTCGATGACTGTACGTAGCCGTGGAGTGCCATGAACTCCTGATGCATGGTGTCCATGTTCTCAATTTTGACCTGGTCCAGCGTGCCTAGTGAGGTGCCGAGACTGACCACTGGGCCGGGGTCCAGGACGTGCGTGTGCACTTTGATTAACGAATCGTCTCCCACCACCACGGTGGACCTGCCCAAGACGGCTATCTGATCACGGACGCTGTCCACGTCCATGTCAGCACCGCGGATGAGGAGTTGCGTACAGTAGCCATAGGCCTCCTCCTCTGTATGTTCCAGGAAATCATGACTGACATCCGTGGCTTCATGCCCTGGGCTTCCACTTCCAGCCTGAACGGGTGTGGTTATGTCCAGCGTGGCGTCTGTTTTGCCTTGGAGATAGGCCAAGGCTCCGGCCATGAATGCCACCACCCCCTGACCGCCCGCGTCCACCACGCCGGCCTCTCGTAGCACGGGGAGTTGTTCCGGTGTATGGGCCAACGCTTCTTGAGCTGCTCCCAATGATGCCTGCCACATGTCTTCAAGGCTGGAACTGCTGGACCTCTGGGCTTCTTCCCCAGCGGCGCGCATCACGGTGAGCATGGTGCCTTCCACCGGCTGGCTGACCGCCTTATATGCAGCGGCTGCGCCTCCTGCGATGGCTGTTGCCATGGTGGAAGCGTCGCATTCGTCGCACTCACGTAGCGCGGTGGCTAGGCCACGAAGGAATTGGGAGAAGATGACGCCGCTGTTGCCTCTGGCGCCAAGGAGGGTTCCTTTGGCAACAGCATTGCTGACTTCAGCAACAGTCGCTGGCCCCGAGGGAATCTCCGATGACGACTCTCCTGAGCGGAGGGTGAGGAACATGTTGATGCCCGTGTCACCGTCCGGCACGGGAAACACGTTGAGGGCGTTGATAGCCTCAACGTGCTGCTCGACACATCGGGTGCCAGCAACCACCAGTCGGTGAAAGCCGGCCCCCGTCAAAATGCTGGGTGCGTTCTTGGTGTCAACCATGCGTTTGCGCCCCTCACGTACGCTATGATAGACTTTTCCTGCGTCGTCGACTGGTGTGGGCATTCTACTGACCTCCCTTTCAGCAGTCAAAACGGCGTTTTCTGGCGTATCCACCGTCTCCAGCATCGTCAGAGTAAGCGTTGTGAGTGCGAGTATCCAGGTGTAGGTGGACTAAAGTCCCCGCGCCTTCAGACTAAATTTTGGTGGTACTGACGTACCACACACGTGTAAGGACGGATTGCAAGATGGCAAAGTGCGCACTGTGCGACGTGAAGCCCCAGTCGGGTAACAACGTTAGCCACTCAAACCGGCACACCAAGCGAAAATTCCTACCCAACATCCAGCGTGCCACGTTGGTCATTGGCGGGAAGCGTATGCGGATTAACGTCTGCACACGGTGTTTGCGCACCCAGCAACGGGTACGGGTTCAGGTCTAACCGGCACATTTACAGACAAGCAGCAAGAAGCCGCGTACTCAAGTACGCGGCTTCTTCTTTGTATGCGTTTGAATGCTAGGTAGGCAGAGCGTTCTTTTTGAGCAAGGACACCGCGTCTGCAATGGACATACCTGCATCATAGACGCCTGAGCCGGAGACAATCACACGCGCGCCTGCCTCAACCGCCAGTTGGACGTTGTTGCCTTTCAGGCCTCCGTCCACTTCCAGCTCCGTCTTTAGGCCTGCCTCATCAATCATCTGGCGCAGCTTGCGTATTTTGCCCAGCATGCTTGGTATGAACTTCTGCCATCCAAAGCCTGGGTTCACCGTCATGACCAGCACTAAGTCCAGGTCTGGCAGTATGTCTTCAAGCGCAATGGCAGGCGTGGCCGGGTTAATGGCGACCCCTGCCTTGACGCCCAACTCCTTGATTCCCTGGATGACTTTGTGGAGGTGAGGCACCGCTTCTTGGTGCACCGTGATGATATTGGCGCCAGCCGTGCAGAAGTCCGGTATCAACCGCTCTGGCTCCACAATCATCAGATGGACGTCCAGAGGCAAGGTGGTGTGCGGCCTTATGGCCTGCACCACCTGGGGGCCAATGGTTAGGTTTGGCACAAACCGCCCGTCCATTACGTCAATGTGGATGTAATCGGCCCCAGCAGCGGTGGTCTCAGTCACTATTTCTCCTAGACGGGAGAAGTCTGCGGATAGGATGGAGGGCGCTATCTTGACCTCACTGCCCACTGGTAGCCTCCTTCATGCGCCGCTTGGCATCCGCCAGGGCCTGTTTCACTTGGGACGGCGCTGTGCCGCCCGGTACGTTGCGGGCCGCTACTGAGCTTGCTGCGGTAATGTTCAATACGCCGTCGTCAAACGACGCTGAGTAGCCTTTGAAGTCCACTAATGACAGGTCGCTCAGCGCACGTCCCTGTCCTGCGGTGTCTTGGCACAAGCGCCCCACAATGGAGTGAGCCTCTCTAAAGGCTATGCCCTTTCCCACCAGGTAGTCGGCCAAGTCAGTGGCCAGTAGGGAGCTGTCACTTGCAGCGGCAGTCACGCGGTCCGTGTTCACCGTGACACTCTCAATCATACCTGCGAGTACTTCCAGCGTACCGTGAAGGGTGTCAGTGGCGTCAAACAAGGGCTCCTTGTCCTCCTGGAGGTCCCGGTTATACGTCAGCGGCAGCCCCTTGAGTGTGGTCAATACCGATATGAGAGACCCATACACGCGGCCCGTCTTGCCCCTGGCCAACTCCGCGAAGTCAGGGTTGCGTTTCTGAGGCATGATGCTGGACCCCGTGGTCCACTCCTCAGCCAGCTTCACGAAGCCAAACTCCGGTGACGACCATATGACCAGTTCCTCCGCCAGCCGTGAGCAGTGCATCATGCAGGTTGCCGCCGCGCTGATGAACTCCACCACGTAGTCCCTGTCTGATACTGCGTCCATGGAGTTTGCGCTCACACTGTCGAAACCCAACTCCTGGGCAACGGCCTCACGGTCTATGGGGTAGGGCACCCCGGCCAATGCGCCGCTGCCCAAAGGCAAAACGTTGACCCTGCGGCGGCAGTCCGCCAGACGCGCGGCGTCCCGGTCAAACATCTCAAAGTACGCCAGGAAATGATGCGCCAGCAGCACCGGCTGCGCCCGCTGGAGGTGCGTATAGCCCGGTATAAGGGTGGCCTGGTGCTGTTCAGCCTGCGCCACCAATGCGGCTTGTAGCTTCTGTAAGCCCACCGTCGCTTCTGAGATGGCCTCACGGGTGAACAGGCGCACCGCAGTGGTCACCTGGTCATTGCGAGAGCGAGCCGTGTGCAGCTTGCCCGCCACCTCACCTTCCAGGTCAAAGAGGCGGCGCTCTATGTTCATGTGAGTGTCTTCCAGCTCTTCCCTCCACTGAAAAGAGCCAGCTTCAATTTCCTGACGGATGGCTTCCAGCCCACGCACTAACGCTTCACCCTCAGCGCTGGTGATGATGTTCTGCTTTGCCAGCATGCGGGCATGGGCTATGGACCCGGCAATGTCATGCGGGAACAGGCGGCGGTCATAGTCAATGGACACGCTATAGCGTGAGGTCGCTTTGAAATGGTGTGTTGTGTATTCAGTCATGGTTATTGGCTCCGGCGGTTCACTTTAGAACGAAAACGGCCCCGTGAACAGGGGCCGTGAGAAGGCATAACGGTGAATAAAACGGCGTGTTTTAGCCTTCTCGCCCCTGGACTTGCGACTGGGTTCGGACAGGCAGTCCGTAAATCTGGATAAAGCCCTCAGAGGCATGGTGGTCAAACTGATCGCTTGCATCGTACGTGGCAAGTTCATGCTGGTAGAGAGATTCCTTGCTCTGGCGGCCCACCACCGTGGATGTGCCCTTGTGCAAGCGCATGCGTACCGTTCCGGAGACGTGACGCTGTGCGCTTTCCACGTAAGCGTCCAAGTCCTCGCGATGAGGCGTGAACCACAGACCGTTGTAGACAATGTCCGCGTACTCCTGGGCCAGGCGTTCCTTGAACCGCGCCTGCTCTTTGCTCAGGCACATGTCCTCCAGCGAACGATGGGCCTGGTGCAGCAGAATTGCGGCTGTGGCCTCGTAAATCTCCCTTGATTTGATGCCTACCAAGCGATTTTCTATGTGATCAAGCCTGCCAATGCCGTGGATGCCGCCAAGCTCGTTCAGGCGTGTGATGAGCTCAATGCCTGATAGCTCCTCACTGTCCAGAGCAACAGGGATGCCTTGCCGGAATGCCACTTCGATATAGACCGCGTCATTGGGCGCCTTGGAGACGGGCTGCGTCCATGAATACGCTTCTTCCGGCGGCTCGTTCCAGGGGTCTTCCAAATCGCCAGCCTCTGCGCTGCGACCCCAGAGGTTTTCATCCACGGAATAGGGGCTGCGTTTGTTGAGGTCCAGAGTGATGTTGCGCTCTTGGGCGTAGGCAATCTCCTGTTCACGGCTCATACCCCATTCACGGGCGGGAGCTATGACACGCAGGTGAGGTGCCAGCGCACCGGTGCTAACGTCGAACCGAACTTGGTCGTTGCCCTTGCCCGTGCAGCCATGGGCTATGGCAAAGGCGTCCTCTTCAAGGGCAATCCGTACCAGGTGCTGGGCGATGAGCGGCCTGCCCAGGGCAGTGGCCAAGGGGTATACGCCTTCATAGAGTGCGCCAGCCTTGAGGGCGGGCCAGACAAAGCCGTCCACGAACTCCTGGGTGGCATCGTGGACTATGGCCTTTACCGCGCCCGTCTCGATTGCGCGCTTGCGGGCGTCTTCCAAAGACGTGTTGCCGCCAAGGTCAATTGTCATCGTAATGATTTCGGCGTCGTACTTTTCCATGAGCCAGCGGATGGCCACGGACGTGTCGAGACCACCGCTATAGGCGAGGACTATCTTCTGTGCCATATTGGACCTTTACTTAGCGAGGACTTCGGTCAGCCCTGATTCCAGCCTGGCTATTGCCTCATCCACTTCCGCCTCAGTGATTATCAGTGGAGGCATGAACCGGATGGCGTCAGGCCGGACGGGGTTCAACAGCAGCCCCTTCACATTGCAGGCGCTGACCAGCTTTGCGGATATCGTATCACGGAATTGGAGGGCCAGCAAAAGGCCACGGCCCCGTACATCCACAATTACGCCCTCATATTTTGCCTTAAGCCCCTCTAGCTTTTGCTGCAAGTACTGGCCGACTTTAAGCGCATGCGCGGGCACGTCTTCTTCCACCATGAAACGGACCGCGGCGTTGGCCGCCGCCGTTGCCAGGGGGTTGCCGCCGAATGTAGAGCCGTGATCTCCAGGCTCCAGCACGTTGAATTTCTCCTTGCAGAGGAAGGCACCCACCGGCATGCCGTTCCCTAGACCTTTGGCCAGCGTCATCACGTCTGGTTCCACGCCAAAGGACTGGTATCCCCACAAGGTACCCAGACGGCCCATGCCGGTCTGAACTTCGTCAAAGATAAGTACCAGGTTGTTGATGTCGCACCACTCGCGAAGCCCCTGGAGGTACGCCTCTGACGGTACGTTGACGCCGCCTTCACCCTGGAGCGGCTCCATCATCACAGCGCAGGTGCGCTCATTCGTGGCCTGCTTCACAGCGTCCAGGTTGTCATAAGGCACGTTGATGAAACCTGGGGACAGCGGCTTCCACTTATCCTGATAAGCGGGCTGGCCGGTGGCGGCAATCATTGCCGTGGTGCGTCCATGGAAGGAGTTCAGGGCAGTAATCACTTCAAACGCTCCGCCCCTGTGCATGCTGCCGTACTTGCGGGCCAGCTTCACCGCACCTTCATTGGCCTCAGCGCCGCTGTTGGAGAAGAATACCTTGTCCATACAACTGTTCTCCACAAGGGCCTCCGCCAGTTGCAACTGCGGAATGCTATAGAACTGATTGGAGGTCTGGAGTAGCGTTCCCGCCTGCTCCTGGATTGCTTTGGTCACGGCTGGATGCGAGTGACCCAGGTTGTTCACAGCCCATCCAGCTACGCAGTCCAGGTACTCCTTGCCTTCAACGTCCCACACCCTGACGCCCGCGCCGCGTTGAATTACCACCGGCTGCCGGTTCACCAAGTGCATGTAATAGCGGGACTCCTGTTCCTGCCATTTGCTTGTCATTAATTGGTTCCTCCAGTGAGTCCTTCCAGGCCCCCAACTGCGCTATCCAAACCGGTAAAGCCCTCCTGCAACGAGTCAAGGGCATCTCGGAGGTCTCCAATTGCCCGGTCAAATTCCTCAGGTGAAATGCCACCGATGACCGGGTCACCAGGGTTCGTTGGCCTTGTGGTGGTGCGCTTGCCCAGCAACGACGATACCGCCTCATCCAGGGTGGGTTCCATCACCACGGCGTCAGCCGTCACCAGAATGACCCGCTTCAGCTCAGGGAACTGCAACGTCTCCGCTTGCAGATAGATAGGCTCTGCGTAAAGAAGCGTCCCACCAATGGGGATTACCAGCAGGTTGCCCCTGATGACAATAGAGCCGGACTGGCCCCATAGGGTGAATTGCTCTGAAATTAACGGGTCATTGTCTATACGGGCCTCAATCTGACTTGGGCCGTTGACCAGTCTGTCCTTGGGGAAGTGATAGACCAAAATATCCCCATAGTGTTCCCCATCACTGCGGGCGGCCATCCACGCCACCAAGTTTGGCTTGTCCTTCGGCGTGAAGGGCAGGATGAGTACAAACTCCGCCTCATCCTCACCGGGGAGTTTCATAATCACATAGTAGGGCTGTACCTGTTGCGGTATGCCTTCCAGCACCACCTCATCCGGTATGGCCCACTGGTCCTCCTTCAGGAAGAACTCCCGTGGGTCCGTCATGTGATACTGCAAGTAGGTGCTGGCCTGCGCACGCAGCATGGTTTCCGGGTAACGGATGTGGTCCCGTAGACCGGGAGGCATCTCCGTTTCAGGCCTGAACAGGTCAGGGAAGACCTGTTGGTACATGTTGATTATGGGGTCAGCCCCATGACGCTCAAAGGTGTAGAAGGTCATAGTGCCGTTGAAGGCGTCCACTACCACCTTCACACTGTTGCGGATGTAGTTGAAGTCACGGTCGTCCAAGCGCTTGGAGTAGGGGAACCGGTCAGTGACCGTATAGGCATCTTGAATCCAGAAGAGCCTTCCGTTGTCCACCACCATGTACGGGTCACGGTCAAGCCGGAGAAACGGCGCAACCTTGGCCACGCGCTCTCCGATGTTACGGTGATAGAGCACACGGCTTTCATCAGTGATCTGGCCGCTGATTAGTACGTTGAGGTCGCCGAACTCCCACGCGTAGGCTACGCGGCGGAAGAAGCTGGACAACGTCACACCACCGGCGCCGTCATACCCATCAATGAACACTGGCCTGTCGTCACCACCGCTGCTGGCGGGCCGGTCAAACTCAGACTCCTCGGAGTTCACAATAACGAAATTGTTGGTGTTTTCCCCGTAGTAAATACGCGGCTGGTCCACGGCAATCTTGCCCGTGGGTGGGACGTCCTGAATAAACAGGATTGGTTGGCCGGATGAGTCGAACTCCGTGGCGGGACTCATGACCACGCCATAGCCGTGAGTGTAGACCAGGGTCTGGTTCACCCAGTTCTGCGCAGAGGGGTCCAGGCCTTCAGGGAATAGTTCCCTGGTGCCTAACAGCACCTGCCGCGTCTCGCCGTCAATCTCGTACCTGTCAACGTCAACGTCCTGGAAGTTGTAGTACAGGCGGAGGTGCTGGATTTGGTTATAGACGTCCAGCAGTGGCCGTGGGTCCCACAACCTGATGTTGTTTATCGTCTCTGGGTTGTCGGTTATATCGGACTCAAGCAGTTCTTCCCTAACGGGATAGGCGCGTTCTTCCGCCCGGTCTAGGTCAAACCCCACTCGCGTCCAGTGAATGCTCCGCTCAATGTAGACGGCTTCCTTTTCCAACTCACTGGGATTTACCGCAAGCCGTTGCACCAACGCAGGCCATAGGATGCCCGCCAGGATGCCAGTCACCGCCCATAGCCCTGCCGCCACCAACAGCCACCGGAACGCTTGCTGGAGGTTCTGCATGCGCATGGTGACCAACATCATTGCACCGGAAACAAGCGCAACTATGGTGAGTAACCACAGGGCGTTCATCCGTGCGTTCAGGTCTGTATATGTGGCGCCCGTGACCGTGCCAGCTGTGGAGAACAGCGTCTCATACCGGTCCAGGTAATGGGCTGCAGCCACGGTGATCATGAATGCAGCGCCAATGACGGCAAGATGGTTACGCTGCTGGGCCGTGGGTACCGGATTGGCTCCTCTGATGCTGTAGACCAGGAAGTAAATGCCAAAAGAGAAGAGGGCCAGCACAATGGCAGCGCCCATAAGCCAGCCTTGAATTGTGTGTAGGGCTGGCATGGTGAACACGTAGAACGAGACATCCTTGTTGAAGACAGGGTCGGTCATGCCAAAGGGGACGCTGTTCATCAGCTTGAGGAAAGATTCCCACCGCCCACTCAGCACCGCGGCGAAGATAAGTGAAATTATGCCGCCAACAGCAATCATTGCAGCAATCAGCAGGTTGCGTAGCCATCCCACTGCTTGGGTTGGCAGGGGCAGTTGCACCGGCCCCCAAGAGTATTTGAATGAGAACCAAAAGCTGGTTGCGGTCAGCGCCGCCATCACAACGAATCCCACTATGAACAGCCAGACACGAGTGAATAGGATAGTGGAGAACACTGACCGTAGTTCCAACTGGGAGAACCATAGCCAGTCCGTATATATGCCACGGAAGATGCTGATAAACAGAAATAGCAGCGCTATTGCTCCCAGCACCAGCCCAATCTTGATGTATCTCCGTACCTGCGGAGGCAGTTCCTCCAACTCACTTAGCCAGTCTATTGGAGAGCTGTTTCCGTTCCCACCTTCAAATAACAAAGCGGTTACCTCTTAGGTCTGGTTTAGTAACTCTGCGACAGCCTTTATACGACTGTGGTGCCTACGGCGGTTCCTGCCAGGCACTCTAGGAGCGCTCCTGGCCGACGTCCGTCAATGATATGCGCGTTCACGCCTTGTGCAACCGCTGAAGCACATGCTTCAAGCTTTGGGACCATGCCACCCTTTACCACTCCGGTGGTCATGAGCGCTTCTGTTTCAGCCAACAGCACCCGCTCAAGAATGCGGCCATTATTGTCCATAATGCCCGCCACATCTGTGAGAAACACAAGATCCTTGGCACCTAAGGCAATGGCCAGGGCTCCTGCCACGGTATCAGCGTTGACGTTGATCAAATGATGGGCGTTGGCGCTGGCATCCGCTGCGTGAATGGATATGGGCGAGATTACGGGAATGTAGCCTGCGCCCACCAGTGCGATAACGGCGGTTGCGTCTATGCGGAGGTCAGTGCCCACATAGCCAAGTTCAGGGTTGCCGATTGTGGCCTGCACCATGCCGCCGTCGACACCAGACAAACCCACCGCCTTTGCGCCTAACGCCGCCAGTGACGCGACCAACTGCTTGTTCACCAAGCCTGCCAAGACAGCGGTGGCCACCTCAAGACTCTCTGCGTCAGTCACCCTGAGGCCGCCTACAAACTGGGCCATGGTGCCCTGGCGTGCCATCCATTCAGTCACGGTACTGCCGCCGCCGTGCACTATGACAGGCCGTGCGCCCTGCCGCTGGAGCGCCGCGACGTCCGGCAACGATGTGTCACTGGCGCCAAGGGTGCTACCGCCGATTTTGATGAGAATTATTGAATTGGAGAAGGTCATGGTGTGTTGCGTGCTATCAGGTCGTGTAGGCGCTGTTGAAAGTCACGTACTCTTCCGTGAGTTCACATCCCCAGGCCGTGGCCTTCGCGTCGCCCAGCCCCAGCCTTACCGTGAAGCTCACTTCAGACAGCTCACGCATCATGGCCACAATGGCGTCCTTGTGGAAGGGGATGGGCTTACCCTCTTCCATGATGGCCACCTCATCTATGAGCAGGGCTATCTGAGACTCATCCACCTCTGCGTCGCTATTGCCCAGGGCAACGATAACGCGGCCCCAGTTGGGGTCATTGCCATGGACGGCAGCCTTTACCAGGCTGGAGCTAGCTATGGTCCGCGCTGCGGAGCGGGCGTCCGTATCACTGCGGGCGCCTTCCACCGTGACTGAGAAAATAGTGCCCACCGCAGTCTCGGCATCGCGCATGAGCTCCTTGGTAAGCTCCGTGCAGATTGCGGTAAGAGCCTCTTCAAACACGGACGCGTCCGGTGAGCCAGTCGTGATTGGCGCGTTTCCGGCCACGCCGTTGGCAAAGAGGAGCACCGTGTCGTTGGTGCTGCCGTCGCCGTCAATGCTAGCCATGTTCAGTGTGTTGTCGATTGCCTGGCGGAGCGCACCCTGTGCGTACTCGCGGTCCAAGGCGGCATCCGTTGTCAGAAAGCACAGCATCGTCGCCATGTTGGGGTGAATCATCCCTGAGCCCTTGATGCAGCCGCCCAGCGTGACGACCTTACCGCCGAGCTTGCAGGTGACAGCTATGGACTTGGGGCGCTTATCGGTGGTCATGATGGCGCGGGCAAAGGTGGCGCCCCCAGCCTCACTCAACGTGATCTTGGGCATGCCTGACCGGATGAGGGCCATGGGCAACTCAACGCCCACAAGCCCAGTGGTGCAGATGCCCAGTTCCTCAGGCGCAACCCCCACATGCTGGGCCGCTAAAGCCACCATCTCTTGCGCATCCACCATGCCTTGTTGGCCGACACACGCGTTTGCAATGCCGCTTGAGGCCACCGCGCCGCGCACACGTCCGGCAACGACCTGTTGTTTGGTCAATACCACTGATAACGATGGCAGGCTGTTGGTGGTGTAAGTGCCCACGGTGACACAGGGGCCTTTGGAGAGCAGGATGCCCAGGTCCATCTTGTCCTGGCTGTAGGTTTTCATCCCTGCGTACGCAGCGCCTGCCACGAACCCGTGGGGGCTGGTGACGGTGCCGTCCTTGACTATCTGTACGTTGTCAGACATAACCTGCGCCTCAAACGGGATGCCCGTGAATTGGAAAGCGGACAGTATATCATGCGTCGTCCGTACGTGGCATAGCTACGAATGGAGTGCAGGCCTGTTGATTGAAATGCTTCGCAGCTTTCCAACTACTCCATAAGGGCCGCCCACCCATACCTACAGGTTTGAGTAATCGAAGATGGGGCTGCGCTCCATGCCCCGGTGGATGACACCGGAGAGAACGTGGGCCAGTGAAATCCCCAGTAGCATCGCCACCTCGTTGGCACGCGCCTCGGTTATCTTCAGGGAACTCATCAACCCTTCGTACACAAGTTCGTGGAATCGGTCAGCCACCTGGTCCAACGTCAGGGGCGGCATCTCAGCGGGAGAATCATCATTCATGGGTCACCTCCGTCGCCCCATTATGCAGTATAGGTACAAACTATTGACACCCAGCCCAAGCATGGATAGTCTAGAAGGGTCGGTCTGATTCGCGATTGCTTAAGGAAAACCAGCCTAATGTCCCCAGTCACCATGACGTGTTGTTGC
>Ga0302135_10001819_pt1 | contig 12822 bp, 22 predicted proteins | sample CBN3_surface_MG_FD_203119 | JGI IMG/M metagenome (GOLD analysis project Ga0302135, IMG submission 203119) | Marine microbial communities from Western Arctic Ocean, Canada - CBN3_32.1 | ecosystem: Environmental > Aquatic > Marine > Oceanic | place: Canada: Western Arctic Ocean | collected... | reverse complement strand
GGAGGCGATCGATGCGATCGCAGCCCGTCGCGCCGAGGATGCGGAAGTTCTGGCCCTGGAAGCGTCAGAAGACGATGGTGGGCAGCCCAGCGCAGGCTGAGGTTATGATTAATATTTCAGGGCTCAGCGGTCAAATTCTAACTCAATCGCTGAGCCCTGAAACTAATTGAGAAATCATACGAATTTGGTGTTTTTTCTCTGTTGACGTGAGTATTACGCGCACCTATATTGCGCGCCTCATTGGAAGCTGGTGGTAGGAAAATTCCCTAGACGCGTTTTCTATGAATTGGCTAATATATAGCGTAACCGGAGCCAGGGCCCGCGGAGGTCAGTTTTTGCTTTCGCAGGGTTGTTGTTTCGTGCGAACGGAATTTTGGTCTCGAGATCTGACGAATGGGTCGGACGAACTTGGGGTCGAAGAACTATTGAGGGTGACACTGTGCCGACGGTAAACCAGTTGATCAGAAAGCCGCGCAAGCGGCCAATCGTCCGGAACAAGGTTCCGGCTATGCAGGGCTGCCCGCAAAAGCGTGGCGTCTGCACTCGAGTTTACACAACGACGCCAAAGAAGCCGAACTCGGCTTTGCGGAAGGTCGCACGTGTCCGCCTGACGAACGGAGCTGAGGTTATTAGCTACATTCCAGGTGAAGGACATAATCTTCAAGAGCATTCCGTGGTCATGATCCGCGGTGGGCGTGTCAAGGATCTGCCGGGCGTTCGGTACCATGTCATTCGGGGTATTCTTGATACCCAGGGTGTTTCGGACCGCCGTCAACGGCGTTCCAAATACGGCACAAAGCGTCCGAAATAATTTAAGAGCGGGAATTAAGCCATGTCACGCCGTCGAGCTGCTGAAAAAAGAAAAATTCTGCCGGATGCCAAATATGGCGATCTGGTGCTAGCTAAATTCATTAACTGTCTGATGCAGCAGGGTAAGCGATCGACTGCTGAGAAGATCGTTTATGCAGCGCTTGAAACGCTGGCCAGTCGTGCTGGTGGTGATGCAGTAAAATCGTTTCACGATGCTCTAGATAACGTAAAGCCGTCCGTCGAAGTGCGGTCTCGCCGCGTCGGTGGTGCGACCTATCAGGTCCCTGTTGAGGTCCGCAATGATCGCCGTCAGGCGTTGGCCATTCGCTGGGTAATCGAAACCGCCCGGGCCCGGTCCGAAAATACAATGACGGATCGCTTGTCGAATGAACTCCTCGACGCCGCGAACAATCGCGGTAACGCGGTTAAGAAACGTGAAGACACGCACCGTATGGCTGATGCCAACAAAGCGTTCTCGCATTATCGCTGGTAGTTAGAGTCCAGGAATAGATCAATGCCCCGTACAACACCAATCGACGACTATCGTAATATCGGCATCATGGCGCATATTGACGCCGGAAAGACGACCACGACTGAACGTGTCCTGTATTATACCGGACGTGCCTACAAGATTGGTGAAGTCCATGAAGGCACGGCCACTATGGATTGGATGGAGCAGGAGCAAGAGCGCGGCATTACAATCACGTCCGCTGCAACGACCTGCTTCTGGAACGACCATCGGATCAATATTATCGACACGCCCGGCCATGTTGACTTCACCATTGAAGTAGAACGGTCGCTGCGAGTGCTTGACGGTGCGGTCGCCGTATTTGACGCCGTGTCCGGTGTTGAGCCTCAGTCTGAGACTGTTTGGCGTCAGGCTGATAAATATGAAGTGCCGCGGATCTGTTTTGTGAACAAAATGGATCGTATCGGCGCCGACATGTACAATACCGTTGATATGATCGTAGATCGTTTGGGTGCGGTGCCCTTGGTAACGCAGCTGCCTATCGGCTCCGAATCCGATTTCGTTGGTCTCGTTGATCTTATCAAAATGAAAGCCATCATCTGGAAAGATGAAAGCCTTGGCGCTGAATTTGAATATACGGATATTCCTGCTGATCTTGCTGATCGCGCCGCAGAGTATCGTGAAAAATTGGTCGAGACTGCGGTTGAGCATGACGACGTGGCTATGGAAGCCTATCTCGAAGAAGCTAAGGAGCCCAGTGAAGAGGTTCTTAAAGCTTGTATCCGCAAGGGTACGATCTCGGCAGCATTCGTTCCCGTTCTTTGTGGTTCTGCCTTCAAGAACAAGGGTGTTCAGCCTTTACTTGATGCGGTAATCGATTACTTGCCGAGCCCGTCCGAGGTTCCTCCTATTAAGGGTGTTGTTGTCGATAGTGACGAGGATATCGTTCGCAAAAGTTCGGATAGCGAGCCATTTGCGGCATTGGCCTTTAAAGTTATGAACGACCCCTTTGTTGGTTCGTTGACATTTGTCCGCGTTTATTCGGGTGTTTTGGAAAGCGGTACGTCGCTGATGAATACCGTTAAAGGTAAGCGCGAACGCGTTGGTCGTATTCTTTTGATGCATGCGAATTCACGAGAAGATGTGAAAGAGGCGCGTGCTGGCGATATTGTTGCGTTGGCCGGTCTCAAAGACACGACGACTGGCGATACTCTCTGCGATGCTGATAATGCTGTCATATTGGAGCGGATGGAATTCCCCGATCCAGTTATTGAAGTCGCGGTTGAGCCGAAAACCAAGAGTGATCAAGAAAAAATGGGTGTCGCTCTCAATCGTCTGGCTCAGGAAGATCCGTCATTCCGGGTTACCACTGATTTTGAGAGTGGTCAGACCATCATCAAAGGGATGGGTGAGCTTCATCTGGAAATTCTCGTTGATCGTATGAAACGGGAATTCAAGGTAGACGCCAATGTTGGCGCGCCGCAGGTGGCTTATCGGGAAACGATTACCAAATCCGCTGATGTTGATTACACCCATAAGAAACAAACGGGTGGTTCGGGTCAGTTCGCACGTGTGAAGATTACTTTTGAGCCTGGTGAGCCGGGCTCAGGGTTCCAGTTCGACGATACTGTCGTTGGTGGCAACGTCCCGAAAGAGTTCATCCCTGGCGTTCAGAAGGGGCTGGCGAGCGCTGTCGAAAACGGAATTATCGCCGGTTTTCCGATGATTGACGTTAAGGCGACGCTTACGGACGGTGCTTCGCATGATGTTGACTCCTCGGTGATGGCTTTTGAGATTGCGGCGCGCGCGGCTTTTCGTGAGGGTGTAGCGAAGGCTTCGCCCAAGTTGCTCGAGCCAATGATGCGTGTCGAAGTTGTCACCCCGGACGATTATCTCGGTGATATTATCGGGGATTTGAATAGTCGCCGCGGCAATGTTTCAGGCATGGACCAGCGTGCGAATGCACGGATCGTCAATGCTTTGGTGCCGCTGGCAAACATGTTTGGGTACGTAAACACACTCCGGTCCATGAGCCAGGGCCGGGCACAGTTTTCGATGTTTTTTGATCATTATTCACAGGTACCGCAGGCGGTAGCTGAAGAGGTTAAGGCCAAACTGGCCTAAGAAGTGGAGAGAAGATTATGGCGAAGGCGAAATTTGAGCGTACGAAGCCGCATTGCAACATCGGCACGATTGGTCATGTTGATCATGGTAAGACGACTTTGACGGCGGCGATCACGAAGGTACTGGCGGAGACCGGCGGTGCTGATTACACGGCGTACGATCAGATTGATAAGGCTCCAGAAGAGCGTGAGCGCGGTATCACGATTGCGACGGCGCATGTTGAGTATGAGACGGCGAACCGTCATTACGCACATGTGGACTGCCCGGGCCATGCTGATTATGTAAAGAACATGATCACGGGTGCGGCGCAGATGGACGGCGCTATTCTGGTTGTTTCTGCTGCTGATGGCCCGATGCCTCAGACCCGTGAGCATATCCTGCTTGCGCGTCAGGTTGGTGTTCCGTCGCTTGTTGTGTTCATGAATAAGGTTGATCAGGTTGATGATCCTGAGCTTCTTGAGCTTGTTGAGATGGAAATCCGTGAGCTTCTGAGTTCGTATGATTTTCCTGGCGATGATATTCCGATTATTTCGGGTACGGCGCTTGGGGCGCTTGAGGATAGTGATCCTGCAACGGGTCATGATGCAATCCAGGCTCTGATGGCAGCGGTTGATGAGTATATCCCGCAGCCTGATCGTCCGAAGGATTTGGATTTCTTGATGCCGATTGAGGATGTGTTCTCGATTTCTGGCCGTGGCACGGTTGTTACGGGTCGTATTGAGCGCGGCATTGTGAATGTCGGTGATGAGATTGAGATTATTGGTCTGAAGGATACGTCGAAGACGGTTGTTACGGGCGTTGAGATGTTCCGTAAGCTTCTGGACCGCGGTGAGGCTGGCGACAATGTTGGTTGCTTGCTACGTGGTGTTGACCGTGAAGATATTCAGCGTGGCCAGGTTCTGGCGAAGCCGGGATCGATTACACCGCATACGCAGTTCATGGCCGAGGCTTATATCCTGACAAAGGAAGAGGGTGGACGTCATACACCGTTCTTCTCGAACTATCGTCCTCAGTTTTACTTCCGGACTACGGATGTGACGGGTTCTGTAGTTCTTCCAGAGGGCACGGAGATGGTCATGCCTGGAGATAACATCACGATGGAAGTGACGTTGATCCAGCCGATTGCGATGGATGATGGACTTCGGTTTGCTATCCGTGAAGGCGGCCGCACCGTTGGTGCTGGCGTCGTCGCTTCTATTAAGGCTTAAGGCTGATCGTTATTTAAGACGGTTTGGTCGAGAAAGGTAAACGGAGATGGACAACCAAAGTATTCGCATTCGCCTCAAGGCGTTTGACCATCGCGTGCTCGATACGTCGACGCACGAGATCGTCAATACCGCTAAAAGGACGGGCGCGCAGGTGCGTGGCCCTATCCCGCTACCTACTAAGATTGAAAAATTTACCGTTTTGCGGTCGCCACACGTTAACAAGAAGTCACGCGAACAGTTCGAAATCAGAACTCATAAGCGTCTTCTGGATATCGTCGACCCCACACCACAGACGGTTGATGCATTGATGAAACTGGATCTCGCCGCCGGCGTAGATGTCGAGATTAAGCTTTAGGACTGGTTTGATGCGTACGGGTTTAATTGGACAGAAATTGGGTATGACTCGCGTCTTTACGGCGGACGGTCAGCATGTTCCTGTGACGGTGCTCAAAGTGGATAATCTGCAGGTTGTTGATGTCCGCACAAAAGAGGCCAATGGATATAATGCCGTCCAGCTCGGCTGGGGCACGGCCAAGCCTAAGAATGTTTCCAAATCTATGCGCGGCCATTTCGCCAAGGCGAAGGTTGAGCCGAAGCGCAAGGTTGCGGAGTTCCGTGTTAGCGATGATGCGATGCTGACGGTTGGGGTGGAGATTTCGGCTGATCACTTTGTCGCCGGACAACGCGTCGATGTCATCGGTACAAGTATTGGTAAGGGTTTTGCGGGCGCTATGAAACGCCATAACTTTGCCGGTCTTGAGGCCTCGCATGGTATCTCGGTCAGTCACAGAAGCCATGGTTCGACGGGTAACAGTCAGGATCCAGGCAGGGTTTGGAAGGGCAAGAAGATGGCCGGCCATATGGGCGATGTCCGGACGACCACTCAAAACCTTGAAGTTGTTTCTACTGATGCTGATCGCGGCCTGGTCTTGATAAAAGGTGCAGTCCCCGGCTCAAAAGGCGGTTACGTTTATATTTCTGATGCTATAAAATTGGCACAACCTGATGATCTGCCGTTCCCTGCAGCTATTGTTGGTGGTGCCGAAGAAGAAACACCTTCAGTTGAAGCGGCCGTAAATGAAGAAGCTCCCGTAGAAGCGTCCGCTGACGCTGAAGAAGAGAAGAAGGATTGAGCACGATGAAGTGCGACATCGTCACGCTTGAAAACAAAAAGTCCGGATCAGTCGATCTCGACGAATCAGTATTCGGAGTAGCTGTCCGGCAGGATATTCTGTCGCGTATGGTCAATTACCAGCTTGCCAAAAGGCGCGGCGGTAATCACAAGACCAAGACCATCGGAGAAATCCGCGGTACGACGGCTAAACCCTGGAACCAGAAGGGTACGGGCCGCGCGCGTGCTGGTAGTCTTCGGGCAACGCAAATGCGTGGTGGTCAAACAGTCTTTGGTCCTGTTGTCCGGTCACATGCATTTAGTTTGAACAAAAAGGTCCGCCGACTGGCGCTTAAGACCGCGCTATCGAGCAAGCAGGCTGCTGGCAAATTGATCGTTCTCGATGATGCAAAGATCGGCGACGCCAAGACCAAATCCTTGTCGGTCCAACTGTCCGCGCTTGGATTGAAATCTGCGTTGATTGTCTCGGGTCCTGAAGTCGATTCAAATTTCGCGAAAGCCGCGGCAAACATTCCGATGATTGATGTTCTGCCGCAGCAAGGCGCGAACGTCTATGACATCCTGCGCCGCGATACGTTGGTTCTAACCAAGGATGCGGTTACTCATTTGGTGGAGCGGTTGAAATGAGCGCGCGTCGCGAAAAGCCGGTCTCGGTTTCTATGACCGAGGCCTATGACATTATTTTATCTCCGATGGTCACCGAAAAATCGACTATGGGGTCTGAGCACAATCAAATCACGTTCCGTGTGCCGTTGACGGCGAACAAGCTTCAGATCAAAGCGGCTGTGGAGCAGTTGTTTAAGGTCAAGGTAAATGCCGTCAATACGTTGAGGCAAAAAGGCAAGCTCAAGCGTTTCCGGGGTAAGCTCGGAAAACGTCCAGATTACAAGAAAGCCATCGTATCCCTCGCCGAAGGCGAAATGATCGATGTCACGACGGGAATCTAAATCATGGCGTTGAAGAATTTTAAACCGACGACCCCGTCGCAGCGTGCCCTGGTTCTGGTTGACAAGTCAGAACTTTGGAAAGGTAAGCCGGTCAAAAATCTGACCGAGGGAATGCACAGCAAGGGCGGTCGTAACAATCTCGGTCGCATTACGATGCGTCGCCGGGGTGGTGGACACAAACGGCGCTATCGTAAGGTTGACTTTAAGCGCCGTAAAGCCGATGTCGCGGCGACGGTTGAGCGCCTTGAGTATGATCCTAATCGGTCCGCTTTTATTGCTTTGATCAAATATAGCGACGGTGAAATCGCCTATATTCTCGCACCACAACGGGTCACGGCTGGGGATCAAGTTGTCTCTGGTGAGCGAGTGGATATTAAGCCTGGCAACGCGATGCCGATGGAAAATATTCCGGTCGGGACAATCATTCACAACATAGAAATGAAGCCGGGCGGCGGCGGTCAAATCGCACGCGCGGCCGGTACATACGTCCAGCTAATCGGCAAAGACGCCGGCTTTGCACAGCTTCGGCTCGGCTCGGGTGAGCTTCGTATGGTTCCTGCGCGTTGTATGGCGACCATCGGTTCGGTTTCTAATGCTGATAATAAAAACACTAATATGGGTAAGGCTGGCCGTAATCGTTGGCTCGGTAAACGCCCCTCTGTTCGTGGTGTTGCCATGAACCCGGTTGATCATCCGCATGGCGGCGGCGAAGGCCGCAGTTCCGGTGGTCGGCATCCAGTCACCCCTTGGGGTGTTCCAACAAAAGGCAAGCGCACGCGGGGCAAGAAGCCCAGCGATAAGTATATCATGCGCCGCCGGCATAAGCGTTAGAGGAGAGGGCTCGTGGCTCGTTCAGTTTGGAAAGGACCGTTTGTTGATGGCTATTTGCTTAAGAAAGCAGAGGCAGCACGCGGTTCCGGACGTAAGGAAATCATCCGCATTTGGTCACGTCGTTCGACCATTTTGCCGCAATTCGTTGGCCTTACCTTCGGTGTTTATAATGGCCAGAAATTTGTGCCCGTTCTTGTGAATGAAAACATGGTCGGCCACAAGTTTGGCGAGTTTTCGCCGACCCGTACCTATCGTGGGCATGGCGCTGATAAGAAAGTGCGGAGGGGTTAATGGGAAAGAAGTCTGTTCCACGCCGCTTCAGCGACAACGAAGCCATGGCGTCGGCCAAAGCAATCCGGGTCAGCCCACAAAAGTTGAATTTGCTTGCTGGTCTCATCCGCGGTAAGGATGCGGCTAAAGCGCTTTCCGATCTGACCTTTTCTAGTCGACGCGTTTCGTCAGACGTCAAAAAGGTTCTTGAATCGGCAATCGCAAATGCAGAGAACAATCATCAGCTCGATGTTGATCGCCTTTACGTTTCTGAAGCAACGGTTGGTCGTGCTTTTGCCCTCAAACGGTTTCGTCCACGGGCTCGTGGCCGTACTGGCAGCATCACCAAACCTTTTAGCAATTTGACTGTGGTCGTGCGCGAGCGCGAGGAGGCCAAGTAATGGGACAGAAGGTCAATCCAATCGGGCTTCGGCTCGGCATCAACCGGACCTGGGATTCACGCTGGTACGCGGAAGGTCAGTACGGCGACATGCTTCATGAGGACATCAAGCTCCGCAAATACCTTTTTGACAGGTTGAGCCAAGCTGGAATTTCCAAGGTGATTATCGAACGCCCTGCAAAGAAAGCGCGTGTCACGATTCATTCGGCGCGCCCTGGTGTTGTGATCGGTAAGAAGGGCGCTGATATTGAGAAGCTGCGCCTTGAGCTTTCACGGATGACCGGCAGCGATGTGAATTTGAATATCGTTGAAATTCGGAAGCCCGAAATTGATGCGAAGCTGGTCGCGGAAAATATTGCGCAGCAGCTCGAACGACGTGTTGCATTTCGTCGCGCAATGAAACGAGCAGTTCAGTCTGCAATGCGCCTTGGTGCGGAGGGTATTCGCATTAATTGCGGTGGTCGTCTTGGCGGTGCAGAGATTGCACGTACTGAGTGGTATCGTGAAGGTCGGGTGCCGTTACATACGTTGCGTGCCGATGTTGATTACGGAACAGCAACTGGACGAACCACCTATGGCGCGTGCGGTGTGAAGGTTTGGATCTTTAAGGGCGAAGTGCTTGCACATGACCCGATGGCGCAGGATAAGCGCGCTCAAGATCAGCAGCCGGCGCGCTGACGGGATTTAGCAGGAAGGAAAGAGAATATGTTATCTCCCAAACGCACCAAGTTCCGTAAAGCGCATAAGGGCCGGATTCACGGCAATGCCAAAAGCGCAACTTTGTTGAATTTTGGATCTTTTGGTCTAAAAGCTACTACGCCGGGCAGAATTTCGGCGCGGCAGATTGAAGCCTCCCGGCGGGCAATTACCCGTCATATGAAACGGGCAGGTCGTGTCTGGATCCGGGTGTTCCCGGATGTTCCAGTGTCACAGAAGCCTGCGGAAGTTCGTCAGGGTAAAGGTAAGGGGGCGCCGGAATATTGGGCGTGCCGTGTCAAACCTGGCCGGATTATGTTTGAAATTGATGGTGTCCCGGAGCCGATCGCCCGGGTTGCGTTAGCACTGGCCGCTGCGAAATTGCCGTTGCAAACGCGCGTCGTTAAACGATTAGCCGAATAGGAATAGTGTGATGGATGCGGCTGATATTAGAACGAAGACCGAAGATGAGCTCAAGGAGCAGATCCAAGAGCTTAAAAAGGAAGCACTTAATTTACGTTTCCAGCGGGCCAGCGGCCAGTTGGAAGCCACAGCGCGTATTCGCCAAGTGCGGAAGGATATTGCGCGGGTTCGCACCGTGATGGGCGAACGTCGTCAAGCCGCGGTGCAGGGGTAAGTCATGCCAAAGAGAATGTTGCAAGGTGTTGTGGTGTCCGACAAATCGGACAAGACGATTACCGTTCGAGTTGAGCGCCGGGTGCGTCATCCGCTTTATGGAAAATTTATTCGGCAGTCAAAGAAGTATGCCGCGCACGATCCGGAAAATTCTTTTAAGACCGGTGACAATGTTCGTATTCGCGAATGTCGTCCGATTTCCAAATCCAAGCGTTGGGAGGTACTGGCTGACGGTGAATAGCGCCGTACCTGCTGGAAAGTAATACAATGATTCACGTCGAAACAAATTTAGAAGTTGCGGATAATTCCGGTGCACGCCGAGTTCAGTGTATTCGTATTCTTGGCGGTAGCCGCCGCCGGAGCGCGACTATTGGTGACACCATCGTGGTGACGGTTAAGGAAGCTATTCCGCGCGGCCGTGTAAAAAAAGGCGATATCCATAAGGCTGTCATCGTTCGTACCGCCAAGGAAATTCATCGTGCTGACGGTACGTCAATTCGGTTTGACCGGAATGCAGCGGTTTTGATTAATCCGCAGGGTGAACCGATTGGTACCCGTATTTTTGGGCCAGTGACACGCGAATTGCGTGGCCGTAATTTCATGCGGATCATTTCTCTTGCGCCTGAAGTTTTGTAAGGGGTAATTGATATGGCAAGTAAAGATAAAATGACGAAGAAGATTCGCAAGGGCGATAACGTTGTCGTTCTGACCGGCCGCGATAAGGGCAAGACTGGCGACATTCTGCGCGTGATGCGTGATGATCAGCGAGTGATTGTTCAAGGCGTGAATATTGTTAAACGCCACACCGCGCCATCCCAGAATAATCCAGGTGGCATCGATGAAAAAGAATTGTCGATTCACGTTTCCAACGTTTCTTTGGTCGACCCGGATAGCGGTAAGCCGACCAAAGTTGGTTTTAAAGTCCTAGAGGACGGCCGGAAAGTTCGCGTTGCGCGCGGCTCCGGCGAGATGATTGATTAAAGGCAGCTCGATGACCCGTTTGCAGGAACATTACAAAGAAGTCGTTAAACCCGAGTTGGTTTCGACCTTTAGCTATGGCAACCCTATGGAAGTGCCAAGGGTTGAAAAGGTTGTCATCAATATGGGTGTTGGTGAAGCCGCTTCGGATTCGAAGAAAATCGATGCCGCGGCTAATGAGATGTCGTTGATCGCTGGTCAAAAATCAGTTGTCATCAAATCTCGGAAATCGGTTGCTACCTTTAAACTGCGTGAAGGGATGTCGGTCGGCTGCAAAGTTACCTTGCGTCGTGATCGCATGTATGAATTTTTGGACCGTTTAATCAATATCGCACTGCCTCAGGTTCGAGACTTTCAGGGCCTGTCGCCAAAAAGTTTCGATGGGCGCGGCAATTATGCTCTTGGTTTGAAGGAACAGATTGTCTTTCCTGAAATCGATTACGATACAGTCGATGAGATGCGTGGGATGGATATTGTAATTGTTACGTCTGCAAAGACGGATGACGAAGCTAAAGCCCTGCTCAAGGGCTTGAACTTACCGATTAATTAAACCAAAAACTGCGGGAGAGTTTGCATGGCAAAGACCAGCGCTGTTGAAAAGAACCGGAAACGTATCCGCATGGTAAAGAAATTTGCCTCACGGAGAGCCCGGCTTAAGGCGATCGCAAGTGACCAGTCGGTTCCGGCTGAGGAGCGTTTTGCGGCGAGATTAAAATTGGCCGAATTGCCACGCAATTCCGCGCCGACGAGAGTTCGGAATCGTTGTGAGGTGTCGGGTCGCCCACGCGCATATTATCGCAAGTTTAGAGTTTCACGTATTGCGTTGCGTGACCTTGCGTCGAATGGACATATTCCCGGCATGGTCAAGTCGAGCTGGTGAGAGAGAATAACCGATGACAATGAGTGATCCCATCAGTGATATGTTGACTCGAATTCGCAATGGTCAAAGTGCGAACAAGGGCGCTATCAATAGTCCGTCTTCCAAACTTCGGGTTAGCGTCCTCGATGTTCTGCAGCGCGAAGGTTATATCCGTGGATATGAGCTTCGGCAGGATGAACGCGCTTTGCCAGAAATACGGATAGAGCTTAAATATCACGAAGGCGAGCCAGTAATTAAGGAGCTGCAGCGTGTTTCGCGGCCCGGTCGGCGTGTCTATTCGAAAATCAATGATTTACAGCGCGTTTATAACGGGCTGGGGATTTCGATCCTGTCAACGCCGCGTGGCGTTCTCTCCGATGGAGAAGCGCGGGCGCAAAATGTTGGCGGCGAAGTCATTTGTACGGTGTTCTAGGAGACTAAGATGTCACGCGTTGGATTAAGCCCTGTAACTGTACCTGATGGCGTTACGCTTAGTATTGCTGGACAGCTCGTTACGGCGAAGGGCAAGCTTGGCGAGTTGAGTTTGAATGTGGTTGACGACGTCGAAGTCTTCCAGGAAGAAAATTTGCTTCGGGTTAAGACCCGAAACGATACCCAGAATGCTCGGGCGATGTGGGGTACAACCCGCAGTTTGCTGCAGAATATTGTGACGGGTGTTACCGAGGGGTTCACTATTAACCTTGAAATCGTCGGTGTTGGTTATCGGGCAGCCGTTGAGGGCAAGTTTCTTGTTCTGCAGCTCGGCTTTAGCCATGAGGTGCGTCATCCGATTCCTGAGGGCATCACAGTCAAATGTGAACGCCCAACGGCAGTCGCGGTAAGCGGTGCTGATCGCCAATTGGTTGGTCAAGTTGCGGCGAATATTCGCAAATACAGAAAACCTGAGCCCTATAAGGGCAAGGGCATAAGGTATGAAAATGAGTTTATCCTCCGCAAGGAAGGTAAAAAGAAGTAGGACCGCGGCATGTTAAAAACAAATGCATTAAAAGAGAGACGGAAGCAGCGGACACGTTCCCGTATTCGCAAGGCCGGAGCTGGGCGTCCGCGCCTTTCCATTTTCCGTTCGAACAAAAACATCTATGCCCAGGTCATCGATGATTTGCAGGGCAACACGGTTGTTTCGGCGTCCTCTATGGAAAAGGAATTGCGGGACGACCTGAAGTCGGGTTCAACCAAGGATGCGGCAGCTGCTGTTGGCAAGCTTGTCGCTGAGCGGGCTGTCGCGAAGGGGTTGAACGATGTTGTGTTCGACCGGGGATCTTATCTGTTTCATGGCCGGGTTAAAGCGCTGGCTGATGCCGCGCGTGAAGCCGGCTTGAAATTCTGACGGAGTAACAAAGATGGCACGTACGCCGAGAGCAGGTCAGAGAAATGACCAACGTCGTGGACGCGGCAGTCCTGAGCAGACCGAGCTGGTTGATAAGCTGGTTGGTATTAACCG
>Ga0302135_10001817_pt1 | contig 12823 bp, 14 predicted proteins | sample CBN3_surface_MG_FD_203119 | JGI IMG/M metagenome (GOLD analysis project Ga0302135, IMG submission 203119) | Marine microbial communities from Western Arctic Ocean, Canada - CBN3_32.1 | ecosystem: Environmental > Aquatic > Marine > Oceanic | place: Canada: Western Arctic Ocean | collected... | reverse complement strand
TGTCGTATCGGTAGTGCCAGGAGTTGCATATAGAAGAGGAACTGGGCCAGCTCACCCGGAGAGAGGCTGCCGTCGATTACTCGTTGTCCCCCGTACCAGAGCACCAGTCCGATTGCGACCAGGTAGATGAAGCCCATGAAGGACGCATTCATCGCCTGGAGCCGTGCGACCTTCACCATGTCGGCTGATACGGTTGAGCTGGCGGCATCATACTTGGCCTTTTCCTGGTCCTCAGCGGCGAAGGCCTTTACGACTCGGACGCCCGTCATGTTCTCCTGGAGGACGGTGTTGAGTTCCGCCATCTCCTCCTGCACTCGCAGCCAGATGCGCCTGAGCTGGATACGTATCACAGCGGAAACGATAGCTAGGAGAGGCATGAACCCCAGGCTCACGAGGCCGAGACGCCAGTCGCGCAATAGCAATATGATGGCGGTGGCGAGGAACAGTACCAGGTAGTAGGGTGCCCGAATCACACCCCCCACACAGAACATCCGGATGGCTTCTACGTCGGTTATGGCCCTCGACATCAGGTTTCCGGTGTGGTTCTTGTCGTGGAATCCAAAGCTCAGGTTCTGGATATGGTTGTAGTAACTGTTGCGCAGATCATAGACCACATGTTGAGCGAGGGACTCCCCCATGAATGTTTGGAAGAAGGTAAGGATGCCCCTGATCGAGCTAGCGGCAAGGATAGCGAGGCCGATGCGTATCATCGCCTCATCGGAGACGCCGCCCCCTTCAAATGCCGAGGCTATCTCGTCTACGGCGGTGCCAAATAGGTACGGGAGAGTCAGGTATGCGGAGGTTGCTCCCACCATGCTGATGAGGGCCGTGGCAAGTCGCCACTTGTGGCGAAAGACTATCGCGAGAATTCGGGCGAGGATATTCATTCATCGCTGACGGTCGGCCACATGGAAAAACCCCGAGCCTAAGCCGTCACGCGATAATAAACTATACTCTTTTTTGGTCAAAGTGCAACAAGTATTCAGGTGTTTTGGTTGTCGATTTCATCATATAACGTGAACCACGGGCAGATCGTGGGAGCGGCGCTCTTGATGAATCGTCGGTGGTTGGAGGGTACCCCCAAAGGCAAATGATGGTCGCCGTGCTCAGGAATGACGCTGGATCTTGCCCCTGAACGCAAAAGAGGCGGGCAGCGCTCCGCCTCTTTGTTGGCTCTTGTTTTGCTCTGGGCGTCAGCGATTGAGTCGGCGAGGGGGCTCGGTTCGGTAGAACGGAGGCCAGTTTGGCGCATCGCCAGATTCCAGGAACGCGATCAACGTCCGGTACATCAACTTGTTTCGTTGAATCAGTCCCAAAATAATGATCCGATCCTTGTCTGACGCAGAGACCATGTGAACTGAAAGGGCATTATGCGAGGCCGTCCAATTCCTTTCAAGGATGGCCTTGATCGCATCGAGTTCGGCCCGGTTTGCCGTACTAAATCCTCGGGTCGGCATCTCTGTGGTGTTGGTCGACATCCTGAGGCCAACGAGATCGAGCGTCTGGCCGATGTTTCGATTTACCTCGCCGTAATGCCTCTCGGCTTCAACGGACATGCCCTTATCTAGGAGCTGGCCCATTTCGTTGCCTCGCTTCTGGGCGAGCCGGACGTGGTCCTTCACTTTGGACATATCGGACTGGGGTAGCTTCATTAGGATGTTCTCTTTACTGGTCTTAACCCAGCAAATGGAATCCCCGGGGATGCTATTTGAAGCAGCCACGTCAGCCCCGAGCGCCATTCCAGTTGCGACGAGCAACACAAGCGCTCCGGCGACGATTGGTCGCGAAACAGGGGATTGCCAGATGAACCGTGGGAGGCGCAGCTCCCTCTTGCGCGTGGCGCGCTGGGCGACTGCCTCATTGAACTTCTGGAGGCCTCCTTGTCGCGCCATCGCGTCTGGGCCTACAGTAGTGGCGGCCATCAAGGTCTTTGCAGCAGTCTTCAACAGGGGCGCAAGCTGACCTCTGTCTTCGGGATAGCTGGCGAGACAGGCCTCGACGGGCTCACCGCTGGCCATCCTCTTCAGACAATCATTGACGATTTTGTCTAATCTTTCGGAAGCCATCACTCGGGACTCCAATTCAGCACAACTCGGTCCTGTGTACCATCCACGCGAGCACCAGCAGTACCCTCAACTTCTTGATAGCGGCGTGCTGAAGGGCCTTGACGGCGTTCTCCCTCTTCCCGACGGCCTCTGCGGTCTCCCGAACCGACAGCCCAGCGGCAAAGCGCATGGACATCACCTCTTTCTGCAGGTCGGTCAGCCCTTCCATTGCAAGGTGCACGCGCTCAATCGCTAGCTTCACGTCGAGGTCCGCTTCTATCTCGTGGGAGGACGCGCCTGCGAGGTCACCTGCGTCATCCAGGGGGGTATTCTTCTATCGCGAACGTTTTCGGAAGTGGTCGACGATGAGATTGTGCGCGATCCGGAATAGCCATGAGGAGAATGGATGGCCCTTCCACCGGAACGAGTTGATCGATTCGAGCATTCTGAGGAAAACATCCTCAGTGATGTTTTTGGCATCGTTGGGGTTGCCGGTTTTGAAGTAGATGTAGCGGAATATTTTGTCGTGGAACTGTTCGTAGAGCCCGGTAAAAGAGGTGGTGACGCTATCTTGGGCACGCCTCACCAGGGTTTCGACCGGGTCGGTTCCGGACGCATCGGAGATGGTCGCGGATCTCCTAGGGGGAGCGGCCAGGATGCCTGAAATTGCAGATAGTGTCTCCATGCTACACTGTACAACCTACTCGCAGCCAGTTCGGATAGCGTCTGTTTACGTCCGTGACCGGCCAACGGGAGTTCAGAACACCGATGTCGGCGGCCCCTGATCAATTCGTAGCGAATACAATGCCTTTCGCCCTTCGACCCTTGAGGCCTGGCGACGTTGTTCAAGCCGCCGAGGTCGAACGCGATGCCTGCCCCACGCTCTTCCCTCCCACTGCGTTTCGGCGCGAACTTGGCAAGCGCAACGCCGGTTATCTTGTCGCTGAGGAAATCGCCTCGCATGTTGCAGCAGACGATCCACGGCCCAAAGGATTGTTTGGTAGCCTGCTATCCGGGATCAGAAGCGAATCGTCCCGGGCAGACGATTGCGGGCGAATCGCCGGGTTCATCGGCATCTGGTATATGGTCGATGAGGCCCACGTTGTTTCCGTTGGGGTCAGAACCAGTGACCGGGGTCGCGGAATTGGTGAGCTGCTCCTTATCGGCGCCCTTGAGCGAGCCATGTCACGCGCCGCAGCTGTGATGACTCTGGAGGTCCGCGAATCCAACTGGGTCGCGATCAATTTGTATCGTAAGTACGGGTTCGAGCAGAAAGGGGTTCGTAAGGCGTACTACGCTGACAACCGCGAGGATGCCCTTATCATGACCACCGAGCCCATTCTGCATCCCGAGTATAGAGAGTTTGTCGTCGCCCTTGCGCGGGAACATGCCGCGCGTTGGGGAGCGTCGGAGCGCGATTTAGAGTAGGATGGCCGCAACGTCCGCCTATCCCATCCGGAGGATCCACCAAGATGCTGACCTTCATCGTTCGCCGGACACTTCTCGCCATGCTCACTATCTGGGCGCTCTCAGTGATATCTTTTGTCGTGATCCAGTTGCCTCCAGGGGACTTCATCGACCAGTACATTCTGGAGCTCCTGATGGGTGGAGGACTCCTCGGAAGCTCCAATATGTCGGACACGATGGAGATAACCCTGCGCCACCAGTATGGCCTGGACAAACCGGTCTACGTCCAGTACGGCAAATGGGTCTGGAAGATGGCCCATGGCGACTTCGGGAGCTCCCTCGAGTTTGGGAAGCCGGTCATTGAAATCGTGAGAGAACGGTTGTTGATGACCATCATCCTTGCGGGGACGACAGCCCTATTTGCGTGGGGGTTATCGATCCCTATCGGCATATACTCGGCTGTGCGTCAGCACAGCATCGAAGATTACACGTTCACATTTATCGGATTCCTGGGTCTGGCGGTGCCAGACTTCCTTCTGGCGCTTTGGCTACTATGGATCACGTTTACCTACTTCCCAGACATCAGTGTCGGTGGTCTTTTCTCTCCGGAGTACATTGAGGCGTCCTGGAGCTTCGGGCGCATTGTTGATCTGGCCAAACACCTGTGGATCGCGGCCTTCGTTGTCGGCACAGCCGGCACCGCGGCTCTGATCCGCGTGATGCGTGCCAACTTGTTGGACGAACTGAACAAGCCCTATGTCGTCACAGCCAGGGCCAAGGGGCTGCCTGAGTGGAAGGTCATACTGAAGTACCCGGTGCGCCTGGCGCTGAATCCACTCGTTAGCACACTGGGATACCTGCTGCCGGTGCTCATGTCTGGCAGCGTTATTGTCTCGGTTGTGCTGGGCCTGCCGACAGAGGGTCCGCTCCTTCTGCGCGCACTGCTGGCGGAGGACCTGTTTGTATCGGCGGCGATAGTTATGCTACTAGGTACTCTAACGGTAATCGGGACACTGCTCTCCGATATACTCCTAGGCATTCTGGACCCACGCATCAGGGTGAACTAGCCAGCCATCTGGTCTCAAGGGGTGTGCACAGGGGGAGTTCCCTTGGCGCACCCCTCTATGCCAACGTGTTGCAACTCCGGAAACCCACCGGGACACCCCGCAGAAAATCCGCGGACACCGGGCTTACATCCAAGTTTCAGACGCGGATACCTCCGCAATGGATCTGGACTTGGCAAAAGTACTGCTGATCTTGTCGTTCATAGCCCTCGGGGTGGCATTCCTAACGGTGCCTTCAGTGCAGCAGTTCGGCAGACATTTGTTCACCAGCTCTGAGCAGATAGTGGTTCCCGCTGGCTCGAGCTCCCGAGGCGTAGCCTCGGACGGCGGCGACCGATCGCTCGATCTGGTGACTTTCCTTGGATTCGACGCAATCCCGGCTATCCTGGACCCTGAGTTCGTCACTGTTGTCGAGGCGAACGAGCAGATGGATGACGGCGAGCAGGTGCTGGGGGTCTCGATCAACGGAGAGAGCCGGGCCTACTCGAATCCAATGTTGAGCAGACACGAGATCGTCAACGATGTCGTCGGGGCTGTCCCGATTGCGGTGACCTGGTGATCGCTCTGTTTCTCGGGCATCGTGTATGCCCGAGAGGTCGAGGGGTAACTCCACACCTTCGGGGTGTCCGGCAAGCTCATAATGAACGCCCTGGTCATGTATGACCACCAGACCCGTACCCTTTGGAGCCAGTTCCTGGGCAAGGGCGTTAAGGGGACGTTGGCCGGTGTCGAACTGGACTTCCTACCGGTCACCCAGACTCAGTGGTCATTGTGGAGCGAGGCACATCCAGATACGTTGGCGCTGAACAAGGGTGGCCGCTACCGCTTCGACACCTACGATAGCTACTATCGAGAGGGCAGCGCAGAGGTGCTGGGCGAGACCCGTTCCGATGACAGGATGGACCGCAAGGCGCTGGTGGTAGGGGGCATCCTTGGCGGCAGTACCAAGGCGTATCCGCTCGATCTGCTGTCAGATATGCCTATGGTCAACGACTCACTTGGCGGTGGCGAGGTGCTCGTATACCTGGAGAGCGACACTGATACCGCGCTGGTCTACGATCGCGAGGTTGACGGGCGAGTACTCATCTTTAGTATGGCCGAAGATGGCCAGGGGGCGTTCGCTGTTCTTGTGGACGCCGAGACAGGCTCCGGGTGGCTTGCCCTAACTGGCAAAGCCACCGACGGTCCATTGGAGGGTAGGGTCCTCAACCGGGCCCTGTCCCACCTCTCATTCTGGTTCGCATGGAAGGACTGGAACCCCGATACCGAGGTCTACTGAAGAGTTGGTTGAGGCACGGGGTGTAAAGAGGGGTGGAGGCTTCATGCCGGGAGCCTGAGAGCATCCCTCAAAATATCACCCAACCACGTTTCTTCCTTGCCCTTGAATCCTCGCCGTCGCAACCGCCAAACGTGGGTAGCCTAGTCCAGAATACGGGCCGCTACGATCCCCGTGAGGAGTAGAAATATAGCTGCCACGGTCCACCACGGCAGGCGTGGCCTGTCGTGTGTTGTGTTTCGTGAATACCGCCTCCGCCTCCGCGGGTTCACGGGGAACCGCTGTCAGTTGGGCGCGGATGGTGCCTCACCGGCATGTTGCATTCCACCCACCATAGCTCGCTGCGCTTAGTCGTCCGTGGGTGCAGCAGTCCCCGTGGCGACCGGGTATAGAGGCCATAGCCACTCGATGCCCTCTTCCTTTGGGGTATTGAGCGAGACGCGGTTCTTGAGGACGTGGCTGACGTACTCGATAGCATCTTCCGAACACACGTCGCAGTAGTCGTACGAATCCATCAGCCGGTGGGCGACGGCGGCCCGCCTTTGGGACCACTCGACTCTTTGCCGGGCGAAACGCGGTTGGGCGAGGCCTTTTTCCAGCTTGCGCCTAGGGGTTAGCAAACGAGACTCGATGGCGGCTCGTAGGCGCGGCTCAGAGGTGTACTCGAAGAACCACCCTCGGCTTCGCCACCCGGTCACTATCTCATAGATCTCAATGCGAAACTCGACCTTGTTGCGCTCGGTGATCCCGATCACACGCTCAATCTCTCGCATGTCGCGCTCGTTCTCGGCGTGAGCCTTGGCGGCACGCCCTTCACCTTCAGCGCGCTCCTCTTGCTCAGCTACGAACGCGGTGACGTTGGCGAGATATGAGCCGAGTAGGTCCTTAGCCTTATCCTCGAAGGACTCTTCGTAGGCCTTCTGGATGTCCCTGATGACCAACTCGTTGTATTCTTTGACGGTGTCAGTGACCAGCGCGACTCTTCGGATCGACGCTTCCTGGTCTACGCTGACGTTCTCTTCAAGCCCTTGCCACATGCTGTTCAGAGCTGCGAGAGGAGAGACACAGGTCACGTTCTGGCTGGCTACCACGCCTAGCCGGTTCATGACATGCCTCGGGGATATGCCGGTCATCCCTTCATTGGCATGGTGGCGCTGGATCTCGCGCAGGTCCTTAGCGCTGTAGCCTGGCACCATTTCGCCATCGTAGAGATGCAGCTTCTGTAGCAGGGTCATCCCTTGTCGCTCTGGCAAATCAAGACGCGACAGCACCGTGAACACACTCGAGACCCTGAGGGTAAGTGGTGCGATGTGGACGCCACGCAGCTTGCTCCCCTGCAGCATCTTGCCGTATATCTTGACCTCTTCTGTGACTTTGAGGTTGTAGGGAACCTGGATCGCGATGATCCGGTCTCGTAGTGCCTCCGAATGCTCTTCTCTGGCGAAGGAGTCGAAGTCGCCCTCGTTGGAGTGGCCAATGATGACCTCGTCGGCGTATACCGAGCCGAACCTCTCCATCTTGATGAGTTGCTCCTGGGCCAGGCTGAGGAGCGTGGTTAGGAGGTGCCGGTCCGCCTTGAACATCTCAACGAACTCTATGAGGCCCCGATTGGCGACATTCAATTCACCATCCAGCCGGAACGCCTTGCCGGCGACCTCCAGCCGGTCCCCGTCGAGTTGGGTGGTATCGACGCTCCCGACCAGGAGCGATGCGTCGCTCGGGTTGGGGTTGGTAGCCATGAAGTAGCCTATCCCGACGGCTTCCTGCTCCGAAAAGACCACTCGGCGGACAGGCACATCGGCGATACGACCGTTATGCTCGCTCTTGACAACGTAACGACATCTGGGGCACAGGTCGCCCTCAATGTATAGGCCATATTGATCGAGCAGGCTGGGCCGCAGCCTTGGGGGAATCAGGTGCAGCGGCTCCTCCTGCATGGGACAGCCGCTGATGGTATATACAGCGCCGGATGTCGAACGTGAGTAATTTTCCATTACGCGCTTGAGCAGCTCAACCACGCTGGACTTCCCGCTGGCTGGGGGACCAAGGAGCAGGAGGATGCGCTTGCGCACCTCCATGCGTTGGGCGGAAGCTGCAAAGTGTTGGACGATCCGGTCCAGGTGGTGTTCGAGGCCGAATATCTCGCCGTCGAACAGCCCATACACCTGGTCGCCGCTGGGGCCTGTCTCAACACCACGCGACATGATCGCATCATAGACAAACGAATGCGACAACCGTGACTGGGACGGGTTCTGCGTAACCATTCTGAGGTAGTCCGCGAACGTGCCGTCCCATTTGTAGCGGCTGGCCTCCCTCTCGCTTTCCGAGAGGATCGCTTCGATGGATAGCTTGCTGGTCATATCCCCACCATCCTACCACCCTTACGTGGGACAGGGCCCGGAGCCCTGACTGCCTTCAACCAAAATCACTACGGAGATAACAAAATCGACGCTCCAGCAGGGGCTGATGGCACGTCTGGCGCGCCATCAGCCCCGCCGAAGCGTCTAGTCCCGAATTCTCCCACAAAGGGATATCAGGCTATGTCGGTCCCAATCATCACTAGTCCAATGCCGACGACAGCCGCGCTACCCAACAGCATGAACCAGCCCGTGACTAAGCGAAGTACCATCAACTGCCATGCCAGGTAGAAGAACGAGATCGCGGCCAGGAGCGTGAGCACTGCTGGCGCCGCGGCCATTGTGAGCCACACTGCGTCCGAGTAGATGGTCCGCAGCTCGATGGCAAAGAACAAGAACACAATCAACGACACCACAGCTACTAACCCGCTGTAGAACCCTATGGCCCGATCTTCAAACTCCCAAATGCCATGGGCCGCGACGCCGAACGTATAGGCGACCCAGACTATCATCAGCGCCTTAAGAGCCGTCGTTTCTTTCAGCACTTTCACTGCGTCCGCCTTGTCGTTGACTACAAGTAGCGTCGCATCCATAGCCCCGCCCAGCATGAACGTGCCGAGGGCTAGCACTCCCAGCCCGCCGACCAGGACGCCCATCGTGCGCCCCTCCGAGTACAGGCCGAGTATGTACCACGACTGCGTAAACAGGGCCGCACCGATCAGGATGAAAAATATGCCTTCCATGGCTCCTCCTTGGTTATTGTCATAGGTTCCGGCGGGTGGCGATTAACCACCGCACGGTGAACTTTGCCGGACGCTGACTCTAGCGCACGTAAACTAATGTGACATATTCCCACGCGGGCTGTCTAGGCGTAGTCGGGCACAACATTCAGGAAATATTGACTAGGGCATCGGACGCGGTACAAGCTCAAGTAGGTCGAAGCAGCGTCCGGAGCCGCACTGGCCAGCAAAAACTAGGCAGCACTGCACATCATTTGAAGATGGCCGCCGGTCGTTCGACGAGTTGTTGGAGGCGTCGCAGGAAACCCGCTGCGACCGCGCCGTCTATAACCTGATGGTCCACGGTCAGGCTAACGGTCATCATCTCTCGTATCACGACCTCGCCACGTCGTACCACTGGTTTCTCGACCGACCGCCCGGCGCCCAGAATCGCGCTCTGACCGGCGTTTAGTATAGGCGTGAAGCCGTCGACGGAGCCTAGCACGCTGACTGTGAACGTGCCCCCTGCTAGATCGCCAGAACGAAGTCCACCTGTCCTGGCCCTCTCAGCAAGCGCCGTGATTTTCGTTGCCAACTGGTCTATGTCCATCGACGCGACACCTTTGACCACGGGTACGATCAGTCCCTCATCGAGGGATACGGCGACCCCTATGTTGATCTCGTCATAGCGGAATATGGTTCCACCTGCGAGGACGCTGTTCAGCTTTGGGTTCCTGCGAAGCGCCTCGGCACAGGCCTTGATAAGGACGTGGGCCAGGGAGACGGTATCGTCTCCGTTGGCTGAATGTTCTCTCCTGAGCCGCTGCGCTTCGGTTACGTCCAGTTCTAGGAAGAACGAGAGCTGGGCCGTCTCCACGATGCTTCGACGCATGTGATCGGCGATCGTCTTTCGCATACCCTCTATAGGGGTCGTGCTGGCCGGCGCACCGAGGCCCGGAGGCGTGGTCGAGGCTGACTCTTCTGTCGACGCGTCGGCGTGGCCGCGAACGTCGGCCTCGATAACCCTGCCTCTGGGGCCCGTGGCTGTCACCTCGGAGATGTCGACGCCCAGCTTGGCCGCGAGACGGCGTGCCCCTGGCGTCGAGGGCACGGCGGTGCCCGCAGCTGACGGCCTTGTGTCAGACCTGGCTGGTGCAGTGGATGCAGATATGGTCGGCGCCGCAGCCGGGGCGTCCGGCTCTGGAGGTGCCTCGCCTTCATCGAGCAGGTAGGCCATAACGACGTCTACCTGGACCGTGTCTCCCTCGGCAGCGAGTGTGTGGAGGACGCCACTGCGGGTCGCCTCCAGCTCGTAGTTGAGTTTTTCGGATTCGATCTCGGCGATTACCTCGCCCTGGGTGACAGTCTCTCCGGACGCCTTGGCCCACTTCGCGACCGTACCCTCAGTCATGAAATCACCCAGCCTGGGCATTATGATGCGTTCGGCCATCTATGAAATCCTCGTTCGTGGGATGAAGTCTCTGATCAGAGGCGCGACGATGTGTTCGACTGCTGCTGAAATCCTCATTCGAGAACTTCGTTGGCCGCTTCGACTACCCGCTCAACTGTGGGTACGTAAAGGGCCTCTAGGGGACCGCTGTACGGCACAGACGTGTGAGGAGGGGTTACTCGTTTTGGGGGCGCGTCGAGGTAATCAAATGCCTCCTCGGCGATCAGCGCCGAAAGGTCGCTGGCGATGCTGCATCGAGGGTAGTCCTCATCCACTATGACGGCCCTTCGAGTCTTACGGACCGATGCCAGAACTGTCTCGTCGTCCATCGGGGACAGGGAGAGGAGGTCGACGACTTCGGCCGAGAATCCGCGAGACTCAAGCTCCGCAGCGGCCTGCAGGCATAGGTGTGTCGTATACCCGATACCGATGAGAGTGATGTCGGTGCCTTCACGAGCGATGCGCGCCTTGCCGATAGGCACCGTGTACGCCTCTTCGGGCACGTGGCCAGAGGGCGTGAATCCCATGAGCTGCCGGTTGTTGAAGATGATCACGGGATCGTTGTCGCGTATCGCCGCGGTCATCAGCCCTTTGGCGGTGTAGGGGTCCGATGGAACGACGCACTTTAAGCCAGGGAAGTGCGTGAACACCGAATACAGGGTCTCCGAGTGCTGTGCTGCCGAGCCCGTTCCAGCGCCCATCGCAGTCATGATCGTGAGAGGAACATCGACCTTACCTCCGAACATGTAGTGCATCTTGGCGGCGTTGTTGACGATCTGGTCGGCGCACACGCCGAAGAAGCCTACGTACATTAGCTCGACGACAGGTCGGAGCCCCGTGGCCGCCGCTCCTACGCCAGCCCCAATGAATCCAGCCTCTGATATGGGTGTGTCGCGGACACGGGCCGCTCCGAACTCGGGGTAGAGTCCTTTTGTCAGCCGCATCGCACCGCCCCAGGCATCTTCCTTGCCCTTCCGTCCAGCCGCACCGGCGGCGTCCTCACCCATGACGATGACCTTTGGGTCGCGGCGCATCTCCTGCGCGATGGCCTCGTTGATAGCCTGAATAAAGGATATCTTTCTTGTCGCCTCGGCCTGTACCATGTCAGTCCTCCGGAAATGTCATCTGGACAGCGGCAAATCGATCACTAGTCTGTTATAGACTCGGCCGCGTCTACGGATACGAAATATAGACATCGGCGGTAAGCTGTTCGGGCCCGGGATATGGGCTTTCGTTGGCGAAGATACTGGCCTCGGCGACATCGTCTGCGGCCTGCTGCTCGATGGCTTGAATCTCGGCTTCGGTGGCGGTGTTGGTTTCAGCCAGGTGCGCTTTAAGTGCGGCAAGACAGTCCTTGCTCTTGTAGTAGGCTTCTTCCTCTTCATCGCGATAGGCCAGAGGGTTGTCTGCACCAAAATGGCCCATGTATCGGTAGGTCTGAGCTTCGATCAGCGTGGGCCCGTCCCCGGCGCGCGCCCGCCTGACGGCCTCGCCGCCGACCTCGTACATCTCGAGGGCCGACTGGCCGTCGACCACGACACCCGGCATACCGTAACCCGCAGCACGGTTGGCGACAGACGCCCCGGCTATGGAGTACTCGAACGGTGTGGATTGGGCATAGCGGTTGTTTTCACATACGAACAGGACGGGTAGCTTCCAAATACTTGCCAGATTCATGGCCTCATGTAGGGTCCCCTGGGCGGCTGCGCCATCCCCGAAGAACACGACGCTGACCCCGTCTGTGCCTTTCACCTGAGCGGTGAGAGCCGCTCCCGTGGCCACCGGGATGTTTGAGCCGACAATACCGTTGGCGCCCAGCATGCCCTTGTCGATGTCGGCAATATGCATCGTGCCGCCCTTACCCTTGTTTGTGCCGGTCGACTTGCCCAGGAGTTCGGCCATCATCTTCTTGAGGCTGACGCCCTTGGCGATGCAGTGATGGTGACTGCGATGTGTGCCGAATATGAAGTCGTCGTCCCTAAGGTGGGCGCATATACCCGTGGGTACCGCCTCCTGGCCGATTGCAGAGTGCATACCGCGAAGCTTTCCGGCGTCGGCTTCCCGCCTGGCCTGCTCCTCGAAGCGGCGTATGGTGACCATAGTTCGATACATCCATAGGAGCGTCTTGGGGTCTGGGGCGGTACTGGTGGTAGCCATTATCGGCCTCCGAAACAGGCATCTGAATGTCTCGCGTACGGCGAGCAAGGCAGCCTGAAGAGTGGCGGGATTATAGCATACGGGGATGCGCTGTTGCTATGCGGCGGGCGCATTGGGCTGGAGGTTGCAGAGGCCGCTGAGGTTCATCGCGCGGTGGTGGTTCTCAGAGACAGGCTAACTGGTGATGGGTCCGTATCCCGGTTTGCACCCAGGCCGATCGGACTCCCTGACCCGGTAGCATAGGGAATACCTAGATCGTTGAGGCCGGTCCCCTCAAGGAAAATACTATGGTCAGCAAAGTCCGTGAAGGGGCTGGCTTCAACAGTGTTGGTGGGTACCTGAACCCTG
>Ga0302135_10001816_pt1 | contig 12825 bp, 9 predicted proteins | sample CBN3_surface_MG_FD_203119 | JGI IMG/M metagenome (GOLD analysis project Ga0302135, IMG submission 203119) | Marine microbial communities from Western Arctic Ocean, Canada - CBN3_32.1 | ecosystem: Environmental > Aquatic > Marine > Oceanic | place: Canada: Western Arctic Ocean | collected 2017-09-15 | reverse complement strand
TGATCGCCTGGGTCGCCAGCAGAACCACAATTCCCACCGCCAGCAGTCGGCCAAACGGCTCGCGCGTTGTCGCAGCAATCCGCAAACCACTGCCGAACAGAATCAGGTAAAGCAAGAGGGTCAGCAAACAGCCGACCAATCCCCAGCGCTCGCCGACCAGACAAAAAGCGAAATCGGTTCGCGAGGCAGGCAGATGATACGCCAGTGGATCGTCGAGAGGCATTCCACCGATCTCACTTCCCCACACTCCCCCAAGTGCGAGAAGTTGTTTCGATTGATGCAGATGATACCCGTCACCCGGCGGAACAGGCCCACCGTCGCGCTGTTGAAACAGCATGACCACGCGCGACTGCTGCTCGGCACTCATCCCGGCCCACAACAAAGGCAGGCTGGCTGCGCCCAATAGCCCAACGAAGGCAAGATGCCGCGGCCGCGCACCGGCAGCGAACAACATGCCAAATAACACCGGCAGAAAAACCAGCGACGTGCCCAAATCGGGCTCGCGCAAAATCAAACCGACCGGCACGATGGTCATCAGGAACGGAACCAGCAAGCCGGTCAAGCGGCGGTAGTTGTCCCGGTGCATCAGGTAGTGGCCGACAGCCATGATGAAAGTCAGCTTCATCAGCTCCGAAGGCTGCAGGAACACAGGCCCCAACGGTATCCAACGGTGAGCACCATTTCGAGCGGGAAAGAAGTACGTCAGCAGCAGCAGCACCAAGCTGCCCAGAAACAGCGGGTAGCTCAGCGTTCGCAACCGACGATAAGGCAACATCGCCGCCACGCAGAAAGCGGGAACCGAAAGCACGATCCAGACCGTCTGGCGAGTGAAGAAGTCACCGTTTCCGGCCAACACATCGCCCCGCGCGATACCGGTCAAGCCTAGCGACACTAACGCCACCACGCTCGCAACCAGCAGCCAGGGAACAACATGTGGTGATCGATACTCCATCGCGCTCTCTCACAGCCTTGCCGACGGTGATGTAATGCATTCGGCGGGATGTGGGAACACCGATCTCGGCTGGGCAAGTTGACAGTCTCAACGACCCCGGTGTCCTGTTCGGGTTCGACACACATGTCGGTCTGCGACAAGGTCCGGATCCCAAACCGCACGTTGACACCCTTTCATGGCCGTCTTACGATGATTCTAACGAACGCTGGCTTGGGGAAGGTTTCAGCCATGTCTAACGATTACAGAAGCCGCAATTCGACGCCGAGGCGAGAACTTCGCGTTCGCGTTCTCTGCCTGTTACCGCTCGTCGCGTGGTTTTCTCTGTCGGCCTCATCAACCGAGGCTGCCCCGCTCGACCCGAAAATTGCCGCCGCCGTGCAGAAGGCTGCGAAATTCATCGCTGGCAACGTGGGCAAGTCGCAAAGTGGAGACGAAGGCTTGGCAGCGTATGCCTTGCTCAAAGCCGATGTGAAGCCGACGAACCCTGTGGTCGTCGCGCTGTTGCGAAAAGTTCTGGCGAAGTTCGGCCGTGGTGGCTACCGTCCGCCCCAACATCATACCTATGCAGCGGGCGTCGACATGATGGCCCTGGAAGCCGCCGACCCGAAGCGCTATCGCAAGCATCTTCAAGCGATCGTGAAATACATCACCACAGTGCAGAACCCGAAAGGTGATTGGTATTACCCAGGACCGTCAATCGGCGGAGATACGAGCATTTCGCAATACGGTGTCCTCGGTTTGTGGGCGGCTGCACGTGCCGGAGTCACCATTCCCCCGCTGGTCTGGGACAAGGCCGCCGCCTGGCATGTTGCGAACCAAATGAAAGGCGGAGGCTTTACGTATCAACCAGGAAACGGCGTAGTCAATGCGACGAGCAGCATGACGGCCGCCGGCACGTCGAGCTTGCTTGTTTGTCGCCTCTATCTTTACCCAGAGGGCGGCCCCAGGTTCGCTGCCCCAAAGAAGAAAAAGAAGGGGCCACGCCAACGATTCGGTGTCTTGGAGGAAATCGATCTGACCGAAGGCGATTCACCAGAGAAACCGAACGCCCCAAGACGGGTGAATTACCGACCAAAAACTCCCTTGGCAGCAATCGATAAAGCCATTGCAGGTGGCACCGATTGGTTAACAAAAGGGTATACAGTTCGGGCAAATGAATACCCCATCTATTACCTCTACGGGCTGGAGCGCGCAGCGGCGCTCGCCAACCTGCCCAGAATCGGCAACCATGATTGGTTTGCCGACGGGTCGGCCCATCTGCTCTCCCGTCAAGGCGGGGACGGCATGTTTTCCGGAAGCAACTGCGGTAACGTTCCCGGCACCGCCTTTGCGATTCTTTTCCTCACACGAACCACGAGCAAGCTTCTGGGACGACAACCCAAACCGCGAACTCCCATTGATGGGGGTCTGCTGGCCGGTGGTCGCGGACTGCCCGACAATCTCAAGCAGACCCAACTACGTGACGGCAAAGCCAAAGAGCGCAAGCTCACCGGGCCGATCGACAAACTGCTAGCCGAACTCCAAAGCCCTCAAGACGGCGATTTCGTCTCCGCACAGGAAGCCATCATCGAAAGAGTTCAACTCGGAAATCGGGAAGAACTCATCGGACAGAAAGCCCGTCTGGTGAAGCTCGCCTCGCATCCCCATGCCGAGGTTCGTCGAACGGTTATCTGGGCGCTAGGTCGCACCGACGACTTGGCGGTTGCTCCCATTCTCTTGAAGGCGCTCGAGGATGCCGAACTCGACGTGATGGTCGAAGCACGCAACGCGCTGTGTTTCCTCAGCCGCAAGCCGCGCGGATTCGGGCTGCCCAATACACCGCTCGGCGAAGCTGCCGCAGACGCCAGTGAAGCAGAGCAGAAGAAGATCGTCGCCGACTGGCGAACCAAGGCGAAACGCAACTGGCAACGCTGGTATCTCGCCGTCCGCCCCTACGCCGAACGAGACGACCTGACCGAACCTCCTCGGCGCAATCGGAAACGAGCACGGTCGTTACGCTGATTCGCCTCGTACCTCAGCGTTGACTGGCTATCGAGCACCTGCTGGCTGCTGTGTGTGACTGCTGATCGCTGACTGCTCAAAAGTCAGACCTGGTCAAAGTTCGTCGGTGCCCGGCCCGTGATACTGTACACGTAGGCCATAATCTCGACGAACACTTCGTACATCTCCACCGGAATCGGGTGGCCTACGCGAACGTCTTTATACAAGGCGCGGGCCAGTTCACGGCGTTCGATGATCGGAATGGCATTCTCGACGGCAATGGCGCGGATCCGTTCTGCGATCACGCCCATCCCCTTGGCCAGCACCAGCGGAGCGTCCATCTTCTCCGGCGCGTACTTCAATGCCACCGCGATATGCGTGGGGTTGGTTATCACCACGTCGGCATCCTGGACCGCGTTCATTTCGCGGCCTTCGGCCAACTTACGATGCGCTTCCTTGCGCCGTTGACGCATCTGCGGATCGCCGTCCATCTGTTTCATTTCATCGCGGACTTCCTGCTTCGTCATTTTCAGATCTTGCTCGTGCTTCCATTTCTGGAACGCGTAGTCGGTTACCGCCAGTACAATCAACGCAATGGCCAATTGCATCGCCAATGCCGCGAGTTCGTTCTTGATCGCCAGCAAGATGCTCGCCGGCTCGCCCTGCGTCCACGTGGCGAAGTAGCTGAATTGAGATGCAATGAACCACCCCGCGATCCCCGCCACCAATAACAGTTTCCCCAAACTGACGGCCAGCTTGACGACCGACTGAATCGAAAGGATCCGCTTCGCACCTTCCAGCGGGTTCATGCGAGAGAACTTGGGCATTAACGCTTCGGGAGCAAGCAGAAACCCCACTTGCAGGATGTTGATCGCCAACGCCGAGGCCATCATGCCCAGCAGCCAAGGCAACACACCGGCAGCCACCGCCGAGGCCAACTCCTGAAACATATTGACGGCCGACGCGGGATTGATCGTTAACGGCACAGGACCACGCAGAAACGCCTGCATGATCTCCGCCATCGCACGCACCAGCGGCAGGCCCATCAAGGAAACCAGGAAGGCAACAGCCAGCATGTGAGAGGCCGCGTTGAGATCAACGCTCCGCACCACATTGCCCTTCTCGCGCGCATCGGCCCGCCGCCGATTGGTCGGTTCTTCCGTCTTGTCGCCATTTTCGTCGCTCGCCATCGCTCACTCAGACGAAAGAAATCCATTTCTTAGCCCGACGCGTGAGCGAGGGACGCTCTGGGTCGTTGAGCCTCTTCCCCGCGTCCCTCGCTCACGCGTCGGGTTAACGACTCGCGCGGGCGAATGTTCGCAGGATTCACAAAACGGAGCAATCCCGGCTATTCAGGCGAGCGGCCTGGCGTCAGCCGGCTGTTCTTCCAACGGCCAATCAGCAAGCCATTCCGTATTCCGCGTAACCCGTAGATTCACATCCACGGCTCGCCGTTCCCACTCTCCTCAAACCAATTCCGTCACACTCAGTGGAATTCCACTCCGAATCAGGATACGATCCTTCCCGCTCACGTCCGATCGGACCCCGGCCTGGCTTTGGCCCGGCTGAATCGCCACGGGATTGGCAATTGCGTTGTGGAGCAGCGAGGCTCCCGCCCTTCGATGGGGTGAGTTTCCGTAGATTTTTCACCAGTCTATTTTGCCAATCCATCTCTCAGCAGGAGGCCGAGCCGTATGAGCACGCCTACGTCGGATGTCACCGTCTCTGAAACCGAAGCCGAACTGATCGCCCGCGCCCGCGAGTCGCTCAGCGAATGTCATTGGACCGTCGGCGAATGTGCCGGCAAATGGACGACAAAATACGCCAAAGGGCGGACCGATGCCGATTTCGGAGCGTTGGTGTTTCTCAGCGGAGACCAGATCTATCAACGCCGGCGCGTCTGGGAGACCTTCGGTGATGTTCGTTCCAATTATACCGGTTTGCGATGGTCGCACTTCTATTGCGCGTTGAACTGGGACGACTCTTCGGAGTGCCTGCAATGGGCGTTCGAGAACGAAGCCACCGTCGCCGAGATGCGGGCCTGGCGTCGACTGCAACGGGGTGAAGATCTGACAACCGAAGCCGAGTCGTCGCTTGACGAATGGGCCGGCGAAGGAGCCGTCAGTTTCGTTCCCAGCGAGGCGACAGCCGTTCGCGATCCCTCAGAATTCGGCAGCGAGGGCGGCGGCAAGGGAGCACCGGGCGGAGCGCGAACCCCGGCAGAAACCGTCGGAGGGGTGGCTCGGGAATCCGAAGCAGGCGTTCCCTTTGAAGGCGGATCGGCCGGCGAACAGCAGGGTGGTCGCGTGGCGGTCGCCGAAAAGCCGAAAACCTCGGCCGATCAGGCAGTGAAGCGGATGACGGTCGCGGTGGAACGGGTCAACAAGTCACTCACATCGGAACTGGTCAAGGAATTCGATAAGCTGCCGAAGAAGGTTCGACTGCGGTTTATCAAGGCGGTCGGCGAACTCAGTTCAAAAACCGCCAATTTGATGTAGCCGGTCGACCGCTCCCAGAGGTGCGAAACGCATGGAACATCACGAAGCGGAATCCGAGACCAATCGTGGGCGGCGCTCGACTCCGGTCAATCGCTGGCTGGTGGCGGTTCTCTTGCTGCTTGTCGGCGTGTTGGTTTTTCGCATGCTGGACAGAGTGCAGCCGGGGTTGCTCGACCCGAATGCCAGATCGCGGACCATCACACCCCGCGGAGACCTAGCGTCTTCCGAACGTTCGACGATCGAATTGTACAGCCGGGCCAGGTCGTCGGTCGTGCATATCACGAACATTCAATTGGCACGTGATCGCGTCAGCCTAGACATCACGCGGATTCCACAGGGAACCGGAACGGGGTTCATCTGGGACGACCAGGGCCACGTCGTCACCAATTACCATGTGATCGAAAACGCCCAGGAAGTCAGCGTGAACTTCGGCGGCGGCAAAGCTGCGTTCGCTCGCCTTGTAGGATACGCGGCCGACAAAGACCTCGCCGTGCTCAAGGTCGACGTTCCGAAAAGTGGACTGAACCCCATCGACATCGGCAAGTCGTCCGACCTGCAAGTCGGCCAATCGGTATTCGCCATCGGCAACCCCTTCGGGTTGGACCAGACACTCACCACCGGCGTCATCAGTGGGTTGGGCCGCGAGATTCTGTCGGTCACGCAACAACCCATTCAAGGGGTCATCCAGACCGATGCCGCCATCAACCCCGGCAACTCGGGTGGTCCGCTGCTGGACAGCGCCGGTCGGTTGGTCGGTGTCAACACGGCCATTTACAGCCCCTCGGGAACGTACGCGGGCATCGGTTTCGCCGTTCCCGTCGATATGGTCAACCATATCGTGCCGCAGTTAATTCGTACCGGTCGGGTGGACCGGGCAGGAATCGGCGTGAGCCTCTGGCCCGATGCGACGGTCGAACAATTACGAAAAGATGGCGTTCTCAAATCGGCCGGCGCGTTGGTGTTAGATATTGTTGAGGACAGCGGCGCAGCTCAGGCAAAAATGAACCCCACACGTCGTCGCCCCGACGGCCGGATGATCTGGGGCGACCTGGTCACCGCAGTCGACGGAAAGAAGGTCGAAACAATCCTCGAATTGCTACGTCTTCTTGGCGATCGGAAGGTCAACGACAAAGTGATTCTCACAATCGAGCACGACAGCAAACAACGTGACTTGGAAGTGACATTGCAGGCCCTAAAGTAATACATAACTTCCCCCATACGATACGGATCGACTAGAACGGCAGGATTGGGGACAGCGGGATTGACGATTGACACTACAGATCGAGCAACTACGATAGACTTTTCCGGAAGGGGGAACAGTCGGTGCTGTGTTCCCCCGAACAAGACGCCCCTAGTCGCATCAACGCGATCGAACGAAGCATGTCCAGCACACGAGCACCAGCCGCAACCAAACAGCAAGAGGTGACAATCGTCGCCTTCGGCTCAGAGTACGAGAACCTCGACGAGGTCGCTTTGGATGAAGGCGTGGGTGATTTCATTCTCGACTGTGCTCGGGATGCCGACCCGCCGCTGCTGCTTGTCGACCTGTCGAATATCAAATTCTTCGGGTCGTCGTTCATCGAAACTCTGTTTCGTGCCTACAACCGGATGAACGAGCGTGATGGCAAGTTCGCCATCTGCGGACTGATGCCCTATTGTGCGGAAGTTATCAAAGTCACGCATCTCGATCGGATGTGGAGCATCTTCCCCGACCGCGGTGCAGCGATCAAATCGCTGTTGGGAGACTGAGGCCGAGCGTTTTCGGGGCCGTCTACTTCCGAAACGGTCCGCGTTCGACCGCTTCGAGAATTGCATCGTCGGCACTTTCACCGGGGTCGACTCGGAAACCGACGTCTTGCCCGTCGATGTCTACGACCGTCAGCAGGTAGTCGCCAACTCGAACCGCATCACCAACAGCGAGTTCTAACTCGTGGGGAATCAAAGTCGCGCTCCCTTACCGGCTTCACTCCTGCGACCAACGGGAGACCATTCAGGCTCCACATACTGACCGTGACGCAACTATAACACGCCGCCAAAAAGTCGACAAGACGATGCAACTGCTCAGGTTTCATCCACTTCTCAAACGCAATCGCTGGGGCGGACGCCGACTGGCAACCGTTCTCGAAAAGCCGATCGGCCCGGAACCCGATTACGGAGAAAGTTGGGAAATCGCCGACCACGGTGACGACCAAAGCCTCGTCGACGGAGGCCCCTTCGACGGCTGGTCCCTCGCGCAACTTGTAACCGAACATGCAAAGGAACTGCTTGGCCGTCATGCGGATCGAACGCAATTCCCGCTGCTGGTCAAGTTTCTCGACGCCCACGATCGGCTGTCGTTACAAGTGCATCCCAATGATGCCCTCGCGCGCGAATTCGATGTGACCGAGAACGGAAAAAGCGAAGCCTGGATCGTCATCGATACCGCCCCCGATAGCCGACTGTTCGCCGGATTGAAGGCCAGCGTGACTCCCGAGGGCTTCAAACGGCATTTGGCCGCCGGAACCGTGGCCGACTGCCTGCACGTCATTCCAGCCAAACCGGGCGATTGCATCTACATCCCGGCTGGCACCGTGCATGCCATCGGTGAGGGGATTCTTCTGGCCGAGGTGCAGCAATCAAGCGACCTGACATTCCGCCTGCACGACTGGGACTGGCTTGATGACAACGGAAAACCACGTGAATTGCACGTCGAAAATTCGCTTTTGTGTACCGACTGGGATCGAGGTCCGGTCGATCCCGTCACTCCCGTGCCGGTCGCTGATTCGTCTCACTATGCTTCGTCTCACACTGTCGAACAGTTGGTTGCCTGCGAGCATTTCGTGATCCAGCGACACCGCGCATCGACACCGTTTCCAATTCCCGCCGAAGATCGCTTTCGCATCCTGATGGCCCTCGAAGGAACCGCCACACTACGTTGTGACCAGCAAACCGTGCCTCTGCCACGTGGTGGCACCGTACTGATTCCCGCTGCGGCCGAAGGCGTCGAAGTCGACCCGACCGAAGCGGTCGTCTTGCTTGAGACGTTCCTCTCCTAAAATCGCTAGAACGACTCGATGTGTTCGACCAGACGATGGCGGATAGTTCGCAGACGTTCGCCGTCCCGAATCTTTTCGCCTCGCTCGTCGGTAACATAGAACACATCGACAACCTGATCCAAGTGCGTCGCGATTTTCGCCAACACGACCGAGAGTCCCATCGCGAACAGCTCGCGCGAAATCGCGTACAGCAGACCCCGCCGATCGTGTGCAAAGACATCGACAATCGTCGAATGCTCGGAAGAGTCGTTGTCGATCACAACCCGTGTCGGCAAGTCGGAACTTGGCCCGCTGGCATCAGCCATTCCGAAACGCTGGTGCCGCTTAAAGAGTCCCTTGATCGAGACCTCGCCATTCAGAACACCTCGAATCGTGTCCGCGACATCGTCGATGCGATCGGACGGGACATTCTCCTCATAGTCGTCGTCAATCACGCGAAATCCGTCAACCACAGTGCCGTCACTGCTTGTACTGATGTCGGCCGAGACGATTTCCAACCGTTTCGCAGCCAACGCGCCGGCGATTTTGTGAAAGCAGCCCACGGCCGCGTCGCCTTTTGTAATGACGCGAAACTCGACCGTTCGCGTGGCCTTGTCGAAGCGTCCTTCCACCACGATCTCGTTCGGTTCCAGCCGCTGCATGATGTCCAGATCGCTCGCGATCCGCCCTGGAGGTGTCGCGGCGAGATAATGCGGCGGGAAGCTGTCTAATCGTTGGCGAATCCAGTCGCTGGGATCGCCGTCGCCGGTTTGCGATTCCAACGGCACGATCGAATTCTGCACATGCTTTCGCACCGCCGCAATCCGCTGCGGCTCGGCGTGGCGATGGTGTTTTCCGCTAACGACCAACATCGTGCGATCGTACAGTTCGGTGAGCACTTCCGCCTTCCACGCCGTCCACACACCCGGCCCCACAGCAACCAGATCGGCCGCAGTCAGCACGTAGAGCATCCGCAACGTTTCCGGCGTGCCGACTTCACGGCTCAGGCTCCAGAGCACTTCGGGGTCACTGATGTCTCGCCGCAACGCGAGATGAAACATCTGCAGATGGCGATACACCAGGAAGATGACCGTATCGCGATGATGGTCGGGCAGATGCAGCCGCTCGGCGATTCGTTCGGCAATCTCTGCACCGATATCGCTGTGGTCTCCCTCGAACCCCTTGCCCAGGTCATGCAACAGCAACGCGAGATGCAGAATCTCCTTGTGGTGAATGGCCCGATACGCCGTGCCGACAGGTCCGACATCGTTCTCGAACGCGGCCGCCGCTTCGACGGCACGCAATGAATGCTCGTCGACGGTGTAGCTGTGGTACTGATTGAACTGCAACAAGCACCGGGCGTGGGCCATGTCGGGAATGAGCCGTTCCAGTAGTCCGACGTCGTACATGCCACGCAACGTCACGCCCAGCGATCCGGTGCAGCGCAGGATGTCGAGAAACGCCCGAGCCTGTTCTTTCGTGACTTCTCGTGGCACCTCATGTGGTGCCCGTTTGATCGCATCGACCGCTGTGGCAGCAGACTCAACTCCATAGAACGCGGCCGATCGAAATAACTTCAAGACGCCGTCGAGACTTCCCAACACACTCTGGCGATGTCGCGCGACAACATCGATGCGACGCGGGCCGACCAGAAACTGTCCATCCGATCGATGGGTCATCAGGCTCTCGACAACGCGCTCGTGAACGGGAGTCGTTTGGTGGCGGGCGACGAAGCGTTTCGAGATATCGGCGATCGACTCGGTGTGTCGGAAATACGTTCGCATGAAGCGTTCCACCGGTCGCAATGCGCGCGAGCCTTCGATGTTTCGCTCCTCGGCCAAACGCAGTTGCTCTTCACGCGTGAGCATGTCGTGCTCACGCCCCGCGTTGAAGTGCAGATCGTTACGCAATCGCAGCAAGAATTCCTGCGCGGTGAGCAAAGCCCGGGCGTCATCACGCGAAATGGCCCCCTGCAATCGCAGCGAATCAATGTCGGAGACCCCGTAGCATGCGAAGCCAACCCAGCGAATTAGATGAATATCGCGCAAGCCCCCCAGCGAACGTTTGACGTCGGGTTCCAGCCGGCTGAACGTCGCACCTTGTTGTACTCGTTCTTCTTTTCGTGCCGAGAGGCAGGCATTGACAAAGGCTTTTCGCCGCCCACGTCCGCCCACAACGCGACGACGAACGTTTTGTCGAAGCTCGTCGAAGAGTCGTTCGCTGCCCCACAGCAGCCGTGACTCAACAAGCGTTGTGGCGACTTCGATTTCCTGGCGAGCCAACCCGATCGACTCCCCCACGGTGCGTACGCTTTGTCCCAGCTTGATGCCGGCATCCCAGCAGTCACGCACCACTTGCGCGGCACACGCACGAAACGGCTTGTTGGCCGGTCCGTGATGCAAGAAGAGCAGGTCGACATCGGAGTACGGTGCCAGATCTCCCCGGCCGCTGCCTCCGACGGCGATCAAAGCCGCGTTGTCTTCGGTCGTTTGGCGAACCGAATCATCCAGTGCGTTGACCGCATCCAAGCAAAGATCAACGACGAAGGCATCGGTCGCCTCGGAAATCGAGGCGGCGACCTGGATACCGGTCGCCCCACCGTCGGCGAGGTGCTTGGCCCGCTCGCGGATTTGTGCGAAACGCTCTCGTCGCGCCGACAGACGTTCGAGTGCCGTCTCGCGTGCCGTGGAACCGTCACTCATCGAACGCCTTCACTGAGCGCGGTGATGCAGTCGTCAATCGATGCAGAAACGAATAGCTCGTTCCTGCAAACGCCGGTTTGAACAATATCGCACCGGCGGCGGAGCGTCCAGAAAGGGAACCGCACCGGCCACACCTCTGCAATGCTAAATTGCCTCGGCACCTGTTTCCCCGGTACGAATACGAATCACCTCGGCCAGGTCGGTGACAAAAATTTTGCCGTCTCCGATCTGCCCGGTGCTCGCGGTCTTCATAATCGTTTCGGTCGCCTTGGTCAGTTCATCGTCATCGACGACAAGTTCCATTTTGACCTTCGGCAGGAAATCGACAGTGTATTCCGCACCGCGATAAGTTTCCTTATGCCCTCGTTGACGTCCGAATCCACGAACTTCCGAGACGGTCATCCCCTGGATGCCAGCTTCGGAGAGCGCGTTCTTGACCTCTTCGAGTTTGTAGTGGCGAACAATGGCTTCGATCTTCTTCATGGTGGTCTCTCCTTGCTCTCACAATGCCTCGTCGCCGGTTTCTCCGGTACGAATGCGAACCATCTCTGCAATGTTGCTGATGAAAATTTTACCGTCACCAATCTGTCCGGTGCGGGCTGTTCGCAAGATGGTGTCAATCACACTCTGTGACTGCTCGTCGGAAACGACGATTTCCATCTTGGCCTTGGGGAGGAAGTCGACGGTGTATTCCGCCCCCCGGTATTGCTCTTTGTGACCCTTCTGTCGCCCGAAGCCTCGGACTTCCGAGACCGTCATCCCATGCACGCCGACTTCGGTCAGTGCATCTTTGACTTCTTCCAGCTTGAAATGGCGAATAATCGCCTCGATCTTCTTCATCGGTCCATTCCTTTCACATCGTCGGAGTCGATCTCCGTTGCGGAACTCTGTCCCCGCACAAAGCGGGCCGTGTGGCGGTAAACGGGGCGTCCCCCGCCACAACGACCGTATTCGAGCGAATTTTACGCGATCGGGCGAGACCGATCACAGGAAAATGTAACCTTCTTCCCCATGCTGACTGAGATCCAATCCCTGAATTTCCTCTTCCTGAGTCACCCGCAAGCCCATTACGGCGTCGAGAACCTTGAGAATGATCAGCGTGCCGACGAGCGCGATGGCAGCAGAGGCCGCGACACCAACCGCCTGATTGACGAGTTGCCGTCCGTTCCCCTCAAGTAAACCAACCACGCTTGCGTTTCCGGTGACGGCCTTGGTGGCAAAGACGCCAGTCAGTAAAGCCCCCACTGTTCCACCAACACCATGTACCCCGAACGCATCGAGCGAATCGTCGTACCCGAACTTGTTTTTTAGCGTCGTACAGGCAAGGTAGCAGACGTAACCGGCCACCAAACCAAGAATAATGCCCTGGATGGGATTCACCGCACCGGCAGCGGGCGTAATGCAGACCAAGCCGGCCACCGCGCCCGAGCAGGCCCCGAGAATCGACGGCTTGCCCCGTGAAAACCATTCCGCAGCCGACCACGACAGCACACCGGCGGCCGCAGCGAAATGTGTTGCCACGAATGCGTTTGCAGCCGAGGCATTGGCGGCCGACGCACTTCCCGCGTTGAACCCGAACCAGCCCACCCACAGCATTGTGGCGCCGATCAAAGTGTATGTCAGATTATGCGGCGGCATCGGTTCCTGACCGAAGCCAAGCCGCTTGCCAATCAATAACG
>Ga0302135_10001815_pt1 | contig 12829 bp, 15 predicted proteins | sample CBN3_surface_MG_FD_203119 | JGI IMG/M metagenome (GOLD analysis project Ga0302135, IMG submission 203119) | Marine microbial communities from Western Arctic Ocean, Canada - CBN3_32.1 | ecosystem: Environmental > Aquatic > Marine > Oceanic | place: Canada: Western Arctic Ocean | collected... | reverse complement strand
GAGGTCACTGGTTCGAACCCATAGGGCCCACCCTTTCATGGTTTCCCTCGAAAGGGTGCGCCTGTTACAGCAACTAACTTTACGATTATGGTCGCTTCTGACCGGCGGTTTAGTGGGGTAGCACAGTGGTGATTCTCCGATACTTGGAGGGTATTACCAGCGTCAACTACCCGGTTTACGACCCATCAACCTACTGACGAAGTCAGTATCCTCGTTGGGGTTGAACTCGACCGAGCAGAGGCTTCTTCTTCAAGTACCGCGCAACGTTTTCCTGCACAAGAGGCGGGAGCAATATGGCATTCCATACATCGGGATTCGCGCAATGCGGCGTGATGAGGACCTCATCCAGCTGCCACAAAGGATGCCCTGCCGGCAAGGGCTCGGGGTCTGTCACATCGATCGCCGCGCCGGATATCGATCGCGTCTGAACCGCGTCAACTAGGGCGTCGGTGTCCACGAGACTCCCTCGAGAAATATTGATGAGAAATGATTGTGGGCGCATCACCCGAAACTCCGCCCTCCCGATGGTGCGCTCAGTATCGGGCGTTGCAGGTGCAGCCACTACGACGAAGTCAGCCAGCGCGATAATCTCGGCATGTCGATCCGGCGTAACCGTGTCGATTGCTCCCTCGACAGTTCGCCCTGTGCGGGTCGATGCAAAAACGTCCACGTCAAACGGTTCGAGTAGCGACATCAGAGCCTTCCCGATCCGGCCGCAACCGACAATGGCGACAGTCGAGCCATACAGCCGGCCTATCTCAGGGTCCGACCAGGATCGTTGCCGACTCAATGAGTGCAATCGTCGTGCGCACGAAAGCATAAGCGCGAGTGCATGCTCAGCGACCATTCCGGCATAGGCCGGTCCGGCACTTGTCGTCACGTGACGGCCATTCACCAAGCCAGCTGCGACGTACTTCTCGATACCGGCCGATGGAAGTTGCAGCCAGCTAATACCACCGTGGAGGGAGGCGGTGAGCTCACTGATATCGCCTCCGGTCCAAATGGCGGCCTCAGCCCCGGCGAAGCTGTCGACCGGCCACGCGCCGGCAGAGCGTACGGCTTCCTGTATGGCAGGTGCATCGGTCGGACCGACGTAGATCAGGGCCGGATTGGATGCTTTCTCTTGAGGCATACAAGAATAGTCTACACAACTTGCCGACATCATCGCAGCGTCCGGCGAGAGCCACTAGTCGTGCTCGGAAGGTGGGATCGCATCAACTATCGAGTTCTCCTGTGACAGCGACCAGCCGCAAGATTCGGCGCGCTTCACGCACGGTCGCCTCATCCACCATCCTGCCCTGAGGGTCGAGAATCACTCCACGCCCTTCAGCGACCGCAGTGTCATAGTCGGCGACGAGCAGCCGAGCGGCAGTTGCCTCGCCTGCCGTCGGTGTGAACACGTCGTTGATTACAGCGACCTGAGCGGGATGGACGGCCGGCCGTGATCGAAATCCCATCCTTTTCAGCCCTTCCGTGCTTGCCCGGAAGGCATCAAGATCGCGAAAGTCGACGGATACGGGCCCGACGGGGGGGTTTGATACCCGCGGCAGCGCAAGCGATCAGCACCTGCGATCGGATCGCCCACCACTCGTGTTCGTCCGGCGAGGCTCGGATGCCCAGTTCCGCTCCCAGGTCCGCCTCCCCGATCGCCAGCTCGGTGAGGCCTCGGTGAGCAGCGATCCGGTCGACCGCCTGGAGGCCTCGGGCAGTCTCAATGAGCGCACCCAGTTTGATCGATCCGATCCCCGGATCCTGGTGAGCAGCAGCTGCACTCACCAGTTGGGCAACGGTGTCGATCGCATCGGGCCCATCGGCCTTGGGGATGCAGAGGCCGGTCAGGCCTTCCCCTACAACTGCGTTTATGTCGTCGGCCATCAGGTCTTCGTGATTGTTTATCCGGACCCAGATCTCCGGCCCCGCCTCCGCTTGGGTGCTCAGCCACTCACAAGTGATTCGTCGTGCCGTTGCTTTGGATGTGAAAGCCACCGCATCTTCGAGGTCCACGATGATCGCGTCGGCACCCCGCCCCACAGCTTTGGCGAGTTTGTCAGGCTGATCGCCCGGCACGTAAAGATAGCTCCGGGCTGTCATCTGCCTACCTCCAACCGGGAGCAGGATTCGGAGGAGGGACTCATCAGTCGATTGCTCGTCACGACTCGGCCGTTTCCGTTCCGAACGCACCTTCGTCGGTGAGTCGGCTGATCGCTGCTTCGTTGTACTCGAGGATGTCTCTGAGAACGTAGCTGGCATCCTCGTTGCGGAGGGGTGCCCTGCGGTAGGTGACCTGCGACTGGTCACCAACTCGAACGGGACTGGCAAGTGAACGCACGGTCCCGAAATGTGGGTGGTCCGTCTCGACGATTAATTGCCGAACGCGCGTATGAGGCTCTTGCATAGCGTCGGCCACGGTCTGGACGGGCCCGGTGGGTACCCCTTTCTCCGACAGTTGGGCTATCCAGCTGGCAGTGGTCTGGGTGGCGAATATCTCATCGAGGATTCCGATCAGCTCGTCTTTGTTGTCGGCTCTAGATGAGAAATCGTGGAATCGTCGGTCGTCGGCCAGTTCCGGGCGTCCGATGACCAGGGCAAGTCGGTCCCAGAAGTACTCCTTGGCGCAAGCGACTACAAACCAATTGTCATCTGATCCTTGGAAGAGTTGGAACGGCACTAGGGATGGGTGGGCCGATCGCGAGGTTCTGGTCGGCTCCCAGCCTTCGTTGAGGTGCCAGGCGGCTGGGTAGGTGAGCAGGTTGATTGCCACGTCGTACAGACTGATGTCGCAGTCGGTCCCCACTCCGTCGCGTCGCGCGGCGTGGACTCCAGCCAACAGAGCAAGGGCGGCTACGTAACCCCCTGAATAGTCCACCAGAGAGAGGCCGGTCTTGGTAGGTGGTCCTTCTGGCTCCCCGGTGAGGCTCATCCAGCCGGTTAGACCTTGGAGGATGTAGTCGTAGCCCGGCTCCTTTGCCCGAGGTCCGTACATACCGAATCCCGAAACGGACACGCAGACGATCTTCGGGTTGATGTGTTTGAGATCGTCGTATCGAATTCGCAGTTTGGCGGGGACATCTCCTCGCAGGTTCGAGTAGACGACGTCGGCCTTCGAGACCAGGTCTTCGAACACAGTTCTGCCGGCGTCGGTGGAAATGTCGAGACTTACGGACCGTTTGTTGCGATTGAAAGTCTCAAAGAAGAGACTGTCCTCTCCTTCTTGGAAAGGGGGCACGTATCGTCCTACATCCCCGCCGAAGCGAGGGTGCTCGATCTTGATGATCTCGGCGCCCAGGTCGGCCAGATGGACCGAGCCGAAGGGGCCGGCTCCGTATTGTTCGACTGCGATCACTCGCAAATCCTCAAGTGGCCTCATGTGGACCTCCCCGCCTGTCGATCGATCGTCTTGTATGTCGCGTGGAGATGTTCGAGGTGTTCGGTCATCTCCGCTGCCGCTAGGTCAGAGTCGCCTAGTTCAATGGCCTCACCGATTCGCCGATGTTCCGCATCAACCTGCCTCCAGAACAGTCTCGGTGCGGCATCTCTAAGGAAACGCGTATGGAGGACGTAGAAAATTGGGCGAGTCATCACTTCGAGCAGGCGATTGCCGGCGGCCTCGACAATCCGCATGTGGAAGCCCCGGTTGGCGTCGAAATTAGGAGCGGCTTCAATGCTCGGGAGCGCGTGGATAGACTCGAGAATCCGCTCGAGTTGCTCTGGAGACCGAAGGTGCGCGGCACTCCGCGCGGCAGGTACTTCGAGCAGTTGTCGCGCCTCCATCATTTCGGCAACGCTGACTTCCTCGGCGACAGTCAAAAATCCGAGGCCGATGCCGAATAGGTCGGACACCTGGTCGGGGTCCGGCCGGTTGACGAATGTCCCTCCCGATACTCCCCGGATCGTAACGGCGAGGTTTTGTGAGGTGAGGGAGCGCAACGCCTCCCGGACAGTCGAGCGGCTCACGCCAAAGCGTTCGGCGAGGTCGTCCTCGACGGGGAGACGCTCTCCGGGTATCAGCTCTCCGGCGAGAATCAGCTGACGAAGCTCGTTGGCTACCCGGCTGTATGCGGTCAGGTTCGTACCTAGTTGGGTCATCTCTCTCATCTGTTGGTCCCCCCATCCTAAAGGTCAGACATTTCCGGGGCAAGCTTTCGTTCAGCAATTAGGCCGGACTCATGTTCCACACGAATGGGTAAGTACTGTCCGCCGACGTTGGGGCTGTTGGGCCGCAATGGCCGGCCTTGTGTCGAGGCTACGACGAGTTCCGTCAGGCGTCGGGCCAGGCGACCAAGAACGATCCGAGGGATCGATGATGAGTGCCGCCACTTGCTCCCTAAATGTCTGATGTTTAAGCTCCCCTCAGGGATTCCGCAACACCATAGGGTGCATCCATGACACTGAAGGAAACGACTCTCGGCCGCTTCTACGAGGATTTCGAGGTAGGCGATGGGTACCGCCACCCACTCGGCCGAACGATCACCGACGCTGACAACGTCTGGTTCACCTTGCTCACAATGAACACCAATCCGACCCACTTCGACTACAACTATGCGGCCAAGAGCGAGTTTGGCAAGCCCCTAGTCAACTCAAGTCTGACTGTTGCAATTGTGGTTGGGCTTTCTGTGATTGATACCAGCCAGCAGGCGTTCGCCAACCTCGGATGGGACAAGATTCGCCTTCTCAACCCACTCTTCGTTGGCGATACCCTTTACGCCGAGAGCCTCGTTCTCGAGAAACGGGAATCAAAGTCACGACCCCATGCTGGAATTGTCAAGATTAAGACTCGTGGCCTCAATCAGCACGGCGACGAAATCGTGACTTGGGAACGCACCTTCTACGTGTACAAGCATGGTGCTGAGGCAGCCGCCTCTCCCTTCCCTGAAGCCAAGACACCACTCGAAGCCGGTTGACGCGTCTCAGACCCGAGCCGTGGGGTGAGACGATCGCCGAGCTTCGGGGAACCTGACGCTCTCGGGTGTGGGGTCCCTGCCAATACCAACCAGAAGTCTCTACGATCCTCGACATGGCATCTGGGGTACTTTCCGGATTGCGGGCTGTCGTTCTGGGTCGTGCCTCTATCGTCGACGGAATTATCCCTCCTCTGGTATTCGGGAACGGAAACGCCCTAGTCAACACGGAGGCTTCTGCGATTCTCGCCGTCAGTTCGGCTCTGATGATCATCGCGGTGAGGCCGGAGAAAGGACGAAGCCTGAAGTTCGCACTGGCGGGACTGTTCGGTGTTGTGGTAGCTGCAACTACCACCATCTGGTTGGGTCCGCAAGGTTTCTTCATCCCATCGATCATTTCAGGAGTGGGGACGAAGCTGTTGATACTCATCAGCATCATCGCCAAGCGACCCTTCGTTGCGTTTACAAGTTGGTTGGCGCGGGATTGGGCGCTCGGCTGGTACTGACATCCAGAGGTGCGCCCTGCCTAGGATCAGTAGCGAACCCTGAGGGAAGAGTGAAGTGGTGGGGCTCTTCGAGCCAGTTACAGCGGATAACTTTACGATTATGGCCGCTGCTGACAGGCGGTTTAGTGGGGTAGCACAACGCTTGTTGGCTCATAGTTAGGAGAGAGGTTGCTACGTGGAATCGCGGCGTTGTCGATCATTGCTCTGCTAGTTCCGTTGGTTGCTATTCCGGTTGGGGCTGCTGCTGATGGCGGGTTCGATGACGTCCCTCTTTCTCACCCGTTCGTATCTGCGATCACGTGGCTTGCTGATGAGGGAATCACCAGAGGTTGTAACCCGTCCCAAGGAAACACCAAGTTCTGTCCAGATGATGTGGTGACCAGAGGTCAGATGGCAGCGTTCTTGACGCGTGCGTTTGGGTACACAGATCAAGGTACGAAGGACTTCATTGACGATGATGACAGCATATTTGAAGCCGACATTGAGAAGCTGGCTACTGCTGGGGTGACACGAGGTTGTAATCCGTCTGGTGGGAACACGAAGTTTTGTCCCGACAATGTGGTGACTAGGGGGCAGATGGCCGCGTTCCTAGTTCGTGCTTTCGGGTACACAGATCAGGGTTCGAAGGATTTCGTTGACGATGATGACAGTATCTTTCAAGCTGACATTGAGAAACTGGCCGCAGCAGGAGTAACGGTTGGCTGTAACCCTTCGGGTGGAAACACGAAGTTCTGTCCTGACAATCCCGTGACGAGGGGCCAGATGGCAGTGTTCCTATATCGAGCGTTCGGATCTCCACCGCTGCCGAACCCCGGCGATACGGTGAACTGCGGTGACTTTGCCACGCAGGCCGAAGCACAGGACTGGCACGACCTTTACTTCGCTTGGTACGGAGACATAGCGAACTTGGATGGCGACGCGAACGGGGTTGCCTGCGAGTCCCTGCCCTAGAGAGCACCGCATTGAGAGGGGTTCGAGTGCACAGACGACTGATCGCAGCCCTAGTGGTCGGAGTCATGGTGACGTTGAGTGCTCCTGCTGTGTCAGCGGCTCTACCACCGGGCGGAACCTTTGTAGATGACAACGGCAGCACCTTTGAGAGTTCCATTGAGGCGATTTCTGCTGAGGGGATAACTAGGGGCTGTAATCCTCCTGCGAACGACCGCTTCTGTCCGGATGCTCCTGTTACCCGAGGTCAGATGGCTGCGTTCCTTGTTCGCGGGCTCGTACTAACGGACAGACTCGCTGACCCGTTCAGTGATGACGATGAGTCGATATTTGAGGCGGACATAGAGAAGCTGGCTGCTGCGGGTATCACGTTGGGTTGCAATCCTCCCTCCAATACGATGTTCTGTCCAGAAGCCAACGTGACTCGCGGTCAGATGGCGGCCTTCCTTGTAAGAGGAATGGGTTACACAGAAGCAGGCGGTGACTTCTTCAAGGACGACGATTCGTCAACGTTCGAAGCTGATATCAATCGTCTGGCTCAAGCCGGTGTGACAAAGGGGTGTAACCCGCCAACAAACGACCGGTATTGCCCGGAGTCCTGGGTCACTCGCGCTCAGATGGCCGCGTTCCTGACACGGGCGCTTGGTCTTACCCCGATTGTTCCCCCTCCACCAGTTGAGGGTGGGGGAACACTCACGGTCATGTTTGTCGCTGTTAGACAGGGAGACGCAGCAGTCTTCGTGGGCGCTTGTGGAGAGACAGGGTTGATTGACGCCAACCGGTTTCGAAGTGCCGAGGTGCTCTCCGCGATTGACAGTGTTGGAAGCCGGAACCTGAAGTGGGTTGCTAACAGTCACTATGACGCTGACCACCTTGGTGCAGTCCTGGACGTTGCCACGGCTTCGGGGGTTACGGTCGATCAGTTCTACGACCGTGGGGGGGACAGAACTGTTAAGGACTCGAACACATATCGGGATTACTTCGACTACATAACAGCGGCCGACAAACGGACCTCTTTGGACATTGGAGATCGTTTCACCCTGTGTTCAGGAGCCGATGAGGTCACGTTCACCGTCGTATCGGCGGGATCAGATGGCACGGCTGCTGGGGGAGTCAGCGTCAGCGACGAGAACGACCGGGGACTGTGCATCCATGTCGAGTACTACGATTTTGATCTGGCAATGTGTGGGGATAGCAACGGGACAGACGAAGGGTCGAGAACAGACGTCGAATCAGCAGTCGCGGGGGTGATCGGTGATGTTGAAGTGGCGAAGGTCAACCATCACGGATCTGCCTACTCGTCCAACGCCTTCTACGTGTCCACACTATCCGCCGAAGTAGCAGTCCTATCAGTAGGCAAAAACAGTTACGGGCACCCAAACACAACAGTCATCTCAAGGTGGCAAACATACGGAGAAGTGTTCCAAACCCAATCCGCCTCAGACAACGCACTGATAGACGGGAACATCATCGTCACCACTGGCGGTGTCACTTCTTTCACCACGACGAGCTCCTCGTCTGGGAGAAACTACGTCATTTCAATGGACGAGAGTTAACGGGCGACTGCCCCCGCCAGACCTGCCTTAGCCGAGTGCCCGATGCAGGAATGCCGCCATCTGGCCTCGCGTTACGAAGCTGTTCGGGCAGTACCTATCGTTGGTTGGGGGATTGCATCCTCTGGTGACACCGGCCGTTGCCATTCGGTCTATGTCAGCTTCGAAAATGGAGGAGTCGTCGTCGACGAAGAGGTCCCCACCTCCGTTGTCGGCGTATCCCATTGCTCGAACCAAGAAAGCAGCCATCTGCTCTCGGGTTACCTTTCCTTCAGGGCAGAAGCGTGTGTTGTCCGGCGGGTTGCATCCTCTTGTGATTCCCGCTGCAGCAAGCTTTTCGAGGTCAGCTTGAGAAACAGGAGTGTAGATTATTATGGTGAATCGTGACTCTAGTGGTGAAGGCAGCCCTGATATTAAACGCGAACCGGATATGATTTATGTTGCAATTGGATTCTTCACGATAATGACAGGAACCGCTCTTGTTGCCTTTTTTGGAGGATTCCATGTCATGGATGAATGGGATTCAAGGAATTGGGTCGAGGCCGAGGTCCTAGCTATCGGCCAAGATTATACTGCGGACGAGGGCGCACAAACCTTCTTTTACAGCTACTCCGTTGATGGTGTTGAGTACAAATCTACCTTCAGTTGTGACGTACTTTGGGAGATCGGCCCCAGAGACGCCTCAGAACAAACACAGGGAGGTTCTGGAATTGTGGAACCATGGAAAACCCAATGCTTACACGATAGCGAACATTATTTGAATTTAGAATCGGTGGCATACAACCCTGATGCTCCGTCTGAAATAGATGTTTATCCTGGTTTCACATACAGGATATTATTCGAGGTATATGGTCCTAAATTAGCTCCTGTTGCATTAGTTTTAGCTGGACTTGTGATCGCTTTGCGAGGAGTGTTTGGCCCATCGTTTGGGCCGTGGGCACACTTTGCAAACAACCAAATGGCGGCCTTCCGTCGGGATCGTGCCTAGACCCCGTTCTTGCCCTGAGAGGCCCCACGTTACCCGCTACGCGTAGGATGCTCGCCTCTGGCAACACCTTCGGACTGCCCCGAAAAGTGCCTTCAAAGTGCCCACAAGCACTCCGCGGGTACACAAAGGGCGCCAAAGGATGCAGCTAAATCAAAAGCAGAAACGGCGGATGACCAGGCTCAAACCCCAAAAAATCCCCACTCCATAGGCTTTGCCGAAACAGGGTGATCTGCCTTTTTGCGAGGCGGAGGTCGGCGGTTCAAGTCCGCCCCTGACCACCAAAGAAAGCCCTTGTTTCAGGGGTTTTTATCGTTTCGACGATAACTCGGTGACACTGGAGTCGCTCTTGGTGCCTTCAGAGTGCCTTCGAATTTCGACCAAGGTATCGTTTAGGCGGTCCGCAGCGCCTTTTCCAAGGCTCAGCAAGACAGGGCCCCCTTCTTTGGTTGTTGCTACGCTGGGCTGAGATCTGACACTCGGAGAAGCAATGAGGGACATGCTTGGGAAGGTCAAGGCGAAAGTCTCTCTTGTAGTTTTGGCGGTTGTGTTGGTTGCTGCACCGTCTGCAGCACTTGCTATCCACAACTTTGATGACGTTCCAGACTCGCATACGTTCCACAATGACATTCAGTGGATGCTAGAGAACGGTATCACGGCAGGTTGCGGCGGCAGCAATTATTGTCCCGACAGTTACGTTACTCGAGGTCAGATGGCCGCGTTCATGAAGCGTTTGGCGTCGAAGGGGATCGGTGGTGCTGATGGTGCTGATGGGGCGGCTGCTTGTGCAGTAACGCTTCTTTGGAACCTTCCTCAATGCCAAACCGCCACTGTCACAGTCGGTACTAACCCCGTAGGTGTGGCCTTTGATGGCAACAACATGTGGGTTACCAACTGGGGCGATGGCACGGTGTCGAAGATCAATGTTTCAACCGACACGGTGACCGCCACTGTCACAGTCGGCACTAACCCCAGGGGTGTGGCCTTTGATGGCAGCAACATTTGGGTCGCCAACAACGGCGATGGCACGGTGTCGAAGGTTGATGTTTCGACCGACACGGTGACCGCCACTGTCACAGTCGGTACTAACCCCGTAGGTGTGGCCTTTGATGGCAACAACATTTGGGTCACCAACGCCAACGATGGCACAGTGTCGAAGATTGATGTTTCAACCGACACGGTGACCGCCACTGTCACAGTCGGCACTGGGCCCAGGGGTGTGGCCTTTGATGGCAGTAACATTTGGATCACCAACAACGGCGATGGCACGGTGTCGAAGATCGTTCCTTAAAGCTCACACAAATTCGCAGAAACCCTTCGACCAAGGTCACCCAAAACCAACCGGTCGCTTCCAATCCAGCGGCAGCCCATCACATCTAGGTCGGGCTTGGGCAGGGCTGGAGACACCACAACCGATCCCAAGAGAGACTGTTGTCGTTGCTACGCTGAGCTGAGATCTGACTATCGGAGTTGGCTCGGACGGTAGGGTGTGGCCGGCATTTCAACCCCTCGAGGTGGCCGTTCCGGGTGCATGAGGGACAGGCAATCTTGGTTGATCCGGATGAGCAGGCTCTTTCAGTGGAGTCGCTCAACCTTGGCCCATCCTTGGAAGCATTTAGAGCAACTAACTTTACGATTATGGTCGGCTCTGACCGCCGGTTTAGTGGGGTAGCACAGCGGTGACTCCCAGGTACTTAGGAGGGAGATGCTCTATCCCCTGAGCTACTCGGGCAGTGAAAACGCTATGTTTCAGTGATCACATCCTCTACCGACTCTGTCCGGTCAATCCAGTCACTGAGGTAACTCGACACCTGCAACCACCTTTCGGTCATGGAGTCTTCCGATCTCCGGTCCGTTGAGTCCCAGAATCTCGCTCAGTATCTCGTCTGTATGCTCTCCGAGCAGAGGGGCGGGCTGGGTAGTGTAACGATCTCGCGGCGTCGTTCATGAACGACTATAGGAGGTATTGAATGTTCGATCTCGTTCTTGAAGGTGGGCATGTCGCAAATCCCGGCGGGCCGGTCCCTCTAGACGTGGCGGTCTTGGGCGGCAAGATCGCGGCAATCGGGCTACCCGGAACACTTGGGGCGAGGGCTGACACCATGCAACTTGACGGGTTGCTGCTGGTGCCGGGGGGAGTGGAGCCCCATGTGCATGCCGGCCACCCGCTGGTGAGCCCGCGCGATGGCTCGGCGTTTTTCGGCGGGGGCCCGATGGAATTGAGCAGGGCGGCGATCTACGGCGGCACGACAACGCTCATCGATTTTGCCCGGATCCCGCCCGGAGGCCCGATCTGGCCGGTTGTCGAGGAGCAGAAGGCAGTCTGGTCGGGCCAGTCGTTTTGCGACCACTCGTTTCACGTGTGGTTTCACGGCGATGTCACCGACGACCAGCTTGCCGAGGTCCCCGATGTCGTGGCTAAAGGGTTTCCGAGCTTCAAGGTGTTCACCACTGACGGGCTGCCGAGCAGGAGGGGACGTAAGGTCAACATGGGCAGCCTGCTCGAACTGATGGGGAAGGTCGCCGAGCACGGAGGCGTCATCGCCGTCCACGGTGAGGACGATGACCTCGTGATGCATACGTACGAGAAGCTCGTCAGGGAGGGCAACACCGATCGATGGCGGAATTGACCTCGGCAAGGACGCGATCCACGTCAAGGACGTCGTTTTGGTTGAGAATGGTCACGTGAGTCTCCTGAATCTGCGTCGTGACAACTAAGATTGTGAGTGACATGCTATACGCTGAAATAGAGGGTCCGAAATGAAGATTGCACGGGTGGTATTCGACGATCGGGTGTTCTTGGGGCGTGTCGACGATGACGGGGTGGCTTTACTTGTCGAGGAGAGCGGTCGTCCCGGGGCGGATGCATTTCGTGAGGCAATAGCGGCTGACGTCGACTTTTCGGGTGGTTTTGAGACGGTGCCAACCGCTGAGTACCGGTTGTTGGCACCGATTGTCAATCCGTCCAAGTTCCTGTGCATTGGCTTGAACTACCTTGAACACGGCGCTGAGCAGGATGTGGAAGTCCCAGAGAAGCCCCTCATCTTTGCCAAGACAATCAACACGATTGTGGGGCCGCATGATGCTGTGCGGTTTAGAGGATCTTTGACGAGCCAGGTCGACTACGAGGCCGAACTTGGTGTGGTAATTGGTCGGCGCCTGAGTAGGGCGAGCCGTGCTGAGGCGACCAACGCTGTGTTCGGCTACACCGTCATTAACGATGTTTCAGCGCGCGACGCCCAGTTCGAAGACGGTCAATGGACACGCGGCAAGTCGTTCGATACCTTCGGTCCTGTGGGTCCGTGGATTATCACAAGTGACGACATTCCAGATCCCCAGTCGCTCCGGATAAGTTGTCGTGTGAGCAAAGAGACACTCCAGGACAGCAACACCGCGTTGATGATGCGAGGTGTCATCGACATCATCGTATATATCTCTCAATTCATCACGCTTGAGCCTGGCGATTTGATTGCGACGGGTACGCCCGGTGGCGTTGGGTTTGCCCGCACTCCGCCACGGTACCTCCAAGATGGTGATGTGCTTGAGACGACGATCGCGAAGATTGGCAATCTCACGAATTCGATTCAGGTGCTGGATGACTGACATCGAGGCTGTGCGGGCATTCGATGATGTCGCTCAGTCGGTGGGGGCTTTGGTGACGCGGGTCAGCGATTTCCCAGCTACATTCGAATATGCGAAGGGTTTGCTTCGCGACGGTGAGACTGTTGTCGCAGCCGCGGGCATCGTGTCGGCATCCGGGGGTCGCGGTACCCGAAACCATAGAAGTCGTGCCGACCGACGTCGGCGCAGACACCCTGGGTGATATAGCCGTAGGAATGGTCCGTGCCAGGGCCGCTGTTGCTGAAACAGGATCTGTCGTTTTGGACGGCGGATCGGTCGGGGACCGTGTTGTGGCAATGCTGTCGGATCGGCTTGTCG
>Ga0302135_10001813_pt1 | contig 12843 bp, 11 predicted proteins | sample CBN3_surface_MG_FD_203119 | JGI IMG/M metagenome (GOLD analysis project Ga0302135, IMG submission 203119) | Marine microbial communities from Western Arctic Ocean, Canada - CBN3_32.1 | ecosystem: Environmental > Aquatic > Marine > Oceanic | place: Canada: Western Arctic Ocean | collected... | reverse complement strand
TGAGAAAGAGGTCGTGCGGGAGGTACCAGTCGAGGTGGTTAAGGAAGTTATTGTCGAGGTTCCAGTTGAGGTAATAGTTGAGAAAGAGGTCGTGCGGGAGGTACCAGTCGAGGTGGTTAAGGAAGTTATTGTCGAGAAGGAAGTACTCGTTCAAAGTGATGACGGTTTTGTTTCAAAGATGATAGCAATTGTATTATTCTCGGTGGGCGGCACTATTGTAGGTTCGATTATTGTTATTGGTATTCGCGAAAGATTAAATAGAGTGCAGTGTCCAAAATGCCAAACAAAGAACGTGAGAAAGACAACATTCTGCAAGAGTTGTGGGGAGCTAATGTCTAGCTAGCACCTCTTCGTCATTTCGTCCTTCATCATATCGGAGCCTACTCTCCCCCACGACTTTTGAATAGACAGTCAGGATGCTACTGGGGCTTGTAAGGCTGTTGTGAGGTAGGTGGGGGGGATATATCCCTAGGTCTCCAGTTGTATACCTGGGCAATGTGGCAAGGGGTATCTTAGACCATTATCGCCAGCGGCTTTGATGTCTAACACGTGTACACCAATTGAAAATTGACTTTTATCACTTGCTATAATTTCTGGCTTTTCTTGAAAAGCCCCTAGAATTATCTGGGTCTAGTTCTATAACTTTGGCGAAATCAGATGTAGCCTTCTGAAGATCTCCCAATTCTTTATACGCAACGCCCCTGTGAAAATACCCAATTGGGTGCTCACTACCACCCTGCCCATCAATGAAAATATTATAATTGTGTTCTGTGCAACCTTCGGGCATTATTGGGGCTCCTGTATCATCGCGCAGTGGTTTTCCAGACCATGAGCAATCAATGAATTCCGTGAATCTTTCGATTGCCTTCTCGTACAATCCGGCTTCCAAATAGTTAATCCCATCTATCAACCACTGAATTGTTTTTTGGGTTTCAGACAACCTTGCGGATTCGAATATAGTGTTGGCTTTGTCATCAATATCCAAAGCGTTATCCAGGTTGTTGAATGCGTCTTGAAATAATCCCAATTCGAAAGACAGGTAAGCAATGGCTTGAAATATGCCCATTTGTTCCTGTCGTACTACGTCTGGATCTGTGGACATTGTAGGGAGGGTCAACAGCACATTGAAGTCATCTAAAGCATCTCGGAATTTATATAGCCCCATATAACTTAGCCCGCGAATCCAGTAAGAATCATTGTCTATCGAGCCTATTGGATTTAATTTTAATTGCCGGCTGATATTTTCGATTGCTAGCTCGAACTCGTTATTATCAAAATGTTTGATTGCAGTTTCTTTATCCAGGGAGTTTTCAGGCACATTGGTAACCGGCGGCGTTGATGTGGATGTCGGCGCAGGTTTAGGTTTGGAAGTGGGAGCAGGTATTGGAGTCGCAGTGGGTGCTGGTTTAGGTGTGGCAGTCGGCGTAGGGCTGGGTGGTATCAGTGTGGCAACTGGAACCGCCTGAGCGGTCGCCTCAACCATTGTCTTCGCCATGGCCTGTGCCCTGGCCTCTACGGTGGCCTCTGCCACCCGCTCTTCGTTGAGCTTAGCTTGTACTGTGGCCTCGGTGTCAGGGGTTGGCGCGGGAGTGGAGTCCGGTGTACCGCCGCAAGCGGCGAGAGCCAGCGCAAGCAGCACGCATCCCAGTACCAGTAGTGCCTTATGTCTCATAGCTGTGAGTACAATCCTGCCTCTGGGGGCAGTATAGCCTAGGGCTACGGCCTAGCGGCCGGTCTGCTGCCCGAGACGAGCCACATCGCTATGACCATCCCTGAGTAACCATCCGCTCTAAACAAGAAAACCCCTCCATATTTTGGAGGGGCAGAGGAAATAAACTTATAGCTAGCTCATAGGTAGACAGGTACGGTCTGGTGGGCCCGACAGGGTTCGAACCTGTGACCAATCGGTTATGAGCCGACCGCTCTACCACTGAGCTACGGGCCCGCAAGAGGAGTGGTTCCAGCCTAGCCGAGCAGCCTACCCCTGTCAACAACACCGCTCGGCCCGGCCGAGGCACGATTCGGGAATGTGTTTACTTAATGGAATGTAGTAATTAGTACGAATGCCGACACATATGCAGCAGCTTGTTGAGCGCAGAGGTCGGGGCCTCTATACTCCCCCAACAATACCGCCCCTAGAGAGTCCCAAATCCCCTCCGCAGGGGTGAATTGAGAGAAGCACTGGCGAAGACTGCGAGCAGTCTTCGCCAGTGCTTTTGGAGTCGGAGTAGTATGGAGAGAGCCTCGTCTTCTATTCCAGAGGCGACCGAACAGCTAGCAGTTCCAACTGCTGTAGGGGGCGCAATACCGTGGCTCCAGCCCCATTGTTGCCAGCACCAATACGTACAAATGTGCTATAATAGTCCTAAGGCGAGGCACCAAGGATATGGGCATCCCAACATCAATCTCAGTCTAAAAACGCCTACCCCAAAACCACCCAAATGAGACAAAATGCGACAGAATGAGACACGAATGCCGACCCCCTCGGTCCACCGGACCGATTGACACGCCTCTACAGACCGCGCTAGATTGGCCCTGCTGCGGGCTGCGCCCGCGCAAGGAGCACCACCCATGGCAGTAGCGCGCAAAATACACGAATTCATGGAGCGAGGCTCCTGGATTCGAAAAATGTTTGAAGAGGGCATCGCCCTCAAGCAGCAGTACGGCGAGGACAAAGTCTTCGACCTGTCCCTTGGCAACCCCATCATGGAGCCGCCCCCGCAGTTCTTCGAGGAGCTGCGGCGCATAGCCAACAGCACTGAGACCGGCTTGCATCGTTACATGCCCAACGCCGGCTACCCCGACGCCCGCGCCGCCGTTGCCGCCGGTCTCGCCCGGGAAACTGGCATGCCATTCACAGGCGACCGCGTCGTGCTTACCTGTGGGGCAGGCGGTGCACTCAACGTCATCATGAAAACCTTGCTGAATCCCGGCGACGAGGTCGTCATCTTCGCGCCCTACTTCGTCGAGTACATGTTCTACGCCGACAACCACGGCGGCACCTGCCGCGTCGCCCCGACCGACGAGAACTGGCTGCCGGACCTCGACGCCCTGGCGACCACAATCACGCCAAAGACCAGCATCGTCCTGGTCAACTCCCCCAACAACCCAACCGGCGTGGTCTACAACGCGGAGATTCTGGCAGGCATCGGCGAGGTCATCCGGGCCAAAGAGGCGGAGTTCGGTACCGAAATATCACTGGTCAGCGACGAGCCCTACCGCAAGCTCCTATTCGACGGCGCAGAGTACCCTCAGATATTTCCGCACCACCCAAGGAGCATCGTCGCCACGTCCCACTCCAAGGACCTGGCCCTGCCGGGCGAGCGCATCGGCATGATCGCCGTGAGCCCGGACTACCCGGACGGCGAAGAGATCGTGGATGGGCTGACCTTCTGCAACCGGACCCTCGGGTTCGTGAATGCCCCAGCCCTGATGCAGCACATCATCGCCCAACTGCAGGACGTGACGGTGGACGTTAGCGAGTACGAGTCCCGGCGCGATTTCCTGTACTCCGCTCTCACCGACATCGGCTACTCAGTAGTCAGGCCCGACGGCGCATTCTACATGTTCCCACGGTCGCCCATAGAGGACGACGTAGCCTTCGTCGATCAGCTTAAGCAACACAGAGTACTTGTAGTACCGGGAGCAGGGTTCGGCATGCCGGGCCACTTCCGCATCTCGTTCTGCGTCACCGAAGCCACCCTCCAGGGCTCCCTCGAAGGCTTCAGGCAAGCGTTCAACGCGACTACGAAATAGAAAGCGGTATCGGGTCTTGGCTCCAGACTAAACCCCAGACCCTAGACCCCAGACCCTGTCTTGAGCTCCGGCAGCTTGTCCTTGAGCCCGAATCCAGTGACTGCGACCACCGTCAGGTCGTCCCGCTTGATGGCTCCGTCCTGCACCAACAGCTTGAGGCCCGCGAACGCGGCTGCGGAAGTCGGCTCGGCGAAAACGCCCTCGCCGGAGGCCAACAGCTGCTGCATCCTGAGGATGTCCTCGTCCAGGACCGCGACAGCGCTGCCGCCCGTGGCCCTGAGCGTGTCGATGACCTGAGCGCCCCGGACCGGCGCAACGACCGAGATGCCGCCTGCCACGGTCGGAGTAGCCGTGGACGAGTCCCACTCGCGGCCGGCCATGCCCTCCACGAGCGGCATGACAGACTGCGACTGCACGGCGTGCAGCCGGGGCATGCTGTCAATGTGACCGGCTGCAAGCAGCTCCCGAAATCCAAAGCAGGCCCCGAGTAGCAGGCCACCGTTCCCCACCGGGAACACCACGTGGTCCGGCGCGAGGCCATCGAGCTGATCGACGACCTCGTACGCAAAGCTCTTCGTGCCCTCCGGGAAGTACGGGCTCCAGGCGTGGGACGCGTACACGATGTCATTGTCCCTGGAATAGGCCACAGCAGCGTCGGCGGTGTCGTCGCGGGATCCCTCGATCGAGTGGACCTCCGCGCCGTAGATTCTGATCTGGGAGACCTTCGCCGCCGACGCGGTAGCCGGAGCGAAAATGTGAGCCTTAATGCCGGACCGTGCCGCGTAAGCGGAGACCGCAGCGCCCGCGTTGCCGGAGGAGTCCTCGACGACCTCTGTGACCCCCTGCTCCCGGGCCACAGCGATCATGACGGCGGCCCCGCGGTCCTTGTACGACCCGGTAGGGGCTACGAACTCCAGCTTGCCTTGGAGGCTGTCGAGGCCGACCTCTGCCGCAATTGCAGGCAGAGGAACGAGAGGAGTGTTGCCCTCGCCGAGGGTCAGTGCAGAGTTAGGGTCCATCAGTGGCAGAGGCATGTCGTGGCGACCACGCAAGTATCTTGGTGCGGACGCGTCGTAGGCCACGTCCAGCGGAGTGCCGCAATGCTCACACGCCAGGGTCGTCATGTCGGCGGCGTGGCGACGATCGCACTTACAACAGAGGAGCACAAAGTGAGTCATTTGGGTACCACCTGAGGCGAAATCACAGGGTTTTCTGAAACGGGTCGATGCCAGTAAAACGCGGGCCGATTATACCACCCGCCGGGCGAAAATCACCCAGAAATACAAATGCCCCGCGGGGTCGCCGCGAGGCAGGATTTGTTGGTCGAGGGCTAAAGGCTAGTCGGGAATGCCCTTTCTCAACTTGAAAATGCCATAGCCCATCACCGGGATCACGAGGATTATCACCGATATGGTCATTGTGCCCGCTCCATTTTCGTCGTGTCCGGACGCCGCAGAGAGCGCCGCGCGGCCCTCTTCGCTGGGGATGTGGGCCGCAACGTCGCTCAGGCGCGGCGTCTCGTCAAACGGTTAATCGGAGATGCCGCTTATCTATGGTTTTTCGTCGTCTGCCTCGTCCTTGGAGGTGGCCGCCGGAGGGCCGTCTCCGTCTCCGCCTCCGAGCAGGTCACGCAGCTCCTCTTTGGCCTTACGGATCTGCGCGGTCTTTTCGGAGATGCGATCGAACAGCCCGGAGCGGGCCTTGACGCCTTCGCCAATCAGGAACGCTGCTGCCTCGGAGCGGCTGCTGACGATCCCGGACTCGACCAGGTCGTCGAGCTTGATCAGGCTCTCCTTGTTGAGCCTGACCATTACGACATTGTGCCGGGACGACAGGGCGCCCCGCAGCGTGTCTTTGAGGCTCTCACCGATGTTTTCTGCGCCTGTGAGGGCCTGGCTTGCCGACGATTTGGCCTCGTCTATGATGATCTCGATGCCTTCCGAGAGTCGCTTTTTACGTGGCTCGTTGTCTTCGTTCATTTCAGCCTCCTCCCAATCAATCTGTATGGCTTACATGTAATGTTATATGGCTATTACGTTCTTGTCAAGCCCCTGATTCTTTGCAATGCCACCATCACACAGGGGTAGCGAAAGGGCATTCCACTAACTCGGGGAAGCGGACTCGGGGCGTGGGCTGGGGCCTGTAATGCGAGGCCGTTCCTGGTCGGTGTCCTGCGACTGGTGGAGTAATCCTTGAGCTGCTCGGACTTGCGGCGCATACTGGAGGGTGTTAATTTGGCTATACGGACCAGCGGTTTTTTACACCGCTGAAACCCTTTCGATTGATTCCTAACGCCACTATTCGCAGACCGGTGTTATACATGATCCCTCAGAGACCAAATGATCCCGTCGACGATGACGGCTCCTCGTCCATGCCCGAGACTGTGGAAGGGACCGAAGGCGTGCCCGAACAGGCTGGCGAGGGCCGCATGTCCTGGTACAGAGACCGCGTGCTTCTTCTGGTAGTCGGCGTCGTACTTGCCGTTGACCAGCTCACGAAGTACATCGTGGTGAAGAACCTCCGGCTCCACGAGTCGTGGCCGGAGGATGGCTTTTTCCGCTTCACGTACGGTACGAACTCAGGGACTGCATTCGGGCTATTCCCGAACCAGACCTTTTTCCTGATCGTCTTCTCCGCCGGCGCCATCGGTTTCATATACTACTTCTACCGGAGCCACGCGATGCCAAGCCTGCTGTTGAGGCTGGCGATGGGACTTCAACTAGGTGGTGCGCTGGGAAACCTGCTAGACAGGGTGAGGGCTGGTAAGGTGGTCGACTTTCTCGACGTCGGCCAGTGGCCCATATTCAATATCGCCGACTCCGCTATTATGACCGGTATTACGCTGCTCATCGTGATCACTTTCTTTACCCGAGATGAGAAATCGAAGCAGGAAGACGGTGCCGGCGAGCCCGTCCCAAAGTGAGTGCGGAGCGTGCCGTGGGCGACCCCATTATCTTCGATGTAAACGCTGCCGGTGAGCGGCTGGACACGTTCCTAGCCGCGCGCTGTGAGGACCTCTCCCGATCCAGGTTGCAGGCCCTCATATCTAAGGGGCATGTCACCGTTGATGGCAAGACAGTGAGGCCATCCCGGGTGCTGAAGTCTGGTGAACAGATTAGCCTGGTGGTTCCCGAACCTGAGCCCAGCCACATCGTGGCCACCGCGATACCCCTCGATGTTGTATTCGAAGATCGTCATCTGTTGGTAGTGGACAAGTCTGCGGGGATGACGGTGCATCCAGCCCCTGGCCACTATGACGACACTCTTGCTAACGCCGTGTTGGCGCACAGCCCGGACCTTGAGGGTGTTGGTGGTGAGTTGCGCCCTGGCATCGTCCACCGTCTGGACAAGGACACGTCCGGCCTGCTGGTGGTGGCGAAGAACGACGTGGCCCATGCCGGTCTGTCGGCGCAGTTCAAGGACCGGAGCATTACCAAGGGCTATTACGCGCTGGTCCATGGACACCCAGAGCAGCCGAAGGCTGTCGTGGACGCGCCGATTGGACGGCACCCCAAACACCGCAAGCGGATGGGTATCGTCGATTCGGGACGGGCGTCCCGCACCGAGTACACCGTGGACGTGAAGTATGCCGGGTTCACCCTCCTCGACGTTCGACCGGAGACCGGACGGACCCACCAGATACGGGTTCACATGGCATCCATAGGCCACCCACTGGCAGGTGACACGGTGTATGGCCAGCCTCATCCGCGACTCACGCGGCATTTCCTCCATGCGTACTTGTTGGGATTTGACCACCCGGCTACCGGTGAGCGAATTGAGCTGCGTTCGGAGTTGCACACCGATCTGCGCGAGTTCTTGGAGTCGCTGCGGCTTGGGTGATGGATGCGCGCGCATTCACAAGAAAAAAGAAAAGAAGAAAATTGTAATGTGAGGGACACCCTCACACACCCGACGAGGGGCTCGGCCCCTCTGGACACCCCTCGGAACCACGTGAAGTAAGGGGCACCAATGGACCGTGTTATTTCGGAAGACGCGCTTGAGCGGGGTCTTGAGTATGTGCGCCGCAATGGGTCCGAGCTGATGTTGGCTTTGGCTGCCCACGCCACTGGGGCGGTCAGTGGCGATGATGTGCTGGTGCATCCTGTTGCCCCACCAAAATGATGACGGCGGGTGGGAGCGGTTTGACAGCGATATGGAGGGCGCGCTTTCTACTATCTCGCAAACCTGGGTGGGCCTCCAATGACTGTTGTGGACCCAGCCATCTTATCCGGCCCCGCTCGACCGGACCGTGGAATTCCTCCGCCGAACCCAGCACGAAGAAGGCTATTGGGACGAACCTCCTGAGATACTTGAGTTTAACCCGCCACCCTGGATGGTCCCTGGCAATTATGCGAACCAGCTGTGGCTGACCTCGGCAGTGTGCTGCAAGTTGCTCGAGCTTGGACGGGAAGATGACGTGCGGTTTGATGCGGCGCTTGATTTTCTGAGGAGTGGCTTGGAAGGGGACGGATTTCCTGTCTTCCTGCATACCCACTGGATGGGGCTCTACATCTTCCGTTGTTTGAATGAGCAAACGGACCTTGACCGAGAGATTGCCAGGGGCTGCGCCAGCAGGTTGATTGAAGATCTTTCCAACGACGCGGTCGATCCCATCGATGTCACGGCGATCGCGCACGCCGCCTTTCGGTCGGGTGCCAAGGACGTGTTCGATGTGGCATTCCCGGTGGTTGTCGGGAACCAGGCGACCGACGGCGGCTGGACCACCGGATATGGCGACAATCACAGACCCCAAAGCACGATCGAAGCCATGCACCTCGCGGCCGCACGGCGGCTTTAGTTTGGGCGGGTTGAGTGGAGCGTTTTGGATATAGGTTTCGAGTCCTCGGACCACAGGGAAACGAACTTCACGCCCCCAACCCTGCAGTCGGACACCCTGCGCCAACGCGAGGTAAATGGTCCCAATACGCCCACCTCTACCACCCTAAGCGTGCGCAGCACCGTGGTAAGATTGCGGCGGAGGTTTTTGCATGGCTAATGGAACGGGTAATGGAGTGCGGGTTCGGTTTGCGCCTAGTCCGACGGGCGGGCCGCACGTTGGCAATATCAGGACGGCTATTTACGACTGGCTGCTGGCTCGTGGGAGCGGCGGCGCATTTGTAATTCGTGTCGAGGACACCGATCAGGGGCGTAAGGTTGAAGGTGCAATTGATGAACTCCTTGATGCCCTGGCGTGGCTCGGAATTGAATGGGACGAGGGTCCCGATGTGGGTGGTCCCCATGCGCCCTATGTTCAGTCGGAACGGCTTGATCGTTACCATGACGCGATTGCTTCTCTGATCGAAAATGGTGCAGCCTATCGCTGCTATTGCACGCCCGATCGGTTGTCGGAGATGCGGGAGCAGCAGCAGCGCGAAAAGGGTCAGATCGGGTACGACCGTCTGTGCAAGACTCTGTCCGCGGCCGAGCGCGGTGAACGAGAAACGGCAGGGCTGTCCTCCGTGGTGCGATTCGCCATGCCTTCCGAGGGTATGACACGGCTCGACGACATTGTTCGCGGTGAGGTCAGCTTCGAAAATGGCCTGGTGGACGACTTCGTCATGCTCAAGGGCGATGGATTCCCGACATACCATTTAGCCAACGTCGTGGACGACCACTCAATGGAGATAACCCACGTGCTGCGGGCGGAGGAGTGGCTGCCGAGTGCCCCTCGCCACCTGCAGATCTACGACGCTCTAGGGTGGACCCCACCGACGTTCGCCCACTTGCCAGTGATCCTGGCCCCCGACCGATCAAAGCTGAGCAAGCGTCACGGTGCGACATCGATCATGGAGTATCGGGAGCAGGGGTACATCGCCCCGGCCCTGGTGAACTTCCTGACCCTCTTGGGCTGGTCCCTAGACGACAAGACCGAGATCATGTCGTCGGCGGAACTCAAGGAGAATTTTTCTCTGGAGCGGGTTTCCCGGTCCGGTGCGTTGTTCGATGCTGAAAAGCTGACTTGGATGAACGGTCACTACATCCGAGAGATGAGTGACGAGGATCTGGCGGATGCGCTGCTGGAGTACTGGGGGCGCTATCCGGTTTCTGGCATCCCCGTGTCGCCGGACCGCGCTGTTGTCGTGAAGATAGCGCCGCTGGTCAAGGAGCGTCTCAAGACGCTGGCCGACGCTGCGCCACTGGTGCGGTTCTTTTTCGCAGATCAGACCCAATACGAGGCTGACGATCTGGTACAGAAGAAGATGGACGTTCCGGGCACTAAGGCCGCGCTCGACGGTGCGCTTGAGGTGCTGCGGGAGCTGCCGGCCTTCGATACGGAGTCGATAGAAACGGCTCTGCGTGCTTTGGCCGAGGATCTGGGGATCAAGGTTGGACAGCTTTTGGGCTCGATCAGGATCGCCACGACCGGATTGAAGGTGGCCCCGCCTCTATTCGAGACCCTTGAAATACTCGGGCGCGACCGCAGCGTGTCCGCCGTAAAGGCTGCCACGGAGCAGCTCTAGGAAAAGCAAGACAGGAGACATTGACCATGCCCGTAGCCCTGCACAGTAGTCTGGACGGAGGCCCCGTTAGCCTGGATATCTTGTCCGGGCTTCCTCAAGAGCTGGCGTTTTCGGTGGAGGAGTATCGAGGGCGAATCGAGCGGGTTCGGGAGTCGATGCGCGCTGCGCGGGTGGATGTCCTGCTGGTGAAGGAGCCCTCCAACGTCCTGTTTCTTTGTGGCCTGCAGTCCTTTTCGATGTATGGTGGCGAGTGTATTATCCTGTCGCTGGATAGCGAGCCAACGCTGGTCGTCCACCCGCCAGAGGCGGGGACGGCGCTGCTGCACACCTGGATCACCGACGTGCATACTTTCGATGCGAGCGCTACGCACGAGCAGTACCTGGCTTCTCTGCTCCGTGACAAGGGGCTCGACAAGGCCAAGATCGCTATTGAAAAGCAGAGTACCGGGGTCACTGTGGCTTTTCAGGAGTCGCTTGCAGCGCAGCTGTCGGGCGTCGAGTTTTCCGATGGCTCCGCGCTTGTGACGGTTGCAAGGACCCTGAAGTCGCCCGCAGAGATCGCGCACCTGAGAAAGGCTGCTGCGATCACCGACCTTGGGGCGGCTGCCGCCGTTGAGGCGGCTGGTGAAGGCAAGACTGACAACGACATCGCGGCGGCCGCGAGTTTCGCGTTGATCCAGGGTGGCAGCGAGTACATGGCTCTGTCGCCAATTGTTACGTCCGGGCGGCGCTCCGGCATCCTCCATTCGACCCACAAACGGGTGCCTCTGCGTAAGGGCGACAGTATCCTGATTGAGATGGGCGCGAGCTATCAGCGCTACACCGCTCCGACGATGCGAACGATATCCATTGGCGACCCGGACGAGAGGGTTATTCGCATGGCTGGCGCCTGCCTGTCCGCGCTGGACAAGGTTATTGAGGCGATACGTCCCGGTGTGACATCCGACGAGGTTGCGAGGACCGGTTGGGAAGGCATGGATCTCGCAGGGCCGGGCCTGGTGTTCCACGGGGTGTTCGGCTATGGCGTCGGTTGCAATTTTCCACCGACCTGGGCGGACGGTACGGCTTTTATCAGGCTGGGGGACCACACGGTGCTGCAGCCTGGGATGGTGTTCCACCATCCAGTAGCGTTGCGCCGTCTTGGCGAGTACGGTGTGGCATTCAGCGAGACGAGTGTGGTCACTGAGAATGGCTGCGAGGTGCTGACTAGTACGGATCGCAGGTTGTTTATACGGTGATGTGGTTGGGCTCTCGGTTGTCCTGAGGGTCCCATTTCAGAAAAGAAAATAGAAAATAATTGTATTGTGAGGGACACCCTCATACACCCGGCAAAGGGGCGATGCCCCTCTGCACACCCCTCCTGAGACGACTGCAAGTTGTGCTGAGGGGCACGGAGCGAAGGCTTTTTATGTGAATTAAGTCCCCCCGGGGGCTATCGAGATGGTAAAGGCCCTTCGACGGGCTCTGGGTGAGCGGGGAAAAAGGCCCATACCGTTCATCGTGAGCGGTGGAAAGGTCCATCTCGTTCCTGATGTGCTTGTCGAACGATCCGCTTGGACCCTTGGATGTGGATCGAAAGGAGTTTGTGATGATCGCAGGCCGTGCAATAGGAATGGTGTGGCCGGGGGCCGTTACTCCGGAGGACATGGCAGAGACGCAGCGTTTTGTGCCCGAAGGTGTGTCACTTCACATGGCTGGCCCGGTGCCCGGCGACAGTGAGCCTGGGCCGGAAGGGATTACTGTAGAGCGGGTGGCTGAACTGGCACTCAATGCCAATATTGCGCAGGTTGCGGCGGAGTTGCTTCCCTCAGGGGTGTCTTCCACGGGCTACGGGTGCACCAGCGCCAGCTATGTAAGGGGCGTTGGTGGAGACATTGAGATAGGGGAGCGGATGGCCCAGGTCACCGGTCTGCCGGCGACGACGACCTCTACTGCGATGGTGGTGGCGCTACGGCAGATGGGAGTGAAGCGAGTTGCGGTACTGTCTCCCCACATTGACGCGCTCAACGAGCGCCTCGGTCGCTTCCTTGAGGACAGTGGGTTTCAGGTAGCGGGTATGACAGGGCTCAACAAGATCGAAGGTATCGAAGATCTGCCCCCAGAAGAGATAATGGACATCGTTATTGACCAGGCCGATCGTGCGGATGCTGACGGCATCTTCGTGTCTTGCACCGGTATGAGGACAGCGGCGGTGCTCGACGAGATGGAGCGCCGAACCGGAAAGCCGGTCGTGACCGCTCTCCAGGCGACGGTATGGCACCTGCTCGGCCTTGCCGGGGCACGGCAGAATGCGCCGGGGCTTGGCTCCCTGTTCGCGAAGAAGGCAGGAATCGCTGAGGCGTGATCGTCCTTGACACCCCGAGAGGGGCAATTCTATACTCCAAAGGCTGGTTTTACCTACACATATGACACTCCAAGAAAAGCTTCAACAGGACCTCAAAGACTCGATGCGCTCGGGCGATACCACGCGCCGTGATGTGATTCGTTTTTTGCGTTCCGCTATCCACAATCAGGAGATTGCCAGCCAGGGTGAACTGGATGACGAAGGGGTGATTGGGGTTCTGAGCAAGCAGGCTCTTCAGCGTCGCGACTCCATCGAATTATTCAGAGAGGGCAACCGTCCCGA
>Ga0302135_10001812_pt1 | contig 12845 bp, 12 predicted proteins | sample CBN3_surface_MG_FD_203119 | JGI IMG/M metagenome (GOLD analysis project Ga0302135, IMG submission 203119) | Marine microbial communities from Western Arctic Ocean, Canada - CBN3_32.1 | ecosystem: Environmental > Aquatic > Marine > Oceanic | place: Canada: Western Arctic Ocean | collected... | reverse complement strand
GGCCGTCGATGCGGACGCCGTCCCTGGTGATCGAGCCCTGTTCGATACGCGTGCCCTGTTCGATACGCGTGCCCTGTTCGATACGCGTGCCCTGTTCGATACGCGTGCCCTGTTCGATACGCGTGCCCTGTTCGATAAGCGTGCCCTGTTCGATAAGCGTGCCCTGTTCGATAAGCGTGACCTGTTCGATGAGCGCCAGAAACGGCAGCCCGAGGGGCAGCGCGACGACGAACGCGAACGCTGTGATGATCGATGCGGCGGCGGGCAACGGCAATCCCGCGCAGATGTCGGCGATGGGGCCGCCGAATACGGCGAGTCCAAGCACCCCGGTAAGGGCGGCGATGGTGGCATTGCGAAGATTGCCCGCGATAGTGGGGTGCGAACCCACGATGAGCACCCCGCCGCCGGCGCCGCCCAGCACGCTCGCGAGCCCCAGACTTGTTGCGAGCGTCGGCAGGCCGACGGCGGTCTGCGCGCGGTAGATCACAAGCACCTGCACGGCCATGACGACGCCCCCCACAATCCCTGCAGCAGCGCCCGAAAATCGTCCTGCTCGTGGTCGAAGCAGCAGGAAGGCAAGCGCGAGGAGCGCGATTGTCGCGGCGACAGAACCGTGCGCAAGCGCCCGCGGCGCGCTTACGAAAAGATACGGTCGGTCGTCTGTCGCCGGCTTTATCATTCCCCGTTGCGCAGACGGATCGCACGGCAGCGAGGCGGATCTCGCCTGTACCGATGTCGCGAGCATGGCCTGGCGCGCGCGGTCTGCGTCGCTGAAAGGTGTGTTTCGTGCCAGCAGCAGAAAGCGGAACGGATGGGAGTCATCCGTCGCGAGCTCAAACGCTGCAATCCGTGAGACGTCACCGCCCGTTGCGCCGAGCAGGCTTGCACACGTGCGTTCGTTCAGCAGGGGCGTGTTCTGGATGATGGCGAGTAGTCCGTCGTCCGTCAGTCGGGACAGATAAGCCGTGAGTGCCTCGGCGGTCAGAACCCGTGCGTCAACGTGGCTGCGAGCCCGACCGCTCGCCGGGTTGGTCTGGAGCAGAGAGAGGCCAATGTGGTCCCACTTATAGTAGGTCGACGCGACAAAACGCCGGGCTTCCTGTATATGGACGTTGACGGATGGGTGGCTGAGAACGCTTCCGGTCCAGGGCTCAAGTTCGCGAGCAAATGCGATAGTTTCGGCATTGACCTCAACCGCGTCGATGACTGACGCACCTTCCTGCAGGCTGATGGCCGCATCGAAGCCGGCGCCGGCGCCCAGCAATAGAACGCGTCCGGTCGGCCCGCTGCGCAGGGCCAGGCGCTTGAGATGGGTGAGCGCTTCGACGCGCTTGCCCTCAAAGTTCGTCGACTGGCCGTCCCACCGAACTGCGCGGGTCACAAACATGGCGTCCGTGAAGAGATAGACGATGTCGGGGTCAGCTTTCGTGCGCATGAGATCCGTTCGCGCGTACGCGCTCGTCCGATGCCGATGCTCAACCACGCCGTCGGTGATGGCGAGTTGACGCATATGGGTCAACGATCCGAAGTCGCCGAGAAGATTAACTGCCATGAAGGGCAGCACCAGAGGACCCGCGATGACGAGCCCGGTGACAGCACCCAACATCTCGCCGCAGTAGAGCCATCGCCGGTGTCCGGCTTGCCCGATCTCGTGCCACGCAATCGTCGAGGCGACCCCGAAGCCGAAGAAAGGCACCGCGAACAGCAGCGTGACCCAAGCGATGTCAAAGCGCGAAATGAGCAACCAGATGGGCGGCATGGTTAGCGCGGTCGCGCCCAGTACTGTCGTCAGTCGTATGCCGGTCAAGTGGTGTCGCGCGAAAATTGCGCCGAGCCCCAACGCGAGCAGACTGACGGCGAGGGCAAGGTAGGTCACTTCGAAATAGAACGCGAGCGAGGCAAGGCGGGTTATCGCGAGTTCCCACGCGCCGATCACGAGCGATGCAATTGATATCAGGAGGATGATACGAGCTGAACGCTTCGTCACATCACGTCACCGAGCTTCTCTTGTTCCTTCTTTGAGGCGTGCCCTTGCGGTAGCGCGGACGGTCAAAATGACGCTGCATCGGCCCCCAGCAGGGATGCATCGCGCACATAGTGGGCAGGGGTTGCGCTCAGCCTTTCGGCGGGGGCTATGGCTTTGATCTCGCCGTGAGATGTCGTACGGACCTCAAGGCGGTGCTCGATGTCTGCCAGCTTGAGGTCGGGCGTGTCTATGCCGTTGACCGTGCCGAGGCTCCATAGCCAGTTGCTGGTCTGGGCAAGCGAGATGCGCACCGCGTAGCTACCACCCTCGATCGCTCGTCGCTTGACCGCACACGTGGCAGCGAGCGCGGCGAGGTAACCGGTCGCGTGGTCAAGTGCCTGGCAGGGCAGCGGACGGGTGCCCTCGCGGTCAGCGGCAGCGGCCCCAGCCTGGCCGATCCCGGACACCGTCTGCACGAGCGAGTCGAAGCCTCGTCGATCGGCCCATGGACCGGTGTGACCGAATGCAGAGAGCGAGATGTAGATCGCGCCAGGACGAATCCGCTGAACGTCGGCGACACCAAAGCCGAGTTGCGCGAGAGCGTGCGGCCGGTATGCCTGCATGAAGATATCCGCATCGCGGACGAGCGCCGTCATCGCGCGCACGCCGGCATCAGTCTTGAGATCGAGGTGCGCCGAGCGCTTGCCGCGCGCGAGATCGAGCCACAAGTGCGGCAGAAAAGGCAGGCTGGGGGATGCCAGTCGCAGCACGTCGGCGCCGTGCGCGGCGAGAGTGCGTCCGCCGACCGGACCGGCAATGATCCGAGTGAGGTCCAGCACCTTGACGCCGCCGAGCGGCCGCGACGCGGGTGGCAGGGCTTCCGGCGGACTGTCAGCCACGCGCTCGATTTCGATCAGTGGCAGAGCGGAGAGTGCCTGCGCCTGATCGGTTGCCAACCAGGCTTCGCGCGAACGTAGCATTCCGGCCGGCAGGCCCCGAGCAATCGCTGCATCTTCCAGTTGCTGACCACCCCACGCGCTGACTGCCTTGCGGATCGCATCCGCACCATCGGCCGGGCATTCCAGAAGTTGCCGGAATCCGGCCTCGTGATGTACAAAGTTGGCGTGTAGTTGCACCAGAGCGCCGTCAGAGGCGGGGTAGTAGCCCGAGACATTGCCCCAGGGACTGGGTGGTGGTTTGCCATCAATGAGCAGGTAGCGCTCTCCGCGAAACGCGACTACCGCGTCCGTCGCATCGACACTCACCGTTTGCTGTTGGCCGGTCCGCAGGCGGTGTAGCTCTGCGGCCGCGAGTCCGGCCGCACCGATTGACGCCAGAGCGAGTTCGCCAACACGGAAGATGCCAGGCAGGACCGGGTCGTCGCCAGTGAGTGTGATGGCATTGAGGGCATTGGCGTCGCCGCCGACGGTTCGCCACAGGTCGGTCAGTGTAGCCGTGGCTCGATCGTTGACCGCATCGTTCATCGGATTAACCGGCGTTTGCGAGATGCAGTTGCCACACCGGAGTCAGTACGGGGCCTGCGGTTCACCGTAGCGATGCCCGGTGAGCAGATACCGTTCAAGAAACACACCAGCCTCGCTCATCGTGGGTGACACCCAGGCCGGCCAGCGCGCCCACGCGTGGGGCTCTTCCGAGTAAATGTGCATCTCTGCCAGCGCCCCGGTGGCGGTGATGGCGTTGTACATGTTAATGCTGGCTGACACCGGCACGACCTTGTCGCCGTTGCCGTGCAGGAAGAACGTAGGTGGAAAGTCCGCGCTGACGTGGTTTATGGGGCTGGCTTTGGCCGCAGCGGCGGGGTCCGGGTTCTCACCGAGAATCGAGGTGGCGTCGTTGGTCCCGGATGTGCGCTCGCCGACATAGAAGCCGACGCATGGATAGACAGCGATGACGGCTGCGACGTCGTTGGCGACACCGGGGTTGCCGCCAACGCCCTCGAATTCGGCGTCGCCCACGGTGCCAGCGAGCAACAGCGCAAGATGTCCCCCGGCCGAGTTGCCGGATACACCGATGCGTGCAGGGTCGACGCTCAGATCAGCGGCGTTGGCGCGGAGCCATCGCATCGCCGCTTTGACGTCGTGGATTTGTGCGGGCCAGGCCGATTCCCCGACCAGACGGTACTCACAGGCCATGCAGGTAAAGCCGAGTTCTGCCAGGACTTCGGCCTGGGGCGTGATCATGTCCTTGCTGCCGCTCTGCCAGCCGCCGCCGTGGATCATGAGAACCGCGGCCCCGTTCGGTTCCGCGGGTCGATAGAGATCGCCGTGCAAGTCGCGGCCGGCGCCGGTGCCGTAGACCAGATTCCACTCTGTTGTCACCATTTCGCTTTCTCACCTGGCGCGATGTGTCAGGCAGATGCTAAAGCAATCCGTGCGTGGTGTCCGGCGGCCTCGGCGCCTGGCGGGTCGATGTCCGGCGCCGGCGCTCTGTCGAACAACCGCCTTGTGTCTGTCCGGTGTGACTACTCGCAGATTGGCGCGGGTTCGATCACCGGGTTAAGGCATTCGGCGCTGCCGTCGGCGGTCGGGACGCCCCAGTTGCCGTTGGTGCACGTCGCTTGTACGTTCTGCATCATGCCCCGGTCTGCGTGACCGAGAATGTGGCAGTGATTCACGTATTCGCCGGTGAAGTTGACCGCCTCGTAGCGGATGGTTGCCAGTCCGTTCGGGGGCGTGTCGCTGACCGTGGACACGACCGGGATGGCAACCACATCCAGCCAGGGTCGAGTGGGAAGTTGTTGATCGACTCCGACGTCCCGACGCAATCGGCCCCGACCAAAAACGGCTGGCATGCATAGTTGGTGGGATGGAACTGCACGCCGTCCATCGCGATCTGTCGCACTTCGGGGTCGGCCGCGTCTCCGTTGGCGTCGGGTTCGAACGTGAAATCCATGCATCGCTCTATCAGGCTGCTTTTTCAGCAGCCTGATAGAGCTCGTTCCTGTCCTGGGAACCTGGTTCTGGGCGCGTACAACGCCATCTCGATGTGCCAATACGCTTATACTTGCCGGCCTGGTACCCCTGACCGGGGGTCTTCCTGAAAACGGAAGTCGCTGACCAGACCGGATTTCGGAGTTGTCTCGCCCGACCGTGGCCAGGCGATGGTTCATACCTGAACCATCAATCCAGACCAATCCAGGCCAATCGAAACAAACCTGACCTGAACCTGAGGAGATGCACGCACCGATGTCCCGCCCCACACCCCTCGACGGAATACGGATCGTCGACCTGACCCAGGTCCTTGCTGGACCTTACTGCACGTACCAACTGGCGTTGTTGGGCGCGCAGGTCATCAAGGTCGAGCCACCCGGTGGCGAGTTGACGCGTTTTGGGGGCCCCATCCCGGAGTTGAACGACCAGGGCCTGGGGTTGGGTTTTTGCACCCAGAATGCCGACAAAGACTGCGTTGAAGCTGATTTGAAAGACCCGGATGCCGTCGACCGGGTGCTGCAACTGATCAGGGACGCAGACGTCTTTGTACAGAATTATCGGCCCGGCGTCGCAGAGCGCCTCGGCTTCGGCGTCGCTGCGTTGCAGGCGATCAACCCGCGACTTGTCTATTGCTCGATCTCGGCGTACGGCGAAGTCGGCCCGATCGGCCACCGTCCTGCTTACGATCACGTCGTCCAGGCGATGTCGGGGATCATGCAGACCACCGGCACGGACGAGATGGGCCCGGTGAAGGTGGGTGCACCGTATATCGACTATGCGACCGGCCTCAATGCCGCATTCGCGGTCATGGCGGCGCTGCGCGAACTCGATCGCACCGGCAAGCCGCAAGTCGTGGATGTGGCGATGCTGGACACTGCACTCAATTTGATGGCGAACAACCTTGTGTCCACGGCGACTACGGGCAGGGAAATGCCCAAACTCGGCAACGAGGCTGCAAGCCGTGCGCCGTCGTCTGGATGTTATGCAACCGCCGATGGCAGTCTGATCATGCTGGCAGCGAACAACGAACGCCAGTTTCGTAATCTCGTCAAAGTGTTGGGCTCCGAGGAATGGGCAGATGACGAGCGCTGGTCTGACCCGGCGACCCGGCGCAAAAATCAAGATGCATTACGCAAGAAGATCAACGAGGCGTTCCTGTCGCGGACCGCGCCGGAGTGGGAGGCCGCGCTCGATGGCGCGGGCGTCCCCGCGAGTTGTGTTCGCTCCATCGGACAGGTGATCGAAGAAGGCCAGCCGGACGCGAGGGGATTGCTCACCGATATGACCGTGGGCAGCGGAGACACGCCCGTTCGCTTGCCGGGTATCGGGTTCCGCATCAACGGCGACAGCATGAACCCTCGCCGCGCGCCGCACGGGCCGGGAGAGGATGACGGCAAGTGGTTGGGCTAGCTGGCCGGAATCGTCAATAGGACCAGTACATCCCTTTTTCCGTAAAAGAGACGCAGTGTCGGCGGCAGTCAAGCAACAAAGTAAGGCAACAAAAGTAAGGTAACGAACGCATGAATGTTAAAGATGCCATGTACGCGCGCAAGACGATCAGAAATTTCCTCGAAACGCCCGTTAGCAACGAGACCATTGCAGATCTGCTAAATGACGCTGCGCGTGCACCGAGTGGCGGCAACGTGCAGCCTTGGCGCATCTACGTGATTAACGAGGATGCAATGTCGCGGTTCCGGGGACACGTGTCATCTCGTACCGAGCGAGAAACGCCTGCGTATGCGGTCTACCCGGCCTCGCTCAAAGAGCCCTACCGGTCGAGTCGCTTCAAGGTGGGTGAGGACATGTACGCCCTGCTTGGCATTCCGCGTGACGACAAGCCTGCGCGCTTTGCGCATCTAGTGCGTAACTATGACTGCTTTGGCGCCCCTGCGGCTATATTCTGCTTCGTGGATCGCATCATGGGACCGCCACAGTGGTCAGACCTCGGCATGTTTCTGCAGAGTTTCATGCTGCTTGCGCAGGAAGCCGGTCTCGACACCTGCCCCCAGGAGGCATGGGCGTCCCGGCCGGACACGGTTGCAGATTTCGTGCACGCGCCCGAGGAGCTGATGTTGTTCTGCGGTGTTGCCATCGGGCATGCGAACCCGGATGCGCCCGTCAATACCCTTGTGAGTGATCGTGAACCACTTGCGACCTGGACAACGTTTATCGACTGACAATTCCTGGGGGTTGGTTTGCCAGAAAACCTCGCATTTTCTTGCAGAAAATGTCGGTGCATCCTGCAGTGTGCTGACTATCAGGCAGGTTTCTGCCGGTCCTTCAGGGATGCCTGGGTGGCTTCGAAACTCGCCCTGTTGATCCGATAGCGTGCATAGAAACAGGCTGCGATCAGTCCCGGTAATATCGTCATCGGCGAGTCGACAAGACCCATCCACCAGATTGTGTCAGGATCGACGGCGCCTGGCTTTGCTTTTTTCGGACAGGCGATGATCGCGAGGGATGGCGCGAGCCCCGCCATCCAGATTTCCATGCCCAGGATCTGGTTGTAGTAAAGCGTGACGAGCGCGGCGTAGCTGTAAAGTGAGATCGTCTCGGCGGTTGAACCGATCCCGAACGCCAGCTTGGTCGACATCGCAACGCCTCTGCCGTTTTGGGGCAGTTGAGCCTGGGCTTTGTGGCGTGTCGGTGGACCCTGGTGATGATTCTGACATGGGCGTCGTGCACGGTTCCTTTTTGCGCCAATATAGAGCAAGCGACGCTGCAAAGGGCCAACCGATCAGGGCTGGCGGAAGGTCCGCTGCACGCAGAGACTCTGGGGCTAAAACGCCCTGGGGAAAACGCGCCCCCGGCGAGAAAGTACCCGCAGCACAACCCGTACCGGTTCAATCCAGCAAAGCTCCTGGTCCCTGGGTCCGCACTTTGACCGCAGGTCGCTTTCTTGCCGCACTTTTGACACTGTTGCAACAATCACGAATTCTCGGTGCCGGATTGGTTAAAGATTGATCAGCGAGTCATCGTTGGCTGACCGGTCGAAGTGTCACCTTCATATCAAACTCAACCCTCAACCTGAACCAACCCTCAACCTGAACCAACCCTCAACCTGGACCAACCCTGGCCCCTAAATCAGAAAAATAAGTATCACCATGAATGAAACGCCTCGTCCTTGTTTACTGACGACCGACTGCGGTGCCGAGATGGATGACCAATGGGCAATTGCGCATCTTGCGATCTCGCCCGAGTTGGACCTCTGTGGGGTCGTGACGACGCATGTCGGAGTCCATCCAACTCCTGTGCAGCCCGCGTCAGAATTCACGGCCGGCGTTTCCCGCGAGGTGCTGCAGCAGGTACGCCGGGCGGACGTTTCCGTCGTCGCCGGGTCGGGGGTTGCGCTCGCCAGCAGCACTGAACCGTTGGTCAACCCTGGCGTGGACTTCATTCTTGAGCAGGCCAGCACTTACGATGAAGACAATCGCCTGACAGTACTCGCGATCGGTGCGATAACGGATGTGGCCTCGGCGTTGCTAGTTGACCCCACGCTTGTGCAGCGCATTGAGGTGGTCGCCATGGCTTTCAACGGCTGGCCGGCAGGAACCGATCCGTTCAATGTGAAGAATGACGTCAAAGCCTGGCAGGTCGTCATGTCGAGCACGGTGCCGCTTGTGGTCGGACCTGCAGACGCCTGTACGACCCATCTGCAAGCGACCGAGAAACTTGCCCGCGAGGTCATGGGCGACGGCGGAGGGGCTGGCAAGTACCTGATCGACGTGCTTATCGGTTGGCTGCAAAAACGTCCGGGGCTCTGCAAAGCCGTGACCGGCAATGCCGGTGCCTGGCCGGTCTGGGACGAGATTGTGACCGCATACCTGCTGGGTATGACCCGTCAGGAGCGCCACGTGCGACCGTTCGTTCAGGAAGACACGTCATTTCATCATGGACCCGATGCCAGCAATACGTTCGAGTGGATCACGTCGGTCGATGAGAAGGCGCTGTGGAAGGACTTCGCGCAAAAAATCGGGCGTTGACCGGGTACGCGGCTTGAGTTGGGTATGATTGGGTGGTCTGGTAGTTTCCCGTAAGCTGCGTTTTCGCTTTACGACGTTCTGCGGAACGGAGTCCTGCGCAACTTGCAACCGATTCCTGGGCACTTTCTTTCCGCGGGCACTCTATTTTACGGGCGATTGTTTATAAGCAAGTCTTTACGAGCAAGTCATTACAAGCAGGTCTTTACGAGCAAGGGAGTTAAAGAAACAAATGGCCCCGTCAATTCGAGCCGAAGTGCGGTACCTCGCAGAAGCCTGGCGACACTGCGATGGCCGGGCGTTCATACATTCCCGCGAGTCACGCCACTTAAATACCATCAAGTGCGAGGTCGACATCCGCGACGGCCGGGAAGCAGTCGCAGGTGGCGCGGTTGCCATACGCACCAATGGCATGACATTCGAGCGCCACGCGCCGTCCGTGACGGACTACCTCGACGACGCCGAAGTGAAAGCGGCCTACCACCGTGAAATTATTCCGATGTTGAAAGACGCGACCGGCGCGACCGAGGTATTCGTGTCGGGTCATCAGGTGCGAACCGAGAACCCTGAGACCTTTTTAGGTGCGTACTCGCGGTATGTGCACTGCGACTATCCCTTGCATCCAATGCCCATGCGCGAGCGAGCCCTGCTTGAGCGGTCCGGCAGCAATCTTGCGGGTGAGCTTGTTGATGATTCCAGCGCGGGCGGCCGGCATTACGCGTGGTTCAACATCTGGGAAGCGATTGAACGACCCGCAACGCAGAACCAGCTTTGCGTCGTGGACGGCGCCTCTGTTGGTGGCGACGACTTCCGGGAGTACCACTTTACCGATAAACCAGACGGCGGCTACGCGACGATGCCGCTCGCGGGTCCCGGGCACCGCTTCTACTGCTTTGCCGACATGGAGCCTGGTGAGGCGATCCTCTTCAAGCAATATGACTCGCGCAAAGACCACCCGCTTGCGTGCCCGCATACGTCGTTCTTTGATAGCAGCAAGGGGCCGGATGCCCTTGGCCGCCGCAGCGTTGAGTACCGGGCGCTCTGCGTGTTCTAAGGCTCACCGGGCGCTGTCGGGAGTGTCCTGCACGCGCCTGAACGACTGCAAGGGCAGCCTCAATGTGCCTACCCTCATCGTGGTGATCGCGCCCCTTAGATTGCGCGCAAAGACACAATCCATGTCCGCGGCCAGATTGAAGCCGTCGTGCCGGGTTGGCGTACAGTTTGTACTCGAATGGAACGCAAGGAAGAACCAGTGCGGGAAATCAAGCCAGTGGCTCTCGTGGTTCAGCAGGTCCTGAAGTGTCGTCCTGCCGCCCTCGTGGTCGGGCAGGTAGCGACTGATCGGGTCATCGAGGCCAAGTTCACCGGCGTCCTCAAGCAGCAGGATCGCGAACGCCGTGAAGTGTTTGGACACAGAGCCGAGGTTGAAGGCCGTTTTCTGCGTTATGGGTGACTGGTGCTCAACGTTCGCAAGGCCTTCCTGCTGGCGGAAGATGCATTTGCCGTTCTTATAGTACGCGGCTGCGAAACTCGGGCCGTCTGCGTGGACGCATTTCGTACCAGTGTCGGCAAGGTCGAACATGGACGATCGGTGCCGGGTTGTGCGAGCGGCCTGATATTGGAGCGGGCCTGAACGAGAACCGGCTCCGTTACCCAGAAGTAACCGCGCCGGACAAGAAGCCTTTCTGTGTTGTCGGCGGCGTGCGATGCCTGACGCAACGACACCACCGATCATCAGAGCTGCTGTCGCTGGCGACGGCACGCTGGCGGCGCTGGATCGGTCGCCCAGAACGCGGATGCCAGCGGTCGACTGGATGTGGGTGTTCTTTGCCTAGCGGAACTGGCCGCCTCGTGCATTTTGCGTAAAGAGGTCGAGGTTCAGCTTCACGTTGGTGCCAAGGGATCCGTTGATGGCGAATGTGGAGACGCTGAAGTCGGCTGCGAAGCCCTGGTGTCCAGGGTCGACGGCATTGGACGGAGAGCGCGCGAAACGCGCGCTTAGCGCCACCGGGAAGGCAATTGGACAAAATTTCGTCGGTGGCGATGGGGGACGATTTACGCCGCGGCGGCTTGCGCCAGCGATGGGTCCTTGGCCAGATACTTTAGCGGGCCGGTCTGGCAGACTAGCTCGTTCCTGTCCCAAAATTGTCCTCCTGATAATTTTTGGGAGTCGGTTTGCAAACAAACCTCGCATTTTCTTGAGAAGCGAGGTTTGCAGAAGAAGGCTTGCTGGCTGCCGGAACCGGGTCGCCCTTAGCTGACCTGCTCACGTGCAACTGCCTCGCAGCGATGGCGATGACCCTGGCCCACTTTGGAGGATCTGATGATCGAGTTGAAGCGTGACGGTGATGTCTTTGTCCTGACGATGAGCGATGGCGAGAATCGCTGGAACACGACCTTTGTGCGTGCGTTCGCAAATGCGCTGGATGAGGTCGAGGCGTCGACCGGCCCTGCGGCGCTGGTCACACGTTCAGCGGACGCCAAGTTCTTCTCAAATGGCCTGGACCTCGTGTGGCAGCAGGCTGGCGAGGACCATCCTGGCGGCGATCGCAAGGTTTTCGGCCAGGAATTCATGTCGCTCGCGGGACGGCTCATTACCTTTCCAATGCCCACGGTCTGCGCAATCAACGGCCACGCGTTCGGGGCGGGACTGATGATCGCGTTAGCCCATGATGTTCGTTTTATGCGGTCCGACAGAGGCTTCGCCTGCGCCAACGAGGTGGAGTTAGGGATGGTCATACCGGACCCGGAACTCGCGCTCTTCCGGCACAAGATGTCGATGAGTGCGTTCTTTGAAACGGTTCAGTTGGCGCGCAGATGGACCGGACCGGACGCCCTTGAGGCCGGATTTGTGCAGGGAATCGGCGACCTTGATAGCCTGCTGGGCATGTCAATGCGGCGGGCTGCCGAGCTCGCGCGACTTGGTGCCAACCGTGATGTTTACCGCACGATGAAGGAGCGCATCTACGGCGCGAGTTCAGCAATTCACGGGGACCATGGTCCTGCTTACATGTTGAAGAACGGGAGTGAATTCAGCCATCGCTAGCGGCATCTTGCGGTGCCAGGTTACCGCGCGGCCGCGCAGAACTCGCGGTAGCGCTCTTAGTCCATGAAAGGCTGCCGCAAAGCAGCCCGCCAGACCGATACATGAAGGTCACGGGTACGTTACGAGCCATGAATTTCGCGTTCGCGTTGCAAGCCATCAATAGCCAGATCCTCCCGCTACCCGGCGCGTCCTGTGTTCTTTGGTCGATGTGCCGGCAGTGGAGGGTCAATAAAGAAGCGTTCTCAGGGCAAAATCTGCCGGCGTCGAATCGGTTGTCGGCTTTTCGGCGCGCAAAATGCCGTTTGTCTTCCAAAACGTGAAGTGGATCACGTTTTAGCCGCCCCAAGTCGCTACAGTTCCATACCCGGCGTCATGTATGGCCCATGTGGTCCCTTTCGAACAATTCGTTCGCTAGTGAAGAAACGGCGTCCGGGAGGGGGAGCTAGTGAAAATGAACCAAAGTAAGCGCTTGGGGGAAGAGACGGAACTGGCTACCCCGGTCGAGTTGGCACCCGGGTCTGCGATTCCCGAATACCCGGAGGACATCACGGTTGTCGGGGCCAATGTTCCTGAGCCCCTTCTAACCGGTCGCGGTCTACCCGTTGCACGGGTGGAGTTGAGCGGTGGTATCAATTTCTCTCTGAAGCATGGCAATTTGCCACTCACGATTGGGCGCGACTCCGCTTGCGATATCCAGATTCCGCTCGCTCAGGTATCACGGCAACATTGCCGCCTGAGTCTCGAACACGGCATGTTGCAGCTGACGGACTGCAGCACCAACGGCACAGTTGTTGGCGATCGCCTGCTTCACGGTGACTCGATTGCACTCGAGAAACGCACCCGGTTGACGTTCACAGACGATGTCAAAGTGACTATGTATCGCGTCGATATCGCGGTGCTCG
>Ga0302135_10001809_pt1 | contig 12853 bp, 11 predicted proteins | sample CBN3_surface_MG_FD_203119 | JGI IMG/M metagenome (GOLD analysis project Ga0302135, IMG submission 203119) | Marine microbial communities from Western Arctic Ocean, Canada - CBN3_32.1 | ecosystem: Environmental > Aquatic > Marine > Oceanic | place: Canada: Western Arctic Ocean | collected... | reverse complement strand
CGGGCTCACTTATCCAACCGTGGCAGGCCCGATTATTTCAACATCCTAATTCGGCTACTCGTGTCTCAGGGCTTCTATCGGATCCAGTGCAGCCGCGCGCTTCGCAGGCCAGATGCCGAATATCATGCCGACGGCCGCGCTGAAACCGAACGCCATCAGTGCCGACGTCGATGTAACCACTGTTTGCCAACCGGCATATTGCGCCAATAGAGTCGACACACCGGCGCCCAGAGCCAAACCCAGCAACCCACCCAACAAACAAAGAATCGTCGACTCCACCAGAAACTGCAGCAGGATATTGGCTTTCGTTGCGCCTAAAGCCTTGCGCACACCGATTTCCCGTGTTCTTTCAGTGACGGTTACGAGCATGATGTTCATAATGCCGATGCCACCGACGACGAGACTCACGCCGGCGATACCGGCCAGCAGGTAACTAAATACTTCCGTCGCTTTCTGACGCGACTCTGCGAACTGCTTGCGATTCATGATCGAAAAATCGTTGTCTTTGCCTGGCAGAACACCATGTTCGCGGCGCAAGACCCGCTCGATCTCCAGCATTGCCATCGGCACCGTCGACGCATCGCTGACTTTGGTACTGATGGTCTCGACGAATTCGTTCCCCGTAACGCGATATTGTGCCGTCGACAACGGTATCCAGATATCGTCATCCGGGTTGCGCCAGCCACTTCCTCCTTTCGATTCGAATACGCCGATGATCCTGAACGATATTGAACGAATCTGCACAGTCTGCCCGATCAGCGTCGCAGAATCCGCGTCGAGCATGCCGGGAATCTCAGATCCCAACACAACGACCCGCCGCCGTGACGCCTCGTCTGCCGCCGAGAAAAATTCGCCATGAGCGACCGTGAATCCGTGCACCGACGGGTAATTGGGTGTGGTGCCGATCGCGGAAATATTGACGTTCTTATTGCCGTACTTGACCTGAAAGCGCTTATTAATTTCGGGAACCACATCAGACAAATGCTCAGAACCAATCGCCAATGCCATCGCGTCGTCGGTGGTCAGGGTCTGTTGATTTCTGGCGACGCCGTGACTGAACCCCGACGATGACTGAATAGACAGGATATCGCCCCCCAACGCCGCCATCTGTGCATCAATCGCTCGCTGAGCGCCTGTGCCCAGAGCGACCATCGTGATAACAGCGCCAACGCCAATGATGATTCCGAGCATCGTCAGCAAAGCGCGAAACAAGTTCCCTCGTATGGACGCCAAAGATATTCGAATTGTCTCGGTGATCAACATGTCTATCAACCGATTCCCGGCACTCCTCCGGCGCGGCGATTGATGAAGTTTTGTAGGTCTTGTTGCGTTTCGATGAGGTGGCTACTCGGCAATATCAGAACGCGATCTAATTCGTCAAGGCCACTCACGATCTCAACCCGATTCAGATCGGTAACGCCGGTTGTGACCTTCCTAATCTCCTGATTTTCGGAGTCAATAACAACCCAAAACTCGCCGCCAAATCGATAATCGGTTTTGGGCCGAGCGTTTGAGGGGCCCGCTGAATTTCCCATACTCTGAAAAATCGAACGCATCAATTTTTGTTCGGCATCCGTCAACGTTCCGCCATCGCGGCGCTTCTGCATGAGCTTTCTAAGCTCGTCAGCCCGAACGCCCTTCGGCAACTCCAGCGTTTGTCCTCTCATCTCTATGGTCTCCGGTGCGTCCGGATCGGTGAGTTTCTTGTTTCGGCCATTCGTCGCCAGCGCGTTCACAATATCATCCTTTGTCCGACCGAGGATGCTGGCGGTCGACTCGAGATCGCGGCTTGTGCGAAGCGCCATGACAGGAATCGTCATTGCATTTTCACTCTTGGCGATGGAAATCTCGACCTCAGCATTCATCCCGGGCATCAACAGTCCGTCTGGATTATCTATGGAGATCAACACCGCAAACATTGTGACGTTTTGCTCAAGGACAGCCTGCGGTTCGATCTTAATGACCTCGCCCGGAAACGGTTGATTCGGATAGGCCGCCACGAGGACGTTTGCTGGCATTCCCGGCCGAACTTTGCCTATATCTGTTTCATCGACCAGGGATCGAATCTGCACGGCACTGAGGTCAGCCATCTGCATTAACAGGGTACCGCCGGAAAAGTCTTGCGTCGGTGACGTTATCACTTGTCCTTTTTCAACCGGCTTGAAAATAATCGTGCCGGATATTGGCGCGCGAATATCAGTATCGTCGACGGCGATTCTCGCATTCTCAACACTTACTCTTGATGTGACCACCTGCGCTTCGCCGTTCGCAAGATCAAGTTGGGCCTGCTCGAGGTCCGATTGTGTCAAAGTGCCGGCCTTAACCAGCGACTCAACTCGCACTTTTTGCGTTTGTGCTATCTCTCTTCTTGACAACGCTGCCTTCAGCTCGGCATCAGACTGGTCTAGACGATTGCGCACCGTGCGCGGATCGATCGTAACCATCAGTGTGCCCGCTGCTACCTTGTCGCCCGTTGCCACGAGTAAACTCAAAACCTCACCAGACGCTTTGGATTTCACTTCAACCGTTGCCAAAGGTTCGACAATGCCCGCAGAATTAACGGCCACTTCGATAGTGCGTCGTTCGACACCAGCAGTGTCGTAGACGGGACCGGCGACGTCCTCTTCGGCGCAAGCGGCGAAGAAGACGACGGTGACTAGTAAGGCGATTCTTTTCATTATTGATCTCTGGTTTCTGTGTCGTTGACTATGTCGCCATCGCTTAGGCGGACAACTCGCCGCGCGTGATCAGCGACATGTTTTTCGTGTGTGACAATAATCAAAGTGTTCCCCCGTTCATGCAAGCTGTCAAACAACTTCATTATCTCGTCACCGGTGCTGGAGTCTAGATTTCCAGTTGGCTCGTCGGCCAGCAAAATACTCGGGTTCGTTACCAGCGCTCTGGCGATCGCGACGCGTTGCCGTTGACCTCCTGACATTTCTGACGGTCGGTGCAGCATGCGATCACCTAAACCAACCGTATCCAGTGCCTCGCTCGCCCGATCCGCGCGTTCTTTTCGTTTCAGCCCACTGTAGATTAGCGGCACCTCGACGTTGGCCAAAGCCGTCATTCGCGGCAGGAGATTGAAGGTTTGAAAAACGAATCCGATTGCCTGGTTGCGAACCCGTGCCAATTGCACGTCATTCATTCCTGAAACGCGCGCGTCATTCAGCCAATATTCGCCCGCCGTCGGTCGCTCCAGACAGCCGATAATATTCATCAGCGTTGATTTGCCAGAACCGGATTGCCCCATGATGGCCAGATACTCGTTTTCAGCAACGTCGAGATCAACACAACGCAATGCGTCAATGAAATCAACGCCCATCACGTATCGACGCTGCAATCCCTGCAGGCGGATTACGGATGCGTTTTGAGGTAAATCGCTGTGTTGGGCAGATTGCAAAGCTTGGCCAGTCGCAGGCGGCCGCCAATTAGAACATTTTTTCCGCACTATCTGCAGCTGTTTTAGATTGTTTTTTTCAAGCTCAATTTAACGATATCCGGCTTTCGATTCTACGGATCGCAAACCATTGATTCGTAGATCTGTTTCTCAGCTTTGATCGAGAAACCTGGGGATACGCTTGTCAATAATTCCCGAATGGCCTGTTCGATCGTCGTAACTGATTGTTTTTATTGCCTAATAATTGCGGAACCGTTTGAGAAAGGCGTCGCGCCTGATATCGGACAGTGCCCGTAGAAATCTACAGGCATCGGCCTCACTTTCGACCAGTTTCTGCCTGTAGGGATCATCCTCGGGTCGAGCTGAGAGACGCCAGTAAAAGAGGATTATCGTCATAATCAGGCGCGTCCGCGTCAGGTCAAAAAGCAACTCAAGCTCGGCGGAATCAAGCGGGTTGATGTCATGGTAGGCCGCGACAAAAGGAACGATAAGCTGCATCGGGTCGCTGCTGTCACATCGCAGGTAAGCGGCGGCCGTTGATACGTCAACGATTCGTGGCGCCCTGAGCATATCGCCGAAATCTATGATGCCCGTTACATCGCCGGCATCGTTTACCAAGACATTTTCACCATGCGCATCATTGTGAATAACCTGAGACGGCAGGGCCGCCAAAGCCGGTTTAACACGATTGTCGAAGTCATCAAGGACCTCTTCAAGGAGAGACCGGAGGTCTGTGTCATTAACATGAACGAGCAGACCTCGAAGCTCGCCAGCGCGTTGTGTATCCCAAATCAACTTTTGTGCATCGCCAACGTGAGAAAAGTCCTGCAATGCAATATCAAGCTCGGCAAGACGTCCGCCAAACTGTGTCGATATTTTCGACGTGATGTCGCAATCATTCAGCAGCTGACCATCAATCCACGTCACTATTCGCAGACTGGCATCCGACGCATCATCTGTCGGCACAGCACCTTGATTATCTCCCGATTTGCTGCGAACGATTCGGGGCACACCGCTGACACCACGTTTTTCGAGATGCAATAACACGGCTATTTGAAAATCAGTGACAATGGGATCCTGAGCCAGACACGTGACCTTCACAACGTAGCGCTTGCCGTCTTGCGTCGTCAGGCGAAAATTCTGATCGCGCTCACTGACAACTTGCAGGTAGTCGCCCAGTAAACCGAATTGTTCGGCCACCGCCGCCGCCACGACGGTCAGTGAAAGATCTGGCGGATGGGGGGGAAGGCTGTTTGCCGGATTAAGCATGTTCGGAGCATATATCGAAGCCCATCCCTAATTCATCCATCAAAGGTCAACTATTCTCGATTATTCCTATATATTCATCTTCCTATGCCTGCATGAATACCGAGGACTATTGTCATCAACAGACTATGGGAGACCAACATGAACTTCGCAAAAACCGACTTGAGATGTCCAGGTTGATAGATCGTCTCGCGCCACATGTGAAAGCGGATAGCGGCTCAGCAAGCTAGTGCTTGAACCACGGAAATTCCTTAGATCGCTGTTCGACACGGCCGTCGCCTCTGCTACACCTGACAACTGCATGCGACCCTGGTTGCCGTCAAAACCGGCCGGCCGGGTCATCATTTTGGGTGCCGGAAAGGCCGCCGCCAGTATGGCGCAACTGCTGGAGAATGAATGGTCCGGGCCGCTCGAAGGGCAAGTCATTGTGCCCTACGGCCATGCGGCAGAATGCCGCTGGATCAACGTCATCGAAGCGTCACATCCTGTGCCTGACGAAGCGGGCGTTGCAGCCGCCGCGCGTATCCTCGGCAGCGTCAGCGGACTCACATCGGACGACACTGTGGTATGCCTGATCTCTGGCGGTGGATCGTCGTTGTTGTGCCTGCCCGCGGACGGTCTATCGCTCGATGAGAAGAAAGACATTACATCGAAGCTACTCAAGTCTGGCGCGGCCATTCACGAGATTAACTGTGTGCGCAAGAAACTCTCAGCTATTAAGGGTGGCAAGCTGGCCGCCGCTTCTGCTCCAGCATCCGTTATCACGCTGGTCATTTCCGATGTTCCAGGTAACGACGTCTCGATGGTCGCGTCGGGACCAACAATCAGCAATAACAGTTCACCGTCGGAGGCCTTGGAAATCCTCGAGCGCTACGCGGTTTCCATCTCTGATTCGGCGCGTGCGGCGATCTCAAACAGCCCGCCGCTGACCGTTTCCGGTGCCGATGTGCGCATTCTCGCAACCAGTGACGACGCGTTGCTGGCTGCGGCAGCATTCGCCGTTGAGCAGGGCGTTACACCTTACTCTTTGGGCGATCTCTCGGGCGACGCTGCCAAACTTGGCAGACAGCACGCGGAACTTGCCCTACAAATTGCGGCGGGAAGTGGTCCTGTCGAACCACCCTGCGTGATTATTTCCGGCGGCGAGACGACGGTTACAGTCCGAGGCGAAGGCCGCGGTGGTCGTAATGGCGAGTATGCGCTGGCGCTCGCGATAGCGCTGGATGGACATCCGTCCGTTCATGGGCTTGCCTGCGACAGCGACGGTATCGATGGTGGCGGTGACAATGCCGGGAGTTTCGTAGCGCCAGACACGCTGCAGCGAGCGGCAGCAGCAGGACTGGAACCCGGGGTTATGCTCGAGCAAAACAATAGTTACGCTTTCTTTTCCGGTGTCCTTGATTTGCTCGTGACCGGCCCCACTCGTACCAACATCAATGATGTAAGAGCCATATTGATCACTGGAAATTAGGACAAATAATGCAAGACCTTCCCCACCAATACATCGTAACGGCGGACGCGCAGACCGCTGGAAACGTCAATCTTTCAAGTTCGGGCGCACCTGATCTACCGTCTGCCCCACCTGCCGAGTTCGGTGGGCCCGGCGACCAGTGGTCACCGGAGTCGTTGCTGGTTGCCGCCGTCGCCGATTGTTTTATTCTGTCTTTTCGGGCGATTGCCAAAGCGTCCCGATTCGAATGGGATTCACTAAGCTGTGAAGTCGAAGGAACCCTGGATCGAGTCGAGTCGATCCGTGCCACGCAGTTCACAGACTTTGACGTTGCCGCGACGCTCAGTATCCCGGCGGGAAGCGACCCGGACCGGGCGCGAAAGATGCTCGAAAAAGCGGAGCATGTGTGCCTGATAACGAACTCGCTGAAAGCCGAGTCCCATCTCGAGATCGACATTCGTGTCGGCGCTCGCTAGGCACTGCATAATTCAGACGAGAGATTTGCGCTCGGGCGCTTTATAATGCCCCGCCCGCGAGGCAACGAGGCACCGGTAATCAACTGATAAGTAAGGAAAAAAATGAGCACCGCGAAGATAATTTACACAAAAACAGACGAAGCCCCGGCGCTCGCGACCTATTCTTTTCTTCCCATCGTCAAGGCATTTACCGACGCAGCCGGCATCGTTGTAGAGACACGCGACATCTCGCTCGCAGCTCGGATTCTCACAAATTTCCCCGAAAGTCTGACGGACGAACAGCGCCAGAATGATGCACTGACGGAGCTCGGTGAACTCGCCAAGACCCCAGATGCGAACATCATCAAATTGCCGAATATCAGCGCGTCTATCCCGCAGCTGCGAGAAGCCATCGCCGAGCTGCAGTCCCAGGGTTACGAGATACCAGACTTCCCTGAAGAGCCTGGCACAGACGCCGAGAAGGATGCGGCCGCACGCTATGCCATGGTTTTGGGTAGTGCCGTAAACCCGGTTCTACGGGAAGGTAACTCCGACCGGCGCGTCGCGGCTGCCGTCAAAGCCTTCGCGAAACAGCACCCCCATTCGATGGGCAAATGGAGTAAAGATTCGAAATCGCATGTTGCGCACATGAACGACGGCGACTTCTACTCGAGTGAGAAATCTGCTGTCGTCGCGGCTGAAGGTAATCTCAAGATCACACACGTTGCCACCGATGGAAGCAAAACGGTATTGCGCGAAGCAGTAGCGGTGCTTGCCGGTGAGGTGGTTGATGCTTCTCGAATGGATTGCGCCGCGTTGCGTAAGTTTTTCGCCAAAGCGATGGATGTCGCAAAGAGTGAAGGCGTATTACTGTCATTGCACTTAAAAGCCACCATGATGAAAGTATCCGACCCCATCATGTTCGGCCACGCGGTCAAGGTTTATTACAAAGACGTCTTCGAAAAGCACGCTGCGACATTCGAAGAGATTGGCGTCGACCCCAACAACGGCATTGGCGACGTATACGCGAAAATTGCCACGTTGGCAGATGATCAGCGCCGCGCCATCGAGGCGGATCTTGCCGTCGTTTATAAATCACGCCCTGCGCTCGCGATGGTCAACTCGGATAAGGGCATCACGAACCTGCACGTCCCGAGCGATGTCATCATCGACGCTTCCATGCCGGCTGCGATTCGTACGTCCGGTCAGATGTGGGGTCCCGACGGTGACTTGGCCGACACCAAGGCGATGATCCCGGATCGCTGTTACGCGAGTATTTATGACGAGGTCATCAACTTCTGTCGTGACAATGGCGCCTTCGACGTCACCACGATGGGCAATGTCTGCAACGTCGGACTGATGGCGCAAAAGGCTGAAGAATACGGCTCACACGACAAGACGTTTGAAATCGAGAGCGCTGGTACTGTGCGTGTCTGCAACTCGGCGGGCGATGTTCTTCTCGAGCACGCGGTGAATGCAGGTGATATCTGGCGTATGTGCCAGACCCGTGATTTGCCGATTCTCGACTGGGTAAAACTGGCCGTGAACAGAGCACGTCAAACCGGGACGCCAGCCATTTTCTGGCTCGACGAAAACCGTGCCCACGACACGCAGCTGATCGAAAAAGTGAATCTGTACCTGCAGGATCACGATACCGAAGGACTCGATATTCGTGTTCTCTCGCCGGTCGAAGCCATGCGAGCTACGCTGGCGCGCGTTCATAATGGCGAAGACACGATCTCCGTTACGGGCAATGTCCTGCGTGATTACCTGACCGATCTGTTTCCGATTCTCGAGCTGGGAACCAGTGCAAAGATGCTGTCGATCGTGCCTCTTTTGGCGGGTGGTGGTTTGTACGAAACGGGCGCCGGCGGATCTGCGCCGAAGCATGTACAGCAGTTTCTTGGCGAAGGGCATTTGCGTTGGGATTCGCTGGGCGAATTTCTCGCCCTGGCTGTATCTATCGAAGACATCGCGGAAAAGACCGACAACCAGGCAGCGCGAGTCGTCGCAGCTGCGCTCAATGACGCAAACGGCCGCTATCTCGAGAACAACAAGTCGCCATCCCGAAAAGTCAACGAGCACGACAATCGCGGCAGTCATTTCTACCTGGCGATGTACTGGGCGGAAGCGTTAGCGGCCAATACGGCCGACTCGGCACTTGCCGAAACATTCTCACGTGCGGCCACGGCGTTGTCGGATAGCGAAGATGCGATCAACGCGGAACTCGCCGCTGCACAGGGGTCAGCAGTCGATATCGGCGGCTACTATCAGCCGAACGCAGACCTTGCATCGAATGCAATGCGTCCGAGCGCAACGCTTAACGGGATTATCGACGCGATCTGACTAGACGGGATTTCCAGCGAGATAAGTCGCCGCGATATTTCTGTCGTCCGCTAGCATCGCTATCGTCTCTTGACGATTCTTCAGCCTTCGCGAACTAAGAAAAATACAGCCATGACCGCGATTACGCCATAGTATTAATCGTTCTCTTTTCTCAAGCGCGCCGGTCGCGGCGATGGTAGTCTATGCGCCGCCTCGAACTACCGAAAAAGACCAATGACTCAATCAGTTCAATTACTCGGCATTAGCAACGCGATTGTTGACGTACTCGCACATGTTGATAAGGCTTTTCTGGATACCATCGGAGCGCCGCTTGGGTCGATGACGCTGATCGACGAACAGCAGGCGAAAGAAATCTATTCCGGGATGGGTCCAGCGACAGAAATGTCCGGCGGATCCGTCGCCAATACCATCGCCGGTTTCGCCAACCTGGGTGGCACTAGCGCATACATCGGCAAGGTTCGCGACGACCAGTTCGGTGAAATATTCAATCACGACATGCGCTCACTGAGCGTCGACATCCGGCTGGAGCCGGCAACGGACGGACCATCGACAGCGCGCAGCCATGTGCTGATATCCGAAGGCGGGCAGCGGACCATGCAGACCTACCTCGGCGCCTGTCTCGGGCTCTCGCTTGCCGACATCACCGAATCGACCGTCGGCACGCCGAAAGCACTTTTGCTTGAAGGCTATGTCTGGGACATTGGGGAAGGCCCCGCACTGGCGAAAAAGGCAGCCGAAATTGCCCGTCAGAATGGCACCGCGGTCTCGATCTCATTGTCCGATTCCTATTGCGTTGAAAGACATCGCGACTCGTTCGTCGATTTTGTACAAAACGACGCCGACATCGTCGTTGCGGACGAGGACGAAATCTATGCACTGCTAGGCACGAGCGATATTGGCATCGCCATTCGAGAATTGGCTGCTTACGAAGCCCTGTTCGCGGTCACGCGTTCGGAGAAAGGCTCCGTAATCGTGCATGGCGATACGGTAGTAGAGCAGGATGCAACGTTGGTCAAAAATGTTGTTGATACGACCGGCGCAGGCGATGCCTATTCGGCAGGCTTCCTGTACGGCTGGGCTAACGACCTGTCGCTGTCTGAATGCGCGCGGCACGGAACCTACTGTGCGACGAGAGTTATTCAGCAGTTGGGCGGCCGAATCGAGAAGGGGCTTCTCGACGGCTATTGATCTTTTCGACCCACGCCAGCAACTGCGGTTTTTCGTCGTATTGCGGGCCTATTGATTAATTTTTTTCTGCCCCCTAATGTTCTTCTTTGTGATGCCCCGGCGTTTCGACTTCCATCGTGCTCTCGCCATAATTCTCCAGGCGCGAACCTTCCACGTAATTGTTTTCCAGTGACATCATTCCGATCAGCACAAGAATCGCGACTGGTGGCCCAAGGATCGCAAGCTTGAGCGCCCAGCGCTCCCAACCCATGTGCATGAAGATCCAGATGATGCCGCCGGCTTTCACCATCATCAAAGTCAGAATGGCCGATGTACGAAAAAGTCCATCGTCCCAGAAGTCAGTCCAGTACGAAAAGCCGCTCAATACGAATAGAGCGACCCACATAATGTAGTAGATTTTTAGCGGATGTTGTGTTCCATCGTCTGACATAGCGTTTTAGTCCTGTTCCTTACCAGAGGTAGAAAAGTGCGAAAATGAATACCCAAACGAGATCGACAAAGTGCCAATAGAGGCCTGTGATCTCGACGATTTCATAACCGCCCGGGCGATTCTCATAGAACCCGCGTTTTACTCGAAATGCGATAACCAGCAGGTATATGACGCCCGCCGACACGTGCATGCCGTGGAATCCGGTAATCATGAAGAAGCTCGAGCCAAATTGTGCAGCACCGAACGGGTTGCCCCAAGGCCGCACACCTTCAGCTATCAACTTGGACCACTCAAACGCCTGCATCCCGACGAACGATGCACCAAGCAATGCGGTAACCACCATCAGCCAGAAAGTTGCCTTGCGATTCCTTCGATAGCCCATGTTCACCGCCAACGCCATCGTGCCCGACGATGTAATCAGGATGAAGGTCATGATTGCGATCAGCAGCAGCGGCACGGGGTATCCAAACGCCTCTAGCGCGAATACCTCGGACGGATTCGGCCACGGATCAGTCGTTGCGATACGCACCGACATGTAGCCGACCAGGAAGCAACTGAAGATGAAGGTATCCGAGAGCAGGAAGATCCACATCATGGCCTTGCCCCACGGCACGCCAAAGACCTGCTTATCTCGAGACCAGTCGTCTACGAGACCTTGCGCGCCTAGAGCTTCTTGTGCTCCGCTATCGAATACTGCTTCTGGCATACGGACCCCTTAGGTCAAATTTTCAGGTCGACAACAGCAATCCAAAAAGAACTAGCCAGACGAGCAACAGGAAGTGCCAGTAGATCGTGCAAAGCTCGATGCTACGACGAATAGCGACGGCCTCTCCTGTCCCAAGAACGACTTTAGCCGTCGCCCTCGCCCACACATACAGACCACCCAAAATGTGGATCGCGTGTGCGCCTGTCAAAAAATAGAAAAATGCGTTAGACGGGTTACTCGAAATGAACTGACCCGAATTCTGCAGCTGTTGCCACGCAACATATTGTCCGAGTACAAAGCCGAGCGTAAGCACACCCGTAATCAACAAGCCCGGCTGCAAACGACTGTCCTGCCCTTTAACGGTCGCATTGCGAGTCCACTGAAACACGGCGCTTGCGACAATCAGCATGACGGTGTTGGTCCACAGCAATTGCGGCTCTGTCATCGGAACCCAATCCCCGAGTTCCATGCGCAATGCATAGGCACTCAGGATCAAGGCAAAGAACGATGAGACCACCGCCAACAGCGTCAGCAAAGCGATTAGATTGCTCTTGTCGCCCGTACCTCCTAATGGACCGTGATGCGCGGTATCGCTCACCACTTCCATTTCCCACGGCGCAGCGTTGAAGGTCTGCTTCAGTAGCCAACCTAAAATCGACGCGAGAATGATCGCGAGAAAGCCCAGTGCGATTGTCACTAGTACTCTCCACCGTGGTCGCGTCCGGCAGGCGCTACGTCGGCACTCACGTTCTGCGGAATGAAATCATCCTCATAGCCCGGCACGCTGTAGTCGTAGGCCCAACGATACACTTCGGGCAGTTCATGCCCCCAGTTGCCGTGCTTCGGCGGATGATCCGGTGTCTGCCACTCGAGCGTGGTCGCATCCCATGGATTCGGATCAGACTTCGGTCCGCTTTTCAGGCTCCAGATCATGTTGATGAAAAACAGAATCTGCGTTGCCGCAACGAACAATGCCGAGATCGTAATCGCCGCATTCAGATCCTGCGCCGAATCTGGCAGGAAGTCCGTGTTACCCATCGCGAAGTAGCGACGCGGTACACCGGCAAAGCCCAGGTAATGCATCGGCAGATAAATGGCGTACGTTCCAAGGAAGGTCATCCAGAAGTGCCATTTGCCCAATGTCTCGTTGTACATCTTGCCGGTAATTTTCGGCCACCAGTGGTAGATCGCACCAAAGACAACAAGTACCGGCGACACACCCATCACCATATGGAAGTGGGCAACCACAAAGTAAGTATCGGACAAAGGCAGATCGATCGTCACATTACCCAGGAAGAGACCGGTCAAGCCGCCATGAATAAACGTGAAGATGAAGCCGATCGAGAACAGCATCGGTACCCGAAGGTGAATGTTACCTTCCCACAGGGTGAGAACCCAGTTGTAGACTTTTATGGCTGTCGGCACGGCGATAATCAGCGTGGTCGTCGCAAAGAAGAACCCGAAGTAAGGATTCATACCGCTGACGTACATGTGGTGCGCCCAAACGATGAAGCTCAAACCGCCAATGGCGATAATCGCCCAGACCATCATGCGATAGCCGAAGATGTTCTTGCGTGCGTGCGTACTCAGAAGGTCCGAAACGATGCCGAAC
>Ga0302135_10001804_pt1 | contig 12868 bp, 12 predicted proteins | sample CBN3_surface_MG_FD_203119 | JGI IMG/M metagenome (GOLD analysis project Ga0302135, IMG submission 203119) | Marine microbial communities from Western Arctic Ocean, Canada - CBN3_32.1 | ecosystem: Environmental > Aquatic > Marine > Oceanic | place: Canada: Western Arctic Ocean | collected... | reverse complement strand
CGCTCCCGGGGCCCGGAAACGCCCCTTCATCGAGCGTGCCCGTCGCGAGATAGACAGCCCCGGCGCGGGGCTCCACTGGGAATAGAGCTGGCAGCCGCAGCCCGTGCAGAGCGGACGACTCATCAATGCAGAGCTCTCGAACCGCCCGATCTTTTCTTCGCCCTGCTCGATGGCGAAACCATCCTCGGGCACGGTCGAGAAGGTCACGAAGATGGCGCCGTGAAGCTTGCGGTACATCTCGCAATGACAGTGGAAGGTTCGCTCCGCCGGCTTGGTAACCCAGTAGCGCACCGTACCGCAAAAGCAATACCAGTCAGGGAGAGTGTGCTCACCCCCCGGGCCCTTGCTTATCAAAGCGCACGAGGCCGTCGTCGGGAATCTCCAGCCAGCCCACCTTCGAGCCGGTCCAGGCATGGCTCAGCTTGTCCGCTGCGTGGCCAGGATGGGCGCCATCGTCGATCGTGCCCGTCGCAACCTCGAGCAGGTTCGGCGCGTCGTCCATCTCGATGAACAGGTGACAGCCGCAGCTCTTGCAGAAGCGCCGGTGGACCGGAGGCGAGCTGTCGAACCGCCCGAGATTGTCCGCGCCCTTGTCCACACTAAAGCTGGCGCGCGCGACGGTGGAAAGCGTCACCATGACCGCGCCGTGGATCTTGCGGCACATGCCGCACCAGCAATGCGCCGTCTCCTGCGCGGGTTCGCGGATCGTATAGCGCACCGCACCGCACTGGCAGCCGCCGGTTCGTTTGAAATCACTCATCTCTGCCTTCCTTCCGGACCGCGGGGCCGCGGGGCCTAGAATTTCTCGTGCCGGGGCAGGCCATCCTCGATGGCGTACCACGGCACCTTCGAGCCGACGAAGATATGGCGCCGGGTCACTTCCGGGTGGCCGGGATGGGCACCGTCGTCGATCGTGCCCGTGGCGAGCTCGACCGCGCTGGTGGTCTGTTCGAGCTCGTCGAACAGGTGGCAGCCACAGGTCTTGCAGAAATTGCGGTGCAGCCGTTCCGAGCTCTGGAACGGCACCAGGTTGTCCGCGCCCTGCTCCACGGTGAAATAGTCCTTCAGGATCACCGAGAAGGTCCCGAACAGCGCGCCGTGTACCTTGCGGCACATCTGGCAATGGCAGTGGTGGGTCTCCAGCGCGGGTGCGGTGAAGCTGTAACGCACCGAGCCGCAAAAGCAGCCCCCTGTTCGCTCGAAATCGCTCATGCCTGCGCCTTCTCTAAAAATCGTCGGATTGCGGGGCACCGTCGGTGATCTCGAACCACGGCATTCTGTGGGCTGCAAAGATATGGCGCACCGCCTGGCCCGGGGCCGGGGCCGGGTTGGCACCGCCGTCGAGCGTCGCGGGCGAGAACCAAAAATACTCCGGCTCGCGTTCGTCGTCGCTGAACAGCGGACAGCCGCAGGTCTTGCAGAACATCCGGTGATTGGGCGGCGAGCTGTCGATCAGGCCCAGGTTTTCGCGCCCCTGCTCGATCGCGATCAATTCGCGCTTGATGTAGGAAAAGGTGGTCACCACCGCGCCGTGGAGCTTGCGGCACATCTCGCAATGACAGTGATAGGTTTCCTTCGCCGGCCCGTCGAGCCGGTAGCGCACCGTGCCGCACTGGCAGCCGCCATAGAGCGGGAAGGTGCCGGGCGCCACCACCTCGGGCACCGGGTCGGGCCCGGGCTCCTGCTCGGCGCCGTCGGCGATGATATACCAGGGAATTTTCGCGTTCGCGTAAATATGCCGGGGCAACCCCACATGGCCGGGATGCTGGCCGTGGTCGAGCGCGCCGGTCGCGATCATCACCACGTCCTCCTCGCCTTCTTCCATGTCCCACAAATGACAGCCGCAGTGGGAGCAGAAACTGCGATGGATTTTTTCCGAGCTGTCGTAGGTTGCCACCTCGTCCGCGCCCTTTTCGACCACGAAGCCTCCCTTGGCAAAGGCCGAACAGGTCAGCATCACGGCGCCATGGGTCTTGCGGCAGATGGTGCAGTGGCAGTGATAGGTTTCGCGCGCTGGGCCCTGGACCGAATAACGCACCGCGCCGCAAAAGCAGCCGCCGGTCAGGCGAGAATTGCCCGTCTCGCTCATGTCGTCTCCTCCCATTCGTACCATTGGGGCAACTCGTCTGCGATTTCGTACCACGCCGCCTTGTGGCCGACAAAAATATGGTACGCCGCATCCAGTCCGCCGGGGTCGGCGCCGCCGTCGAGCGTCGGCGTCACGACCCAGACCTTGCCCGGATCGCTGTCGTTCCAGGCCAGTACGTTGCAGCCGCAGGTCCGGCAGAAGTGACGCTTCGAGCCGGGCGAGCATTCATGGCTGTCCAGGGCGTCCGCGCCCCGATCGAGCGTGAAGCGCTCCGTCGGCCAAATCGAATAGGTCCCGAACGCCGCGCCCTGCATGCGTCGGCACATGCCGCAATGGCAGTGATAGGTCTCGAACGGTACTCCGGTCACGCGATAGCGCACCGCGCCGCACAGGCAGCCGCCCGCGAACCCCCGTTCCGCACTCATGCCGGGGGCTCCGGGGGATGCTCGTTGTCGCGCGGCAGATCGTCGGCGACCTCCTCCCAGGGCGCCTTCGACGCCACGAAAACATGGCGCTCGCTCCCGGGCGGATGGCCGGGCATCAGCTCGGCATCGAGCGTGCCCGTGGTGATCGAGATGATCTCCGGGCGCGCGACGCGCTCAAAAAAAAGTTGCGAGCCGCAGGCTGAGCAGAACGAGCGGCGAATGCCCGGCGAGCTCTCGTAGGCGCGCAAGCTCTCCGCGCCCGCTTCCAGCGTAAAGCGGTCCTTGGCGAACCGCGAATGGCTGGCGAACAGCGCGCCGTGACCCTTGCGACACATCTCGCAATGGCAATGCACCGTACGTATCGCCGGGCCCTTGAGGCGGTAACGCACCGCGCGGCATTCGCAGCCACCGGTCAATTCCATGGTCTTTTCGGCCATGCGCCTCTCCCTGCACGCCGTTCTGGCGCGATTTTGCGACAGCCTGGCCCGCCACCCTGCCCTTTGGCAAGCGTTCAGGCAAGCCGCGCGTAGGCCTGGACCCAGTGCGCCGCATGATCGTCGATCGAGAGCGCGCGGCGGCCCGCGAGCGCCGGCACATCGTGGCTCACCGAACCGTTCTCCCCGTCGATCAGCCGCTTGCCCAGGCCAACATCCATCTCGATGCGCCAGGCCGGCGCGGCCTGCTCGATGGCCTCGCGTACGGCCCCGCCCAGATTGGCGTCTTCGTAGCGGAACGGCTTGCCGGTCGCGCGGGCAGCGCGTCGGCGGCGGCGGCGTGGGTGATCGCCGCCGGGCCCGTCAGACCGTAGACCCGGCCCCCGTGACCCGGCTCCAACAGGGTACGCGCCGCCGCGGCCGCGATATCGCGGGCATCGATCAGGCTGGTCGATGCCCGGCCCGCCGCCAGGCGCAGCACCCCGTTCGCCAGATACTCTTCCAGGAAATTATCCATGTACCAGTTGGGCCGCAGATGGGCGTAGGGGATGCCGCAGGCGCCCGCGCGCTGCTCGAAGACGCCATGCCAGCGCGCGAAGTTGACGGTCGAGTTCGGATCCGCCGCGGGTGCCGAAAGCCGCACCAGCCGTTCCACGCCGGCCGCCTTCGCCGCCTCGAGCGCATTGCTCTGCCAGGTCACGGTCTCTGGATGATCGAACGAGGTGAGGTAGAACAACCGCACGCCGCCGAGCGCCGCGCGCAAGCCCGCAGGCTCGGAGAAATCCCCACCCATAACCTCGCAGCGGCCCGCAAATTTCGCCTCGAGCTCGGCCGGATCGCACAGGAAGGCGGGCACCGGCTCGCCTTGATGGATCAGCAGCCGTACCAGTTCGCGGCCCGCCGCGGTGCTCGCTCCCGATACCAAGATCATGGCCCCCTCCCGTCTGCCACACTCGGGGGTACTCGCCCGGATTTCATCTTAACGCCAAGTCGGAGCAAGCCGACCTGCGGCAGATTGCCGCCCTCCAGAGGGTCGAGGAGGGTTTGGGCGGGCCCCAGCGCGTGAGCCGGGGTTTCCTCAGGCGACGCGAAGTGCGCGGAAACTCCCCTTCGCGCGGGGATTCGCCCGTCTGGAACGGAAGCCGTCGCAACAAAGGGCCGAACCGGGCCGGCACGCATTGTGCCCGGTTCGGCGGGGGAGCTGCGCCGGAGTCCGCCTGATTTTCATGACGCTCATCGGACCACCGGCCCACGGGGAAATGAAACATTAATGCAAATCATTTGCATTCGCATATATAGGAGCTATCCCGCCTTGGGTCAAGACTTTATCGACCAGAAGTCACTCGAATGCTTACAAGCCCGCGGCCGCCGCTCGTGCAGCTTGGGCCTGCGCGGTGCTTGAGCGCATAATAATTTAACGAAAGCTTCGAGCAGGAAAATAGCGCGCCTCGGCTTGCCCAAGCGCAAGGCCCGGTCCCGCGGAGCGAAGCGCGCGCAGGCGCTCGCTCAAATCCTCGAGTCGGTCGGCCACCAGGTGGGTCACCCGGCCCTCGATCTGCAACCGCCCCGTGACGCGGAGCAGCGGCGCACCCAGCACCACCGCCCGGAAGCGCTCGAAGACGCGTTGCCAGACGACGATGTTGGCGACCCCCGTTTCGTCCTCGAGGGTCACAAAGATCACCCCGCTCGCGCTGTCGGGTCGTTGGCGGCAAATCACCAGCCCGGCAACGCTCACCCGCGCCCCGTCGGCGAGGCTCGCGAGCCGGTTGCACGGCGCCGCCCGTTCCGCGGCAAGCCGGCTGCGTAGCAGGGCCAGCGGGTGATCCTTGAGCGAGAGCCGCAGGCTCGCATAATCCTCCATCACCGCTTCACCCAGGCCCATGACCGGCAACCGCGTGGGTGTCTCGGGCGGGGTCTCGGCCGCCCCTTCCGGACCTTGCGCGAAAAGCGGCGCGGGCGTCGGCCCCAACCCGCACACCGCCCACAGCCCGGCGCGCTGGGCAAGCCGCATCGAGCCGAACCCGTCGGCCCGCGCGAGCCGGTCGAGTGACGCCGCCCCGAGCCCGCTCCGTGCGCGCAGGCTCGCGGGCGTGGCAAAGGCGCCGTCCGCTTCCCGCGCCGCGACTAGCCGGTTCGCGTCCTCCTCGCGAAAGCCGCAAATCTGGCGCAACCCGAGGCGCAGGACGGGTCCGCCCGTGCCCCAGCCTTGCTTGGCGTCTTCTCCGCCCCTTGCTTTCGTGTCCGGTTCTTCACCGGCAGGCTCCAGAGTGCAATCCCACTCGCTGTGATTGATGTCGACCGGGCGCAAGCACACCCCGTGGACCGTAGCGTCGCGCAGGATCTGGGCCGGGGCGTAGAACCCCATGGGCTGGCTGTTGAGCAGCGCGCAAGCAAACGCCGCCGGGGCGTGGCGCTTGAGCCAGGCCGAGACATAAACCAGCAGTGCGAAGCTCGCCGCGTGGGATTCGGGAAAGCCGTATTCGCCGAAGCCCTCGATTTGCTTGAAGCAGCGCACCGCGAACTCGGGATCGTAGCCCCGCGCCGTCATGCCGCCGACAAACTTGTCGCGAAATCCGCCGATCCGCCCGGTATGGCGGAACGTTGCCATGGCGCGGCGCAAGCCATCGGCTCCTTCGGCCGAAAACCCCGCAGCCACCATGGCGACACGCATTGCCTGTTCCTGGAAGAGCGGTACGCCCAGCGTCTTGCCCAGCACCTCTTCGAGCTCCGCTGAGGGAAACTCGACCGCCTCCTCGCCCGCGCGACGGCGCAGGTAAGGATGGACCATGTCGCCCTGGATCGGGCCCGGGCGCACAATCGCCACCTCGATGACAAGGTCGTAGAAACTGCGCGGCTTGAGCCGGGGCAACATGCTCATCTGGGCGCGGCTTTCGATCTGGAAGACGCCGATCGAATCCGCGTCGCACAGCATGTCGTAGACCTCCGCGTCCTCCGCCGGCACCGAAGCCAGCGTCAGCGTGCGGCCTTCATGGGCTTCGATCAGCGCGAAGCATCTTCGGATACAGCTCAGCATGCCGAGCCCGAGCAGGTCGATCTTGAGGATACCCAGCGCGTCGAGATCGTCCTTGTCCCATTCCAGCGTGGTGCGCCCCTCCATCGCGGCGTTGGCGATGGGCGAGAGCGCCGAAAGCGGCCCGTCGGTAATCACGAAACCGCCGACATGCTGTGAAAGATGGCGCGGAAAGCCGATCAGCTCACGCGACAGCTCGAGCACCAGGGCGAGGCGCCGGTCACCCGCATCGAGGCCGCGCTCGGCCAGGTGCTCCACCTGGACCCCCTCGCCACTTTGCCCCCATACCGTCCGCGCCAGCACGCCGAGAACATCCGTCGACAGGCCGAACACCTTACCCACCGCGCGCACCGCACTTTTCGAACGGTAGCGAATCACCGTCGCCGCCAGCCCGGCGCGCTCGCGGCCGTATTTCTCGTAGACGTACTGGATGACCTCCTCGCGCCGTTCATGCTCGAAATCGACGTCGATATCGGGCGGCTCGCCCCGTGCGGCGCTGACGAAGCGCTCGAACAAAAGGTCGATCCGGCCCGGGTCCACCGCCGTAATCCCGAGGCAGTAGCAGACCGCCGAATTGGCTGCCGAGCCGCGCCCCTGGCACAGGATGCCGCGCGAGCGCGCGAAGCGGACGATATCGTACACCGTAAGAAAATAGGGTGCGTAGCCGAGCTGGCCGACCAGCGCCAGCTCGTGCTCGATCTGGGCCTCCACCTTGGCGGGCAGGCCCGCGGGGTAGCGCACCTCCACCCCCGCCCGGGTCAGGCGGACCAGCTCGTCCTGGGGCGTGCGCCCGTCCGCCGCCAGCTCCGCCGGATAATCGTAGCTGAGCTCATCGAGCGAGAAGTCTATCCGCCCGGCGATCTCCACCGTGCGCGCTACCGCGTCCGGATAGGCTCCGAACAGGCGGGCCATCTCGTCCGCTGGCTTGAGGTGACGCTCCGCGTTGGCGAACAGGCGAAAGCCCGCCTCGTCGAGAGTGCAGTGCTCGCGGATGCAGGTCAGCACGTCCTGAAGCGCGCGGCGTCCGGGGTCGTGGGCATGGACGTCGTTGCTCGCCACCAGCGGTACGCCCAAAGCCTCGGCTAGCTCTGCTAGCACGGCGATGCGGCGCGTATCGTTGCCCCAGCTCAAATGCTGGGCAGCGAGGAAGCAGGAGCCAGCGAAGCGCTCCGCGAGGCGCGTGAGCGCGCGGGCAAACCGCTCGTCGGGCAGACGGGGCGTTTCCGGCGCCAGCGCGATGGCGATCTGCCCGTCGCCGAATTCGTCGAGGTCGTCAGGACCGAGCCAGCATTCGCCCTTGGGTGCGCGCCGCTTGCCCCGGGTCAGCAGTTGCGAGAGCCGGCCGTAGGCCGCCCGGTCGGTGGGCAGGCACAGCACGCTCGGCCCGTCGGTGAAGTCGAGCCGCGCACCAACCAGCAGCCGCACGCCTGCCCCCTTGGCCGCGATATGGGCGCGCACCACGCCCGCGAGGCTGTTGCGGTCGGTGATCGCGATCGCCGCCAGGCCCAGCTCGGCGGCGCGCGCCACCAGCTCCTCGGGATGCGAGGCGCCGCGCAGGAAGCTGAAATTGCTGGTGACTTGAAGTTCGGCGTAGCCGGTCACGCAAACACGCCGTGCAGGTACCAGGCAGGCGCCATGCCCGGCCGGGTAGCGCGGTCGCGATAGACCCAGTAGCGCCGTCCTTCGCTATCTTCGAGGCGGTAATAATCGCGCGGGCTCGCACAGCGTGCCCGGGCCGAGCGCCACCATTCCGGGGCGATCCGCTCCGGCCCTTCCGCGCGCACGATGCGGTGCAGGGTGCGGCGGCGGCGAAACAGGACGGGCGGTGCATCGGGCATCTCGGCAACCGCCTCGATGGGTTCGGGCCGGGCCAGCAGGCGCAGCGGCCGTTCCGCCGCCGGGCGCTCCATTACGGTCTCGACCGCGGCCACCGCCGCAGCGCCGTCCGATTCGCTCCCGAAGGCGGGGCGAAACGCGGCAGCGCGTTCGGGCACATGGCTCTCGCGCAGGCTCAGGCGCAGTACGTTATCCGGGCCCAGCCGGTTGCCCAACCGGTCGACCAGCCGGGCCATCTCGCCCGCCTCCACCGTCTCCGTCACGTCAACCCTCGGCTCCTCCTCTTCGCCAAGCCGGGCCGGCAGATCGAGCATAAGCTGGCCGTCGGCCAGGGGTTCGGCGGCGGCGAGCAGGCTGAGCGCGTCGGCACCGAACCCGGCATCGAGGCCCTCCAGCCGCTCGTCAAGCAGCGTCATCAAATGTTCGGGCTCCCGCGAAGGCCGGCTCGTGCCGAGCGCGGTGCGCGCCACCGTACCGTCGACCCGGTAGAGCGCGAGGGTAAGGCGCCGCGCACCCCGCCCGTCGGCCGCAAGCCGCGCGCAGATCTCCTCGACCAGGCGACGGCTCCCTTCGCGAATCGCGGAGGGCCCGCCAATCGGCTCGGCAAAGGCCAGGCGTGCGTGATAGGGCGCCGCCGGGCGACGCGGCGAAATCGGCTCGGGCTCGCGGCCCAACGCCTGACCGAGGCGCTTGAGCAGACCCACACCAAAGCGCCGGGCAAGCGCACCGCGCTCCAGCGCCTCGAGGTCGCCGACGCTGCGCAGTCCCAGCCCGGCAAGTTTGGCGCAGGTCTCGGCGTCGAGACGCAATGCCGCCACCGGCAGGGCAGCCAACACGCGCGCCGCGTCGCCGGGGGCGACGATGCGCTCTTCGCCAAACCGCGCCAACGCCCAGGCCGCGCCCGGTGTATCCGCCAGCGCGGGCTGCGCGGCAAACCCCAGCGCCTCGATGCGCGCCGCAAGATCCTCCAGCAGCGCCGCCTCGCCGCCGAACAGGTGGGCACAGCCGGTCACGTCGAGCCACACCCCGTCGGGGCCATCGACCGCCGTCCAGGGCGAATAACGCCCGCACCAGTCGGCGAGGCGGGCCACCGCCTTGGCATCGCCCATGGGCTCCGCCTCGCACAGCTCAAGCGCGGGCAACCGGGCCTTAGCATCGGCTAGCGTCAGGCCGCGGATCAGCCCCTGCGCGCGCGCCGCGCGGTTGATCGCGGCAAGCCGCGGGCCCGTCGGGCCGGTCTCGATGGTCGCGAACGCTCGCGCGCGCCACTCAGACGGCGAGACGCCGAGCCGCAGGCTCAGCCGGTCGGTCGCAAAGCGGGGCAGCCAGAGAGAAATTATGCGTTTCATGACACCACTCCATAAACCAGACATTGGGTGACCCGCCGCGCGCACGCAGCAGCTCGGCGCGCCAGCGCGGCCGCTCCGCTGGGGACGGCGACGGGGACGAAGCCAATGACGACAAGGATGAGGCCTCGCCGGGCAGGGCCGCCAGCCGCCAGCGGCTGAGCGCGGTGCTCGGTTCGCGCCGGGCCCCGGGCGCACGCAACAAAAAGCCCGGCACGCCCCGGCTCTCGGCCGCCAGTTGCAAGCGCCGCGCCTTGCTGAGCCCGAGCTTGCGCGGCTCGCCCACCACCGCCGCCAGGCGGCCGCAGCGCAAACCCTCCTGCATCGCCCAGAGCAGATCGTCGTCGTTTCGCGCACGCACCAGGATCAGCCGCGAAGGGTCCAGCCCGAAGCCGGCGAGACCGGGGGCGTAGAGCTCGCCCCGGCCCGCGCTGGAGCCGCGTTGGCACCACAGCACCGCACCCCCGGCGGCGCTCAAACGGGCAAGCAGGGCGGCGCAAAAGCCCAGCGCGGCGCCGCCGCCGGCGCTGTCCTCCGCCTCGATGATTTCATGCACGCCGCCCAGCGCCAGACCGCCCCAGGGCAGCCCATTATCGATCGCTGGCACACCGAAGCGCAGCCGCCGCGCCGCGCCGTCTTCGCCCTCGGTCGACGGCGTCTCGAGCGCCCGGATACGCCGTCGGAGCGCCGAAAGTAGCACCAGACGCGGGCCGTTCGCAAAGCCCGCGGTGGTGCGGTCTCTAGCTCGCGTCACGCTGGAGGTAACCCAGAAGAATTTGGTAATTTTTCAATTATATCAATATCTTCTAACAAAATTCTCATAGTCTATCTGACCCTATATAGAGCTTTGAACCGTGGCATCGTTCCTATTATGTTCTAATTTGGAACACGTCAAGAGTCAAGCGCCAAACACGCTGCGCCGCGGTCTGGCGCGAAACCCGTTCAGTTGGAATCACTCGGATTTTGCAAGCCCGCAAGCGCGGGCCGCCGCAGGGGGCCGGGGTTGGCTTGAGACGCGGCCAGCCCCCCCCCCCCAACAATGAGGAGGCGTGAGCCTTCGTGGCGCCAGCCTGCGCGGCACGTGAGCGCATCAACAAGCGAACGCCGGTTCGCTTTATCCGATAAAGCGAACCGGACAAGCCCCTCAGACCGGCCGTTCGCCTTCGACGGTACAGCGGTAGAGCAGCCGCAGGTAGCGGGCGCCGTCGAACGTCGTCGCCGAATGGTTGGCGCAGCGGTTGTCCTACAACACCTGGTCGCCGGCCCGCCAGCGATGGCGATAGACATGCCGGTCTTGCGTCGCGTGCGCCATGAGGCGGGCCACTAAGACCGTCGACTCCGCAGCCTCCATGCCCTCGACATGGCTGATAACTTCGGGCGAGAGATAAAGCGAGCGCTGCCCGGTAGCCGGGTGGATCGGCGCCAGCAGGTGCGTGACCGGCGGCAGCTTGCGCCGAGTTTTCGCCGTCAGCGGCGGGCGCCCCGGATCGTGCTCGCGCAGCACCGCATCCATGCAGATTGTTTGACGTCAGCGCCTATGGGACAGATTGAGGTGATTGTGTAACGGAGGATTTCTGGCTCATCTGGGGAAGACACTACCCCTCCTTGGGCCGCTTGCTGGGCACGACCTTGATCCCGGCCCTTGGACAAGAGAAAATCTCCGCACTTCTACCGGAGAAGATCCAGAAATATCAAGGAGAGGCGCTTGAGTCAGGCCGTCGGAACGGCACTGGCGGCTTGTAGGCCCGGACGGTTCTGCATCGTCATAGAATACTGAGACAGGCATTGAGCCAGACCGTGAAATGGCGATTGATTCTGCGAAACCCAGAGAATTTTGTCGATCCGCCGCGCCCAGAGTGCCACGAGGTGCGGACGCTAAGCGAGGACGAGACGGCGGTGCTCTTATCGGCTGCGAAATCGACCCGGTTGTATATTCCCGTGCTTTTCGCCGTGGCCACCGGATTGCGTCGCGGTGAGGTTCTTGGTCTTCGTTGGTCCGACGTTGACCTAGAGAACGGTGTGCTTTCCGTACGACGGTCTCTTACCGCGACCAAGAGCGGTCTCGTTTTTAAGCAATCCAAGACGGCCCAAAGCTCGCGCCAGGTGAGTTTGTTGCCTCTTATCCTTGACGTGCTTGGGGACCACAGAACTGAGCAGCAAAGGAACCGGCTCGCCCTGGGCCCCGCCTACACGGATCATGGTCTGGTTTCTGCCCGATCTAACGGCAAACCGGTCAATCCGCGTCAACTGTCGAAGGATTTCCTGGGCCTTGTGCGCCGAATTAAAATTCCACGGATCCGATTCCACGACCTGCGCCATACCCACGCGACGCAATTGCTCCGGCAAGAGGTTCATCCGAAGATCGTGAGCGAGCGGCTTGGGCATTCGTCGGTTGCGATTACCCCGGATTTCTACTCCCACATGATGCCTGGTATGCAGGAGGATGCGGCGCCCCGACTAGACGTGTCGCTCGGCGCTGCAATCCGCGCCCAAACCGCGAACATCAAGTGATGCTTCTTGGTTTCGTGTTAGCAAGGTGTTAGAAAAACCCCTATTTCGACTGGCTAGGCGCTCTAGATTAAGTAAAGTTTATCGTGCTATTTCAAAGCGATGGATGGGTGGCTGAGTGGTTGAAGGCACCGGTCTTGAAAACCGGCAGGGGTTCATAGCTCCTCGTGGGTTCGAATCCCACCCCGTCCGCCAACTATCGTTACATATCAGGTAGTTACATACCATCCTGCACGGCATAGACGCCCCAGAGAGCACTCAAACGTGCAAGGTGGACGGAGAAAAATCCGTGGGACTGTAGCCAAAGCTGCTGCGGAGGCCCTGGAGACTCTTACAGAGGGCAAGTAAGTGCGGTGCGAGGAGCGGGATATTGATCCGCTACGACCGGATCGTCGCCGTCTGCTATGCGGGTGGCGTGGATTTGAAAGCATCCGCCTGAATTGGAGCGGATTAGATTTGTACCCTGTAGTTGGGTATTCTAATCGCCACGACTCTCGATGTCTTTGCCGCAAACGGGGCCTTTGCAAACGCTTGTTTGGGCGCTCCGCCAACGGGTGAACGAATTGCTCCCAACATCTCCGTAGCTTACGGAATATGCATCTCGTTCTGAACCACATCTACTGGTCGCTGACGGATCCTTAGGTTCCGAAGGGCGGTGTCAGCGCTATCAGTAATTGCTCGGGTGCCCGCACCTTAACCACCCATGACGATGGCCAGCTGCAGTCCCCCTCTTGCGCCCTCTGCCGCCCCAAAGCGACCGGACACCCCTTGGGCCGGCTAATCCGCGCGATCGGTCACTTCGAGCAGGTGATAGCCGAACTGGGTCTTCACGGGACCCTGGACTTCGTTCAGAGCGGCACTGAAGACGACGGCGTCGAACTCCTGGACCATCTGGCCCGGCCCGAACGAGCCAAGTTCGCCGCCCTTTTGGCCGGACGGACAGGTCGAATGTTCCCGCGCAACGGCGGCGAAATCCTCGCCGCCCTCGATCTTCGTCTTAAGCTCTTCGCAGAGTGTTTCGCTTGCAACCAGGATGTGTCGTGCAGTGGCTTGAGCCATCGTGATGTTCCTCGTGGAGATTACAGGTTCACTTGAAGAGTTGTTTTACCAAACGTCGCCGCTATGGCAGCAAACTTTTTGGCAATGGTATTTTGGTGTAGGATTGCGGCCATGGTCGAGCGCACAGCGAAGTTTCAGAT
>Ga0302135_10001801_pt1 | contig 12880 bp, 9 predicted proteins | sample CBN3_surface_MG_FD_203119 | JGI IMG/M metagenome (GOLD analysis project Ga0302135, IMG submission 203119) | Marine microbial communities from Western Arctic Ocean, Canada - CBN3_32.1 | ecosystem: Environmental > Aquatic > Marine > Oceanic | place: Canada: Western Arctic Ocean | collected 2017-09-15 | reverse complement strand
CGTCACCATCGTAACCGATCAAACGGGAGGAACCCTAACCGTCGCTTCCCAAGATCTGAGCGCAGCCGGGCTTGGCATCGCCGATATTTCGGTGTCCTCATCGACGGCAGCAGCCGAAGCAGTTTCGGCGCTTGATTCGGCCATCGTTGTCGCCTCAGCCCGGGTTGGCGCGATCAGCGAGGCCAACGGAAAAGTGCGCGAAGAGGGTGACCAGCAGGATAAATTGATCCGCCTCGCCAATCCTAATGTGACCTCCCAGATCAGTACTGAGCTGACCGAACAGGAAGCAGCACTCCTGGCCGGCGAGGTGCGGGACACGCTTGGTGTGAAGCGGTTGGCAATTGCCAACGTCCAAAGCCAGAGCCTACTCGCGCTCATTCAAGGATAACGTCTGGCTAAGTCGGAATTCACTGATTCTCGGCGCTCGCTTGATAATAGGGCGTTCAACCGCATAATCGGCGCCGATGGTCGATCGACCGGTTGGCCGCGTTTGATCAAATCAGGACATTCGCTCGATGCGCCTCATTCGTGGCTTTGTGAATCCGCCCGCGGTTGCGCGTGGCGCAGTAGTTGCGATCGGCAATTTCGATGGCGTTCATAAAGGACATCAGGCGCTGGTCACGGTTGCTGCAGAGGCGGCTAAGAAAGTTGATGCGCCGCTAGGCGTTGTCACCTTCGAGCCGCATCCGCGCAAACTTTTTCAGAAGGATGAGTTGCCATTTCGGCTGACTCCATTGCGCGGCAAGTTGCGGCTGCTGGACGCGCTGGGAGTCGATATAGCAATCGTCTTACGTTTCGATGATGCATTTGCTGGGACTAGTGCAGACACATTTGCCGAGGATATCCTTGGTCGCAGCTTTGGCGTTCGCCACGCGGTGGTAGGCTACGATTTCGCGTTCGGCCATCGGCGCCAAGGAAATCCCCAACTCCTCGAGCGGGCGGGACGCCAGCACGGCTACCGGGTAACCGTGGTTGACCCACAATCCGACGGGCGCGAGATCTTCGCATCTGGCCGGGTGCGAGACTTCCTTGTGCAGGGCCGTCTAGCGGAAGCCACCAATGAGCTGGGCCGGTTTTGGGAAGTTGATGGCTATGTCCAACATGGCGCCGGGCGGGGTGCGTCGATAGGTTTCCCCACTGCCAACATACATTTGGAGGAAATTATTCGGCCGGCGCTCGGGGTTTACGCCGTTCGCGCGGGTCTCCGCCGGGACGACGGCGTCATCAGTTGGCATGACGGTGTTGCGAATCTCGGCCGACGGCCGACATTTGGTGGCGAAGACGTGATCCTTGAGGTTCACTTGTTTGATTTTGATCGTGACCTCTACCGCCAACGCCTGCGTGTGGCCTTTATCGACTACCTCCGTCCGGAGCTGAAGTTTGATGGCCTCGAGGCCCTAACAAGCCAGATTTCAAGCGATTGCGAGCACGCCCGGTCCTTGTTGCATGGCAAACGCGGCCAGCCCGGTTGGTTCGAACGCGACAACTTGCCGCCCGCGATAAACACAAGCGACGATCGCGGATAGACTCGGACGAAGCGAGAGGTTTGGAATGTGACGATCGCTATCAAGCAACTCGCCCATATCGGGATCCGGATTTCCGATTTAGAACGCTCGCTCGCTTTCTATCGACACTTCGGTTTTGAGCCGGTCTATGAGGATCCCAACGACGCTGTGGTGATCCTCACCGATTCTAACGGCCTCGAGATCAACTTCATCATTAACGCCGACCCATCGAGCGAGCCGCACAACATACTGATGGACGGCGACACGAAGCATCCGGGCTACACCCACGTGGCCCTCGAAATTTCGTCTTATCAGGATCTCGTGGATTATTGTGCGGCCCACGACATCGAAGTATCAAGCGGGCCGGTCGATCTTAGCGATGGCGTTTCGCTGTTCGTTCGTGATCCCGATCGCAATGTCATCGAGCTGCGCGAAAATGGGGTTCGTGTCGGTCACGCTTACGAGGGTTAGCGAATGTGATCGGCCGACCGGGGGCCATCCCAGTCGACAGTGCGGCGACGGCTTGCTAAAACCGCCGATGGTACGATGATGCTTTTGAACCGGCGACAGCTCGTGGCACGAATTAGCGGCCCGACTCTCCGCTGAGAGTCGGGCGTATTCCTCGTTGCCGTAACCCATTCGAAAGCGTTACCTCATGGCCTCCGACTATAAGTCCACGGTCTTCCTCCCGAAGACCGATTTTCCGATGAAAGCCGGCCTGCCCAAGCAGGAACCGAAAACCCTCGAACGCTGGCAGCGGATCGACCTGTGGCAACGCTTGCGTGAAGACGCGGCCGGGCGGGAATCCTTCGTTCTGCACGATGGTCCGCCTTACGCCAACGGCCATATTCATATCGGGACCGCGCTTAATAAAATCCTCAAGGACGTCGTCAATCGCACCCAGCAAATGATGGGTCGAAACGCGAACTATGTTCCCGGCTGGGATTGTCATGGACTGCCGATCGAATGGCAGATCGAACAGCGTTATCGCGATGAGGGGCGCGACAAGGACGAGGTGCCGATCCTGGAATTTCGCCAGGAATGCCGGGAGTTTGCGGAACACTGGATTGACGAGCAGCGCAAGGAATTCATTCGCCTTGGCGTTGCTGGCGATTGGAACGATCCCTACGCCACAATTCACAAGGCGTCGGAAGCCCAAATCGTTCGCGAGATCTGCGACTTCCTGATGAATGGCGGCCTATACAAAGGAGCCAAGCCGGTGATGTGGTCGGTGGTCGAGAAGACCGCGCTAGCCGAGGCCGAGATTGAATATATGGACCACACCTCGACGACGATCTCAGTGCGTTTCAAAACCTTGGATGACACGCTCGAAACCAAGGGTGCGAGTATCGTCATCTGGACCACAACGCCCTGGACAATTCCGGGAAATCGCGCGATAGCGGTCAAGCCCGACGCGGATTACGTGCGCCTGCGAGTGAATTCGGTGGGCGAAGATTCACTCGCGCGGGTGGGCGAGGAGATTATCATTGCCGCACCCCTGGTTGAAGCGGTATGCACCGAAGCGGCCATCGAGGCGCACGAGATCGTCGCGAGCTTCAAAGGTGCTGCATTGGACGGGACGCGCTGCGCACACCCCCTGCGCGGACAAGGCTACGATTTTGACGTGATCGTGCATCCGGCCGATTTCGTCGACATGGAACAGGGGACGGGGTTTGTTCACATCGCGCCGGGCCACGGCGCCGACGATTTTGAACTCGGCGCACGCCATGGCATCGAAGTGCCGCCCACGGTCGATGACGATGGTCGCTACTACGCCGAGGTACCTCTTTTTGCCGGAAAACATGTTTTCAAGGTCGACGACGATGTTGCCGGCGCACTCCGCGATGCGGACGCTCTGCTAACAAAAAATCGAATCCGCCATAGCTACCCGCATTCGTGGCGCTCGAAAGCACCCCTGATCTTCCGCAACACGCCGCAATGGTTCATCTCGATGGAGACCAACGACCTTCGCAAGAAGGCGTTGCAGGCGATCGACGATGTGCGCTGGGTGCCGGCCGCTGGCCGCAACCGCATCCACGCCATGATCGAAAACCGACCGGAGTGGGTGATCTCACGCCAGCGCGCTTGGGGCGTGCCGATTACCGTTTTTGTCGACCGGGAAAGCGGCGAACCCGTACGTGACGAAGCGGTTAACCAACGCATCGTCGAAGCCGTAAACGAGCACGGCACAGACGTGTGGTTCAGTAGCGACGGCGCTGAATTCCTCGGCGACGACTATGACATCAACGACTATGAAAAGGTCGACGACATTGTCGACGTTTGGTTCGAGTCTGGGTCCACGCACAGCTTCGTACTTGAAAACAGAAGCGATCTAAGCTGGCCCGCGGACCTCTATCTCGAGGGCTCTGATCAACATCGCGGTTGGTTCCATTCGTCGCTGCTTGAATCATGCGGAACGCGCGGCCGCGCGCCCTATGACGCAGTGCTCACCCACGGATTTGTTGTCGATGGCGAAGGTCGCAAGATGTCCAAGTCGTTGGGCAACGTTATCGCGCCGCAGAAAATCGTCGACCAGCATGGCGCCGAAATCTTGCGGCTTTGGGTGGTGAGTTCGGATTACGCCGAGGATCTGCGAATCGGGCCGGAGATTGTGCAGCGTCAGGTCGATTCCTATCGCCGGCTACGCAATACGTTGCGTTTCCTGCTCGGCAATCTTGAAGGTTTCGACGAAAGCGAGCGGTTGGATCACCACGAGCTACCGCGCCTCGAACGATGGGTGCGCCATCGCCTTTGGGTTCTGGACGGCCAGGTGCGGCGGAGCGCCTACGACTTCCGCTTCCATGAGATGTTTGCGGCGCTCTATAACTTCTGCACGGTTGATCTTTCCGCGTTCTACTTCGATATCCGAAAGGACTCGCTGTATTGTGATGCAGCGGACTCAACACGCCGCCGCGGCGCACGTACGCTGCTCGATGATCTGTTCAACACGCTCACCGCCTGGTTTGCGCCGATCCTTTGCTTCACGGCCGAGGAAGCGTGGTTGACCCGCTATCCGAGCGAGGATGGCAGCGTCCATCGGCGACTCTTCCCAGATATCCCTAGTGAGTGGCGCAACGACGATCTGGCCGCCGAATGGGAGGCCGTTCGCCGCGTTCGCCGGGTCATCACCGGTTCGCTCGAAGCTGAGCGACAAGCAAAACGGGTGGGATCGAGTCTGCAAGCGCACCCGACGGTTTATGTTGGCACGAACGATGCCGCGGTCCTGTCTGGCGTGGATCTTCCTGAGATCGCAATAACATCGGCTGCGACGCTCGTGGCGGCTGAACCGCCGAGCGATGCATTTAGGCTGGAGGATATCGGCGATGTCGGGGTGGTTGCCGGTTTGGCCGAAGGCGGCAAGTGCGAACGTTGCTGGCAGGTACTTCCTGACGTTGGCGTCAATTCCACCTACCCCGACATCTGCGGCCGCTGTGCCGATGTGGTTGCCAGTCTGAATTGATGCGCGCATATGGCGCAATCCTAGCGACTCTGGTCAGCATTGTTGATCAGGCCACGAAGTGGTGGATTGTCGATTTCTTTGCCGCGCGCCCGTCCATCGTCGAGGCAACGCCGTTTTTTAACCTCGTGCTGGTAATGAATCGAGGCGTCAGCTTCGGGTTAGTACCGATTGAGGCGACCTGGGGACCATGGATGTTTGCCGGCATCGCCGCTGTCATCGTTGTGATACTTGTCATTTGGCTCGCGCGTGCGGAGCAAACATTGTTGGCAATCGGCATCGGACTGGTGATCGGCGGCGCGATTGGCAATGTCATCGATCGGTTGCGCTACGGAGGCGTGGTTGATTTTCTCGACTTTCATCTTGGCTCTTATCACTGGCCAGCCTTCAACGTTGCGGACGCATCGATTGTTGTTGGGGTGGGGGCTTTACTCTACACCAGCTTGTTTACAAAGGACGAAAGTCCTAAGAATGATGCGTCGGCGTAATGTTTTGAGCGATTGCATAACAATCCGCCGCCGCCCCTAAATCGATGAGGAGCCTGTAAGGATGGACTGGCGAACAGTGGCCATGATGTCGTTGGCGGGTGCTTTGGTTTTGAACGCGAGCGCTTGTTCGGGTGTTCGCGATTCGTTGGGTTTTGGCAAACGCCCGCCGGACGAATTCACGGTGGTGCGAAAACCGCCGTTGGTTATTCCACCCAATTTTTCGTTGCGCCCGCCGGCCACGGCTGGTCTGGAAGAGGAAAAAACAGAGACTATCGGCAAGGCTAAACAAGCATTGTTCGGGCAATCGTCGTTGAGCGCTTCGAGCAGCGTCCCGGCGCCGCCGCCAGTTAAGTCGGTCGGCGAGCGGGCGTTGCTGACGCGAGCCGGCGCCGAGAACGCCAATCCCGGCATTCGACGGGTGATCTTGCGCGAAACGACGCTACTCGAGGAGAAAGATCGTTCTTTCACCGAACGCCTCATTTTTTGGCAAAAAGAGCAGCCGCCAAGTCAGATGGTTGATGCCAAGAAAGAGGCCGAGCGACTTCGTCAAGCCGCGGCCACCGGAAAATCGCCAACGTCGGGCCAGACGCCAAGCATTCAACGTCGCAAACGCGCGATTCTTGAAGGCATTTTCTAGGCGAAGAAACTATTCCGCGCGAAATCTCACGATCTCGTGGGTTGCGCTACCGCGGTATCACGCCAATCTACATAGCGAGAAATTTGTCCGGATCTGATGGAGTCGCGCGCGTGGGGTATCAAGCGATTAGGAACAACCTGCGGCGAGTGCTTGGCGGCCTAGCTGCGGCCGTCGTTACGGCGGTGGCGTTGTTACCGGCAAACGCAGCCGGTCTCTACGACGCCGAACACTTCGAACTTGCCAACGGCATGGAGGTGGTGGTGATTACCGACCATCGCGCCCCCGTTGTCACTCACATGATCTGGTACAAGGCGGGCGCGGCGGACGAACCCCCCGGCGAATCAGGGATCGCACATTTCCTCGAACATCTAATGTTCAAAGCGACCAAGACCGTCGCGTCGGGAGAGTTTTCCAAGGTCGTCGCCCGCAATGGTGGCCGCGAGAACGCGTTCACCTCGTTTGATTTTACCGGCTACTACCAGACGGTCGCCAGCGACCGCCTAGAGATCGTAATGCGGCTCGAAGCCGATAGGATGCGTAATGTGGTGTTCGATGAAGAATCGTTTGAGGCCGAGCGGCAGGTGGTGCTCGAGGAGCGCCGCTCACGAACCGATAACGATCCAGCTGCGCAATTCGCCGAGCAACTTTCCGCAGCGCAATACCTCAACCATCCCTACGGCACCCCTGTTATCGGCTGGGAACATGAAATCCGTGCGCTCACGATCAAAAGTGTGCGAGCTTTTTACGACGCCCATTATCGGCCCAACAACGCCGTACTGACGGTCGCGGGAGACGTTACGCCTGATGACGTCCGCCGCCTGGCCGAGAAGTATTACGGGGGTATCGCCCGCGTCGATGTGCCGGCGCGCGTGCGCCCCAAGGAGCCGCCTCAGATTGCCGCGCGGCGGCTTGATTTCAGCAATGCGCGCATCGCCCGACCCAACTTCCGGCGGACTTACCTCGCGCCGAGCACATCTGCAGGTAAGACCGAGCACGCGTTGCCACTGGTCCTGTTATCGGAAATTCTCGGTGGCGGTTCAACTAGCCGACTCTATAGGGCGCTGGTGGTTGAGCAGAAAATCGCGGCCAACAGCGGATCGTACTATTCTGCAAGTGGTCTCGATCGGTCGCGGTTCTACGTCTACGCCTCGCCATCGGAGACGCATTCGCTCGACGAGGTCGAGGCGGCGGTGGACAAGGTAATTGCGGACGTCATCGAAAATGGTGTTAGCGAAGAAGCGCTCCTCCGGGCCAAGACCGGCTTCATCGCCTCGACTATTTACGCGCGCGACAACGTCCGCAGTGCGGCCCGCATTTACGGCCGTGCGTTAACGACCGGGCGGACGGTCGAGCATGTCAAAAGTTTTCCGGAGAGAATCGAAAAAGTAACGGCCGAGGACGTTCGCCGGGCGGCCGCCTACGTCTTCGATCTCCGGCGCTCGGTAACTGGGCGACTACATCCGGAGCCAGCCTCATGAATTGGTGCGACCGTAATCGAAGCTTGATCGCGTGGCGGCACGTCTTGGCCAACACGACAATGTTTGCCCTCACGTTATTGGTAACCGTTATTGCGGCTGCGGTGCCGACGATCGCGGCGACAAAGATATCTGAGATCAAGACACCGGGTGGTTTCACCGTGTGGATGGTGCGGGAGCCGTCAATCCCAATCATTGCAATAGAGATCGCATTTCGCGGTGGCGCCGGGCTCGATCCGGTGGGCAAAGAGGGTTTAGCCCGCATGGTCTCGGCCACGCTTGATGAGGGCGCCGGCGAGCTTAATTCGCTCGCATTTCAAACCAGGCTGGAGGAACTCGCGATCGGGCTCAGCTTCGATGCGCATACAGACACATTCCGGGCGACACTTCGAACTTTGACGCGCAACCGGGTCGAAGCTTTCGAACTTCTCGCGTCGGCGCTGACCCAACCGCGTTTCGACGAGGAACCGGTCGAGCGCATACGCCGCCAGCTGCTGGCCGACCTCAAGCGCCGGACACAGGATCCCGATGACATCGCCGCTCGGGCGTGGTTTGCGAAGGCGTTTCCCGAACACCCCTACGGCCGATCGAGCCGCGGATACCTGGAAACCATCGCTGCGATCACAGCCGATGATCTAAAGAATTTTGTGCGGACGCGTTTTGCCAGGGACAATCTGGTGATTGGCGTCGTCGGCGATGTTGCCGAAGATGAAATTGTGCAACTCATTGATCGCGCCCTGGGGGGGTTGCCGGCCACCGCGAGCCCATGGACGCTCCCTGAAATCACGTTGCCGACACCCGGCTCGCTGACGATTATCAAACGCGACATACCCCAAAGTGTCGTCATCGTTGGGATGAATGGTCCCAAACGGGATCATCGGGATTGGTACACCACCTACCTCATGAACTACGTTCTCGGCGGTGGTGGCTTCACCTCGCGGCTCTATCAGGAGGTGCGGGAAAAAAGGGGTTTGGCGTATTCCGTTTACAGCTACCTCAATCCCTATCGTCACGCGGGTCTGGTCCTGGGTGGGCTCGGCACTGCGAACGCGCGGGTTGCTGAATCAGTTAAGCTCTATAAGAGTGAAATCGCACGCATGGCCGAGCACGCTATTAGCCAGAAAGAACTCGTGGACGCGAAAACGTTCCTCAACGGGTCCTTCCCGCTTCGCCTCGACAGCAACGGCAAAATCGCGGGTATTATCGTCGCGATGCAGCTTCAAGGGCTGGGCGTGGACTATATCGAAAAGCGCGCCGGCCTGATCGACGCGGTTACAGTCGAGGGCGTGCGTGAGGTCGCGCGCCGCTATATGCGCGAAGAGGATCTGATTATCGTTGTAGTAGGCAGTCCGGAGGGGTTGGTGGAAGACGACGGCAGCTAGGGTCATCGATCGAGAGCCTAAAACCCGAGGGTTTACAATAAAACTGGGCAGATCAACGCGGCACGCGTTCGTCACCGCATCTGTCTCTAGCACCTGCGTCGGTGGAGTGTTAATTTCTCGTCGCACAAACTCATGGCCATCGACCCCGCTTCGCTCCCCTATCAACAGGACATCACCGGTTGTTTGTCGACCAAGATCGGTGATGTGGGACTTTCACCGTCGCAGTTGGACGCGTTGTGCGATGAGGCATCTGGTGCCTTGGCGAGCGTCAAATCCGGCCTCGCCGCAGGGCGATTCCGCGGCATCGCCCAAGCCAACGAGGCGAGCGATCTTGCCGGCTTGTCAGTGATCTCCGAGCATTTCGCGCAAAAGTTTGATGATCTGGTGGTCGTTGCAACCGGTGGTTCAAACTTGGGTGCGACCGCTATTTCTACATTGCTGGACCCCTATCGAACCTCGCGCCGAGTGCATTTTCTCGACAATCTCGATGCCCACACCTTTGCCGCCCTGCTTGCGGGGCTCGATCTGACGCGGACTGGGTTTTTTGCGATCTCTAAATCGGGATCGACGATGGAAGTCCTGGCTCAAATACTGGTTTGCATTGATGCGTTGAGCGGTGTCGTCGATGAAACCCTTTTAGCCCAGCACGTTCTAGTCGTTAGCGAACCGGGGGACAGCCCGTTACGGCAGATTGCACAACGCTACGGGTTCGAAACCCTCGACCACGACCCCGATATCGGCGGACGTTATTCGGTACTTTCGCTGGTTGGTATGCTTCCCACCTTGTTCATTGGGCTTGATGCCGGGAAAGTTCGTGAAGGTGCGAATTTGATACTAAACGCGTCACTTACCGTGACCGACGCGCGCCAATCGGCGCCCGCTCTGGGGGCCGCACTGGCCGTCGGCATGCACCGGCATCTTGGCGTTGATATCAATGTTTTCATGCCCTACAGCAATCGTCTGGTGCAATTCTCCCGGTGGTATTCGCAATTGTGGGCGGAGAGCTTGGGTAAGGGCGGCGTCGGGCTAACACCCTTGCGCGCCAGCGGTCCGGTCGATCAGCACAGCCTCTTGCAACTATTCCTCGACGGACCCAACGACAAACTGTTCACCCTGCTCGGCTGCCGCGGCGATGGTGGCGGCGCGACGATACGGCGCAACGGACTGGCGATCGACAAGATCGACTATCTCGAAGGGCGAACCATCGCTGAGGTGGTTGAAGCATCGTATCGGGCGACGGCTGAGACCCTCGTAAATCGAGGGCGCCCAACGCGCCTGATCGACGTTAATGATCTGAACGAGCAGACACTGGGCGCCTTGTTCATGCATTTCATGCTCGAAACGGTGCTGGCCGCGGACCTCCTCGGTGTGAATCCGTTTGACCAGCCGGCAGTCGATGACGGCAAAGTGCTGGCCCGTGGATATCTTGAGCAATTGGCTTAAACAAGACCAAATCTGATGCAGGCGTAACGTGAAGATCCGCCTCCTCCCGGACACCGTTATCAACCGCATCGCAGCCGGCGAGGTGGTCGAACGTCCGGCGAGCGTCGTTAAGGAGTTGGTCGAAAATGCGATTGATGCCGATGCTACGCGCATTGACGTCGTTGCCACCGAAGGCGGACGTGATCTGATCTCGGTGAGCGACAATGGCAATGGCATGACGGCCGATGAGCTCGCGCTGGCGGTTGACCGGCACGCCACCTCTAAACTGCCCGACGACGATCTGCTCGCTATTGCATATCTCGGTTTCCGCGGTGAGGCCTTGCCCTCGATCGGGGCGGTGAGTCGCCTTGACATCTTTAGCCGCACGCACGACTCCGACGGCGGCTGGCACATCGATGTTGATGCCGGTATGAAATCCATCGTCCGGCCCAAGGCTGGCGAGGCGGGCACCCGTATCGAAGTCCGCGATCTCTTCTACGCGACGCCGGCGCGGCTTAAGTTCCTGAAAACCGTGCGCACCGAATTCGGCCATATCACTGAGATTCTGAGGCGGCTCGCCATGGCCCATCCGGGTATTGCGCTGACCTTGTCGGACGAAACTCGAACGCCGCTTCGCGTTGCCGTAAGCCAAGACGACCTGCTGTCGGCCCGGCGCGAAACCTTGCAGCAACTCCTCGGCCGCGACTTCGTCGAAAACGCCATTGCCATTGAAGCGGTGCGTGAAGAGATGCATCTAACCGGTTTCGCCGGGCTCCCGACCTTCAATCGCGGCACGGCGCAGATGCAATATTTATTCGTCAACGGACGACCGGTCCGCGATCGGCTACTCCATGGTGCGGTTCGCGGCGCCTATCAGGATCTTCTCGCGAGGGATCGTCACCCGGTTGTGGTCCTGTTTGTTGAATTACCCGGCCGCTTGGTCGATGTGAACGTTCATCCGACCAAAGCGGAGGTGCGGTTTCGCGATCCCGGCGCTGTTCGCGGGCTTATCGTGTCGGCGTTGAAACATGGATTGGCTGAAGCCGGCCACCGGGCCTCGACGACCGGCGCAACACTGGCGCTGGGCGCGATGCGCCGCCATGGCGGGGGGACGTTGCAACAACCCAATCTTGCCTACGATCGAAACGACGCCGCCCAGGGCGGAGGTTTGCGTGAGATGGCGGCCACCTTTCAGGCGCCGGAGGGCATGGCCGAGGCAATGCTGGCCGCCACTGATCGTCCCGCGGCTCGGGTCGAAACCGACGCCGGCAGCAGCAATGCCGCGGCCTATCCGTTAGGTGCGGCGCGCGGCCAACTTCATGCAACCTATATCGTGTCGCAAACCGAGGACGGCATCGTCATCGTCGACCAGCACGCGGCCCACGAGCGATTAGTCTACGAGCGAGTTAAAGCGGCACTGGCGTCGCGCGGCGTCGCCCGTCAAGGCTTGTTGCTGCCAGAAGTGATTGAACTCGATGAACAAGATGTTGTGCGTCTGACCGAACGAACGGCTGAGTTTGCCGAGCTTGGTCTCGCACTTGAGGCGTTTGGCCCAGGCGCGGTGTTGGTGCGTGAAGTACCAGCCTTACTGGGCGATGTAGATATCAAGGGACTGATCCGTGATCTGGCCGACGACGTTCGCGAACTTGGAAGCGCGCTGACGTTGAAGGATCGGCTCGATTCTGTGTGCAGCACGATGGCGTGTCACGGCAGCGTTCGCGCCGGGCGCGCGCTCAATGTCGATGAGATGAATGCTTTGTTGCGCGAAATGGAGCGCACGCCGCATGCCGGCCAGTGCAACCACGGCCGCCCGACCTATATCGAACTCCAACTCACCGATATCGAACGCCTGTTCGGGCGCCGCTGACAAGTTGGATTTTCTCTGCTTGGGTCAGCCACCCTCCCACGCAAAGATCAATATCCGCGTGTCCCCGTAGCGGCGTTCCTTGAGGAGCGAAAATTGTTCGGGCGGATTGATCGTTTCACGATCGCTGGCCTCCGCGACCGCGATCGCCCCAGGCGCCAGCCAACCATCTCGGGCAAAGGCAGACAACGCGGGCTGCAACAGGCCTTGGTCGTAAGGAGGGTCAAAGAAAATCAGTTGACACCCGCCGGCTGCGCTTGGTGGCAGGAGCCCGGGGCGGCAGGCGTCGCGCCGCAGCGCCGTCACACGATCCTGTTCTTCGATCAATGTGGCATTGGCCCGGATCGTTGCAATAGCTCGGGGGTTTGTGTCGATGAAGATGGCATGGGCGGCACCGCGCGATATTGCTTCTAAACCGAACGCACCGGTCCCGGCAAACACGTCGGCGATGCAGATGTCGGTAACATCGTGTGCTGCTTTGCCGTGGTGCAACAGATCGAATACGGCCTCGCGGACGCGATCGTTGGTCGGCCGCACCTGCCAACCATGCGGCGTCTTGAGCCTGCGGCCGCGATGTTTACCGGCGATGATCCGCATCGCGCTTACGCTGCTCGCGCAGCTGTTTTCCGAAAGCTTTGCTAAGAACTTTG
>Ga0302135_10001798_pt1 | contig 12883 bp, 8 predicted proteins | sample CBN3_surface_MG_FD_203119 | JGI IMG/M metagenome (GOLD analysis project Ga0302135, IMG submission 203119) | Marine microbial communities from Western Arctic Ocean, Canada - CBN3_32.1 | ecosystem: Environmental > Aquatic > Marine > Oceanic | place: Canada: Western Arctic Ocean | collected 2017-09-15 | reverse complement strand
AGAGCCAGTATCCACCGCTGCCCCTCATCGACGGATCCGAGGTTGTGGAGACTATCGACGAACTCGCGGACCAGGACCAACTGACGACGCGCTACACGGAACGCGCCGTGAGCTTCATCGACCGCGCTTCCGATGGCCCGTTCTTCCTCTACCTCGCCCATTCGATGCCCCACGTGCCGCTCGGTGTGTCGGACAAGTTCCGAGGCACGAGTGAGCAGGGCATGTACGGGGACGTGATCCAGGAGATCGACTGGTCTGTGGGTCAGGTGCTGGAGGCGCTCGACCGGAACGGCGTCGCCGAGGATACCCTCGTGATCTACACGAGCGACAATGGCCCGTGGCTCAACTACGGGAACCACGCGGGATCCGTGGGGCCGCTGCGGGAAGGCAAGGGCACGGCGTTAGAAGGCGGACCGCGCGTGCCGGCCATCATGCGTTGGCCCGGCTACATCGCGCCTGACTCGGTTTGTACGAAGATGGCCTCGACAATCGACGTCCTGCCGACGGTGGCGGCCATCACTGGCGCTGCGCTCCCCGAGCATCCGATCGACGGCGTGGACATCCTACCGCTACTGAAGGGCGATCCGTCGGCACACCCGCGCACCGAGTTCTGGTTCTTCTATACGGGCGAACTCCGGGCTGTACGCGAAGGCCGCTTCAAGCGTGTCTTCGAACACCGGACGCGATCCTACATGGGCGTGGAGCCAGGGATGGACGGACACCCCGGCCCGTATGCCTTCCCGACTGTGCCGGCCGCGCTCTACGACCTCGACGCCGACATCGGCGAGTCGGTCGACGTTTCCGGTGAGCATCCGGACGTTGTAGCTCGCCTCGACGCGATGGGCGAGCGGGCCCGCGCGGCCTTGGGCGATCGGCTCACGCAGCAAACCGGGACCGAGGTTCGTCCCCCGGGCAGGCGCTCTCTCGGCAGGCCGGACACTATCGAGCATCTGGGTGTCGGGGCGACGGTGATGAGCGCGACGGACTCGGACCCGCGCTATGCAGGCGCGGGCTCAGGGGCCTTGGTGGACGGCCGGGCAGGCTCCGGCGACTTCCGTGACGGACGCTGGCTCGCCTTCGACGGTGTCGATCTCGCCGTCGCGCTCGATCTGGGAGAAGCGTGCTCCGTTTCGCGGGTGGGTGTGGACTGCCTGCAGGTTCAGTCCGCGTGGATTCTGCTGCCCAGAAGCCTCTCCGTGAGCGTTTCGGCAGACGGCGAAGACTGGCGGTCACTCCCCACGCTTACCGTGACGCCGGAGCCGGACACGACGGTGGAGGCGCGGCTTCTGTCCGTCGACGTCGGCGGCGGCCCCGTGCGGTACATACGGGTGGTGGCCGCCAACCGGGCCATCCTGCCCGATTGGCATGTCGGTGCGGGCGATACCGGTTGGATCTTCGTGGACGAGATCGTGGTGGAGGGGGCTTAAGGCTCCGTGCTGACTCCCGCCGGAATCGATTCACCTCCCCCTTGATCTCCTCCCCGCGCAGCATCACCCGATCGAAAAACTCCTCCGTGGCACCGAACGCATAAAGCCAGCGATCGTAAACCAGAGAGTCGTGCACGTCGTCCGGAAATACGATCAGCTCGAACGGCACGTCCTGGGCCCGAAGAGCTTGCACCAGCCCGACAGTCTGCTGGAACGGCACATTCCGGATCGCGCATCGGATCATCGAGGCGTACCCGGACGAGCTCGAGTTCGCGGGCAGTGCGTCGGACATCCGCCGCGTCTTCGGGGCGGGGAAGATCCCCTCCCTTTTAGGGATCGAGGGTGGGCACGTGATTGAGAACTCGCTTGGGGCTCTGCGCACGTTTTACCGGGCTGGCGTCCGGTATATGGGACTGACCCACTTCTCGAACACTGACTGGGCCGATTCCGGCACCGACGACCGCGATCCGTCACGGACAACCAACTCCTGGATCTCACCTGGCGGCGGAATCTCGATCGAGGCGGGCGGCATGTCCTGTGCTTCCAGAGCCGAGGAAAGCGGAAGCGCGAAGGCAAAACAGGCAATCACAACGGACAATAGTCGCATGAATCGTCCCTGGGGGTGGGGGCTCATCGCATCCTAGTCACCGGAATATCGTTGGAATCCCTGCGTAGAAACGACCCCATGATGTCGTAGACGGCCCAGTATCAACGCCACCTGTGCCCTTGGGCCGATTGACTCGCCATAGTCACGGAAACAACGGTGGTGGCACCCTCCCTCGTGTGGCTTGTTCGAACGCATAGGCGAGCTCGATCAGGCGGGGCTCGCTACAAGCCGCGCCGTTGAAGCCCACGCCGAAGGGTGCTGGGTTAGGGTCGAATCCTTCGGGAAACGACGAATCGCCCGCTCTCGACACAAACCCGAACGGCACCACAATGATCGGCGTTCCGGCCCGAGCGGCGAGTCCGGCGCCCATGCTGGAGGGTGTGAGGATCGCATCGAGGTTGTGCTCTTCAAGAACGGCATCGATTCCGCGGGTGCGACTGAGGAGCACATCCTTGGCCATATCGACCTCGTTGCGGGCGCGATCACCTTCTAGTTCCATCTCGTCCGAGATGTCGAAGCGCGACTGCTCGTACTTCATCGAGCCGGCCTCGCGGTGGGCCAGATTCCACTCGCGCAGTTCCGTGAGCGTTTTCACCGGCGCGGAATCCCCTAGGCCCTCCAACCAGTCGTTGAAGTCGCGCTTCATCCCGTACTTAAAGTTGATGGTACACTCCTGATCCGCCCCTTTGGCCTGCTCGCCTCCAACGCAAATATCCCAGACGGCAAAGTTGTTCTGAGGATCGGGATCGACGAAGCTGGGCACGTCAGCGGGATCAACAATGACGGCACCCGCAGCCTCCAACGCAGCGATGGCCTGAGCCATGAGTGCGGCGCCCTCCGCATTCAGGCCGCCCATCGACCGACCGGCTACAGTGATCGCATCGTAATAATACGCGCGCGGAACACCGATGCGGGCGCCGAGCAGTCCGTCCGCAACAAGGTGCGGAGTGTAGTCGCGACCGGGCGGAGGTGCGCACACACCGGTGGCCGGATCGTTGGGATCTGCTTCAGCACTCTCCAGTGCGCCCAGCATCACGGCCGCATCGGCCACGGAGCGCGTCATGGGCCCCGCCATGTCGTGGTCGAGCGTAACCGGCGCGATTCCCCACCGGCTGAGTCGACCCAATGTGGGCCGAATGCCAACCAGCATGGTGGCGTTTGCGGGGCTGATGATTGATCCGCCAGTGTCCGTGCCGACGTTGCCCTGCCAAAAACTCGCTGCGGTCCCGATTCCCGAACTCGATCCGCCCGTATTCAGCACCGGACGACCGTCGAAGCGACCCGGTCGCGGATCCCGCCTTGGGTCGTAGGGGTTGAAGCCGAAGCCTGTGAGTGCGTTGTAGTTGCCGGGCATTTGGTTGGGCGAACCCGCCATGAAGTTGGCGAATTCGGTCAGGCCGGCCTTTGCGATGATGATGGCGCCGGCGTCGCGCAAATTGCGGGTGACGGTGGCTTCAAAGGGCGGCACATAGTCCGCAAACGCCAGCGCACCTCCGGTTGTGGGGAGGTGGGTAGTCTGGATGTTGTCCTTAAGGGCAACGGGAATTCCGTGGAGTGGCCCCCGCACCCTACCCGCGGCCCGCTCGGCATCCAATGCCTCGGCCTCCGCGATTGCGTTCGGGTTCACGAACACGGCAGCGTTCAGCCTGTCCTCGTACACAGCGATCCGGGTGAGGTAGTGCACCACCAACTCACGCGAGGTCAACGCTCCCGACGCCATCAATTCCTGAAGCTCCGGAATGGAGGATTCCGTGACCGTGAAGTCAGACGGCGGCGCGGGCTCTACCGCACACGCGGCGATGGACCCCAGGGAAACCCACATGAGGGCGAGATGGGCGATGCGTGTCATAGATAGCTCCAAGACAGCGATGACGACCCGGACCGAGGCGGTCGGGGAGAGAATGATGAAGGCCAACACGTGCGACCAGCAAGCCCGAGGGCACGCGTGACATCTTCAGTTGGCTTGACAGAACGGTGGCTGCTAAAGGTGAGCGCGGAGAAGCGGAACCACTCCACCCGCTCGAGAGTGGCTGCCCTTGCGGCGCGAGCCCGGCTCAGGGCAGTGTAGCTCTTCCTTAGAGCATTCGGTGACGCACGTGGTCAGGTCACCTTTGCCCAATTTGTACCTGTGCACAAAGTCCGCGCTGTCTCGGAGTCATCGCTAATGTCTGCCATCGCAATGATGTTGCTCCTGTCGGTCCAGCAACTCGCGGAACCCTTCGAAACTCCGTGGAACCGGGCCATACCCACAGTCGTGGAGCAGCCCGCGGACGCCCGCCTTTCGGTTCCCGCCGGATTTTCGGTCAATGTGTTTGCAGAAGGGCTGATCAATCCGCGGCACATGGCGCTCGCTCCCAACGGCGATGTGTTCGTGGCCGAGAGTCGCGCCGGTGAGGTTGTGCTGCTTCGCGATGCTGACGGCGACGGCGTGGCAGAAATGCGGGAGACTTTTGCCACCGGTCTTGAGCGACCGTTTGGGTTGGCATTCCGCGGCGGGTTCTTATACGTCGGAAACAACGATGCTGTGGTGCGTTTCGCATACGTGCCTGGACAGCTTCAGGCGAGTGGCGCTGCGGAACACATTGTCGACCTTCCCGTCAGCAGCGACGCGCTCGATGTCGACACGGCCGAGCGGCTGGGTATCGACGTCAGCCGCACACGCGGATTCAACCATTGGACCCGCAACCTGACATTCGGCCCGGACGACGAGAAGATGTACGTCTCTGTTGGCTCTGCGACGAACGCCATGCCTGGGAACGATCCTCGTCGGGCCGCGATCAGCGAGTACGAGCCGGATGGGTCAGGGCACCGCGTCTTTGCGGGAGGGCTCCGCAACGCCGTGCCCCTGGCGTTCTACCCAGGAACACACACGCTGTGGACCGCGGTGCATGAGCGCGACCACCTGGGTGACGAGCTCGCCCCGGACTACGTGACGTCGGTGGTGGACGGCGGGTTCTACGGCTGGCCGTACGCCTACATCGGTCCCAACCCCGAGCCCATCCTGAACGGAGCGCGCCCCGATTTGGTCGAGAAGACCATCACCCCCGACGTGCTCCTCGCCGCCCACGCCGCCCCCATGGGGATGATTTTCTACACCGGGGACCAGTTTCCCGAGGCGTACCGAAACAGCGCATTCGTTGCGCTGCACGGGTCGATCAATCGCCTTGACTTGGTTGGCTATTCGCTCGTTGAGATCCCCTTCGTGGACGGAAAGCCATCCGGGCCTCCGCGGGACTTCCTGACCGGATTCATCGTACGGGATGACGATGTGAAGGAGGTATGGGGTCGTCCAGTGGACGTGCTCCAGGCCACAGACGGCTCATTGCTCGTCTCGGATGACGCGGGCAAACGCATCTTCCGCATCTCGTTCAACGGCACACGCCAGGACACTCATGAATCGCCGTGACGCGATCCGTGCCGGGGTGGCGGCCGCGGCGGGCTTGGGCACCGGAGCGACATCGATCCTAGCGGCGACCCCGGGTCCGCTTTTGTCGGGCGCGCTCGGACGGGTTGGACAACAAGCGCCAGAAGTGCTTGTGCGGGGCGGTAAGGTCGTCAACGCCGACGGCAGCCGGTTCGCCGATGTCCGCATCGTCGGCGAGCGGATCACCGAGATTGGGCTGGATCTAGCCGCGGGCCCTGACGCGCGAGTGGTCGAAGCCCGTGGCTACCTCGTGATGCCTGGCGGGATTGACCCGCATGCGCACCTGCAGGGCAGCTTTGTCGACGATCTCACGACCGGGACGTCGGCCGCCCTCGCGGGCGGGATCACAACCGTCGGCACATTTGCGTACGCCCAAGACGGCGAGAACGTCGTCCAAGCGATGGACCGATGGTTGGCCGAAGTTCCGAAGCTTGCGGTTGGCGACGTCTTTTTCCACGCAGCGAGCTGGCCGCCAACGCCTGAATTTGCTGCGCTCATGCCGGAACTGGCTGCGCGAGGCCAGCCGAGTCACAAGATCTTCCTGACGCGAGTTGACTTCGGAGAACAGCGCCGCGCGGTGATCGATGTACTCAACGCCGCACGTGACGCGGGCGTGGTGACCCTCATGCATTGCGAGGACGGCGTAATCTTGAGCGCGACCCTCGACCGCTTGCGATCTGAGGGGCGCACGTCGCTCGACTACTACGCGGAAAGTCGGCCTGAACTGGCCGAGATCGCCGCGACCCAAGACGCCGTGGCCCTGTGCGCGCTGACGGGCGCGCCGATGCACTTCGTGCACCTCTCCTCTGCTCGGTCGTTGGACGCCGCACGCAACCCGGGCTTTGGCCCGCTGCCCATCAGCATCGAGACGCGCCCGCTCTACCTGTATTTCACAGACGAATGGCTCCGTGGGCCGGACGGACCTCTGTTCATCGGTCAGCCGCCGCTGCGGTCTGCAGTAGATGTTGAGGCGATGTGGCAGGGGCTCAGGGACGGACGTATCAACATGGTGGCCACGGATCACGCGCCCTGGACGCGTGAGCAGAAGCTGGATCCCGAGCTGAATGTCGGGCGGCTGCGCCCCGGCGTAAGCGATCTGCGTTTCGTACGGCCGGTCCTCTACTCTGAGGGGGTGGGCAAAGGGCGCCTGACGGCAGAGCGCTATGTCGAAGTCACTTCGACCGCCGCCGCACGCGCGTTCGGCCTGTACCCCGATCGCGGCGTGATCCGCGAAGGGGCTTTCGGCGACATCATGATCCTCGATCCCGAGCTTACCCACGTGGTGGACGCTGGGGACGATCCGTCCAACTCTGACTACACGCCGTTCCAGGGCTGGGCCCTAACGGGGTGGCCAGTGATGACAATCCGTCGCGGCGAAGTGGTCTACGAAGATGGCCGCGTCACCGCCCAACCCGGCAGCGGTCGACCTGCCTTTCGTTCCCCGGCACCTACGGGTACCCCATGATTCTGCACGCCCGTACCCTGATCGTTGCGTTTGCCGCACTCGTTGTGCCCGTTGCTGCCGCGCCTCCTGCTGTCGCACAGATCCCCAGCCAGGCGCCCGATTCAACGGATGTTTATCACTCCGCGCGACACGATTTTCGGGTTGTTGTTGTGACCGAGGATCTCGAGTTCCCGTGGTCGATGGCCTGGCTGCCCACAGGAGAAATGCTGGTCGTAGAGCGACCGGGCCGACTGCGTATCCTTCGTGATGGTGTGCTCGATCCGGACCCAATCGAGGGCTTTCCAGCCGTGTACCGGCCGCGAGGGCAAGGAGGGTTCATGGACATCCTCCCGCACCCGGACTTTGCCCGAAATCGCTTGCTTTACCTGAGCTATGGCAAGCCGAACGCCGATGGGTCCGAAGGTGCCACCGCCATTGTGCGGGGCCGGCTCGACGGGAATCGCGTCGTTGACGTCCAGGAAATCTTCGTCGCCGACGCCTGGCATGGGAACAACAACCACTTCTCCGGTCGACTGACGTTCGACACGGAAGGCTACCTGTATCTTGCCGTAGGAGACCGTCAGGCCGACCCCAATTTGCTCACGAGTCACCCCTCTCAGGATCCCTCGAACCACGTTGGCACCCTTGTTCGCCTGCATGACGACGGCCGGGTGCCTGACGACAACCCGTTCATAGGACACCCCTCCGCACGTCCCGAGGTTTGGAGCTACGGGCACCGCAATATTCAGGGCCTCGCGACCGATCCGCGCACCGGCGCGATCTGGTCGAACGAGCATGGGCCCCGGGGCGGAGACGAGCTCAACCGAATCCTACCTGGCCGGAACTACGGCTGGCCCGTCGTCACGCACGGGGTCAACTACGATGGCACGGTCATCACACGCGACACTCACCTCGACTCGATGGAGGACCCGCTTTACCTGTGGACCCCGTCGATAGGGGTATCCGGCCTGATGATCTACTCAGGTGACGCGTTCCCATGGTGGCAAGGAAACGCGTTTCTAGCGGGAATGATTGGGGAGCGCCTCGTTCGGATCACATTCGCGGACGACGACGTTGTGAGTGAGGAAATGCTCCTTCACCAACAGTTCGGCCGAGTCCGCGACGTGCGCCAAGGACCGGACGGATTCATCTATCTGGCTCTTGAGAACCGAGAGGGCCAGCCCATGTCCATCGTTCGGCTGGAGCCCGTCGTCGGGGAAGTAAAGCCGCCGGGACGCTAACACGGCTCCCGTTCGCGGACGCTACCGTCCGAGCACGTAGTCGCTCTTCGCCGGACTGACGCCCCCGTACATCACGCCGGTCACGGGATCGATCATCACCATCTTCACGGCGCCCGCTCCGGACGTGGCCTGCCGATACGGCTGCTGCAGTGGCACAACCTCAACGCGGTGTCCCCGGGCAGCCAGTTCGTCACTCACTGCGTCGCCCAGCACGGCCGGCATCGTCAACATGCCGCGCACAGGATTCGGATACATCGACGCACCGAAGGCCGAACTGGTTACGGTCGCTGCCTCAACCGCCTGCTGGACGTTTGCGTCGAATAGGGCAACGGCCAGGAACGACTGCAGCATTGCCTGCGGCTGGTTGTCGCCGCCCGGCGTATTCCAGGCCAGGAACGGCTTGCCGTCTTTCATGGCCAGAGCCGGGTTGATCGTGTGCCGCGTGCGTTTTCCCTGCGCCAAGACGTTGAGGTCGTTGTCGTCCGTGGAGTAGTAGGGCATGCGGTTGTTTAGCACGATCCCTGTGCCCGGCACGTACATCCCGCTACCGAAACTTCCGTTCACACTGTGGGTCACCGAGACGAGGTTGCCGTATTGGTCCGCAATCGAGAAGGAAGAGGTCTCACCTGACTCGGGGAGGCTTTCGGTCTGCTCGATGGGGTAGGTCCCGGACTCGTATTGAATCGTCCTGTCGGCCAGGACCGCCTTCCCTGCCCTGGGGTCACCGGGCGCAGGCGCGACCATGGCTCGGTCCATTCGGATCAACGCGCGCCGGGCAGCAGCATAGTCCTTGGAGAGCAGTTCCTGCGTTGGCACATCTATGAAGCGGGGGTCCGCTACCCACTGGTTCCGGTCCGCGAAAGCCAGCTTCAATGCCTCCGTGACAACGTGGATGTAGTCGGCCGAGTTGTGCCCCATTCCGCGAAGGTCGAAGCCTTCCAAGATGTTCAGGGCCATCAACATCACGATGCCCTGGGAGTTCGGGGCACTCTGGTAGACTTCCAGGCCCTCGAACTCAGTCATGATGGGATCGCTCAATTCCGGCTCGAAGGCAGCCAGATCCGCGTAGCGTAGCCGTCCCCCCATCTCTTCGTAGAAGTCGCTGAATGCGTTCGCGAGCTCGCCTCGGTAGAAGACGTCCGCGCCGCCCTCGGCGATCAGCTCCATGGAGGCCGCCAGATCCTCCTGCACAAACACGTCTCCTCGGTCGAGGGCACGGCCTTCCGGCATCAGAATGCCAACCGACGACGGGTAGGGCGCGGTCTTCTCGACGTTGTTTTGGTGGTAGGTCGATGACCAAAAGTCGAGCGGGTGCCCTTCTCGAGCCGCACGAATCGCCGGTGCAAGAACACGGGCGTACGACTGCGTGCCGAACGTTTTCAGTGCAAGGTCGAACCCTCCAACGGCACCCGGCACGTCGGTGGCGTCCGGTCCAGCGTCAGGGATTCCACCCAGCTCGCGAAAATACTCAGACGTGGCAAGGGCCGGTGCGCCCCCGGTGCCGTTGATGAACACCACGCGGTCCTGATCCGCCACGTAGGCGACGATGAACGCGTCCCCACCCATCCCGGCTTGGTGCTGTTCGACAACCGTGGTCATGTAAAAGACGGCCGTGGCCGCGTCGAACGCGTTCCCGCCGCCCTCCAGGACCTCCCATCCGGCCATCACCTCAAGTGGGTGCTCCGCCGCCACCATTCCGTAGGTCCCCATTACAACCGGCCTCCAGAACGGAGCGTCAGCCGGTGCCTGTGCGGCTGCCGGAGATGATGTAATCGCGATCGTTAGAAGGGCGAGAACGAAGCGCATGAGATCCCGGGGGCTTGAGGCGTGAGGACGGATGATTGTAGCGTCCGAAAGGGCGCTCGGGCCAGACAGGTGGAAAGCGTGCGTTTTGGGATCACGTTGTTTTGACTCGGGACCCGCTAGATCACTCTAGTGCGCGTCGCTCACCCCGCGCGCGTGGCCGAAGAGGTAGTCGACAGCGAGGTTCGCCAGTGCACGCATCCCGACCGGAAGCGCCTGTTCGTCGGCGTAGAACAGGGGCGAGTGGAGGCGCGGCTCCTCTCGGTCGAGGTGGGCGGCGAATCCGTGCGCTACATACGTGTGGTGGCCGCCAACCGGGCGATTCTGCCCGATTGGCATGTCGGTGCAGGCGATACCGGTTGGATCTTCGTGGACGAGATTGTGGTCGAGGGCGCCTGAGGCTCGGCGCTGACTACCGCCGGAACCGGTTCGCCTCCCCCTCGATCGCCTCCCCACGCAGCATCACCCGATCGAAAAATTCCTCCGTCGCACCGAACGCGTGCAGCCAGCGATCGTACACCAGTGAGTCGTGCACGTCGTCCGGAAAGACGATCAACTCGAACGGCACGTCTTGGGCCCGAAGAGCCTGAACCAGCCCAACAGTCTGCTGGAACGGCACATTTCGGTCGTCGTCTCCGTGCATGAGCAGTACGGGTGACGTCCACGTCTCTACGGCTGCGATCGCTGACGAAGTGTACGCGAGCGACTTCGGGCTGATCGACTCACCCCTGAGGTGCACCCCGGCGAGATCGACACCCGCCTTGAAGACGTCAGAATTCCTCGCCAGCCCCTGGGCCGTCAGGATGCCACCGTACGACAGGCCCCACACACCGAGCTTGTCGACGTCGACGTCCGGGCGGCTCTGGAGATACCGCCCAGCCGCGAGCACATCTTGGTACTCCGTGTTTCCTTCGCCGCCACGGCCCGGTGCGTTTCGGAAGTCCCGACCGTAGCCGACCCCGCTCCGATAGTTCACCGACATGACGATGTAGCCCTTGTTCGCGAAGTACTGATTCATCGCGTAGGACATGTGGTAGAAGTGCATGTAGTGGTAGCCGAGCAGCATCTGCCGACGGGACCCACCGTGAATGAACAGCAGGGCAGGTCGCTTCTCTCCTGGCTCCAGATCCTCTGGCACCCAGACCTGGTTGTAGAACTCGAAACCATCTTCTGCTGTGAGCGTGACGGCCTCAGGCTCGATGTGCTGCTCGAGCGGATATTCGTCCGGAAGACTCGTGATGTACTCTGGCGCCCCGCCGTCCGTGGGGACGAGGGCAACGCCGAACGACCTCGCACCATCTCCGGCGAGTGTGGCGATGTGGCTTTCAGAGGCGAGCACCGCTGGATACGTCTCGATCGTCGCTCCGCGGCTCAGCTGGGTGGCGCGGCCACCTGACGTGCTGACCTTCCACAAATGTCGGCGGTCGATGTCGTCCACGTTCGTCGCGTAGTAGAGCGTTGCGCCGTCTGGGGACAGCGAGATGTGCTCCGCGATTCCGTCGCCAGGAGTGAGAAGGACCGCTTCGTCAGGGTGCTCGGTAGAGACCGAGTAGTAGTGCCGCCACCCGTCGGGTTCTGCCTGGAAGAGGATGCTCTCGTCTGCCCAGATGATCTCACGCACTTCACCGTGAAGTTCGTCTTCGGGGGCGTTGTGCCAGATTTCTCCGCCGTGGCCGCCATCCACTGAAGCGACCCAGATAGACCAGTCGTATCCGCCGGCGAAGCGTGCGGTCAGGAGTCCGTCCGGGAGTTCTGCTTCGGTGGCTTCACCCGGATCCGCGTGGCTCCCGAAGGGGAGACCCGGGCGGCGTATGAAGGCGATGCGCTGACCGTCCGGTGACCACGTTGGGCTCGAGTCCCGATCCACCCCGGGCGCCAGATAGGTGATGCCAGGGTTTTCGGTGTCGTAGATGCCGATGTAGCTGTGGTCTCCCCGAACACTGACAAATGCGAGCTTCTTCGAGTCTGGTGACCACACCGGATCCCGATTGTCGCCGAAGACGCTGAAGAGCGGCGGGGCGGCGTCCACGGTCCCGGAGTCGTTAGTGCCTGGATTCACCGCGGCGCGGTAGATTGCACCGTCCTTGTCGTAGGCCACCCACTTCCCGTCTGGGGACAGCGCGAGGTTCCAGGCTTCGACGACTCGCCAAGGCTCGCCGCCCTTCGTGCTCGCAGCCCAGATGGCCCTCTCGGTACCACGGGGGTCGCTCAGCACATTAGCGATCCAACCTTCTCTGTTCGGCGTGTGCCCGCGGATGAACGCGATCACGGACCCGTCGTCCGAGATCTGCGCCTCGGCCATGTCGTGCCCGTCGTCGTCCATGAAGTTGGTGAGGCGAACAGGCGCGAAGTCCGGTGCCGCGGCCGTGTACAGGTTGCGCATACCACGTTCGAACTCGACCCACGCGATGCGGTCAGCAGCTTTGGCCGAGACCAGGCTCAAAGGGAAGCCGGGGCTCAGAATGTCATCGATCGAATACGACTGAGCGCGCGTTGGAGCCGGGATAGCGAGCATGACGAGCCCGACGACGCAGGAACTCACGAAGCAACGAACGCGGGGACCGACCAGGGCAAACGGCATAACGACCTCGACCTTTGAAGAAAGCGGTCACCTCATCAAGCGGGGCGACTGAGGTCAGGGTGGGGCGTCAACTGCGAACCGGCAATGCGGGCCCGCAGGGGAGATTCCTCCCTAGAACGGAAGCCCGTCGTCGTCGTCGCTTGTTTCCGGCGGCTCCGGGAACGGCTCGTCTGCGTGCGCCGGCGGACCCGACTGTCCACCGCCACCAGACTCACGTTCGACCTTCCACGCCTTGATGTCCGTGTACCAACGGCTGTTGTACTCACGGCTCGCGATATCGATGTGCGCCGTCAGCTTCTCGTTCTCCGAGATGCCGAACTTGTCGATGTTGTCACCCCACATGACCATGCAGATCT